>SKEK01000007.1_pt1 | contig 146067 bp, 131 predicted proteins | sample 4826761 | NCBI WGS metagenome assembly SKEK01 (sample SAMN11008811, study PRJNA524170) | human gut metagenome | biome: Human fecal sample; material: Feces; isolation source: fecal sample from pouch patient p32 | host: Homo sapiens | place: Israel: Tel-Aviv | collected 2015-10-13 | reverse complement strand
CTATTCTATGATATAATAAATTTGTTAAATTAATAGAGATAGGTGATAAAAAAATGTATAAAATTCAGTATTTAATATTTAAAATTTTTCGTTATATTTTACTTCTATTTCCAGAAAAAACAAGGTTTAAATTTGCTGAGAAATTAGGAATTATAGGTTATTATCTTATAAAAAAGAGAAGATTAATAGCCTTGGCAAATTTAAAGCTGGCTTTTCCAGATAAAACGTATGAAGAAAGAAAAAAAATAGCAAAAGAGTCATATAAAATAATGGCAAAAGCTTTTATTTCAACATTATGGTTTGAAGATTACTTAAAAACAAATGTAGAGTTAGAGGATTTTGATCGAGTATCTTCGGTAAAAGAGAATGGAAATGGAATTGTTGTTGCTCTTATACATATGGGAAATATGGAAGCTAGTTTAAAAGCTGGTGAGAAATACAAAAGTGTAACTGTAGCAAAAGCTCAAAGAAATCCATATATAGATAATTTTATAACAGAAGCAAGAAGAAAGTTAAATGTAGTATTATTAAAAAAATCTAAGCAAACTTCTAGAGATTTATTAGAGCAAATAGAAGAAAAAAATGTGATTGCATTATTTTCAGATCACAGAGATAAGGGAGCAACAGTTAATTTTTTTGGAGAAGAAACTGTTTCACCAACAGGAGCTATAAATATAGCATTAAAACATAATTTACCAATAGTTATAGGTTATAATGTAATGCATGAGGATAATACTTGTACAACATATTTTACAAAAGAGTTAGAATTAGTTAGAACAAATTCATTTAAAAATGATGTAAAAGTTAATACTCAACTTATGATGAATTTAATAGAGAATATAATAAAAAATCATCCAAATCAATGGATGTGGTTCCATGATAGATGGAAACTTTATAAAAAAATAAAAAATGAGAATATAAAAGGCTAGGAGGAAAAATGTTATTAGGTATAATTGGTGCAATGAATGAAGAGGTAATTCAATTAAAAGAGGCCATGGTTTTAAATGAAACTAGAGAGCTAGGAGGATATAAGTTTTATAGAGGAACTTTATTAGGAAAAGAGATTGTATTGGTTGAGTGTGGAATTGGAAAAGTAAATGCAGCAATATGTTCAACACTATTAATACAGGAGTTTAAAGTTGATAAAGTTTTATTTACTGGTGTAGCTGGAGGCTTGAATCCAGATATAAATATTGGAGATATAGTTGTATCAACAGATTTAATAGAGCATGATTTTAACTGTACAGCATTTGGATATGATTATGGAGTAATACCTAGAATGGAGAACTCTAAATTTAAAGCTGATAAAGAGTTAATAGAGTTAGCTAAAAAAGTTGCTGAAAAGAATTTTGGAAAAGAAAGAGTATTTACAGGAACAATTGTAAGTGGAGATGAGTTTGTAGCATCAAATGATAAAATAAAATGGTTAAGAGATACATTTGTAGGTGAGTGTACAGAGATGGAAGGAGCTTCAGTAGCTCATGTATGTTATGTTTTAAACAAACCTTTTGTAATAATAAGATCAATATCAGATAAAGCTAATCACGATGCAAATATGAATTTTGATGAATTTGTAAAATTAGCAGCACAAAATTCAAAAATAATAATAGAAGGAATGTTGGAACTAATATAAATTGTATATCAAGGGGGAAATGTATGGATATTGAAAAACTATTGAACGAGTTATATTCCTATTCACTGCATGGAATAAAACTAGGTTTGAAAAATATTGAAGATATTTGCGAAGCTATGGGAAATCCTCAAAAAGATTATAAAACTATTCATGTGGCAGGAACAAATGGAAAAGGCTCAACATCAACAACAATAGAGCAGGTTTTAATAGAAGATGGAAGAAAAGTTGGGAAATATACATCCCCCCATATTTTAAAATTTAACGAAAGAATATCGGTTAATGGTATTGAAATAAGCGATGAAGATATAGCATATTATTATGCCTATGTAAAATCAGTAATTAAAGAGTTAAGATTAACTCCAACATTTTTTGAAGTTACAACGGCTATGATGTTTAAGTATTTTTCTGATAAAAAAGTGGAGTATGCAGTAATAGAAGTTGGTATGGGTGGAAGATTTGATGCTACTAATATTATTGAAAGCGATATTTGTGTAATTACAAATGTTAGTCTAGATCATACTGATTTTTTAGGAAAAAATATATATGAAATAGCTTGTGAAAAAGCTGGAATAATAAAGAAAAATTCTAAAGTTATTGTAGGAAGTTCTGATTTAGAATTTTTAAAAGGAATTGAAGAAAAAGCTAAAACGTATGTAAATGTAATTGAAAAATATAAAGACTCTAAATATGTTTTAGATTTTATGAAATATAAAACAGTTATTGAAGTGGATGGTATTTCATATAAATTTTCATTATTTGGAGATTACCAATATAAAAACTTTTTGTGTGCCTATGAAGTTTTAAATGAGTTAGGTATAAAACCAGAGGTAATACAAAAAGGAGTAGAAAAAGTTAAATGGCAGTGCAGATTTGAAATAATATCTACTGATAAAAATGTTCTTATATTAGATGGAGCTCATAATGAAGATGGAATGAAAACACTTTGTGATACTTTAAAAGTAGGATTTAAGAAGAATGAAATTGTAGCAATAGTATCAATACTAAAGGATAAGGACTCTAAAAAAATTCTAGAAATTTTAGAAAATAGTGTAAGTAAAATTATTTTTACCTCATTAGCTGAAAATTCTAGAGGGCAAAGTGCTTTAGAATTATTTGAAAAATCTAATAAAATAGATAAAGATTATAAAGAGGATATAAATGAAGCATTTAATTTAGCTAAAATAGATAATAAGAAAGTTATTTTACTTTGTGGTTCATTTTATTTATTGAGTAAATTTAAAGAGGAAGTATTAAAATAATGAAGAGTAGAATTTTTTTTAAAATTTTTACATTCGTAATAGTTTTAGTGATTGGATATTTTTTATACGAACACATAATTATTTTAAGGAATGAATATATGAAAAGAGAGCAACACAAAAACATGTTTTTAGAAAAAATCGATGGGACATATAAAGAAAGAAGTAATGATTTCTATAAAAATAACTAGAGGAGCTTAAAATGGAAAGAATTAGGGTAAGAAAATTTCCAAAAGTTAAAGATTTAGCTAATGTTTTAGGGTTGATTCCATTAATAGATGTAAATATGGAAAAAGAGATAAAAACTCAAAGTGTTTATAGAGTAGGATACGAATTAAGTGGTTTCTTTTCAGAGGGAGAAGAGTTACAAAGTAATATAAATGTTTTAGGTAGAAAAGAGATTGGATATTTAGAGCGAATGGAAAGAACTAAAAGAAAAGAGATTCTTGAAAAATATTTAAGTTATCCTTTTCCAACATTAATTGTAACTGTGGAAAATAATATAGTAGATGAAATTGTAGAGATAGCTAAAAAATATAGAAAACCTGTATTAAAATCAAATAATAAAACTATTGAATTTATTAGAAATGCTAAATTTTATTTGCAAAAAGTATTAGCTGAAGAGATAATAATCGATAACTGTATATTGCTTGATATATATGGAGTTGGAATATTATTAAAAGGTTATGAAGATGCAAGGCTTGGTGCAACAGTGGAGCTTTTAGAAAGGGGCCATAAATTTATAACAGATACTAGATTAAAAGTTCAAAATATAGCTAATAGATTTATATTAGGATCTAATACAGCAGATAAAGAAAGTGGTGATAGTCATTTTTATCTTTTTGGAAAAGATGGGAATGATATAGATGTTACAACACACTTTGGAATAAAGAGTACAAGAAAAAGAAAAAAAATAACTTTATTAGTCGAACTTGAGAAATGGGATGAAAAAAAATTCTATGATAGATTGGGATTAGATGAAGTATATGAGGAATATCTAGGATTTAAGATACCTAAAGTAACATTACCAGTAAGAAAAGGTAGAAATTTAGCTATTATAATTGAAACGGCAGCTATAAACTACAGACTAAAGAAAACAGGAGTAAATTCAGCAGAGTATTTTTGGAAAGAGTCTAAAAAATTAATTGAAGAAAACAGAGAAAATAAAAAGAGAGGTTTAGTTGTGAATGATAAAACAAGTATGCCAGTTAGATATATAAAATCTAGATTTAATTTAAATGTTTTAAATGGAGAAGAGTTTTTAGATAATAGATATATTACAACAACAGGAGTTTATAGACCATCATTAGCCCTTACAGGTTATTTTGATATGTATGAAGAGGAAGGATATAAAGGATTACAGTTGTTCACTGAAACTGAATTTAAATATTTAGATAGTATATCACCGAAAGACAAAGAGAAGAATTTAGAGAAATATTTAGATGAAGATTTTCCAGCAATCATAATCTCTGGAGTTAAAAATATCCCAGATTACTTTTTAAATAAAATTATTGAAAAGAAAATTATATTATTGGAAACAAAATTAGATAGACCGAGTCATGTTGTGGCTACTTTTAGTGCTTATTTAGAAAATTATTTTGCACCATCTACTTCTGTACATGGAGTTTTTGTAGAATTATATGGATTTGGAGTTCTTTTAACAGGAAAAAGTGGAATTGGAAAAAGTGAAACAGCCTTGGAGCTTATTCACAGAGGACATAGATTGATAGCTGATGATTCAGTTCGATTTGAAAAAGGGGTAATAGGTGACATAACAGGACGAGCATCAAAATTACCATATTTCATGGAGATACGTGGATTGGGAATTATTGATGTTAAAGCATTATATGGTGTAGGAGCGGTTAGAATTAGTAAGAGACTTGATATGATAATTGAACTTCAAGAGTTAAAAAGTGAAGATTATTTAACTGCTATGGATTATCAAGAGTCAACAGAAGTTTTATTAGGAAATGAGATTCCTAAAATAAAATTATATATATCTTCTGGTAGAAATGCAGCAGCTATGGTAGAGATTGCTGTAATGAATCTTATGGCCAAGAGAATGGGATATAATTCGGAAGAAGTTTACTTGAAAGAATTAAAAAATAAAAATTATAATGATTAAGAATCGGGGGATTTAAATTGAAAAGAAATAAACTTAAGATTTTGAGAGAGTATATCTACATCTATATAGGGACATTAATTGCTTCAATAGCCATAAATGCATTTTTAGTACCATCTAATTTAGCACCTGGTGGAGCAACAGGTCTTTCAATCTTAATAAATTATGTAACAGGAATACCTGTTGGAACGTTGATATTTGTTATAAATATACCATTATTCATAATAGGAGTTAAAATTTTTGGAAGATCATATGGAGCTAAAACTTTAGCTGGAATTTCATTTTTATCTTTAAATGTTGAATTGATAAAAAAGGTTGTACCTGAAATAGATAAGGTTATAGACTTTACAAATCCTAGTAATATTTTTTTAGGAACTCTATACGGAGGACTTTTAATGGGAATAGGGTTAGGAACTGTTATAAAAAATGGTGGAACAACAGGTGGTAGCGATATAATTTCAGGAATTTTAAATAAATTTTTTAGAATTCCCATAGGTCAAGCATTGATACTGATAGATTCAACAGTAGTTTTATTAGCTGCATATATTTTTGGTGCAGAAAAAGCATTATATGCCCTAATAAATTTATATGCAACAGGGATAGTTATAAATAAGTTAATAAATGGTTTAGGGAATGCTAAAATGGCATATATAGTAACTTCTGAAGTTGAAAAAGTACGAAAAATAATTGTTGAAGACTTAGGAAAAACAGGAAATTATTACCAAGCAGAAGCATTATATTCAAAAAGTAGAAGAGATGTGGTAACAACAGTTCTTAGAAATAGAGAGATTTTTTTATTAAAAGAGCTTATAACAGAGGTTGATAAAGAGGCTTTTGTTGTTGTTTCAGACGTCCATGAGGTACTAGGAAGAGGTTATACTTTCGATATAGATAGTACTTTAAAAAATAGAAAGGAAAAATAATGAAAGAAATAAAGGAAAAGATAGACCAGAGCAATAATATAATTATTGTAGGGCACGTAAATCCAGATGGAGATACAGTAGGAGCTGGATTAGCTCTTTTATTAGGACTTGAAAAAAAATATCCAGAAAAAAGAATAGATTTTGTTTTACAAGATGATGTTCCAAAAAATATCGCCTTTTTAAAAGGATGTGATAGAATAAAAAAAATAGAGGATGTTATAAATCCAAATTATGATTTAGCTATTTTTGTTGATTCTGCTACAATAGAAAGAGTAGGAAAAGTTGCAAAATTAATAGGGGATATATTTAAGATAAATATAGATCATCATATAAGTAATCCAAAATATGGAGATATTAATATAGTAAAAGATATCTCTTCAACTTCGGAGATTATGTACTCAATTTTAAAAGATTTGGATATAGAAATTACTTTAGAGATGGGTGAAGCAATTTATTTAGGGTTGGTAAATGATACAGGAAATTTTGCTCATAGTAATGTAACAGACAAAACATTTTTAGTAGCTTCTGAATTAATGAGAATAGGTGTAAATAATAATAAAATTGTAAATGATTTTTTTAAAACAAAATCTTATGAAAGAATGAAAGTTTTAGGGAAAGCATTAAGCGAAATGGTATTTGTAGAGGAAAAAAAATTAATGTATTTCTATTTATCTTTTGAAGCATTAAAGAATTTAAATGCTATAAAAGATGATACAGAAGGAATTGTAGAAGAGTTAATTAACTATAGTGGAAGCGAAGTTTCTCTTTTCCTAAGAGAGGAAGAAAGCGGAAAAATAAAAGGTAGTTTAAGAAGCAAGCATAATATAGATGTTAATAAAATAGCAGGAATTTTTGGTGGTGGAGGCCATATAAAGGCAGCAGGCTTCACAACTGAACTTTCATCAGAGGAAATTATAAAAAAAGTAGTAGAAAATTTATAAATAGTGTATAATTTTATAAAAAAGGAGGGTGTGTAAATGGCAGATTTTGATATAATTTTTTTAAAACCCACTAGATTTGAGGATTGTTTAAAATGTGTAGAGCATATAAAATCTGAAAAGATAGTTCATATAAATTTATGTGATTTAGATTCTGAGAAATCTCAGAGAGTTCTAGATTTTATTAGTGGGGCTGTACATATACAAGAGGGACAAATAATTAATCCTGGAGATAAAATATATTGTTCAATTCCAAAAAATAAATCATATGAGTTAGATTATAAAGAGTTATCAAATAATATAACAAATCCAAGATTTGATGAAGAGGAAGAGATTATTCCAAGATATCATAGAAGATAGATAAAAAAGGGACTTTAAAAAGTCCCTTTTTTTACACTAAGATATTTTTAGTTTTTTATTTAATCAGCCAATAAAAAAGCTTGGCAACTACCTATCCTCCCAGGGGGCTGCCCCCCAAGTACTTTCGGCGTTTACGGGCTTAACTTCCAGGTTCGAAATGTTACTGGGTGTACCTCCGTAGCTATCGTTGCCAAGCTATATAATAATACCATTTTTTTTATAAAATGTCAACAAAAAAAATGGACCGAAGTCCATTTTTCTTAATGAATAATATTAAAGATAAGCTCTTCATCTTTATAATCAACTTCAACAGTTTCTCTCTCTTTAACATCTCCTTTTAAGATGATTTTAGCTATTTCAGTTTCAATATATTTTTGAATATATCTTCTTAATGGTCTAGCACCAAATTGAGGATCATATGCAGTTTTAGCTAAAAATTCAGCAGCATTATCAGTAATTTTAAAGTTGATTTTTCTATCTTTTAATTTATTTTCTAAAGCTTTTAAAAGTTGACGAACAATGTTTTTAATCTCTTTAAGTCCAAGACCTCTAAATATTATAGTTTCATCTATTCTATTTAAAAATTCAGGTCTAAAATTAGAAAGAAGCATTTGATTAATATTAAATCTAGTTTCCTCTTTTAAACTAGGGTCTTCTAAAATTAAATGGCTTCCAATATTAGATGTCATAATAATTAAAGTATTTTTAAAGTCAACAACTTTTCCTTGCCCATCAGTTAATCTACCATCATCTAAAACCTGTAAAAGTATATTGAAAGTATCAGGATGAGCTTTTTCAATTTCATCAAAAAGAATAACAGAGTATGGTTTTCTTCTAACGGCTTCAGTTAACTGTCCACCCTCTTCATAACCAACATATCCTGGAGGGGCACCAATTAATCTAGTAACCGAGAACTTATCCATATATTCACTCATATCTATTCTTATTACATTTTCTTCGTCATCAAATAAGAAGTAAGCTAGAGATTTAGCTAAGTAAGTTTTACCAACACCAGTAGGTCCTAAGAATACAAAAGATCCAATTGGTCTATTTGGGTCTTTAAGACCAGCACGAGCTCTTAAAATAGTCTCAGATACGGCTTTAACAGCTTCTTCTTGTCCAATAACTCTAGCATTTAAGTTATCTTCTAATTTTAAAAGTTTCTCCTTTTCACTTTCCATAAGTTTAGAAAGTGGAATACCTGTCCATTTAGATATAACCTCTGAAATTTCTTCAACTCCAACTTCTTGTTTAACAAGTCTATTAATTGGAACTTCTTCAAGACGTTCTTGCTCTTGTACAAGTTCTTTTTCAAGAGTAGCTAATTTACCATATTTCAATTCAGCTAATCTATTTAAATCGTATTTTCTTTCAGCTTCTAAAATTTCAAGCTTAACTTTTTCAATTTCAGCTTTAATATCTTTAACTTTATTTAAATCTTGTTTTTCATTTTCCCATTGTGCTTTTAAAAGTGATTTCTGTTCTGTTAAACTAGAAAGTTCTTTTTCTAAAATTTCTAGTCTTTCCTTAGAATATGGATCAGTTTCTTTTTTTAGAGCTTCTTTTTCAATTTCTAATTGCATAACTTTTCTTGTTAATTGGTCTAACTCTTCTGGCATAGAGTCCATCTCAGTTCTAATCATAGCTGCAGCTTCATCTATAAGGTCAATTGCTTTATCAGGTAATTGTCTATCAGGAATATATCTGTGACTAAGAACGGCGGCCTCAACAATAGCACCGTCAGTTATTCTTATACCATGGTAAACTTCAAATTTCTCCTTGATACCTCTTAAAATAGAGATTGTGTCTTCAACAGTTGGTTCATTAACCATAACTACTTGAAAACGTCTCTCTAAAGCTGGATCTTTTTCAATATATTTTCTATATTCATCTAATGTTGTTGCTCCAATAACTTTTATTTCTCCTCTTGCTAACATAGGTTTTAATAAGTTACCGGCATCCATAGCACCATCAGATTTTCCAGCTCCAACGATTGTATGTATTTCATCTATAAATAGAATAATTTCACCGTTAGAATCTTCTACTTCTTTTAAAACAGCTTTTAAACGCTCTTCAAATTCTCCTCTAAACTTAGCACCAGCAATTAGTGAACCCATATCCAAAGAGAAAACCTTTTTATTTTTTAAAGAATCTGGAACGTCTCCATTTAATATTCTTTGTGCGAAACCTTCAGCAATAGCAGTTTTACCTACTCCAGGTTCACCAATTAATACAGGATTGTTCTTAGTTCTTCTAGAAATAATTTGGATAGTTCTTCTAATTTCACTATCACGACCTATAATAGGGTCAATTTTACCTTGACGAGCTAATTCAACTAAATCTCGACCATACTTTTCTAAAACTTCATACTTAACTTCAGGATTAGGAGAATCAACTTTTTTATTTCCTCTAATCTCTAAAATAGTTTTTTCAAATAGAATACGGTCAATTCCTAATTTTGCTAAAAAACTAGTGTTGTCAAGTAAAGAGAGAAATATATGTTCTACACTAATATATGAGTCTCCCATTAATTGCATAAGTTTTTGAGCTTCCATTAAAATTTCATTTGTTTTAGAGTCTAATCCAATTGAAGTATTAGTAGCTCCTTGAATTTTTGGAAGTTTATTACAAAGATCTTCTAAACTATTTTGTAAAGAATTTGTATTAACTCCCATTTTTGTTAAAACTCTAACAATTAATCCCTCTTTATGAGCAACTAAAGCTAGTGCTAAAATTTCGGGTTTAATGCTTTGCTGCATATAAGTTTGAGCAATAGTTTGTGCATCAGTTAATGCAAGCATCGAGTTTTCTGTAAAATTATTCGGATTCATAAATATCACCTCTTAATAAAAGATAATTAAATTATTTTAAGCTGATTATTTTGTCCTCTTCTCCAATCTCTTTTAGATGTTCGTTTCTAACAATTTCAATGACTTCCATCATTTTCTTTTGTATATGATCGTAACCAACATCTTTTATATGAGGAAGAATGCAGTCAGAACAATCTTTAATTCCACCAGCTGTATATTTATACTTACCTCCGCACTCATTTCCTAGCATATAAAGTGGACAATAACAAAATAAGCAGTTAAAGTTCTCAGTATTCTCCATTTTATGACATGGAAAAAACTCACAATTTTTATTTTGATTAAATTTATAGTTCATAATACCTCCCAAAAAAATAAAAAATCTATATCTAAAATATACTACTCTTGAATAATTAAATCAAGAGAAATAAACAAAAAAACAGTCTAAATAAAAAATTTAGACTGTTTTTAAATGTTTAATATATAATATTAATACACTTCTATAGCATTTTCAACAGGTTCATTTAAAACTACCTTAATAGCAACAATAGCTACTTCTAATTGCTGAAGATCAGGTTCTTTTGTTGTTATTCTTTGAAGAGCCATTCCAGGTGCAGCAATTAATTTAACTAACCAGTTATCCAAATGATTACTAGTGTATCTTTGAAGTTCATAAGATATACCTGCTATTAGAGGCATAAAAAGAACTCTTAAAATAACTTTAGTAAAAAGTTTTGTTACAAAACTAGTTGGAGGAGGTAGTATAAAATCAAGACCAGTAAAAACAATAATTGCAATAAACATAACAATTAATAAAAAACTAGTACCACATCTAGGATGTAGTGTTGTAAATTTCTTTGCATTTTCAGGAGTTAATTCTAAATGCTGCTCGTATGCATAAATTGATTTATGTTCAGCACCATGATATTGAAAAACTCTTTGAATATCTTTTGAAAAAGAGATTAAGAATATATATAACACAAAGAATGAAAGTCTTAAACCAGCTTCTAAAAGATTACTATGAATTTTATTATCTCTAAATAAAAAACTACTTATAACAGAGGGAAGAACAATAAAAAGACCAATTCCCAAAGCTAAAGAAACAATGGTAGTCATAACAGCCTCTTTTTGAGATAATTGCTCTTCTTCCACTTCAGCTTGATTAGCTGAAAAAGTAAGCTCCTTAACTCCTAATACTAAAGAGTCAAATAGAGTTATTGCACCTCTGATAAAAGGGATAGTAGAAAGTTTATTTCTACTTTTCGATATTTTTGTTTTTTTATAAACTATATCACCATTGGGTTTTCTAACAGCTGTAGCAAGAAGATCTGCATTTCTCATCATAACTCCCTCTATAACTGCTTGTCCACCTACGCTTGAAAATTTTTCTTTACTCATTGTCACCATCCATAAATTTAATTAGATTGTATTTTTGTCATAAGGTTTTCCAGAAGCACTTGGTGCAACTGCTTTTCCAACTACTCCAGCAAGAGCTAGAAGAGTTAATAAGTATGGAATCATTTGAATGAACTGTGGAGGAATAAATGTTACATATTGTTGAATAACAGTTTGAGCTGCATCTGCAAATCCAAATAATAAACTAGCAAATAGAACACCTTTTGGTTTCCACTTTCCAAAAACAAGAGCAGCAAGAGCAATAAATCCTCTTCCAGCTGACATCTCTTTTGAAAACTGACTAAGAGCTCCAATAGCTAAATATGTTCCACCAAGACCAGCAAAAACACCAGACATAACAACACCAAAATATCTAACTTTAGCAACACTAATACCAACAGTATCAGCAGCTAAAGGATACTCTCCAACGGCTCTCATTCTAAGACCAGTAACTGTTTTATATAAAAAGTAACCAGACCAAATAGCTAATCCGTAAATAATATAAATTAATAAAGAGAAGTCAAATAGTAATGGAATTCTAGTTGCAGATGGACTATTAGATGCCTGTTCAAATAGAACTCTTAGCATGAAAATAGTGAATCCAGATGCAAAAAGGTTGATAGCAACACCAGATACAGTTTGATTACCTCTATATTTAATACTTATTATAGCATGAACTAGAGCAATTAATCCACCAGATATAGCACCAGCTAAAATTCCTAGAACCCAACTTCCAGTATAATAAGAAACAACAGCTGAAGAGAAAGCACCAATAAGCATCATTCCCTCAAGACCAATGTTAACAACTCCACAAACTTCAGAAAACATACCACCAATAGCTGTTATAAGAATTGGAGCAGCTTGTCTGATTGTGGCTAAAATTAAACTTATAATAATACTTACCATTACTCAGCTCCTCCTTTTGAACCTTTTTCCAACCAAGATCTAATCATATTTTCAGCAGCAATTAATAAAATAATAATTGCTTGAATCATTATAACCATTTGACTTGGAATACTTGTATTAAATTGCATAGCTCTACCACCAACTCTAAGAGCAGCAAATAAAATAGCAGCTAATAAAGCACCGATAGGAGTATTTTTACCAAGAAGAGCAACTGCAATTCCATCAAATCCATAAGTAGCAGTTAATCCTGTCTTATAAGCATATTGACCAACACCACCAAGAACTCTTTCAACACCACCAAGACCAGCAAGGAATCCTGATATACCAAGAGTTAAAATGATGATTTTTTTTACATTTATTCCATTATTTTCAGCAGCAGTAGGATTAAAGCCAACAGCTTTAATATGATATCCTAAAACTGTTTTTTCTAAAATAAACCAAACTAAAAATACTGCAACTAAGGCAAGAATAAATCCATAATTTAAAGGAACTCTAACATCTAATAATTTTCCTAGTCTTGCAGCTTCAACAACTGCAGGAGTTTGAGGATTAAATCCAGGAGCCTTTAGTGGATAGTTTAAACAGTACTGCTCAAAACTAACTGCGATATAGTTAAGCATAATTGTAGATATAACCTCATGAACTCCAAGTTCAGCTTTTAACCAACCAGCAATTGCAGCCCAAAGGAAACCAGCTAATCCACCAATTAATAATATAACAAAAACATTGCTTATAAAGATATTAGCAACAAAACCACCAAGGGCAGCAGCAGTAAGACCTGCCATAGTCATCTGACCTTGAGCACCAATGTTAAACATACCACCTTTAAATGCAACTAAAACTCCAAGTCCAGTAAAAATAAGAGGAGTCGCTTCTAAAAGTGTTCTTGCAATAGGAGTAAGTCCGTCGAAGGCTCCAGTAAATAAGTAATAATAAGCTTTTACAGGATTTTCACCCATATATAGAATAATACCTGCACCAATTAATAAAGCTAATAAAACTGCTATAATAGGAACAAGAATATTTAAAACCTTTTTGTTTTTAATCAAGTTTACCACCCGCCATAAGTATTCCAATTTTTTCTTCATTTGCTTCTTCTCTAGAAAGAATTCCCGTTATCTTTCCAGCACACATAACTGCTATTTTATCTGAAAGATTCAAAATTTCAGATAATTCAGAGGAAACAACCATAACAGCTTTTCCTTTTACTTTTTCATTTAAGATTAATTTATGAATTGATTCGATAGCTCCGATATCAACACCTCTAGTTGGTTGTCCAGCAATAATAAGATTATTATTTTTCTTTTCAAGCTCTCTAGCAACTATAATCTTTTGTTGATTTCCACCAGAAAGTCTACCAAATTCAGTGTCAACACTTCTAGGTCTAACATCATATTTTTCCATAAACATCTCTGCATCTTTTCTTAGTTTAGAAAAGTTTAAAAGTCCAAATTTAGAATACTCATCTCTTTCAAGACCAAGAGCAAAGTTTTCCATAACACTAAATTGTGATACAGCAGCTCTTTTATGTCTATCTTCAGGAATGTGAGCCAATCCCAGTTGAGATATTTTTCTAGGTGTTTTCTTTTTTAAGATAACATTATCAAGGATCATTTCACCAGAGCAAATCTCTTTAAGTCCAGTAAGAGCTTCAACAAGTTCAGTTTGTCCACTTCCTTCAACTCCAGCAATTCCTAAAACCTCTCCTTTTCTTATTTCGAAAGAGGCATTATTAACTTTTATTACATTGTGATGATCTTTAACACTGACATCTTTCACAGAAAGAACAACTTCACCGATTTCAACTTCAGGTCTCTCTGTAGTGAAAAGCACAGCTCTTCCAACCATAGCATTTGCAATTTTCTCTTTAGTAGCTTCTTTAGTAGGGAAATTTGCAATATCTTTACCTCTTCTAATAACTGTAATGTTATCTGAAATATCTAAAACCTCTTGAAGTTTGTGTGATATAAAGATAATAGTTTTTCCTTCAGCAATAAGATTATCCATAATTTTGTAAAGCTCTTTAATCTCCTGTGGAGTTAAAACAGCAGTAGGCTCATCAAATACCAATAGATTTGCCCCTTTGAAAAGTATTTTTAAAATTTCGACTCTTTGCTGCATACCGATAGATAAGTCTGATACCAATGCATCAGGATCAATAGCAAGTCCATATTTTTTAGAAACATCAATAACGTCTTGTCTAGCTTGATTGATGTCTAAAGATAAGCCTTTTTTAGGTTCAACACCTAAAATCATATTTTCAGCAACAGTTAAAGTAGGAACTAACATAAAATGTTGATAAACCATACCAATTCCTAATTCAGCAGCTTTACTAGGTGAATCTATTTGCACTTCTTCTCCGTGATAAAATATTTTACCAGAAGTAGGAGTATAAAGACCGTTTAACATTTTCATAAGTGTTGATTTTCCTGCTCCATTTTCACCAACAATAGCGTGTTTTTCACCTTTTAAGATTTTTAAAGTAATATCGTCGTTTGCGATAACTTTTCCATCTAAGAAAGTTTTTCTGATGTGTTGCATTTCTAAGATATAATTATTCACTTAGAATCCTCCCTAAATTTATTCAAGGTTAATTTAAAAAATAACCTTATAAAATTATATTATGTTATATTAAAGTAGTCAACTTTTTTTATTCTTCTCTTTTTATTATAACAAATGTAATATCGTCATTCTGTTCACAACCATTTTGAAATTTATTAATTTCAGACAGTAAATTTTGTTTTATCTCTTTTGAAGAAAGATGAGAACTCTCTAGTAAAACATTTTTAAGCCTTTCTATTCCAAATAGTTCTTTATCTTTATTTTCAGCTTCACTAATTCCATCAGTATAATAGATAACAACGTCTCCAACATTAAGGTGGATTTTATCTTGTTTATAGCTATAGTCATCTAAGAATCCTATTGCTACCCCTTTAACAGAATGAGTTTCTATCTCTTTAGTAAGACTATTGTACACAATTAAAGGATTATGACCAGCATTTGAATAAGTAATAGTTTTAGTATTATAGTCGTATTTACTATGCATCATAGTAATAAACATATCTTCTGTAATATCAGGATAAATAAGTTTATTAAGTTTTCGTACATTACAAGAAGGTTGCTCTCCTTGGAGCTCTAAAGTTTTTAAAACAGATCTTCCTAATGCCATAAGGAATGCTGCCGGAACTCCTTTTCCACTTACATCTGCAATAGTGATACTAAAAGTATTACTATCTAAAAGTGAATAATCGTAGTAATCTCCACCGATTTCTTTAGCTGGTTCAAAAAATGTTGCTACATCAAGTCCTAAAACTTTTTTAATTTTCTTAGGAATAATTCTTTTTTGAATTCTTGATGCCACTTCAAGTTCTTGAGACATTCTTTCTTTAATAACTAAATCAGAATATATTTGAGCATTATTAATAGCTATAGCAACTTGAATAGTTAGAGCCGAAATAGTTTCTTCATCACTTTTAATAAGTTTTGACTTATCCTCAATTATAAAGATAACTCCAAGTTCTTTTCCTTTTACTGTAAGTGGAGAGGCAATTATTTTTTCATCTGGTGTAATAGAAAATCCTTTTAACATTTCGTTATATATTTTTTTATAATCTTTTCGCGTAAATTGAGATAAAATCTCTTCAGGATAACTTAATTCACCTTTAAAATAAATTTCTCCTTTAATTCTTTTATTAATTAATTTACCACCTTCCCATAGGTAAAGGGAGATTCTTTTAGCTCCAGTTAGAACAAAGTAAGCATCTAAAATAGTAGAGATAATTTTATCTAATTCCATTATAGATAGAACAGTTCTTGAAAGCGAGTTGATATTGGATAAACTAGCAACTCTCTGTTCTAGAACCTGATTACTATACTCAAGTTGTTTAGATTTAGTTAAAAGAGATTCATAGGTAACTTCTAGTTCTTTTTTGTATTCTCGAAGTTCTTCAATAGAATTATCTAATTCTAGATCTTGTTTTGTAATAGCCGTAGTAGCTCTTTCATAGTCATTTTTTAAATCTTCGGATATATCATTTAAAAATTCTTTACTAACAAAACTTTTTAAAATCTTACTTGTTTCTTCAAAGTTTTTTTTCTCTTGTTTTTTTAAAATTAAAAAGAATATAAAAAATAAAATAATAAAAGAAAAATATGTAATCAATTAATTCTCCTCCCAAGCAGAGAATTTTTGTTCTAAATTTTCATTAGTTGAATTTTTTCTCCATTCTTTTCTTTTCCAATTTAAAATTCTAGATATTCCAGTGGAATTTTTGGAAATATCTTTTAGTTCATCTAAAGATTTAGGAGTTACTATATTAGATGTAAAATTATAATCTTCAGTTGAATAGATATTTTTTCCATTTCCAACAAAAATAATTAGATTATTAGAAAGAACTTTAAATCCAGAGTTATCAGCTGATTTCTCAAAAATAACTGGGTTGTTAGGGAAATTATTCAAGTTAATATTATTAGTTGACGAGTATATAGGAGAATTAGTTACATCACTATTTATAGAATAAATAAAATTCTTTTTAATTTTATTTAAATTATCAACTAAAGATTTTCTATTTAACAAGATACTTTCCATAAGAAGACTTTTATCAAGTTCAGTATATAAAAATTCTGAATTATACATATATTCATTATCAGTAAGTTGTAGTAATAAATAATATTGTTTGTTTAAAAGTTTTTGTAAATTACCAGCATTTTCAGGTGTTGCAACAGTAATTTTATTTAAATAATTAATATCATCATTTGTAAGGTCCTCAACAACTTTCATACCTAAAATCTCTTTATCAAACCATCCGGTATTTAAAAGAGAAGAAAAATCTTGATTCATTTCATTTGAAATAAGAAGATTAATTCCATTCATTTGAACATCATTTAAATTAGATAAATTTGAATCTAAAGTTTTGTAAAAAGAGATTTTATCGCTATAATTTTGAGGATAGTTTAAGGAAATAATTGTGAAGTTATATTTTCCTTGGGGAACAGAATTTTGAAATACAATGTTTTGGCTTTGATCTTTTCTACTAGAGAATTGAGAACAACCGACAAGAGTAATTAAAGAAAAAAGTAAAATAATTTTTTTCATAATATTAAATCATCTCCTTTATTTTTAAGGCTAGGTGTTTTGGAATTATTTCTTCAAGTTCACCTAAAGTAGCATTTTTTATTTGTTTAACAGATCCAAAAGTTTTTAAGAGAAGTTCTTTTCTCTTAGGACCAATTCCAGGTATGTTATCTAGTTCGCTAGAGATAACTCTTTTGTTTCTAAGTAATCTATGGTAAGTAACCCCAAATCTATGAGCTTCGTCTCGAACTCTTTGTAAGATTTTTAATGCTTCATCACTTTTTGAAAATATATATGGTGTATTTTCTGTATATTTATAAATTTCCTCTTCTTTTTTTGCGATACTCAGAAGTTCAGATACTCCATCCCTACCAATTCCTTTTAAAATTTCACCAACAGCATTAATCTGCCCAAGACCACCATCAATTAAAATAATATCAGGAAATTCATCAATAGGAAGTTTACTATATCTTCTTTCAATAACTTCCCTCATCATTTGAAAATCGTCAGGAGTATCTTTAGTTGTAATTTTGAATTTTCTATAAAACTTCTTAGCTTTACGTCCTTCTACAGAGACACTCATTGAAGCTACAGCATCTTTACCTTGAATATTAGAAATATCAAAACATTCGATTTTAAATGGAAATCTTTTTAACTTTAATTTTATATAAAGATCATTTAATCCTTTTTCAACAATAGATTTTTTATTATAAAAATTATCAGTATCTTTTTTTAAATTAAGTAATCCCATATCTAATAATTCTTTTCTTCTAGATTTAATTTTAGGGAAGAAGAAAGAGAGTTTCTTACTAAAAACATTTTGAAATAAGGTATTAATTTTATCTTGAAAATTTTCTAAATTTTCTTGGAAAATAATATTTTTGGGAATAGGAAATTTCGAGTAATAAATCATAAGAATCTCATCTAAAATATCATCATAAAATTTATGCTCTAAATTAATTACATGGAAGTTTTTACCTAAAATTTTTCCATCTCGAATATTTAAAACACATAAAAAAATCTTATTATCCTCAAGATTAAATGTAAAGATATCTTCGTCAATAGAGTTATTAGCATCGCTTATTTGAGTTTGAATATTTGTTTCAATCTCTTTTCTTTGTTCCCTAAGAAAAATAGCTTTTTCAAACTCCATATTTTCAGCAGCATGAGTCATTTGAGTTTGAAGTTTTTCTAAAATAGCTTTAGTATTTCCCTTTAAAATTTCTTTTATATCTTTTATATTTTCTTGGTATTGAGAGACGATAGATTTATTTACACAAGGACCACTGCAAAGTTTCATATAAAATTTTAAGCAAGGTCGAGGATAAATTCTTTCCATATCTCTATTACAATCTCTAATTTGATAAAATTTTGAAAGAGTTTTTTTTAAATTCCATGCACCATAAGGATATGGACCAAAATAATCACCTAAATTAAGATTCAATTTTTTAGTAGTTCTAACGATAGATATTTTAGGAAAATTTTCATTTGTAATTAACAAATAAGGATAAGTTTTTTCATCTTTTAAACTAATATTATATTTGGGAGAATATTTTTTTATCAGATTATTTTCTAAAATTAGAGCGTCGATTTCTGTATTACAGATTATAAAATCTAAGTCATCAATATGTTTGACAAGCTCTTTAGTTTTTTCATCTTGGTGATCTCTATTAAAATAAGAGGAAACCCTTTTAGATAAATTTTTAGCTTTGCCAACATATATAACTTTAGAGTTATTTTTCATCAAGTAAACTCCAGGATTGTCTGGAATCTCTTTATTAAAAATAGTCATCATATTATCTTACCAATTTCCTCTCTCATTTTCTCTATGAATAGAAAAAATGTTAACTTCACTAATATTTTTTAAATCTTTTTCAAGTTTTCTAACAAATGAAACAGATCTATGTTTTCCACCACTACAGCCAATTCCTATTGTTAAGTGTCTTTTTTCATCCTTTATATAACCTGGAATTAAAAAAGTGATTAAATCTAAAATTTTATCATAAAGAATTCTTGAGGTTTCAAAACTCATAACATAATCATAAACCTCATCATTTAATCCAGTTTTTTCTCTTAGTTCTTCTAAGTAATATGGATTTGGAAGAGTTCTAACATCAAAAATCATATCAGCGTCAATGGGAACTCCATGTTTAAAACCAAATGATTGTAAATGAATATTTAAAAGAATATTTTTTGAAAAAGATGCTACAGCAAGTTCAATTTTTCTAGAAAGTTCTTTAGCGCTTAAAAAGCTAGTATCTATAATAAGATTAGCTTTATCTTTAATATCTTCCATAAGAAAAATTTCGTCCTCGATACTTTGTAAAAGTGTTTCTTTTGTTAGAGGATGTTTTCTTCGAGTTAAATTGTATCTATTTAAAATAGATTGTGTAGATGCTTCTAAAAAGATTATTTTATAATCGATATTTAAATTATCAATTTCGTTAAAAAAAGTATTGAAATCATTTTCGTTGATAATTGTTCTAATATCTAAACCTAAAGCAATTCGTTTTACGCCGTTACCTTTAGTAGAATTTTTTAAATCTTTTAAAATTACTCCTGCAAATCGAAATGGAATATTGTCCATTGTAAAAAAACCTAAATCTTCTAAAGTTTTTAAACCAGTGGACTTTCCAGAGCCGCTAAGTCCAGTTAAAATAATTAGCTCCATGATATATTTCCTCCAAATATGTTTTACTTTATTATACAATAATAAAGACTAAAATTATATAAAAAAATAAAAAATGGATAGGGCTTAATCCTATCCAAAATAGCGTAATTTAAAGTAAACTAATTTTTGTGATACTATCTCTAATTAAGTTTAAATCAACAAATCTGAATTCTTCTAAAGAGATTTCATCTTGAGCTTCTTTAGGTGTAAAATTAACTTTTTTAATAATATCTAAAACACCAACAATTATTTTAATAGAGTGAGTATTATCCTCAATTTGTTTATCTGTTATTAAAATTGACTTAAAAGGATTATCTAGATTTTCTAAATTATATAAAATAGGATCACTTAATAATCTATGTCCTTCTAAACATTTTTGTTCAATAAAATTCAGAACTTTCTCAATGTTATATCCTTCTAAATAAACTACATTATCTGTTTCTTTGAAAAAATTGAAAACTTTATTATTGTTGGTAACGATTTTATAATCCATAAAAAACCTCCCGTTTTATGTGTATGATTTTTCAGTAGTAATATTACAACGTAAACCATAATATATCAAGAGTAAAAAAATAAAAATTGACAACTTTTTAAAATTAGTATATACTCTTTCTCAGAGCAAAAAAAAGGAGGATGGAATATGGTTTTTAAAAATGGCACAAAAATTAAGAAAAAAAAGAAAAACTATTTGTCGTTTTTAAATTTATTTATTTCATTTATTAATAATTTATTTATGTTTTTAAATTTATTAGTTTTTAATTTTAATATTTATATAGATAAGGAATATGATTTTCATATTCCTTTTTTTATGCAAAAAATTTAGGAGGTTTAGATGAAGGGGAAGTTAATTCTTGAAAACGGAATGAGTTTTGATGGAAAAATTTTTGGAGAATTAGGTGAAAGCGTTGGAGAGCTTGTATTTAATACAGGAATGACAGGGTACCAAGAGTTACTTACGGATCCATCATATTATGGTCAAATTGTTGTTATGACTTATCCAATGGTTGGAAACTATGGAATAAACTTAGAGGATATGGAATCTAGCGGAATAAAGTTAAAAGGATTTATAATTAAAGAGGACGCAAAGCTTCCAAATAACTTTAGATGTGAAATGACATTAGATGGATTTTTAAGACAATATAATGTAGTTGGATTTAAAGGTGTAGATACAAGACATCTAACTAAAATAATAAGAGAACAAGGAGCAATGAAAGCTCTAATAACTTCAAAAGATTTAACTCAAAAAGAGATAGATGAGCATTTTGCAAAATTTAATAATAGTGATGCTGTAGAAAAAGTTAGTACAAAAGAGATTTATGAGATTCCTGGACCTGGAAAAAGAATAGGAGTAATAGATTTCGGTGTTAAGAGAAATATATTAAGATCATTTGAAAAAAGAGGAGTTCATCAAATTGTATTTCCTTGGAATGTAACTGCAGAAGAGTTATTATCACATGATTTAGATGCAGTGTTTTTATCAAATGGACCAGGAGATCCAGCAGAATTAACTGGAGTAATAAACGAAATAAAAAAATTAGTTGGAAAATTACCTATTGTTGGAATATGTTTAGGACATCAGTTATTAGCTTGGGCACTAGGTGGAACAACAACAAAGTTAAAGTATGGACATAGAGGATGTAATCATCCAGTTAAAGATTTAGAAAAAAATAGAATATTTATAACATCACAAAATCATGGTTATGTTGTAGATAAAGTACCTGAATCAATGAAAGTAACACATATAAATTTAAATGATAACTCTATCGAAGGAATGAGAAGTGAAGAGCATAGAATTTTATGTGTACAGTATCACCCAGAAGCATGGCCAGGACCAGCTGATTCAGAATATCTGTTTGATGATTTTTTAAAAGTAATAGAGGGATAATTTTTGAGGTTATTTAAGTAGAGTTTGTAGGAGGCGTATAATGTTAGATAAATCGATAAAAAAGACACTGGTAATAGGATCGGGACCAATTATAATAGGACAAGCAGCAGAGTTTGATTATTCAGGAACTCAAGCATGTGAAACTTTAAAAAAAGAGGGGATAGAAGTTGTATTAATAAACTCTAACCCAGCAACAATAATGACAGATAAGGCAGTTGCAGACAAAATATATATAGAGCCAATTACAGCAGAATTTGTGGAAAAAGTAATTGCAAAAGAAAGACCAGATTCTATCTTAGCTGGAATGGGTGGGCAAACAGCTCTAAACATGGCAGTTGAATTAAATGATAAAGGAATACTTGAAAAGTATAATGTAAGAGTAATAGGAACATCTATTGAATCTATAAAAAGAGGAGAAGATAGAGAACTATTTAGAGAGGCTATGGATAAAATTGGAGAGCCTACAATAGAGAGTAAAATAGTTGAAACTTTAGAAGATGGGTTTAAAGTTGCAAGAGAGATTGGATATCCAGTTGTTGTAAGACCAGCGTATACTCTAGGGGGAACAGGAGGGGGAATTGCTGATAACCCTCAAGAGTTAGAAGACATTTTATTAAAAGGATTAAAGCTATCAAGAGTTGGACAAGTACTAATTGAAAAATCAATCTTAGGATGGAAAGAGGTTGAATACGAAGTAATCAGAGATAAAGATGGAAACTGTATAACTGTTTGTAATATGGAGAATATAGATCCAGTTGGTATCCATACAGGAGACTCTATAGTTGTTGCACCATCTCAAACACTTTCAGATAGAGAGTATCAAATGCTAAGAACATCAGCATTGAAAATAATAAATGAAATAGGTGTAGTTGGAGGTTGTAACGTTCAGTTCGCTCTTCATCCGAAATCATTTGAATATGCAATTATTGAAATAAATCCAAGAGTTTCTAGATCATCTGCGTTAGCTTCAAAAGCTACAGGATATCCTATAGCAAGAGTTGCAACAAGATTATCTTTAGGATATACATTAGATGAAGTTGTAAATGAAGTAACTGGAAAAACTTTTGCATGTTTTGAACCAGCATTGGATTATATAGTAGTAAAAATTCCAAAGTGGCCATTTGATAAATTTAAGAAGGCTAATAAAAGACTAGGTACGAAAATGATGGCAACTGGAGAGGTTATGGCTATTGGAAATAACTTTGAAGCTGCATTTTTAAAAGGACTAAGATCATTAGAGATTGGAAGATATAATTTAGAGCATCCTGTGGTAGAGAAAATGACTATGGAAGAATTAAAAGAGATAGTTGTAAGACCAGATGATGAAAGAATTTTCGTTGTTGCTGAGATGTTAAGAAGAGGATATGTAAAGGAAAAGTTACAGAAATTAACTGGAATAGATAAGTTCTTTATGGAAAAATTAGAGTGGCTTGTAAAGCAAGAAGAGTTAATGAAAAAGATGGAGCTTAAAGATTTAGATGAAAAATTCTTAAAAAATGCTAAGAAAAAAGGATTCTCAGATAAAGGAATAGCTCAGTTGCTAAATGTAACAGAACAAGATATCGCTAGAAAAAGAAGAGATTATGGAATTAAACCAGTTTATAAAATGGTTGATACATGTGCAGGAGAGTTTGCTGCAGATTCATCATACTTTTATTCAACATATGATCAATTTGATGAAGTTGATGTAACAGATAAAAAGAAAGTTATAGTAATAGGATCTGGCCCAATAAGAATAGGGCAAGGAATAGAGTTTGACTATTGTACAGTTCACTCAATAAAAACTTTAAGAAATATGGGAATAGAGAGTATTATTATAAATAACAATCCAGAAACAGTATCTACAGACTTCTCAACTGCAGATAGACTTTACTTTGAACCATTAGTAACAGAGGATGTTATGAATATCATTGATAAGGAAAAACCAGCAGGAGTAATCATTCAATTTGGAGGTCAAACAGCAATAAAATTAGCTAATGACTTAAGAGATAGAGGGGTTACAATACTTGGAACTTCAGCAGAGATGGTTGATGCTGCAGAAGATAGAGAAAAGTTTGAAGATATAATGGAAAAATTAGATATAAAAAGACCAAAAGGTAAAGCTGTATGGGACGTTGAGCTTGGAAAGAAAATAGCAGCAGAAGTACAGTATCCAGTTTTAGTAAGACCTTCATATGTTCTAGGTGGACAAGGAATGGAGATTTGTCACGATGAATACAATCTTGTAAATTATCTAAAAGCTTCGTTTGAAAGAGATCCTGAAAATCCAGTTTTAATAGATAAATATTTAAATGGAATTGAAGTAGAAGTAGATGCAATATGTGACGGTGAAGATATTTTAATACCAGGAGTTATGGAGCATTTAGAAAGAGCTGGAATACATTCGGGAGATTCAATAACAATATATCCTCCACAAAATTTATATGAGGGGACAGAAAAGAAAATTGAAGAGATTACAAGAAAAATTGCAAAAGAATTAAAAATAAAAGGTATGATGAATATCCAGTTTATAGCATACGAAAATGAATTATATGTAATTGAGGTAAACCCTAGATCATCAAGAACAGTACCTTATATAGCAAAAATATCTGGAGTTCCAGTAATTGATATAGCAACAAAAGTAATAATGGGAGAAAAACTTCAAAACTTAGGATTTGGAACTGGTATTTATAAAAAGCCATCTGTAGTTGCAGTTAAAGTTCCGGTATTCTCAACAGAGAAATTATCAGGAGTTGAAGTTTCATTAGGACCTGAGATGAAATCTACAGGAGAAGTTTTAGGAGTTGGACATACAGCAGATGAAGCTATATTTAAAGGTCTTTTAGGTGGTGGAAGAGTTCAAAATGTAAGAAATAGAAAAGTTCTTTTAACAATAAGAGATAAGGACAAAGATGAATTTTTACCAGTTGCAAAATCACTTAAAAGCTTAGGGTGTCAACTGTTTGCAACAGAGGGAACTCAAAAGTATTTAGCAGAAAAAGGAATTGAAGCAACAGCAGTAAGAAAAATAAATGAAGAATCACCAAATATTTTAGATTTATTAAAAAATAGAGAAGTAGATTTATTAATAAATACTCCAACTAAGGCAAATGATGCTCAAAGAGATGGATTTAAAATAAGAAGAACAGCTATTGAATATGGGGTAGAGGTATTAACTTCGATAGATACTTTAAATGCAATAATAAAAGTTCAAGAGTTAAATGTTGATAAGATGGACTTAGATGTATTTGATATAGCACAAATATAAAAAAAGTTGACAAATATAAAAAAAAAGTATAAACTTCATTAAGTAATATTAAAGATAAAGATATACTCAAAGGGAGTAGTCAAAAGTATAGTGTCAACATCTCGATTTGAAAAAATCTGGTACTATACGCCTAAAAAAGGTGACAAGACTTTTAGTGTAGGTTTTAACCTACACTGAAAGTCTTTTTTTATTTTTGAAAAATGAAAATATCTATTAAGTCGGTAAATAATTAAAAATATAAAATTATGTGGAGGGAAATCTATGAAGGATTTTTATTCGAAAAGTAAAGAGGAGTTGTTAGGGTATTTTGACACTTCTGAACTAGGATTGAAAAAAGAGAATTTAGAAAAACTAAAGGAGGAGTATGGAGAAAATGTACTAAACAGTAAAGAAAAGAAAACTGCAATAGCGATTTTCTTAGAGCAATTTAAGGATTTTTTAGTAATAATTTTATTAGTTGCAGCAGCAATTTCATTTATTTCTGGAAATAAAGAAAGTACAATAGTAATTTTAGCAGTAATTATAATGAACTCAGTTTTAGGTACTGTTCAACATTTAAAAGCAGAGAAATCGTTGGAGAGTTTAAAGAAAATGTCTTCTCCTAAAGCTAAAGTTATAAGAGACGGTCAAAAGCAAGAGATAAACTCATCAGAATTGCTTCCTGGAGACATAGTTTTAATAGAAGCTGGGGATGTTGTTCCTAGTGATGGTAGAGTCTTAGAAACTCATTCTTTAATGGTAAATGAGAGTTCATTAACAGGAGAGTCTGAAAGTGTAGAGAAAATATCTCAAACTATAGATACAACCGGCCTAACAGTAGGAGATCAAAAAAATATGGTTTTTTCAGGAAGTTTAGTAACTTATGGAAGAGCAAAGATTTTAGTAACAACGATAGGAATGAAGACAGAGTTAGGAAAAATTGCATCTTTGTTGGATGAAACTGAGGATGCAATGACACCATTACAAAAGTCATTGGAGAAATTTGGAAAAAAATTATCAATTGCTATAATAGTGTTATGTATAGTTGTATTTTTTATGAGTGTAGCTAGAGGAATAAATATATTAGATTCATTAATGTTTGCTGTAGCTTTAGCAGTGGCTGCAATTCCAGAAGCTTTAGGATCTATAGTAACAATAGTTTTAGCAATTGGGACTCAAAAGATGGCTAAAGAGAATGCTATTATAAAAAAGCTTCACTCAGTAGAATCTCTAGGATGTGTTTCTGTAATTTGTTCTGACAAAACAGGAACATTAACACAAAACAAGATGACAGTTCAACATCTTTATGTAGATGGTAAAGTGGTAGAATCTGAAAAAATTGATTTAAATTCAAAAATTGAGATTGGACTTTTAAGAGGTGCTATATTATGTAGTGATGCAGTAAATAACAACGGACAAGAGATTGGTGATCCAACTGAAGTTGCTCTAGTGAATGTAGGACATAAATATAACTTAGCAGAAGTTGAAATTAGAAATAAATATCCTAGATTGAAAGAGTTACCATTTGATTCAGATAGAAAAATGATGAGTACTTTAAACGAGATTGAAGGAAAAACTTATTTAATAACTAAAGGTGCTCCAGATGTTGTTGTAGAAAAAGCTAAATATATATTGAGAGAGGATGGAAATATTGAAAAAATATCAGATTCTGATATAGAAAATATTAAAAAAGCAAATATAAATTTTGCAGAGCATGGTTTAAGAGTTTTAGCTTTTGCAATGAAAGAGATTGAAATAGTAAGGGATTTAGAATTTTCAGATGAAGATAGTTTTATCTTTATAGGGTTGATTAGTATGATTGATCCTCCAAGAGAAGAGTCGAAAGAAGCAGTAAAAAATTGTATAAGAGCTGGAATAAAACCAGTTATGATAACAGGAGATTATAAAGTTACAGCTAAGGCTATTGCAAAAGAGATAGGTATATATAAAGATGGAGATGAAACTTTAAACGGTGTTGAAATTGAAAAAATGAGTGATGAAGAGCTTATGAAGCATGTAGAAAGAATATCTGTTTATGCAAGAGTTTCACCAGAACATAAAATTAGAATTGTTTCAGCATGGCAAAAATTAGGGAAAATTTGTGCTATGACAGGGGATGGAGTGAATGATGCTCCAGCACTTAAGAAGGCAGATGTAGGAATAGCTATGGGGATAACAGGAACAGAAGTTTCCAAAGATGCAGCATCAATGATACTTACTGATGATAACTTCTCTACAATAATAAAATCAGTTGTAACTGGAAGAAATTTATACGCGAATATAAAAAATTCAATAAGATTTTTATTGTCTGGAAATACAGCTGGAATTTTAGCGGTATTTTATGCTTCTTTAATGGGATTGCCTGTAATATTTGCACCAGTACACCTTTTATTTATAAATTTATTGACAGATAGTTTACCAGCAATTGCTATAGGAATGGAACCTTCTCATGGAGATGTGTTAGATGAAAAACCAAGAGAAGCTAATGCTCCTTTACTAGATAAGAAATTATCAGGAAGAATTTTAATGGAAGGTATGTTAATTGCAATTGTAACAATGGTTGCATTTTATTTAGGATATGCAAAAGGAGATGTTGGTTTAGGAAGTACAATGGCATTTTCAACACTATGTTTAGGAAGATTATTCCACGGGTTTAATTGTAGAGGAAACGGTTCTGTAATAAAATTAGGAGTAACAAAAAATATGTTTAGTATATACGCATTTTTATTAGGAGCAGCATTACTATATATGGTTTTATTAGTTCCGTCATTCCATGAAATGTTTGCAGTATCTGATTTAAGTGTAATGAATTTTGGAGAAATGACAGTGTTAGCATTTATACCAACATTAATAATTCAAGTATTAAAATATATAAAGTATGATAGATAAAAAAAGCTGCTTTAAGCAGCTTTTTTTAATACCAATTATACAGAAAAAATAAAGTAAAAAAAAACACTCTTATTAAGAGTGTAAAGTTTCAAATGGTGCCTAGAAAAGGATTCGAACCTTCGACCGCCCGGGTATGAACCGGGTGCTCTAGCCAACTGAGCTATCTAGGCAAATGGTGGAGATAAGCGGAGTCGAACCGCTGACCTACGCAGTGCAAGTGCGTCGCTCTCCCAACTGAGCTATATCCCCAATGGTACCCCGTAGGGGAATCGAACCCCTGTTTATAGAGTGAAAATCTATTGTCCTTACCACTGAACGAACGGGGCAGGTGTACCAAATATTTTGTTGGAGCGGGAGACGAGGGTCGAACTCGCGACATTCAGCTTGGAAGGCTGACGCTCTACCAACTGAGCTACTCCCGCAATCACAAAAATATAGTATCATAATATAAAAAAAATGTCAATGCAATTTTTTAAAAAAATTTAAAAAATAAAAAGCCAAAATTTTTGGCTTTTTATTTAAAATTTAGTGGCTTAAATTTCTTTTATAATGAAATTAGAACATTTATTGTAAACTTCATCACTAACAGTAGCAATAATTAATGTTCCATCAGCCTCGTAAGATTCACTTTCGATAATAGCATTTCTATGTAAGTAAGCATTGATAGAACTATCTGAATATGGAATTAAAAGCTCTACTCTTTTCATTGTTCTAGGTAAAGATGTTGTAATTTTATCCATTAATAAATCAATATTAATTTCATTTTTAGCACTAATTTCAACAATATCCATATGGCTATATAATTCTTTTAATTTTTCAATTTGCTCATCAGTAGCTACATCACATTTATTTAAAGCAAGTATAGTCGGTTTATCAATTGCACCTAATTCTGTTAAAACATTTTCAACAGATTTAATCTGTTGAACAACAGTATCACTTGAAGCATCAACTAAATGAACAAGTAAATCAGAAAAAATAACTTCTTCTAATGTGGATTTAAAAGCTTCAATTAAATCATGAGGAAGTTTTCTAACAAATCCAACAGTATCAGTTAGAGCAGTAACTCTTTTATCTGGAAGAACCATAGTTCTAGTAGTAGCATCTAAAGTTGCAAAAAGCATATTTTCTGCAAAAACAGCTTCTTTTTTAACAGTATTATCACTTGGATACATTTCCACAAGAAGATTTCTAAGTGTTGATTTACCTACGTTAGTATATCCAACTAAAGAAACTCTAGGAATACCAGAACTTTCTCTTTTAGTTCTTTGAAGAGCTCTAATTTTTTTTATTTTTTCTAATTCTTGTCTAAGGGCAAAAATTTCATCTTTAATTCTTCTTCTATCTATCTCTAACTTTTTTTCTCCAGGTCCCTTAGTTCCAATTCCTCCACCAGTTCTAGACATAATACTACCTAAACCAATAAGTCTTTGACTTCTATACTTAAGTTGTGCTAATTCAACCTGTATTTTAGCTTCCCTAGTTCTAGCTCTTCTAGCGAAAATTTCAAGAATAAGTATTGTTCTATCAATAACTTTACATCCCGTAACAGCTTCTAAGTTTTTAATCTGAACTCCACTTAACTCTTCATCAAAAATTATTAAGTTAGCATTTTTAATCTGTCTTAATAAAGCTAACTCTCTAACTTTTCCACTACCAATATAGAAGATATTGTCAATTCTTTTTATCTTTTGAAAAATTCTTCCTGCAACATTAACATCACATGCTCTAGCTAACTCTTCTAATTCATCTAAACTCTCTTCAGAATCTACACCAACAACTATAGCGTATTCGCTATCATCTTCAATAACATCACTTTTTCTAAGTTCAGATTCAATTTCTAAAACTTTATCTAAATAATCTGTAGACATAACTTTATCTAAAGATAAATTTTCAATTTCTTCATAAGCTAGTTCTTGATTTTCTATTTTGCAGTATCCTATATTAACACCTGTTATTTCAGTTTCACCTACACCAATAGCTAATATAGCATCCAATTTTAACTTTAGTAAAGCTGAAATATCAATCATAGAAAGTTTAGAATATCCATTGGGATGAGTATGAATAACTTTAACTCCACTTAATTTTTTACTAGAAATTTCTAAAATAGGTAGTTCAACACTATTACTATCTCCAATAGCTACTTCTAATATTTTTCCTTTTCTATCAATTGAAACACTAATTTCACGATTTATAACTCTAGTTATATCAGTTATAAGTGCAACAATTTCAGGACTAACAAGTTTTCCTTTTTCAACACTCATACTATAAATAGTATCTAATTCTGCTAAAATAGAATCTCTAACTCCTTCAACATTACCTTTTATCATATTTCACATCCTTGACCTTAATATAATTAAGTTTTTATATTAATTTTACTACATATATATAAAAAATACAAATTTAATGATACTTACATAAAAAATATTTGCAAATCCGAAAAAAATGTAGTATTACATATATTATTGATTCTTTTATAAACAAAGTTAAATACTGGGAGGAGAAAAAATGAAAAAAATAGGTCTTTTACCAAAACTGATTTTAGCAATTATAATTGGTATTGGAGTAGGTATGCTAGGAATGGAGGTACCTATAAGATTATTAGCAACATTTAATGGTATTTTTGGAAACTTTTTAAAATTCTCAATACCGCTTATCATAATCGGATTCGTTGCACCTGGAATTGGTGATTTAGGAACTGGAGCAGGTAAGTTGTTGGGAATAACAACAGCAATAGCATATATTTCAACAGTTTTAGCAGGTTCATTTACATATTTTGTAAATACGGCAGTATTTAAAATGATTTTAAAAACAGGATCAATGCTAGAAACAGCAGATAATCCAGAGCATGCATTATTATCAGGATATTTAACAATAAATATGCCTCCAATAATGGATGTAATGACAGCATTATTAATGGCTTTTATTTTAGGAATAGGAATTGCTATAGTAAAAGGACATGCAATAAAAGATGTAATGAACGAATTCCAAAAAGTTGTAGAAGGAATTATAAGAAATATAATCATTCCATTTTTACCACTACATATAGCTGGAATTTTTGCCAATATGACTTATGCTGGACAAGTTGCTACAATACTAACAGTATTCTCTAAAGTATTTGCTGTAATTATTTTATTACACATAACAATACTTTTAATACTTTACTTTATAGCTGGAGGAATGGCAGGAGCAAATCCAATTAGATTATTAAAAACAATGTTACCAGCGTATTTTACTGCTATAGGAACTCAATCATCAGCAGCTACGATACCAGTAACACTGAATCAAACAAAAGAAAATGGTGTAAATACAGGTATTGCTGAGTTCGTTGTCCCTCTTTGTGCAACGATACATTTATCAGGAAGTACAATAACACTAGTAAGTTGTGCAATGGCAATAATGATGTTAAATGGAATGAGCATAACTTTCGGAACAATGTTTGGATTCATACTAATGTTAGGAGTTACAATGGTTGCAGCACCAGGAGTTCCTGGAGGAGCAGTTATGGCAGCGTTAGGAATTATTGAAACAATGTTAGGATTCCCTCCAACATTAACATCAATAATGATTGCTCTTTACTTAGCGCAAGATAGTTTTGGAACTGCTTGTAATGTAACTGGAGATGGAGCAATAGCTATTATTGTAAATAAAATAGCAGGATTTAAACTTGAAAAAAATTCAAAAGAATTCTTTGATAATATATAAGAATATAAAAGATAGATATCAATAAAAATAAGGGTTAAGTGAGGTGTTGAAAAAAAACACCTCTTTTTTTATTTTATGAAAATATATTTTAATGTTAAAAACGTGTAAATTTTAAGTTAAAAAATGGTTTTTTATTTTACATTTATTAAAATACATGTTAAAATTTACCAGATTGACTATTTAACCAAAAAAATTAAAATAAAAAAGTAAAATTTAGGAGGAAAAATGTACTTAGATATCTTTTTTAAGGTTCTAGGAGGACTAGGTCTATTCTTGTATGGAATGGAAAATATGTCTAAAGGAATGCAAAAAATGGCAGGAGAGAGATTGAAAAAAATTCTTGCTATGCTTACAACAAACCGTTTTATGGCAATAGGAATGGGAGTATTTGTAACAGCACTAGTTCAATCTTCATCTGTAAGTACTGTAATGACAATAGGATTTGTTAATGCATCATTATTAACATTAAAGCAGGCACTAGGAGTAATACTAGGAGCTAATATAGGAACGACAATAACTGGATGGATACTAGTTTTAAAAATAGGAAAATATGGACTTCCAATGGCTGGAGCAGCAGCTATTTCAACAATGTTCTTTACTAGTGAAAAGGCTAGAACAAGAGCAATGGCAATTATGGGATTAGGACTTATATTCTTTGGATTAGAATTAATGAGTGATGGTTTAAAACCATTAAGATCATTACCAGAGTTCGTATCACTTTTCCATGCGTTTACAGCAGATACATATTTTGGAGTATTAAAGGCAGCAGCAGTAGGAGCGTTATTAACAGCAGTTGTTCAATCATCTTCAGCAACGTTAGGTATTACAATAACACTAGCTGTACAAGGATTAATTGATTATCCAACAGCAGTAGCATTAGTTCTAGGAGAAAATGTAGGAACAACAATAACAGCTTTATTAGCATCTTTAAATGCTACAGCAAATGCAAAAAGAGCAGCTTATGCACATACAATAATTAATATTGCTGGAGTTTTATGGGCAACAACAATATTTAGATTCTATTTAGGATTCTTAGAGCATATTTTAGATCCAGATAATAATTTAACAGCAGCAATTGCTACAGCTCATACAATGTTTAACATAATAAACGTATGTTTATTTATACCATTTACTGGATATTTAGCTGATTTCTTATGTAAAGTAGTAAAATCAGATTCACCAGTTGCAAAAGAGAGAGTAACTCATTTAGATATTTTAATGGCAGATACACCATCAGTAGTAGTTGAACAAACACAAAAAGAAATTTTAACTATGGGTACACATATAAAAGAAATATTTATGAAATTAGATAATGTTCTTTCAGGTAGAGAAAAGATAGATAATCAAGTTGGAAAAATAGAAAAGTTAGAAGATACTTTAGATTTATTCCAAAAAGAGATTTCAGATGTAAACTTCCACATTTTAAATGGAACATTAGATCATGCAAATACTGAAGATACTAGAGAAAATTTACAAACTTGTGATGAGTATGAAACTGTAAGTGATTACTTATTAAGAATTGCTAAGACAATGAAAAAAATGCAAGATAATGGAATTGAATTAAGTGAGTATAAAAGAGCTACTTTAAATCAATTACATGCTAATGTTGAAGATTTATTTGATGATATAAATAGAGCTTATGAGTTAAGAGATAGAGACCTATTTATAGGAACAATAAAAAAATGTAATTTTATAAAAGAAGAGTATAAAAGAGCAAGAGCAGAGCATTTAGAGCATGTTTCAGAAAATGTAATGCCGGCGATGTTAAGTACAGGATATATGGATATTTTAAATAACTATAGAAGAATAAAGGATCACTTATACAATATAGTTGAAGTTTTTGCAAAAATAAACTAAGATAAAAGAGAGGAGAAATCCTCTCTTTATTATTTTTTAAGAGGAGAAAAGTATGAAGAACTATTATTTTGATAATTCAGCAACAAGTTCACCAAAACCAGAGGCAGTTTATAAAGCTGTAGAGATTGGTTTAAGAGAGTATAATGCAAATCCAGGAAGAGCAGGACATAGAAAAGCTGTAGAGGCTGGAAGAAAAATATACGAAGTAAGAGAGAAGATAGCAAAGTTTTTTAATGTAAAAAATAGTTTAAATATAGCATTTACAGCTAATGCAACAGAGTCATTAAATTTTGCAATAAAAGGTGGTATTCCTCAAAATTCACACGTTATAACAACAAATTTTGAGCATAATTCTGTTTTAAGACCATTATTTTATATGCAAGATGAAAAAAATATAAAATTGACTTTTGTTAATACATATGATGAAATTGAAAAAAATATTACTTCAGAAACAAAAGCAGTTGTAATTAATCATATATCTAATGTAAATGGTACTATTCAAAATATAGAAGAGATAGGAAAAATATGTAAAAAACATAATCTTTTATTTATATTAGATGCTTCACAAAGTGCGGGGTATTCGTATATAGATATGGAGAAACACAACATATCTATATTGTGTTTAACAGGACATAAATCGCTTTTTGGAATACAAGGAATAGGCGCAATTTGTTTGAGAGATAGTGTAAAAATAGAACCTATTTTAGAAGGAGGAACAGGAAGTTTTTCAAAACTTTCAAGACAACCAAAAGAGATGCCAGAACTTTTAGAAGCAGGAACTATAAATACTCCAGGGGTAATAAGTTTAGGAGCTGGAATAGACTTTATAAATGAGATGGGATTAGATAAAATAAGAGAACATGAAAATCGATTAACTAAAAGATTTATAGATGGATTAAAAGATATAGAAAAAATAAAAATTTATAAAAGTTTAACAGAAGAACAAGGACCTGTAGTAAGTTTAAATATAGACGGTGTTGATAGTGGAGATTTAGCACAAATTTTAGATGAAGAATTTGGTATTTTTGTAAGACCTGGATTTCATTGTGCACCATTAGCTCATAAAGTTATTGGAACTTATGAAACAGGAACAGTAAGATTTTCTTTTGGATATTTTAATACAGATGAAGAGATTGAATTTGCCTTATCTACATTAGAAAATATTGCTTTACAAATTTAAAAAGGTATGATATACTTTTCAAAGCGTAAAAAAAGTAGGGAGGATAAAAAGTGAAAAAGTTGTTAAGTATTTTTGGATTAAAAAAAGAAAAAAAGAAAAAAATACTATTTTCATTATTTTTATCTTTTAATTTTGATTTTAATATATGGAATAGAAGTTACATTAATTTGTAATTTCTATTCCTTTTTTTTTAACTAAAATTATTAAGGAGGAAAAATGAGAGATTTTATTTCAATGAAAGATTTTACAAAAGGTGATATTTTAGAGGTTTTAAGAGTAGCAAAAGAGTTAGAGAAAAAAAATGAAGAACTTTTGAAAAATAAAATAGTTGGAAGCTTATTTTTCGAACCTTCAACAAGAACAAGATTATCATTTACATCGGCAGCTTATAGATTAGGAGCTAAAGTCTTGGGATTTGATTCACCAGACGCCACTTCTTTAAAAAAAGGTGAATCATTAAGAGATACAATAAAGATGACAGAAGCTTATTCTGATGTAATTGTTATGAGACACAATAGAGATGGAGCGGCTCGTTTTGCAGCAGATATAGCAAAAGTACCAGTAATAAATGCTGGAGATGGAGCTAATGAGCATCCAAGTCAAACTCTTTTAGATTTATATACAATTGAAAAAGAGTTTGGAAATATAGAAGGAAAAAAGGTAGCTTTTGTAGGAGATTTAAAATATGGAAGAACAGTTCATTCGTTAACAAAAGCTTTAGAGATGTTTAACTGTGAGTTTTATTTTATAGCACCAGAAGTAATCCAAATACCAGAGTATATTGTAAGAGAGCTTGAGAAAAAAAATATAAAATATCATATATTAAATGATTACAAAGATGTATTAAAAGAGATAGATGTATTGTACATGACAAGAATTCAAAAGGAAAGATTTGATAATCAAGAAGATTATGAAAAAGTAGCTGGAGTTTATATCATAGATAAAGAAAGTATTGTAGGTAAATGTAAAGAAAATATGATAATTTTACATCCGTTGCCTAGGGTAGATGAAATAAAAATAGATTTAGATGAAACAAAGCATGCTAAATATTTTGAACAAGCAGCAAATGGAGTTCCAACAAGAGAAGCTATTTTTTCAATAGCGTTAGGATTGGTAGAAACATTAAACTGTGAGATACTAGAAAAAGATATTAGAAAATCAACTAAAATTATTTGTAATAATGAAAAGTGTATTACAAAATTTGAGGAAACAGAAAACAAGTATGTTGTAGATAAAGAACATGAATATTGTTACTACTGTAATAGAGATATAAAAAAATAAAATATTTTAAGATAGATTTGGGAGGAAAAAATGTTTTTAGAGGATTGTAAAGTATTAGAAAATTATAAAGTTGGAGAAGACTACTACTTAATGAAAATAGAATCTGAGAAGGCTTCTCAATATTCAAAAGCTGGACAGTTTTTTATGTTAAAACTAAAAAATGAAATAAGAATTTTAAGAAGACCAATCAGTCTTCATTATGTAGATAAAGATAAAAATATTTTAGAGTTTTATTACGAAGTAAAAGGTGGAGGGACAAAGGAGTTTGCTACACTTGAAGTTGGAGAAATTTTAAATATCCAAGGACCTTTAGGAACAGGATTTACAACAGAAGTAAAAAATAAAAAGTGTGTTGTTGTTGGTGGAGGAATGGGAATTGCTCCAACAAAGCTACTAATAGATGAGTTAAAAAAAGGAAATGAAGTTATATTTATAGCTGGTGGAAGAGGAAAAGAAGCCTTAAATATATTAGAAAATTTAAATTTAGATGGAGTAAAAACATATATAACAACAGATGATGGTTCTTTAGGAGAGAAAGGAAATGTAATATCTGTTTTAAGTAGAGTTTTATCTGATGAAAAAATAGATATGGTTCAAACTTGTGGACCTCATAAAATGATGGAAGCAGTAGCAGAAACATCGTTAAAAGCAGATGTATTTTGTGAAGTATCTTTAGAAGAAAGAATGGCATGTGGAGTTAAGGCATGTGTTGGATGTTCAATAAAAACATTAGATGGAATGAAAAAAGTTTGTCATGATGGACCGGTTTTTGATTCAAAAATAATAGTGGATGTAAATCCTAAAGAAAATACAGGGTGTAGCTGTGGAAACTAAGGGAGTGGAAAAGATGAATAGATTAAAAACAAATTTTTTAGGAAAAGAGTTTAAGAATCCAATGGTAACATCATCAGGATGTTTTGGGTTTGGATTAGAGTATAAGGATTATTTTGATCCAAATGTTTTGGGAGGAATTGTAGTAAAAGGAATAACAATGGAACCTAGAGATGGTAACTATGGAACTAGAATAGCAGAGACTCCAGGAGGAATGCTAAACTGTGTTGGACTTGAAAATCCAGGGATTGATTACTTTGAAAATGTAATTGTAAAAAATATAAAGTCATCGGGAATTGAGTCTCCAATAATAGTTAACATAAATGGAAAAGTAATAGAGGAGTATGTTGAAATAGCTAAAAGAGTAGAAAATATTTCAGAAGTTGATATGATAGAATTAAATATATCATGTCCAAATGTAAAAGATGGAGGAATGGCATTTGGTGCTAAGCCAGAAGTAGCTGGAGCTGTAACAAAGGCTGTTAGAGAAGTAACAACAAAACCTTTAATTGTGAAGTTATCACCTAACGTAACGGATATAGTTCATATAGCAAAAGTTGTAGAAGAGAATGGTGCAGATGCAGTATCTTTAATAAATACTTTACTAGGAATGGCAATAGATATTAAAAAGAGAAAACCTGTATTAGGAAACACTTTTGGTGGATTCTCAGGACCTGCAGTAAAACCAGTAGCTTTAAGAATGGTATATCAAGTATATAAAAATGTAAATATACCAATAGTTGGAATGGGAGGAATCTCTTCTACTGAGGATGCAATAGAATTTATGATGGCAGGAGCAACAATGGTTTCATTGGGAACAGGACTATTCTCAAACCCAATTTTACCAGTTGAGATAAAAGATGGATTAGAAAAATTTTGTGAAGAGAATGGATTAGAAAACATACAAGAGATTGTAGGAGCAGCACACAACTAATAGATAAAAATAACGGAGGAAAAATGAATATTAAAGATAGATTAATAATAGCATTAGATTATTCAAATATGGAGGATGCTAAGAATATAGTTGAGATTTTAGGAGAAACAGTTTCTTTTTATAAAGTGGGATTAGAGTTGTTTTTAAACTCAAAGGGAGAGATGGTAGAATATCTTACTCAAAAAGGTAAAAAAGTATTTTTAGATTTAAAATTCCATGATATTCCAAATACAACAACAATGGCATCATTATTTGCAGCTAAACAAGATGTATTCATGTTTAATGTACATGCAAGTGGTGGAAGAGCTATGATGGAATCAGTTGCAAAAAGAGTAAAAGAGGTAAATCCAGAAATACTATCAATTGCTGTAACAATTTTAACAAGTTTTTCAGAAGAGGGATTAAAAGAAACTTTTAAAAGTGAATTAACATTAAAAGAGTTAGCTTTAAATTTAGCTAAATTAACAAAAGAAGCTGGAATGGATGGAATTGTATGTTCGCCGTGGGAAGCAAAAGCGATTAAAGAACTATGTGGAGAAAACTTTAAAACAGTATGTCCTGGAGTAAGACCTAAATGGTCAGTTGCTAATGATCAAGAGAGAATAATGACTCCTAAAGATGCAATACTAAATGGATGTGATTATCTAGTTGTAGGAAGACCGATAACTAAAAATGAGAATCCTGTAGAAGCAGCTAAAAAAGTATTAGCTGAAATAGAGGAGGGAGTAAAAGAGGGAAGTCTATGTTGCTAAAAAACTGTAGAGTTTTATATCATGGAGAAGAAGATATAAAGGATATTTTAGTAGAAAAAGGAAAGATTGTTAAAATATATAGATGCTCAGAAGTAGAAGAGTTAGACATAGATGAGATTATAGATATGGATGGAAACTGGGTTTTACCTGGAGTAATAGATGTACATACTCATATGAGAGATCCAGGATTATCTTATAAAGAAGATTTTGAAACAGGAAGTAAAGCATGTGCTAAGGGTGGAGTAACAACATTTATAGATATGCCAAATACAGTTCCAAATACAACAACAAAAGAGATTTTAGATGCTAAAGAGAGCAATTCTAAAAATAGAAGTTATGTAGATTATGGATTTCACTTTGGGGGAAGTAAATTAGATAATAGTGAAGAGATAAGAAAAGTAAGAGATAGAGTAGCTTCAACTAAAATATTTCTGAATATGTCAACAGGTGATATGTTAGTTGAAGAAGAAAAAGTTTTAGAAAATTTATTTAAAGAATCTAAAATAATATCAGTTCATGCAGAGGAAGAGATGGTAGATAAAGCTATAGATTTAGCTAGGAAATTTAGAAAACCACTATATCTGTGTCATCTTTCTAAAAAAAGTGAAGTAGAAAAGTTAAGAGCTGCAAAAAAAGAGGGATTAAAAATATATGGAGAAGTAGCTCCACATCACTTATTTTTAGATTCAAGTATGGCAAACTCGTTACTTATAATGAAGCCAGAGCTAAAAAGCAAAGAGGATAATGAGGCTCTTTGGTTAGGAATAGAGGATGGGACTATTGATACAATAGGAACTGATCATGCACCACATACTTTAGAGGAAAAAAATTCTAAAACAACATATGGAATACCAGGGGTGGAGAATTCTTTAGAGATGATGTTAAAAGAATTAAATAAAAAAATAGACATGAAAACTTTACAGAAAGTTATGTCAGAAAATCCAGCTAAAATATTTGGGATTGCTGGAAAAGGAAAGATAGAAGTTGGGTATGATGCAGATTTAGTTGTAGTAGATTTAAATAATAAAGAGATTATAAAAAATGAAGATGTAATCTCAAAATGTGCATGGACACCTTATAGTGGAATAGTAGGAGGGGGAAAAGTACTATTAACTATGGTAAGAGGTCATATTGTTTATGATGGTAAAAATTTTATAGAAAAAATTGGAGAAGGAGTGAATTATAAAAATGTCTAGAGAAAAAAATATAGCAAAATCATTATTAGGAACAGAGGCAGTTAGATTAAGTGTAAAGGATCCATTTACTTTTGTATCAGGAATAAAAAGTCCAATCTATTGTGACAATAGAAAAATGATAGGATTCCCTAAAGAGAGACAAGTTGTAGTAGATGCTTTTATAGAAGTTTTAAAAGAAAAAGAGTTTGACATTGTAGCAGGAACAGCAACAGCAGGAATTCCATGGGCAGCATTTATAGCTCAAGAGATGAATGTACCAATGGCTTATATTAGAGGAGAAAAGAAGGCTCATGGTGCAGGAAGACAAATTGAAGGAGCTGAATTTGAAGGGAAAAAAGTAATAATAATAGAAGACTTAATATCAACAGGAGGAAGCTCGATAAAGGCTGTAGCAGCTGCAAGAGAAGCAGGAGCTATTGATGTTGAAGTATTAGCAATATTCTCATATGAGTTTGAAAAAGCATATAAGAACTTTGAGCAAGACCATATTCCTTGGACTACACTTTCAAACTTCGCTTCATTAATTAACGTTGCGACAGAAGAGAACTATATAGATTCAGAAGAAGCTGAAATAGCTTTAAAGTGGAATAAAACTCCTGATACTTGGGGAAAATAATAGATAAGAGATGTGAAGCAGATTAACTCTGCTTCTTTTTTTATAAAGGAATAGTTGACTTTATTTAAAAAATATCGTATCATATTTAGAAAATTAAAAAAAATTTTTAAAATAATATACAAATATAAAGCTAGGAGGAACAAAATGAAATTATCAAAAAGAGCATTAGAAATGAATTTTTCACCAATAAGAAAGTTGATTCCTCTGGCCGATGCAGCAGAAGCAAAGGGAATAAAAGTTTATAAATTAAATATAGGACAACCAAATGTAGTGACACCAGATTCATTTTTTGAAGGATTACATAACTATAAAGAGAAAATAGTTAAATACTCTCATTCACAAGGAATACCACAACTATTGGAAAGTTTTGCTAAAAGCTACCAAAAGATGGGAATTAATGTAAAAGAAGAGGATTTATTAATAACTCAAGGTGGTAGTGAGGCTATTATGTTTGTCTTAATGGCTATATGTAATGAGGGAGACAATATATTAATACCAGAGCCTTTTTATTCAAACTATACAAGTTTTTGCCAGTTTGCAGGGGCAGAGGTAGTACCTATTGAAACAACAATAGAAACTAGTTTTCATTTACCGTCAAAGGAAAAAATCGAATCTTTAATAACAGATAAAACAAGAGCTATAATGTTATCAAATCCAGTTAATCCAACAGGAACTGTTTATACAAAAGATGAAATAGAGATGATAGCACAGATAGCTAAAGAAAAAGATATATATATAATAGCAGATGAGGTATATAGACAATTTGTTTATGATGATATTCCTTATACATCTTTTATGCAATTAGATGATGTAAAAGATAGAGTAATACTAGTAGATAGTATATCTAAACACTACAGTGCATGTGGAGCAAGAATAGGTCTGATAGCTAGCAAAAATAAAGAGCTAATGAGCTGTATAATGAAGTTTAGCCAAGCTAGACTATGTGTTTCAACAATTGAACAACATGCAGCATCAAATTTAATAAATACAATGGATAACTATTTAGAAGATGTAAGAATAAAATATCAAAATAGAAGAGATTTATTATTTTCATATTTAAATAGAATACCAGGAGTAGTATGTTATAAACCACATGGAGCATTTTATGCTTTTGCAAAATTACCAATAGATAATGCTGAAAAATTTGCAAAATGGTTATTGACAGATTATTCATATGAAAATCAAACGCTATTATTAGCTCCAGGTCCTGGATTTTATCAAAGCGAAGGAAAAGGAGAGAATGAAGTGAGATTTTCTTTCTGTACAAGTGTTGATGATATAGAGAATTCGATGATAATTTTAAGAAGAGCATTAGAAGAATACAATAGAATAGAGAGATAAGAAAAAGGAGTTGATTAAATCAACTCCTCTTTTTTTAAGATATTAGTAACTACTTTTTTAGCATCATTAACAGCAGCAACGACAGTCTTAGGACCAGTAACTACATCACCACAAGAAAATACATTTTCTAAAGTTGTTTCAAAATTGTCATTAACAATTACAGTTCCCCATTTTTCAAGACTAATTCTATCTTCAGAAGAGACAATGTTTTTTTTAGGCCCTTGACTAACAGCAACTATAATCGAGCTATAAGGTATTGCAATGTCAGTATCTTCTAAAGTAACAAGTTTTTTTCTTCCATTTTCATCAGTATGCGATTCAGTTCTTAGAAAAATCATAGTATTATCTAAAATTTCTTTTGGAGCATAGTAAAATTTGAAATTTACACCATCTTCTTTTGCTTCAGCTATTTCAACTTTAGTAGCGGGCATATCTTCTTCACCACGTCTATACATTACTGTTACAGAACTACCCAATCTTTTAGCAACTCTAGCTGCATCCATAGCAACATTCCCTCCACCAATAACTAAAACGTTAGGTCCTAGGTTATATGACTCAGGGGAAACAAGGTAGTTAATAGCATAGTGAACATTTCCCTTAGTTTCTCCTTTTATATCCATAGGTTTAGGATTCCAAACACCAGTTGTAATGATAATGTACTTAAAGTCATCATTTTTTAAATTTTGAATAGTATGAGTAGGACCAACTAAAGTATTATATTTAATTTTAATACCTAGATTTAAAAGGTATTTTTCAAAAGTATCCATTAACTCTCTAGATAATCTAAATTCAGGAATACCAAATCTTAAGACACCACCCAACTTAGAAAAAGCTTCAAATATAGTAACATTAAAGCCTTCTTTAGCTAAGAGAATAGCAGAAGTAATACCAGCAGGTCCTCCGCCAATAATAGCTATATCTATTTTTTTATTTTCTTTTTTATTTAAAGGTAATTTAGAAAGATATTCAGTAGAAATTTCTTTTTCAATAAGTGGAAACTCAACAGGAGTTTCTTTAATTCCCTTTATACAATGACCTTTACATTGTTCTTCATGAGGACATACAATAGAACAAAATATAGATAAAGGATTATTTGTAAATAAAATTTCTCCAGCTTCATCTATTTTATTTTCTTTAAATAAATTTATAATATTAGGTATGTCTGTGGATATAGGACAATGTATTTTACAAAGTGGTTTTTTGCAATTTAAGCAACGGTTAGCTTCTTGTAGTAAATCTATTTTCAAAATAATCACCTCTTTAAAAAATGGCTGAGAAAAACTTCTCAGCCTCTTAAAATATTATAATGCTTTTTCGAGAATTTCTCTACTTATTTCTAAAGATAAATCTCCAGTTTCTGATAAAGAAGTTCTATGGTTTTTTTCTAAAGCTAAAATCAAATCATCTATTTTATCTTTTGTTATACCATAATCTGAAAGATGAGTTTTAACTCCAAGCTCTTCAAAGAATGAACGAGTTTTCTCAATAGCTTGTTTAATTTTTAAATCATTATTAACCTCTTCAATATTCCAAACACGTTCAGCATATTGAATTAATTTCTCTCTTTTTTTCTCTTTTCTAACTTCCCATATAGCTGGTTGAAGTATAGCAAGAGTTTTTCCATGGTCGACACCAAACATAGCAGTAATTTCATGACCAATCATATGTGTCGTCCAGTCTTGAGGAACTCCAGCACCAATCAATCCGTTTAATGCCATAGTAGCACACCAAACAAGGTTAGCACGAGCATCATAGTTAGTTGGTTCTTCAATTGTTGTTTTACCAATTTCAATAAGTGTTTTCAAAATTCCTTCAGCAGTTCTATCTTGAAATCTAGCGTCTACAGGATAAGTAACATACTGCTCAACAGTATGAATAAAAGTATCAATAATACCGTTAGCAACTTGATTTTTAGGTAAAGTAAATGTTAACGTAGGGTCAAGTATAGAAAATTTTGGAAATGTATGCATACTAAAAACAGGAACTTTTAATCCTTTATGACTGATAACAGCTCCATTATTCATTTCAGATCCAGTAGCTGGTAAAGTGACAACAGTTCCTAAAGGAATTGCTGAATCAACTGGAGCTAAATCAAAATCTGGAGTTAGCAGATTTAGGCAATCACCATCATATTTAGAAGCAAGAGCTATAAATTTAGTTCCATCCATAACAGATCCCCCACCAACAGCAAGAAGAAAATCTATATTTTCTTTTTTAGCAATATCGACAGCTTTCATTAAAGTTTCATATTGAGGATTTGGTTCAATTCCACCAAATTCAAAGATTTTTCTTCCAGGAAGATTTTTAATAACATTTTCTAATGTTCCAAACTTCTTAACAGATCCCCCACCGTAAGTTATTAGCACTTTTGCATTTAAAGGAACTAAAGTATTTAATTGATCTAAAGTATCTTTTCCAAAAACTATATGAGTTGGGTTATAAAAATTAAAATTTAACATGAAATCAACCTCCTATTATTAATTAGTGAGATTATAAACCTTAGAGTTAACTCTAAGTCAAGAGATTTATTTACAAGAAATAGAATTATTCTCATACCAAGCAATTTTTAAATCAAGTTTCTTTAAATTATTATTTAACTCTTCAATTTGTTCTAATATTTTTTTTCTATGTTCTAAAAGAATAGCTAGTCTTTCCTCTTTTGTATGATCTCCTTTTAAACTTAAATCGACAATTGATTTAATGTCTTCAATAGTCATTCCAGTATTTTTAAGACACTTAATTATTTCAATCCAAAATATATCATCTTGAGAAAAGGAACGAATTCCATTTTTATTTCGAGCGATATATGGCATTAAACCACATTTGTCATAGTATCTAATTGTATGAGACGAAAGACCGACCATTTCAGAAACAGTTTTAATTGAATACATAAAAATATTCTCCTTATATATGTAAAATTTTCTTAATTATATCGGACCTAAATATAAGACCAACATATTTATTATTTTCAAGAACATAAATTCTTGTAACACCTTTATTCATAAATATATATGATATCTCCATAAGGGAAGCATCTTTATCAATTGTAATTATTCCTTCTGTTCTATACAGATCTTTTATAGTTGTTATTTTTTCATTTACTAAATAATTTTCGAAAGGTTCACCTACGGTAAGAAAACTTAAATCATTTAAAATAGTAGTATGTTTAGGCATACCAAAAGAAATAAGTTCTCGCTCTGTAATTTCTCCCAAAAAGTTATTATGATTATCAACTACTGGGATTCCAGAAACTCTGTCCATAATAATTCTTTTTGCAATATCTTCTAGAGTGTTATTTTCTTTAGCAGGGAGTATAGATGTGGTAAATAAGTCTTCAGCGGTAATATTATGATCTATTTCAATTTTCATTTTATTTAAAATTTCAATTGTTTTTTCAGGAGATTTATATTTTAAAATCTCTTTAAAAACATCTTTATTTTTAAGGCAAAGTCTAGAGATTCCAGACATAATTTTAAGGATATTCTTATTTTTTAAAACATCAGCAACAATAAGAACAATGAAATCAACAGGTTCTTCTTCACCCATTACATTTTTCATAGTTACATGTTTTTCAGGAAAAGCGATAGAAACAATGATATCATCAAAGTATTCAAGTCTAGCGTGAGGAATTGCAACACCATTTCCAATATACGTAGAAGCTTCACTCTCTCTTTTTAAAATAGCCCTTTTCATAATCTCTTGTTCTACTTTAACTTGCTTATTTGTTTTAGCAAGTTCTTTAAGTAAATTTGTAATAAGTTCCTCAAAGGTTTCTCCTTTTAGGTTAGATATAATCTTATCTTCTGAAAGATAACTGGACAACTTCATAATTTGTCCCCTCCTTAACATTATTTAGTATATGTGAACACAAAATAATTATATAACGTTTTTGAATAAATTAAAATAAAAATTGAAAAAAAACAGCTAAGAAAATATCTTAGCTGTTAAAAATTACATAGTAATTTGATACTTTTTAATTTTTTCATTTAAATTTTCAAGGTCAACTGCAGGGATAGTAACGTCTTTTCCATTTAGTAAAATAGTTATTTCTGTAGTTCCTTTAACTTTTGAGTATCTAGAAAATAGATTTAAAGAAAAATCAATCTCATCTTGTGTCAGATTACCAAATCCAACCATGTGAGGTCCAGGAACCTCTTTTCCTCTAATAAATAAAGAGCCGTAATCTTTAAATTCATTTATTTTTAAATTATCTTCTTGCTCTCTTCCAACTATTAAATATTTTCCTTTTTCAAATCTAAAAAATCTTCCAATTTTTAAAAGGTGGAATAGATTAGAGTTTTCATCTTCTAATAGTCCATCCTCTTCTAGGATTCTAAGTCTCTTTGAATAAGCTGGGTCAGTAAGAAGACATCCTCCACCAGGAGTTGGATAGTCTACAATACCGAATTTATCCATTAGTTCCATTTGAGTTTTTCTACTTCTTCCTTGGATATCTAAAAGCTTACTTCTATCAATCCATCCTAATTTTTCAGGTTCACTTTCTGGTAAAAGCTTTGCTGATAAAGGTCTCACAATAAGATTCTCAAGACTAGGAGAAAGAGCTTTAACTTTTTCTAGAGCTTGATAATTTTGTGACATAGGTCTTTGTCCTAGAACTTCACCAGAGATAATAAATGAAGCTCCATATTTTTTCATAAGATCACCAGCTGTTTTAAACATTAAAGCATGACAATCGATACAAGGATTCATATTCTTTCCACGTCCATGAACAGGATCTTTTAAAATTTCAGTGTGAACACTACTAAAATTAACATACTCTAATTGAACTCCAAGTTGTTTAGCCATATTTTCAGCTTTTTCATTTTTTCCACCAAAGAAATGTGATACAAAGTTAAGAGCTATAACCTCAATTCCTTGATCTTTTATAATTTTAATTGCTAGAGCACTATCAAGTCCTCCAGAAAAAAGCGCTAATGCTTTCATTATTAACCTCCATAAATTAATTATTCGTGGTCAATATCTAAAAAAGTATTTTGTTTTAAATCATTTTTTCCATCATATAGGAAGTTGATATTTTTAGGAACAGAAGTAAATACATTTCTACTAATAGGAATCCATTTAGCTTCTTTTATGTTGATTGCACCACTTAAAAAATCAAGAATTCTTTGTGCATCTTTTCCATTTACATTTTCTAGATTTAGTGTAACCACTTTATCATTTTTTATATAATCTGCAATTTTTCTACATTCTGCAAAACTTTTTGGATTGACAAAAATTGTTTGACAATCTTCTTGAACAGTATTGTTGATTGGTGTTTTAATTTCTGCTTTAGGAATAGTGTTGTTAAAAGAAGGAACAACATCTTCCTTAGTGCTATTATTTAATCCAAATTTAGGAGCAGGAGCAGCTAATTCACTTTCCTCTTGATACTCCTCATAATTTTCTTCATCAGGATCAAAAGTAAGTCCAACACTATCAGTAAAATCTTTAAAAGCATTTTTGAATTTAGTAATTTTCATTGATACCTCCATATTTTATTCGAATATTTTACTACCTACTCTTATAAGAGTTGCTCCCTCTTCAAGAGCTAATTTATAATCATTACTCATTCCCATAGAAAGTTCAGTTAAAGAATCATTGAAATAAAGAATATTTAACTCATCTTTTAACTCTCTTAATTTTTTAAATCCATTTCTAATAAAATCTTCATTATCGGTATACGGTGCCATTGTCATAAGACCTTTAATTTTGATATTTTCAAGAGATAAAAGAGCAGGAATATCATTTAAAAAATCTTGATAATCATAACCCTCTTTACTATCCTCTTGAAAAAGATTTATCTCTATTAAAACCTCAATAACCCTATTATGTTCTTTAGCTCTTTTATTAATCTCTTCAGCTAAAGAAAGTTTGTTAATAGAGTGAATCATGTCAATGAAACGAGCAATATATTTAACTTTATTTTTCTGAAGATTTCCAATAAAGTGCCATTTGTGATTAATAGAATAACTTGAAAGCTCCTCATATTTTTTAGTCAAAACTTGAACTTTATTCTCTCCTAAAATATGGGCACCACCTTTAAGTACCTCTTTTATAGTCTCAATATCAACATATTTAGTGACAGCAACAAGATTTACTTTTTCAGGATCTGGAGAGAGTTTTTTTATATCTAATAAGATATCATTAATATTTTCTGAAATTCCCACAATTTCCTCCTAAATAATTAAATAAATTTACTAAAAACATCATTAGCCATGAGAATACCTTTTTTAGATAAAATATATCTAAAATTATTTTTTATTAGAAATCCCTCGTCAACTAAATTATTACAAAGATCTATATATTTTCCTTTAGGAATAATTCCATCAGGAATAATTCGTAAACCAAGAATATATTCATAAATCTCTTTTTCATCAGAATCTACAAACTCTTCTTCTAAAATAGGCTTAACGTTATCAGATATTTTAGCATAATATTCAGGAATTTTTAAGACATTTTTATATCTAACATCTTGATAATACCCAGATGCCCCAATTCCGATTCCAAGATACTCTTCATTTTTCCAGTATTTTGTATTGTGTATAGCTCTTTTTTCTGGAAGGCAGAAATTTGAAATTTCATAATGAATATATCCATTTTTTTGAGCTTCATCGATAATTAGTTCATACATAGATGCTTCTAAGTCATTATCAGTTTCTTTATAAATTCCAGCTTCAAGTTTACTAAAGAAATCAGTACCCTCTTCCCAAATTAAAGAATATATAGAGAAGTGCTCAGGTCTTAATGAAAATAGACGGTTTAAGTCAGATTTCAGATCCTTTAGAGTCTGGTTTGGTAGGGAAAACATTAAGTCTAAACTGATATTATCAAATCCAGCTTTTCTAGCAAAATAAAAAGCCTCCTCTCCTTCTGAAGAAGAATGGAGTCTACCTAAAGTTTTAAGTAGTTCATCATTAAAGCTTTGTATTCCAATGCTAACTCTGTTTATACCAGCTTTTTTAAAAAGTTTAAATTTCTCAAGTGTAACTGTTTTTGGATTAACTTCAAGAGTAATTTCAGCATTATTTTTAATATTTAAATTATTTAAAATTCTGCTAACTTGCTCAGGAGTTAATAAAGAGGGAGTACCTCCCCCAAAATAAACAGTTTCAAGTGGAAATTTAGGATACATATTAATTTCATTAATAAGTGCAGCTACATATTTTTCTCTCTCTTCATCAGTAGATTTAAAAGATAAAAAATCACAATAATTGCATTTATTAAGACAAAAAGGAATATGTATATACATTCCGCTTAACATAAGCACCTCCAAGATTTAATCAATAAAAGCTTGGAAATCCTCCATAGTTTTCATTAATTTTTCGTTTGCTTCTATCTCTGTTTTTCCAACGACACAGAAGTAATATTTTATTTTTGGTTCTGTTCCAGAAGGTCTAGCTGTAATATATGTATTATCCTCTAATACAAATTGAATAACATCTGATTTTGGTAATCCTTCATATCCAAGACTAAAATCTCTTTTTGATACTACTTCTTTACCTAGTAAAGAGTTAGAAACATTAGCTCTAAGATTTGACATTATTTTACTAATAGCTTCAACACCATCTTTTCCTTTTTTTGTAACGGCAATTATTCCTTCTCTATAGTAACCAAATTTTTCATATAATTTTTTTAATTCTTTTGGAATTGATGATCCAATGCTATTATAATAGGCTGCCATCTCAGCTATTAATAAAGTAGATACAACGGCATCTTTATCTCTAGCATGTGTTCCTACAAGATAACCATAAGACTCTTCAAATCCCATTAAGAATGTAGCATCATATTTTCCTTCTTCGAACTCTCTGATTTTTTCTCCAATGAATTTAAATCCAGTTAAAGTTCTAAAAATCTTTACTCCTTTTTCTTTAGCAACAATATCTAGCATAGGTGTTGAAACTACAGTAGATACAACTGCTGAATTTTTAGGTATATTTTTTTTGTTTTCTAAAATATAATTCATTAAAAGAAGACCAATCTGGTTTCCATTTGGATAGATCCATTCTCCATTTTCATCCTTTACTGCTACACCAATTCTATCTGCATCAGGGTCATTTGCCATACATAGTGTAGCTCCAACTTTATCTGCCAACTCTATACTTAATTTAAAAACTGCTGGATCCTCTGGATTAGCATATGAACAAGTTGGAAAATTTCCATCAGGTTGCTCTTGCTCAGTTACTATATAGATTGATTTAAATCCAGTTTCATCAAAAACTCTTTTAACTGGTCTCCCACCAGTTCCATGTAATGGTGAATAAACAATTTTAAAATTTTCTTTCCCTGGAATCTCATTATGAATAATTTGTTTTTTAACGGCCTCAATGAATTTAGTATCCATATCTTCAGAAATATATTCTAAAAGTCCTTCTTGAATAGCAGTTTCTTTAGTTAAAAGTTTAATTTCATCAAATGAATTGATAGCATTAACACTGTTTACAACTCCACTAGCTTGAGGTTCAATTATTTGACAACCATCATTCCAGTAAACTTTATATCCATTATATTCTTGTGGATTATGAGAAGCTGTTACAACTATACCAGCAATACACTTTAATTCTCTTACAGCAAATGAAAGCTCAGGAGTTGATCTAAGAGATTTAAAAAGATATGCTTTAATTCCATTTCCAGCTAAAACCAAAGCAGCATTTAGTGCATACTCTTCAGAACCAATTCTACAATCATAAGCTATAGCAACGCCCATTTTCTTTCCTATTTCACCAGTAGACTCTAAAATATAGTTAGCAAGTCCTTGAGTTGCTTTTCTAATAGTATACTTGTTAATTCTATTGATACCAACTCCTCTAACGCCTCTCATTCCACCAGTTCCAAAAGAAAGATTTGTATAAAATCTATCTTCTATTTCTGCCTCATTTTCTTTAATACTCTCTAAATCTTCTCTATCTTTTAAGTCAATATAATCTGATGTTAACCAATTGTTGTAATTTTCTAATGTAAATTTATCCATTTTACAAATCCTCCCCTTAAATAATATCCCCCATATTAGAATTTGAGTTTTCACTAATAGGTTCTTTTTTATTTGCAATAATAACCTCTGTTGTTAAAATTAAAGCTGCGATAGATGTTGCATTTTGTAAAGCTGAACGAGTAACTTTTGTAGGATCGATTATTCCATTTTCAATCATATGAACATACTCTTCAGTAGCAGCATTTAATCCAAAACCATCAGGTAAATTTTTAATTTTTTCTATGATAACTCCACCATCTAATCCAGCATTGATAGCTATTTGTTTCAATGGAGAACTAAGAGATTTCTTTAAAATGTTAGCTCCAATTCCTTCTTCGCCCTCAAGAGTAAAATCATTCATTTCGTTGGCAATTTCATTTAATGCTACACCCCCGCCAGGAACAACACCCTCTTCGATAGCGGCTCTTGTCGCATTTAAAGCATCTTCTATTCTAAGTTTTTTTTCTTTCATCTCAACTTCAGTAGCAGCTCCAACTTTAATAATAGCCACACCACCAGAAAGTTTAGCTAATCTTTCTTGTAATTTCTCTTTATCGTAATCAGAATCAGTGGTAGAAATTTGGTTTTTTATTTGAGCAATTCTACTATTTAAAATATCTTGATTACTAAAGCCATCTATAATAACAGTAGAATCTTTTGTAACTTTAATTTTTTTAGCTTTTCCTAATTGAGAGAGATCAGCATCCTCTATTTTCATACCTTTTTCATCAGAAATAACCTGTCCATCTGTTAAAACAGCGATATCTTCTAACATAGCTTTTCTTCTATCTCCAAATGCAGGAGCTTTAACTCCAATAACATTTAAAGTGCCTCTTATTTTATTTAGAACAAGAGTTGCTAAAGCTTCCCCATCTAAATCCTCTGCGATAATTAAAAGAGGTTTTGACGTTTGAACAGTTTTTTCTAAAAGAGGAAGAAGTTCTTTCATCGTTGAAATCTTTTTATCAGTAATTAAGATATATGGATTTTCAAGAATAGCTTCCATTCTTTCTGAATTCGTTACCATGTATGGTGATATATATCCTTTTTCGAACTCCATTCCTTCAACAACTTCTAAAGTTGTATCCAATGAACGTGCTTCTTCAACACTAATAACGCCACTTTCTCCAACTTTTTCCATAGCTTTAGCTATTAGATCACCAATCTCTGTATCTCCAGCAGATATTGATGCAACTTGAGAGATTTCACTGTTAGATTGTACTTTTTTTGATTTTTTTAAAAGTAGTTCAACTGCTATCTTAGTTGCTTTTTCAATACCTTTTTTTAGAAAGATTGGGTTAGCTCCAGCAGAAACCATTTTAAGTCCCTCTTTAACAATAGCTTGAGCTAAAATTGTAGCAGTAGTTGTTCCGTCTCCAGCAACGTCATTAGATTTAGTAGCAACTTCTTTAATAAGTTGAGCTCCCATATTCTCAAAAGGGTCATCTAGTTCAATCTCTTTGGCAATAGAAACTCCATCATTTGTTATTAAAGGAGCGCCATAAGCCTTTTCTAAAACAACATTTCGTCCTCTAGGACCTAAAGTTATTTTAACTGCATCAGCTAAAATATTAACACCATTTTCTAATTTTTTTCTTGCATCAGCATTAAATTTAATAATTTTAGCCATAGAAAAAACCTCCGTTAAAATTTAATCTCCTCTTTTAAGTATTTTATAAGATCATCTTTAGTCTCTTCATTTCTAAGACCAAACTCTATATTAGCCTTTAGAAGTCCAATTTTATTTCCTATATCATATCTTTTACCTTGGAAATTATAGGCAACTACTTTTTGATCATCATTTAACATTTTTAAAATAGCGTCGGTAAGTTGAATTTCTCCTCCTTTACCAGGTTCAGTAGTTTCTAAATATTTGAAAATCTCTCCAGATAGAAGGTATCTTCCAAGACATGCTAAGTTAGAAGGTGCTTCTTCTAAAGTTGGTTTTTCTATAAAATCAACCATTTCTACAGTATTTTCATCTAAAATAGCAGCAGGTTTAACAATACCATATTTAGATACATCTTTATTTTCAACTTCTTGTACACCAATAACGCTACTTCCATATTTTTCATAAACATCAATAAGCTGTTTAGCAACAGGAGCAGTGGGATTATAAACAATATCATCACCTAACGCAATAACAAAAGGATCATCTCCAATAAATGATTTTGCTTTTAAGATAGCGTGACCTAATCCTAAAGGATGATTTTGTCTAACATAATAAATATTTGCCATACTAGAAATATCATCAATCTTTTTTAAAAGTTCAAACTTTCCATCTCTTTCAAGAGTATTTTCTAACTCATATGAAAAGTCGAAGTGATCCTCAATAGAATTTTTATTTCTTCCAGTAACAATAACAATATCAGTTATTCCAGATTCTACAAGCTCCTCTACAATGTACTGTAAAGAAGGCTTGTCAACAATGACAAGCATCTCCTTTGGTTGAGCTTTTGTTGCAGGTAAAACTCTAGTCCCTAATCCTGCAGCAGGTATAACAGCTTTTGTAACTTTTTTCATGAATAATTCCCCCTAAAACTATTTTATCTTAGATCCTATTTTAACACTTGAATCTACTTCAACAAGTTTTAATCTTTTCTTTTCAGTAGAGCTTAATAACATTCCCTGAGAAAGAACTCCTCTTAAAGTAACAGGAGGTAAATTTAAAATTGCTAAAACTTTTTTACCAACTAGTTCAGAAGGTGTTGGATAATATTTTGCAATTCCAGAAACAATTTGTCTTATTTCATTAGCTGTTTTTACTTTAAATTTAAGAAGTTTGTCAGCTCCCTCAATATTACTAGCTTCTAATATTTCAACAACTTGAATATCTATTTTATCAAAATCAGCGATTTCTATTGGATTTTCAATTTTTAAATCTTCATTTATAGCAAGAGGATCTTTTTTAGCTTCTTTCTTTTCAACTTCAAGTCTTGGGAATATAGGTTCAGCAGTACCTAAGATATGTCCTTCGTTTAATAGATTCCATCCATCAACAGATTCTAGACTAGCTTCTAAAATATTATTAGAGAAACCTAATTGGTTCCAAATCTTTTGAGATGCTGTTGGCATATATGGAGCTGTCAAAACAGCAACTTTATAAAGAGATTGAACTAAGAAGTTCATAACTGTTGCTAATCTTTCATTTTTAGTTTCATCCTTTATAAGTAACCAAGGAGCAGTTTCATCAACATATTTATTCATTCTAGAGATAAATTTCCAGATAGCCTCTAAAGCTCTAGAGAATTCTACTCTATTCATATGATAATCAACTGCAATAACAGTTTCGTTCCAAAGAGTTTTTACACTGTCGTCGATCTCTTCGAATACCTCTCCTTTTACAATTGTTCCATTGAAATATTTTCCATACATTCCTAGAGTTCTATTTAAAAGATTTCCTAGGTCATTAGCTAAATCAGAGTTAATTCTTGTAACAATTGAAGGTGTTGAATAATCTCCATCATTACCAAAATTAACCTCTCTCATTAAACAGTATCTAAAAGCATCTACACCGTATTTAGCAATTTCATCTAATGGTGCCACAACATTTCCTTTAGATTTAGACATTTTTTCACCTTCAGAAGTCCACCAACCATGAGCTACAATTTTATTTGGAAGTTTAATTCCTGCTGATAAAAGCATACAAGGCCAAATAATAGCATGGAATCTAAGAATATCTTTTCCTAAAAGGTGAACAACCTCTCCATTATTCCAGAATTTGTCAAATAATTCAGGATTATTCTCGTATCCAACAGCTGTTAAATAGTTTGTTAAAGCATCAAACCATACATAAGTTATATGTCCAGGAGCAAACTCAATTGGAATTCCCCATTCAAATGTATTTCTAGAAATAGATAGATCTTGAAGTCCTTGTTTTATAAATGAAACAACCTCATTTTTTCTAGAGTGAGGAAGAATAAAGTCAGGATGACTTTCAATATGCTCAAGTAAAGCATCTTGATATTTAGACATCTTAAAGAAATAAGATTCCTCCTTAACCATTGTTAGTTCTTTACCACAATCAGGACAGTGGTTTCCATTTACAATTTGATTCTCAGGAACAAATGTTTCACAAGAAACACAATATTTTCCTTCATATTCACCTTTATAAATATCACCTTTATCATAAACTGTTTTTATAATTTTTTTAACAGCCTCTTTATGTCTTGGTTCTGTAGTTCTTATGAAATCTGTATAATTGATATCTAATGCTTTCCACATATCAATAAATCTAGGAGCCATAGAATCTGTCCAAGCCTGAGGAGTTAAATCTCTCATTTTAGCAGCTTCCTCAACCTTTTGTCCATGTTCATCAGTACCTGTTAAAAAGAATACATCAAAACCTTTTGATTTTTTGTATCTAGCTAAAACATCAGCTGCAATAGTTGTATATGCACTTCCAACATGTGGATCTCCATTAACATAATATATCGGTGTTGTTACATAAAAATTTTTACTCATCTATTAATCTCCTTTCAAAACGTTATTTTTTTTCATTTAATATTTTTTCAGCTTCTTTATCTATTTGGAATAGGGCTTCTTTCGCTAAATCTAAATAATCATCTAAATTAGCATCACCAGGAATTAAAATGGGGTCTCCAATTAAGCAAACCATTTTAGAAAAAGGTTTAGGCATTTGAAATTTATCCCAAGCTTTTTCAAAAGTCCATTTATTACTAAATGCTACACCAACTGGAACTAGAGCTTTTCCAGATTTTTGAGCAAGATATAACATGCCAGGCTTAACCTCATAAATAGGACCTTTTGGTCCATCTAATGGGGTTCCCGCACTATGACCACTCTTAACTAATTTAATTAATTTTAAAACTGATTTAATTGAATCCTTTCCAGAAGAACCTCTAACCATAGTAAAGCCCATTTTTTCTAAAGGAATAGATATTAACTCTCCATCTTTAGAGGGGCTAGCTAAGACAGCTTTTTTTTCAGATAGATTGATTAGTCCTAGAGAGGCTCCAACAAGTTTATTGTGCCAAAAACCACATACATAATTTTCTCCCTCAACAAGTTTAGGACTTTTTATAATCTCTATTTTCATTGTTTTAGAAATAATTTTTAGTAGGTAGTAAAGTATTAAACCATATCTTTTATATTTATTATTTTCCATTAAAAAACCACCTATAATCAAAGTATTTTCAAATAATTATAACATAAATTTAAAGTAAAAAAAAGCACCAATACTTATTGTATCGGTGCCTAAAATTCAAACTAGAATAGACCTGGGATATTGATTCCACCAGTAACAGCAGACATCTCTTTCTCAGCTAACTCATCAGCTTGTCTCATAGCCTCAGTAACAGCAGAAAGAACAAGATCTTCTAACATCTCTTTATCTTCAACAGCATCTTTAATAGTCTCTTCAGATATTTTTATAGAAACGATATCTTTTTGTCCATTAGCTTTTACTACAACAGCTCCACCACCAACAGAAGCCTCAACTTCTTTTTCTTTTAATGATTCTTGAACAGAAAGCATTTGTTGTTGCATAGCTTGAGCTTGTCTTAAAATATCAGATTGAGAGTTTCCTCCAGTAGTTTTTTGTCCTTTTAGTTTTCTAACCAATTTAATCCCTCCTAGAATATATTGTGTAATTGTTATGATTATATCATAATAGAGAGTAACTTTTCAACTAGAGATTTAAAAGCTTAGGTATAAAATTGGTTTAAAGAATATATCTTCATTTTCAATTAAGTTTTTAAGATTTTCACTTTTAGTTAAAGATTTAAAAGAGAAAAAAGTTTGTATAGGAAATATTGTTGACTCAAACATAGTTTTTAAATCCTCTTCATAAGAAATTTCAGTAACAGAGTAATTGTCATTTATATTCAAGTCTGTAGCTAAAGTTTTTATAGTTGCATTTATTCCACCAATGGAATCAATAAGTCCAATTTTAATAGCTTCATCTCCTAACCAAACTTTTCCTTGAGCTATTTTTTCAACTTCTTCTAATGGTAAATTTCTTCCATAGGCAACTTTATTTAAAAACTCTTTATAAACCTTAAGATTAGAATTATATATTTTCTCTTGTCTTTCAGGAGTCATTGGAGCTGTTAAAGAGTACAAATCTGAATATTTACCATAAGATATATCATTCATATTGATACCAATTTTATTTGTAAGTTCTTTAACGTTGGGAATAAGACTAACAACTCCAATAGAACCAGTTATACTATTTTTATCAGCAAATATTTTTTTAGCAGCAGTTGAAATATAATAACCACCAGAAGCTGCTACATTTCCAATAGAAACATATATTGGCTTTTCAACATTTTTAATAGCATTACAAATAATATCTGATGCTAGAGCAGAACCACCAGGAGAATTAACTCTAATTACAATTCCTTTAACATTGTCGTCTTTTTCAGCTTTTTCCAAAGCAGAAATAAATTTATCAGGAGTTATAGTGCTAGCAGTAGGATTTTTAGAAGATGTATAATTAATTTCACCATCAGCATAAACTACTGCTATTTTATTATTAGATATTGTAGGTTTAAAAGATGGAATATACTCCTCTATATTAGTTATATTTTCAATATTTTTTTCTTTTTTGAAATTCTCCCAATAATTTAAAGTACTTATTAAATTATATTTTTTTAAAGATTCTGATGATTCTCCCATTAATTCACCTGAAAGAATTGTAGAATTTAAATTATTAATTTCAATTGAACGGTTTTTAGATAAATCTTCAAGAAAAAAAGAGTAACTTTTATCTAGGATTCTCTTTAAATCAGAACGATTTTCTTCAGACATTTCACTTCGAGTATAATTCTCACCATAAGTTTTAAAGTCTCCCACATGAATAACATTAACATCTATTCCCAATTTTTCAGTTAAACCTTTAAAGTACGGGATATCTTTATTATATCCAGTAATGTTTACAGCAGTGGATGCTGCGGGAGGCATAATAATTTCATTAGTATAACTACTTATTAATAAAGAGTTGTTATCTAACATAGCTCCATATGAATATATAGGTTTAGTTGAAGTTTTAAATTCATTCAAAACTTCTCCAAGTTCATCAATTTGGCTTCTGCTTAAAGAGTTATCATCTAAAAATAATATAATTCCTTGAACATTAGAATCTTCTTTAGCCATACTTATATTATTTAAAAGTTGATAAAAATTTATACTCTTAGAGTTAAAATTAAGAGGACTTTGAATTAAAGTCTCATTAAACTCTTTAGCCAAATCTATTTTTAAGTATGATTTTTTAGTAATAGGGCTTTTTTTAGTTTTAGTAAAATAATTAAAAGCTAAAATTATTAAAACTAAAAGGAATGCAAACTTTATTATCATTGAAGAGATTTCTCTAATGATAAATTTTAGAAAGTTAAAAATCCATCTAAGTAAAAGCATATTAGATATCTCCCTTCTCTTTTTTTAGTTCCTCTTCTAAAAGATCTAAAAGTCTATTAAATTCTGTAGCAACAGCATTAAAAGCATCTTTTTTACTTAAGTCAACACCAGCTTTTTTTAGCTGATTCATAGGATGATCATTTCCACCAGATTTTAGAAGAGTAAGATACTCATTTTTTGCTTTCTCTCTTTCTTGAGGAGTATATTTTGTATTCGTTATTCTGTCATATAAATTTGCTGATGAAGCAAAACTAGTTGCATATTGATATACATAATATGGAGAGTTATAAAAATGAGGGATTCTTGCCCAAATAATCTTTTGTAATTCATCCATAGTTAATTCAGTTCCAAAGTAATCTTTAAATAAGTTTTCCATAATATTATTTAAAACTTCAGGAGTTATAGCACCACCATTTTCTACAATTTGGTGTGCTTGATACTCATAATCAGCAAATAGAGATTGAATATAGTAAGTTCCAACAATTCCACCGATAGCTTGTTCAATAAGAGCTATTTTCTCTTTAGGATCAGTTGTATTTCTTAACATATTATCAAGTAGTAATCTTTCATTAAATGTTGATGCAACTTCAGCAACAAAGATAGTGTAGCTACTAATTGGATATGGTTGATTTTTAGTAGACAACATAGAGTGCATAGTATGTCCAAGTTCGTGTGCTAAAGTGAAGACAGCATCCATTGTTCCGTTATAGTTAAGTAACATGTATGGATGTACATCGTATATATTTAAAGAGTATGCTCCACTTCTTTTGTTAGGTGTTTCATATACATCTAACCACCCTTCACTTAGAGCTGTATTTAATCCATTATAATAATCTTCACCTAAAGGTTTAACAGATTCTAAAACTGTATTTTTAGCTTCCTCATATGTAAATTCTTTATTGTAATCTACAATATTTACAGAGTTATCATAATAGTGATAGTCAGATAAATTTAAAGCGTTCTTTCTTAAAGCTATATATCTTTTTAAAGGTGCCGTATTTTCTTTTGTAGATTCAATTAAAGATGTGTAAACATCTAAAGGAATATTTTTAGGATTTAAAGCTTTTTCTAAACTAGATTTATAATTTCTAGATTGAGCTGTGGCAAAATCTCTTTGTAAAATACTTTTATAAATTGAAGCATATGTATTTTTATTAATATTAAAAGAGTTATAAAGAGCTTCAAAAACTTTTTTTCTATCTTCTTGATTTCTGTTAGTTGAAATTACTTTAGAATAAACTCCATTAGTAACAGTAGTTTTACTTCCATCAGATAATTCAACATCATTCCATTTAATATCTGAGGTAGATAATTCACTGTATATATCAGATGGAACACCTAAATATTGTCCAAAGTATGATAATAATTTTTCTTTATCTGCAGATAAAACATGTTCTTGAAGTCTATAAATTTCCATTAAAGGGAATCTATTAGGTTCAAGAGTAGGATTTTCATTAATCCACGTAACCATAGTTTCTTTAGGAATAGTTAATATTTCAGGTGTAATCCAAGATGAAGAGATAGAATAGTTAGCATATATGCTCTCAATTTCTTGAAGTTTAACGGAAGCAACTTCATTAGTTGAATCTAAGTCTCTTTGTAAGTATGGATATAGATAAATTTTGTCTAAAAGTCTTGATATTTTTTCTTCAAGATCTATAAATTCAACAAAAGTTTTTGGATTTTTAGAAATCTCTCCTTGATATTTAGGAATTTCTGCCATAAGTTCTTTAAGTTTTACTAAATCAGCTTCCCATTGATTCCAATTTGGATAGATATCATTTAAATCCCATTTATATTGTTGTGCAATTTCATCTCTATTTTTTAGCATAGAAAAATCCTCCTTTTTTATTTCAGGTAATGGTTTTATTAAAGTATTTTGAGACTGTGACGATTTTTTTTCATAAAAATATTTACCAGCAAAAGCTAGATTTGCCATAAGAATAAGAACTATAAATTTCTTCATCTAATCCCCCTATATTCCTTTATTATATTTTATATATTACAACAAAAAATAAAAAATAGGAAGAAAAGCTTCAAACTTCTTCCTATTTTAATAGATTTTTTTATTAACTATCTAGTTGATCTTTAGGTAATATTTTATTTAACAAAACTCCAATCAAAGCTGCAATAGCAAGACCAGATAAAGAAACTGTTTTCCAAATAATAATATTATCAATAGCAATTCCTAAAACAAATATAAGAGATGCAATTAAAAGGTTTCTAGAGTGAGAAAAGTCAATTTCAGCATCTATAACAGTTCTAACTCCAACAGAAGCAATCATACCGAATAGTATAATAGATATTCCACCCATAACTGAAGTTGGAATGGTTTGTAAAATAACTCCAAATTTTCCGATAAAGCTTAGAACAATTGCGTAGCAAGCTGCAATTCTTAAAATAGCAGGATCATAAACTTTAGTGACAGCAAGAACACCAGTATTTTCTCCATAAGTTGTATTTGCAGGTCCACCTAAGAATCCAGCAGCAACAGTAGCAACTCCATCTCCTAATAATGTTCTTGAAATACCTGGATTTTTAAAGAAATCTTTACCAACAACAGCTCCATTTGTTGTAATATCTCCAATGTGCTCGATAAAAACAACTAATGCAATAGGTGCAATTGCTAAAATAGCTGTTGCAGAAAATTTAGGTAAAGTTAGTAAATCTTTTAATGCATCACCAGAAAAACCAATCCAATTTGCAGCAGCGATAGGTGCAAAATCTACTAATCCTAAGAAAATAGAAACTATATATCCAAGAATAACAGATATTAAGATTGGAACTAATCTAAAAAATGACTTTTCTAAGATTGAAATAGTTATCATAGAAATTACAACTATAAGAGCAACAATAAGACTTTTTAAGTCAAAGTGTCCGTTTGAATATCCTGCCATAGAAAGAGCTACTGGACTTAATCTTAATCCAATAACCATTATAATAGGTCCAACAACAACAGGTGGAAAGAACGATTTAATTTTCTCAACACCAAAAACTTTAATCATCCAAGACATAAAAATATAAACGAAACCAGCAGAGATAACTCCACCTTTAATAGCAGCAATTCCCTCTTCTTTTAAAACAAGAGCTAAGGCTCCAATAAAAGCGAATGATGACCCTAAAAAAACAGGAACAATTCCTTTTGTACAAAGATGAAAAAGCAGTGTTCCTATACCTGCTGAAAGTAAAGCTACTGATGGATTTAAACCAGTTAGAAATGGAACTAGAACAGTAGCTCCAAACATAGCTAGTACGTGTTGAATTCCAAGTAAAAGTTTACTTTTTGTTGATAAATTAGTCATTATTAAAATCCTCCCTAAAATTTTATACTATCAAATAGCCTACATTATTTTAAGAGTATTGTCAATCTAAACTTAATGCACCAAGAAGTTTACCAGAACTAAAAGATATAAAAGCTTCTTCAGAAGTAATAATATTGCTTAAACAGGTAGAATCTCCTCTTTTTAAAGTATGATTTTTAAGAGGATAAAAAAAACCTTCTAAAGTAAGATTTTCAATAGTATCTGAAAAAGGAATAAAAGATATTCTTTTATTTAAATTATTTTTTAAAATGAAGTTAGATGTTACTAAAAAAAGCTTTTCGGATCTATCTATAAAGATAATATTTTTGTATTTAAAAATAAGGTTTATATTAGTTAGCATATGATCTATTCTACCACCTAATCCACCAATAATATAGATTTCATCATAATTTAAAGAGGTTACGTATGATATTAAAAGTTCACCATCTGTAAAATCTTTGTCCTTATTAAATTTTTTTATAGTAACATTATTAGATTTTAATAAATCTAGAGATATTTGGTCTAAAGAATCAAAATCTCCCCAGACTTCTTTAGGAATATAGTTTAATTCAAGTGCTTTTTTAGCACCACCATCAGCACAAAAAAGGTGCTCAGTATTAATATTTAGATTACTATAAAAATCTTTACAATCGGGAAAATCTCCATTTAAAAATATAAAAGCTTTAGTCATCATCAATTTCTGTATCTACAACAATAAAAATTGGTAGATGATCAGAAACCTCCTTTCTTGTTTTAATAAAATCTCCTCTAGTAATATCGAGTGCTCCACTTTGACCTTTAAATTCTTGAGTATATTTTTTTGAAATAAAAATATTATCGTAAGAGTTCGCAAACCCTTTAGTTCCAACAGTTGTTTTTATTGATGGATCTAAAGTGTAAATAATATCATCACTATGATTAAAAATATCCTCAAAAGCTGAATCATTAGCAGGCAAATTAAAGTCTCCTCCAATTAAAATATCATTTTCATTAGGATCTAAACTTTGAAAATAATTGTAAACATTAATGAGTTTTTTTGCTTCAAATTGTCTTTGAGATATTTTTTTTCCATATATAGAATGTATTAAAACATAGGTGAAGTCAAAATTATTAATTTTAAATGTGGCTCCATATGGTTCACGAATAAAATCATCATTCTCATCAGGATAAAAACCTTCGCTTTTAATAAAATTGACCTTATTTTTTTTATATAAAAAAGCATAATACTCTTTGTATTCATCAGTACCAACAGGGTAAGGAGAAATTTCATATCCCCATTTTGAATTACTTATTTTTTCAACTTCAGATAAAAGTTTAAAGAGTCCTTTTTTATTCATAACTTCTACCAAACCAACAATGTCAAAAGGTTCGATGGATTTTGCTAAATGTTCATAGTCTTTGGTTCCTTTTCCTAGTCTAAGAGTATTAAAACTGCCGATATAAGCTTTATTTTCAGGTTCTGTTGAAAAAGAAAAGGAAAAAATAGAGAGCAATAGAACAAGAATCAACTTAAAAAACATATAAATCACCTCAAAAAAAATACCCTAAAAAGGGTATTTTTAATAATTTTCAGGGAACATTATTTTTTCTACACCTTCAATGATAATATGTAGTATCATCATGTGTATCTCTTGAATTCTGTCAGAAGTATTTCCAGGGATGATAAATTCATAATCACACATTCCTTTAAGTTTTCCTCCATCTTTACCAAGAAGTACACAAGTTTTAAGTCCCATTTTTTTAGCTGTTTCAACAGCTTTTATAACATTTGCAGAGTTTCCACTTGTAGAGATACCGATAAACATATCGCCTTCTTTACCATAAGCTTCTACCCCTCTAGAAAAGATATAATCAAAGCCATAATCATTTCCAACACAAGTTATATGTGATGAATCAGATAAAGATATAGCAGGTAGAGCTCTTCTATCTTTTCTAAATCTTCCAGTAAATTCTTCTGCAAAATGAAGTGCATCACAGTTACTACCACCATTTCCGCAGATTAGAACTTTATTTCCCAATTGGAATATATTAGCTAAATCTTTTGCTACTTTTTCTGTTTCTTTTTTTTCTGCTTCTTCTTTTATAAAATTTTCTAAAAGAGAAGCTGTTATTTTATACGAATCTAATAAATTCATATTAGCCTCCTAAATTACAAAAATTAAAGTTTAAAATTTTTAACAAAATTAATAAATTTAATAATATGTGCAAGATTTTTCTTATCTTTAGTTATAACAATTTGATAAGAGTCTGTAACCTCATCAATAGTTCTAATAACTTTAAATTCATCACTTTGTATCTCTTTATATACAGCATAGTAAGGAAGGATAACGTTACCAATTCCCTCTTTAACCATTCCTTTAATAACACCTAAGTTACCAAGTACAGGTATTTTTGTATTGAAACAAATATGATTTTTATCTTCTAAATGACTGATAGCTTTATCATTATTGTAGATATTTTTTCTAGAGATTAATGGTTCTTTAGAAACAGTTTCTAATTTTTGTGTATTTTTTGTACCAACAAGAATATATGGAACAGAACCTACAGTAATAACTTCTAAGTTAGGATCAGTTATATGCTCTTCATCTATTAGAAGTATATCTAGTTCACCTTCTTTTAGCAGTTTTAAAAGCCAAGCTTTAGTAGAAATAGTAATATCATATTCAATTTCATCATGTAAAGAGATAAAATCTTTCATTAAAAGAGGAAGTAAAGGTTCACCAATAACAGATGTAGCTCCAATATATATTTTAGCTTTATCTAAATTGATAATTCTTTCCATCTCTTTTTCAGCTCTTTTAACTTTTTCAAAAATTTCTTCTGCCATTTTAAAAAGAGCTTCCCCAGTGTAAGTTAATTTTATTTTCTTAGAGCTTCTATCAAAAAGTTTAGAATTTAAAATCTCCTCAAATTTTTTTACTTGTATCGAAACCGCCGATTGATTTATGTATAATTTATTAGCTGCTTTAGTAAAACTTTTTTCTTTAGCTACCTCATAAAATATTCTTAAATAATGTAAATCCAATTGTATCACTCCCAACTATTATTATTATGTATAGTTACCATTCTATTTTAGCATAATTTTAACATAATGAATACAATTTATTTAAAAAAAGTAGTAGGAAGTAAATTCCTACTACTTAAAAAGCTTTAAAGTGATACTATTATTGGAAATTTTTTAAGTTTTCCATTAGTTTATCATACTTATCTTGGAACTCTTCTTGGATTCTTTTTTCTCTATCTAAGATATGAGCTGGAGCTTTAGATGTAAATCTTTCATCAGAAAGTTTAGCATTAACTTTATCTAAATCTTTTTTAACTTTTTCAAGCTGCTCATTAATCTTTTTGATTTCTGTTTCAACATCTAGAAGACCAGTTAAAATCATGAATACTTCAGAATTTCCATTTACTCTGAATCCACTTTGTTCAGGAGTAGTAAGGTCAGTTCCTACAGTTAATTCTTCAATTTTAGCAAGTTTAGTTATAAATAACTCATTAGCTTTTAATGTTTCTAATTCTGTAGGATTAGAAGTTCTAATAACAACTTTTGCTTCTTTAGCTGGAGAGATTCCTCTTTCTGCTCTAATATTTCTTAATGATGAAATAAGACCTTGAATATATTCAAAAGCTTTTTCTTTATCATCGCTTACAAGAGAATCATTACAAACTGGATAATCAGCAAGCATGATAGTTTCTCCGTTTACTTTTATTTTTTGCCAAATCTCTTCAGTGATAAATGGCATAAATGGATGTAAAAGTTTTAATCCAGCTTCTAAAACTGTCCATAGAACATATTGAGCAGTTTGTCTAGATTTTACTCCTGATTCCTCTTTATTATATAATCTAACTTTAGCTAATTCAACATACCAGTCACAGAAGTCTCCTCTTAAGAACTCATAGATTGATTTAGCAGCTTCATCTAATTGGAATTTTTCTAATTTATCAGCAACATCTTTAGAAGTTTTATTTAATTTAGAGAAAATCCACTCATCAACTAATTCAAGTTGAACATTCGATTTATCAAATGTTTTTATATCGAAATCTTCAAGGTTCATAAGAACAAATCTTGAAACGTTCCAGATTTTATTAGCAAAGTTTCTACCCATCTCTATTAATTTTTCAGAGAAATGAACATCTTGACCTTGAGAAGTATTGTAAATCATTGTAAATCTAATAGCATCAGCACCGTATTCTCCAATTAAATTTAATGGATCTGGTGAGTTACCTAATGATTTAGACATTTTTCTACCAACTTCATCTCTAACTATTCCATGTAGGTAAACATTTTCAAATGGAATATCATCCATAGTATACATACCAAACATTACCATTCTAGCAACCCAGAAGAATAAAATATCGGCACCAGTTACTAGTGTAGAAGTAGGATAGAATTTTTCTAATTCAACTGTTTTTTCCGGCCAACCTAAAGTTGAGAATGGCCATAAAGCAGATGAGAACCATGTATCTAAAACATCTGTTTCTTGAGTTAATTCAACATCTTTACCATAGTGAGCTTTAGCTTGAGCAAATGCATCTTCTTCTGTTTTAGCAACAAAAATATGCATATCAGGTCCATACCAAGCAGGTATTCTATGTCCCCACCAGATTTGTCTAGAGATACACCAATCTCTGATATTCTCTAGCCAGTTATAGTAAACTTTTTCCCATCTTTTAGGCATAAGTTTAACTTTTCCATTTCTAACAACTTCTAAAGCTTTTTCTGCTAGAGGTTCCATTTTAACAAACCATTGTTTTGAAACTCTTGGTTCAACAACAGTATTGCATCTATAGCATCCTCCAACATTGTGCGAATGAGCTTCGATTTTAACAAGTAATCCTTGCTCTTCTAAGTCCGAAACAATTTTCTTTCTAGCATCAAATCTATCCATTCCAGCATATGCAGGGTAGTCGTTAACAACTTTTCCATCAGGAGTCATCATATTAATAATAGGTAGATTGAATTTTTGTCCTAAAGCAAAGTCGTTAGGATCGTGAGCAGGAGTTATTTTAAGTGCTCCAGTTCCAAATTCCATATCAACATATTCGTCAGCGATAACAGGAATCTCTCTTCCAACAAGAGGTAAAACTACATTTTTACCAACAAGATGAGAATATCTTTCATCATTTGGATTAACTGCAATAGCTACGTCAGCAAGCATAGTTTCAGGTCTTGTAGTAGCTATAATTAAAAATTCATCAGAATCTTTAACAGGATATTTAATATTCCATAGTGAACCAGCCTTTTCCTCGTGATCAACTTCATCATCAGCTAGTGCAGTACCACATCTAGGACACCAGTTAACCATGTATTCACCTTGATATATTAATCCATCATTGAAAAGTTTAATAAAAATATCTTTAACAGATTCAGAAAGACCTTGATCCATTGTGAATCTTTCTCTTTTCCAATCTAAAGAAGCTCCTATTTTTCTAAGTTGAGTTGTAATAACACTACCATACTGCTCTTTCCATTCCCAAACTTGTTTAATAAACTCTTCTCTACCTAAGTCCTCTTTAGTTAAACCTTCGTCAGCTAATTTTCTTTCAACTTTATTTTGAGTTGCAATACCAGCATGGTCAGTTCCAGGCATCCAAAGAGTATTATATCCGCTCATTCTTTTATATCTAACAAGTACATCTTGAATACTGTTATTAAGAATATGTCCCATATGTAATATACCAGTTACATTTGGAGGTGGAATAACTATAGAGTAGTTTGGCTTACTATCATCTAAAGTTGCAGCAAAAAAATTTGATTCCTCCCAATATTTATACCATTTTCCCTCTATTTCATTAGGGGAATAAGTAGTTGCTAATTCGTTCATTTTAAATCCTCCTATTCAATTTCTCCCTCTAAACAACTTTCAATATAATTTAAAATTTGTTCTTTTCCGTTATTATTTAATGATGAGTGGAAGAAGACGTCATCATTATGGAAATCAATTTTTGTTCTAATATCTTTTAAAGCTTTAAATTTTTCATTATTAGAAACCTTATCCATTTTTGTAAAAATTATTTTAAATGGAGTTCCATAATGATCTAACCAATTAAGCATTTCAAGATCTTCACCACTAGGGATTCTTCTTATATCTAATAGAACAAAAACAAGTTTTTTTCTAGGACTAGCAAGGTATCTCTCCATAGTTAATCCCCATTCTTTTTTCATCTCTTTAGGAACCTTAGCAAAACCATATCCAGGCAAATCAACAAAGAAAAATTCTTTGTTGATTAGAAAATAGTTAATTAACTGAGTTCTTCCTGGAGTTTTACTAGTTTTAGCTAATTTATTTCTTCCTGTAATACTATTTATAAGAGATGATTTTCCAACATTAGATCTTCCAACAAAAGCAAATTCAATATGATTTAACTCTTCAGGATAATCTTTTTCAAATACAGCTGATTTAGTAAAATCTGCTTGTTTTATATTCATTGTGTTACCTCTTTTCATTATTTTTCAAGAGCAAGTTTTTCAACATCTTCATATGTTGAAGCAAAGTATATTTTTATATCCTTCATTACTTCTTCTGGAATCTCTTCAACATCAACTTTATTATCATCTGGTAAAATTATATTTTTAATTCCAGCTCTATGAGCTCCAATAACTTTTTCTTTAATTCCACCAACAGGTAAAACTTCACCAGTAATTGTAATTTCACCAGTCATAGCAAATGTTTGCTTAACTTTTCTTCCTGTTAAAACAGATAGAATAGTTGTAGTTATAGCAATACCAGCAGATGGACCATCTTTTGGTGTAGCTCCTTCTGGGAAATGAAGATGTATATCTTTTTTCTCTAAAACAGTTGAATCAATTTGGAATTTATCAAGATTAGCTTTTAGGTATGTAAATGCAACCATTGCAGACTCTTTCATAACATTTCCAAGAGTACCAGTTAGAGAAAGATTTCCTTTACCTGGAATTTGAACTCCTTGAACTTCTAGAGTCATTCCACCAACTGATGTCCATGCTAAACCATTAACTACTCCAACTTTTGAAACTGCTTTTTTCATTTTTTCAGGCCTAAATTTAGGATGACCTAAATAAGACTCAAGATTTTTTACATTTATGCTAACTGATTTAGCTTCTGTATCAATAACTTTTCTAGCTACTTTTCTAAATAAAGATGAAATCTCTCTTTTTAAATTTCTAACTCCAGCTTCTTTAGTATACTCATCAATTATTTTTAATACAGCTTTATCAGTTATACTGATTTTTATGCCATTTAGACCATTTTCATTTTGAGCTTGCTTAATTAGATAGTTATTAGCAATATGTAATTTTTCAAACTCTGTATATGAAGAAAGGTTGATAATTTCCATTCTATCTCTTAAAGGTCCAGGGATACTTCTTAGATCATTAGCAGTAGCAATAAAGAAAACTTTAGATAAATCAAAAGGCATATCTAAATAGTGATCTTCAAAGTGCTTGTTTTGCTCAGGATCTAGAACCTCTAACATAGCTGAAGCAGGATCTCCTTTAAAATCACTAGACATTTTATCAATCTCGTCAAGTAAGATAACAGGATTAACACTACCAGCATTTTTAATAGCTTTAATAATTCTTCCTGGCATAGATCCAATATATGTTCTTCTATGACCTCTTATTTCAGCTTCATCTCTAACTCCACCAAGAGAAACTCTAACAAAATTTCTACCAAGAGAATCAGCGACAGACTTAGCTAAAGATGTTTTACCAACTCCTGGAGGTCCAGCTAAACAAAGGATAGTTCCTTTCATGTTTGGATTTAATTTTTTAACAGCTAAATAATCTAATATTCTATCTTTAACATCTTTTAATCCATAATGATCTTTTTCTAAAACATCATGAGCAATTTTTAAATCTAAAGTTTCTGGAGTAATTACTCCCCAAGGAAGCTCTAAAACTGACTCAATATATGCTCTAGAAACTGTAGCTTCAGCAGAGTATGGGGCCATTTTTCCAAGTTTTTTTAACTCAGCCTCAAGTTTTTGCTTTGCATCTTCAGGTAATGGAGAATTTTTAACTTTATCATAAAGCTCATCAGTTTCTTCATCTCCACCAGTTTTTCCAAGCTCTTCTCTAAGAGTATTAATTTTTTCTCTTATGAAGTAACTTTTTTGACTTTCGTTAATTTTTTCTTTAACTTTTTGGTCTACTTTTTGTTCAATAGAAGCAATTTCGATTTCATCATTTAAAATTTCTAGTAATCTGTATCCTCTTATATTAACATCTAAAATTTCTAAAAGTTCTACTTTTAAATTCTCTTCAATTTCTAAATTAAAGGCAATTGAATCGAAAATTTTTCCAGCCTTTCTAAGACCTTTTAATTGAACCATTAATTCAGCACTAACTTGATTAGTTAATGTAGAATATTCTTCAAATAAAGTGATAACCTTTCTCTTTAAAGCTGTTAGTTCAGGTGATGATTCTTCAGTTGCAGATATAACGCTATATTCAGCAAATAAAATACCATCTTCTTCAATAACGTCTTCAATAAGAACTCTTTTATCAACTTCAATAAGAACTTTTATACTTTTATTAGGTAAAGGAATAGATTGCACAATATTTGCTAGAACTCCAATCTTGTGAACTCCTTCAGGTAGAACAGGGTTTTCTTCTAAAGAATTTTTTTGTAGACTAAGAACTAATTTATTTTTTGTTTTCATTGCAAAATTCATCGTTAATAAGCTTCTTTCTCTTCCAACATAAAGAGGAGATGCTGTTCCTGGGAAAAGTACCATTTCCCTAGTAGGTAAAAAAGGTAATCTACTCATTAGTAATCACTCCTTAGTGTTCAATTTTAACTTTTGTTGAATCTTGAATTGAATCAGCATTAATTGTAACCTTTTTTATAGTTTTATCTGAAGGAATCTCAAACATTAAATCTGTCATAATATTTTCAATAATAGATCTAAGACCCCTTGCACCGATTTTTCTATCTAAAGCTAAAGCGGCAATTTTTTTAAGAGCTTCATCTTCAAATTCAAGGCTAACATTTTCCATTTCAAAGAATTTTTGATATTGTTTTACAATTGAGTTTTTAGGTTCAGATAAAATCTTTATAAGTGCAGTTTCATCTAAAGGAGATAGTGTTGTAATAACAGGAAGTCTTCCAACTAACTCTGGAATTATTCCCTGCTTAACTAAATCTTCAGGAAGAACTTTACCTAAAAGCTCTATTTCTTTTTCAGCTTCAATAGTATCTTGAGAAGCTCCAAAACCAAGAACTTTTTTATTAGTTCTAGATTTAATAATTTTTTCCATTCCCTCAAATGCCCCACCAACTATAAATAAAATGTTAGTAGTATCAATTTCTATAAGTTCTTGATTAGGATGTTTTCTTCCACCCTGTGGTGGAACTTGAGATTTTGTACCCTCAATAATTTTTAAAAGAGCTTGCTGAACTCCTTCTCCTGAAACATCTCTTGTAATAGAAACATTTTCAGATTTTCTTGCAATTTTATCTATTTCATCTATATAGATAATTCCTCTTTCAGCAGCTTCTACATTATAATCAGCAGCTTGTAATAATCTAACTAAAACATTTTCAACATCGTCTCCGACATATCCAGCTTCAGTAAGTGTTGTAGCATCAGCAATTGCAAAAGGAACATGAAGTGTTCTTGCAAGAGTTTGTGCTAAAAGAGTTTTACCTGAACCAGTAGGCCCAATAAGAAGTACATTTGATTTTTGTAATTCAACATCTTTACTTCCTTGATCTTTATGCATTATTCTCTTATAGTGATTGTAAACAGATACAGCTAAAACTTTCTTACTTTCATCTTGACCAATAACATATTCATCAAGTTTTTCTTTAATTTCTTTTGGTGTAGGTAGCTTTATTCCTGTTAAAGAATGATTTGAAGAGTTTTCAGAATGCTTTTCACCATAGTAAATATCATTTTCGTAACCAAGCATATCAAAACATGTTTCAATACACTCGTCACATATAAATGATCCATCAATACCAGAGAAAAGTTTTGAAACTTCATCTTGTCCTCTTCCACAGAACGAGCAATGTTCTTTTTTGTTCATCTCTTCCCTCCTTATCTAACGAAAACATGATCTATTAGACCAAATTCTTTAGCTTCTTCAGCGCTCATAAAATTATCTCTTTCAGTTGCAGATATTATTTCATCAACTGATTTATTTGTATTTTTACTTAAAATTTTAGAAGTTAAATCCTTCATTCTTAAAATCTCTTTAGCTTGAATTTCAATATCTGTAGCTTGTCCTTTAGCTCCACCAAGTGGTTGGTGAATCATAATTCTAGAGTTTTCAAGTGAATATCTTTTTCCTTTAGCCCCAGCAGAAAGTAATAGAGCACCCATACTTGCAGCTTGTCCAATACAAACTGTTTGTACATCAGGTTTAATGTAATTCATAGTGTCATAGATTGCCATACCAGAAGTGATAACACCTCCAGGACTATTTATATACATAATTATATCTTTATTGGGATCTTCAGCTTCTAAAAATAGGAGTTGAGCAACAATTGCATTAGCTATTTGATCATCAATCTCACTACCTAAGAATATGATTCTATCCTTAAGAAGTCTTGAGTAGATGTCATAGGCTCTTTCACCTTTTCCTGTGTTTTCAATAACTGTTGGACTGTACATTTTTTTCCCTCCTTTAAAAACTTGCTTTAAAAATTTAAAGTTAAATACTTAAAAAAATTTAGGTATTTAACACTAATTTTTTATTAAAGCAGTATTGAGTAGAGTTTTATCTCTACTCAATACATATTTTTTTATTATTTTGCGTTATTAACAATAACTTCTACAGCTTTTTGAGCTAAGCTCTCTGTTTTTAAGCTGTGGTTGAATTCATCAAGGTTAGAATTTTTATTTAATTCAGCCTCTAATTGCTCTTTAGTCATACCATACATTTTAGCAATCTCTTCAACTTTAGTATTTAACTCTTCAGCAGTAACTTCTAAGTTTTCAGCTTTAGCTATAGCTTCTAAAACTAAATCAACTTGAACTTTATTATGAGCCATAGGAGCTATTTGGTTGAAAGCTTGCTCTTTAGTCATACCAGTCATTTTTAAATATTGATCAAGATCCATTCCTTGCATAGCTAATTGTTGGTTCATTTCAGCCATTCTGTTTTCTACTTCTCTAACTACCATAGATTTAGGTACATCAACTTTAGAATCAGCAACAACTTTTTGGATTAATTTTCCAACGAAGTTATTTTGAACTCTAGCTTCTTCTCTAGCTGTAATTTCAGCAGTTTTCTTAGCTTTTAAATCTTCAACAGACTCAAATCCAGCTTCTTTTGCAAACTCTTCAGTTAACTCTGGCTTAGTTAAAGTTTTGATAGAGTTTATTTTTACTTTAAATGTAGCAGGTTTTCCAGCTAATGCTTCAGCATGGTACTCAGCAGGGAAAGTTACATTGATTTCTCCCTCTTGTCCTACTGTATATCCAACTAATTGATCTTCAAATGTATCAATAAACATTTTTGATCCTAATTTTAATTGGTGAGAATCAGCTTTTCCACCTTCAAATGGAACACCATCGATAAATCCTTCAAAAGCAAGATCTACAGTATTTCCCATTTCAGCTTTATGTCCTTCTTGAGCGTCCTCTAATTTAGATTTAGCATTTAACATGTTTTCAATTTCTTTATCTAAAAGATCATCAGTCATTTGGAAAGTCTCTTTTTCAACCTCTAAACCTTTGTATTCTCCTAAAGTGATTTCAGGATAAACATCAACTTTAAATGTTATTTCAAGAGAATCTTTCATGTTAGCAACAAGATCGTAAATGAAACTTACTGGAGCGATTTTTTCTTCAGCAACGATTTTTTCAAAGTTTGCTTTAAGAACAGAGTCAACAACCTCTTCTTTTATTGCATCAGCAAAAGCAGCTTCAACTTTGTTTAATGGTGCATGTCCTTTTCTAAATCCAGGAACCTCTACTTTAGTAGCTAAAGTTTTAATAACCTCTGATTTAATTGGTGATAACTCTTCAGCTGTTAAAGTTAATGTAATCTCAACTGCTGAATGTTCGATTTTTTTTAATTCGTGTTTCATCATTTCCTCCTTAAAGTATTTATGTATTAATATCTCAAATCTTATGAGATTTAAGATCTTTTAAACGAAACTGATAAAATTCTTCCCCTTTGTTAATAATTTTTTCAGGATAGTAAATGATATCATAAAGCATATCCTTATTATTTTTATGTAACTTTGAACTTAAATCAAAAGCTACAAGAGGGTAAGATTTTCCATTTTTTAATAAAAATCCATTGAAATGTCTATTTTCAATACCGAAAAACTTTGTATCTATAATTTTAACTCCTCTATCAAGAAAATAGGGATGTTTATTTTCAAGGCCAAAGGGACCTAATTTTTTTATATCATTAATATGATTTTTATTTATTTTATCGACAGATAACTCTAAATCGATTTCTAAAAACTTAGGTTGATTTATATTGTGCTCATGAACTTGAATCTCCCTTTGAAATAAAAGTTCTATTTCAGGAAGATTTTTTTCATCAGCTATAAATCCAGCAGCCAAGTCATGACCACCAAAACGTATTAATTTATTTTCAATAAGTTTTAAAATATTGAAAATATTTACACCAGGAATACTTCTACATGAAGCTTTAGCAATACCATCTTTTAATGAGATCATAGCGACAGGTAAATTATATTTTACACTTAACCTAGAAGCAACCACACCAATAACTCCAGGATGCCATCGCTCTGATGCAACAAAAATATATTTTAAATTATTTGGATCATTTTTTTGTTGAATCATTTTGTTTGCTTCATCAAATATCATTCTTTCAAGTTCTCTTCTTTGCTTATTAGCTTTTTTCATCTCTTCAATAATATTGTAGATTTCAAAATCATCTGTTTTCATAAAGAAATCAGCACCTAATTTAGAATTTCCAAGTCTTCCTAAAGAGTTTATAAGAGGAGAGACAAAATAACTGATATCTGTTGTACTAATATCTTTATTATAAAGTTTTAGATATTTCATAAGGTAAACCAAACCCTTAATTTTAGTATTTTTAAGAGTTTCTAAACCTCTACTTATAATAATTCTATTTTCGTCAAACATAGGAACTACATCAGCAACGGTTCCTATCATAATAACATCCATAAACTGATATAATTTAGAGAAATCTTCATTTAGATAAGAGTAAACTCCTTGAGCAACTTTTAAAGCTACTCCGGCTCCAGCCAAGAATTTAAATTTATAATTATCACTAAGTTTAGGATTAATGAAGAGAATATTATCCTCTTCTTCATCTTTTACACTTTTATGATGATCAGTAACAATAACTTCAATTCCTAGAGTACGAGCATACTCTACATCCTCATAGGAGTTAACTCCTGTGTCTACAGTAATTACTAGTTTTCCAGAATTTTTATGGATATAGTCAATGGTCTTTTTATCAAGACCATATCCTTCATCCATTCTATTAGGAATATAGTAATCAATATCAATTCCAATCTCTCTAAAAGCTAATACAAGGAAGATGGCAGCAGTTATTCCGTCGACATCATAGTCTCCGTAAATAAATAACTTTTCTTCATTATTTTTAGCTGAAACTATTTTTTCTACAACGCTATCCATCATTTCAAAATCAAAAGGATTTCTAAATTTATTTATAGATGGATTAAGAAAATTATCTACTTCATCTTTTTCTAAAAAGCCTTTCTTTAAAAGTAAAGTAGCTAAAAATTTAGAAACATTCCATTGACTAGCCTTAGTTTCAATAAGATTTTCAGATACTGTTTTATATTCCCAGTGCATAAAATTACCCTTTTAAGCTATCAAGTAACTGGGAGATTTTAATAGCGTGTTCTATAGTATCATCCAGTTTTATTCTCATTTCAGGAGTATATCTTAAGGCTAGTTCTTCAGATACTCTTTTTCTAAGAAAACCTTTAATTTCATTTAATCCTTCTAAAACTTCATTTTTATTAACAGTTTGTCCAGCTATTGGCATAATGCTAAAGAATAAATCTGCAAATTTTAAATCTTCAGTAACTCTAACACTAGTAATAGAAACCATAGCTTTTTTTAATTTTGGATTTTTAACCTCTTCGAAAAGACATTTAGAAACAACTCTAGAAACCTCTTTTTCAATTGCAGCTAATCTTTTTTTATTCATAATAAATCACCCACTTTTACTTTAAAGTTCTTTTAACTTCAATAATGTCAAATGCCTCAACAATATCTCCTTCTTTGATATCGTTAAAGTTTTCTATTCCTAAACCACACTCTTGACCAGCAACAACTTCTTTAGCGTCGTCCTTGTATCTCTTAAGTGTATTTAATTTTCCTTCATAAACAATAACACCATTTCTTAATATTCTGATGTTTGAATCTTTTCTAACTTTACCGTCAACAACAACACATCCGGCAACATTTCCAACTTTAGAAACTTTGAATACTTTTTTAATCTCAATTCTTCCAGAGTACATCTCTTTAAACTCAGGATCAAGCATACCTGTTAGAGCTTTTTCGATATCTTCTGTGATATGATAAATGATATTAGAAGTTCTAATTTCAACACCGTTAGAATCAGCTTCTTTTAAAGCGTTTGTAGTTGGTCTAACATTAAATCCAATTATAATTGCATTTGATGCTTCAGCAAGTTTAACGTCACTCTCTGTGATAGCTCCAGATGCAGCTTGAATAATGTTAACTAAAACTTCTTCATGAGAAAGTTTTAATAATGAATCTCTTAAAGCTTCAACAGATCCTCTAGAATCTGCTCTTAAGATTAAGTTTAATTCTTTTATGTTAGCGTGATCCATTTGTTGAGATAGAGTTTCAAGAGAGATAGATTTTCTACTAACTTCAGCAATCTTTCTTTCTTTAGCCATTTCTTCAACAATTCTCTTAGCGTGTTGCTCATTTTGGATAACATAGAATGTATCTCCAGCAGATGGAACATCGTTAAATCCAATAATTTCAATTGGTTGAGAAACTGTAGCAGATTGTACTTTAGTTCCTAAATCATTAACAAGAGCTCTAACTTTACCCATAGATTCTCCAGCAACGATAACCTCTCCAATTCTTAAAGTTCCCTCTTGAATTAAAACGTCAGCAATAGGTCCAACTTTAGGATCAAGTCTTGATTCTAAAACAATACCTTTAGCTCTTTTCTTAGGGTTAGCCTTTAATTCTAAAATCTCAGAAGTAATTAAGATTGTATCTAAAAGAGTATCTAAATTCATTCTAGCTTTAGCAGATACTTCAACAAACTCAGTATCTCCTCCCCATTCAACTGAAACTAATCCATGCTCCATTAATTCTTGCTTTACTCTCATAGGGTTAGCTTCTGGTTTATCAATTTTGTTAATAGCAACAATAATTGGTACATTAGCAGCTTTAGCGTGAGATAGGGCTTCTATTGTTTGAGGCATAACACCATCATCAGCAGCAACTACAAGAATTGCGATATCAGTAACTTGTGCTCCTCTAGCTCTCATATCAGTAAATGCCTCGTGTCCAGGAGTATCAACGAAAGTTATTTTTTTACCAGCCTTATCAATTTGGTAGGCTCCAATCTTTTGTGTAATTCCTCCAGCTTCTCCTGAAGCTACAGATGTTGTTCTAATAGCATCAAGTAAAGATGTTTTTCCGTGGTCAACGTGTCCCATAATTGTGATAACAGGAGCTCTTTCAATAAGATCTTCAGGTTTATCAGTAATTTCAAGGGCAAATTTATCTCCGAAATCTAATTCGATTTCTTCTTCTTCCTCAACTAAAGCATCATAATCTACAGCTAATTCTTCTGCTAATTCAAAAGAGATTGGGCTGTTGATAGTTAACATTTGACCTTTTAAGAATAATTTTTTTATAAGTTCCGAACTTCCAATTCCAAGTCTATCAGCAAAATCACCTAAAGTAATCTCTCCTCTGATTTTGATAATTTTCATTCCATCTTCTTCGATAATTTCAGGACCTTGCTCAGCTTTCTTTACAACGAAGTCTGCTCTTCTTCCTTTTTTTCTTTTTTTTGATTTTCCCTCATCTTTAGAGTTCTCATCATTAGTTTTATTTTTGTTCTTATTTTTGCTTTTCTTTGCAGGCTGATTCTCCTCTACAAAATCGTCTACATTATTAATTTCCATATTTTTTTTCATTGTTTCCTCCTCTATATAAACATTGTTAGAAACAACATCATCATTTTTTTTAGCAAAATAATCTGTGGCAATTTTTTCTTGCTCATCAGTTAATCCAGCTAGATGTGAGTGTACATCAATTCCAATATTGTTTAAAATATCCAAAAACTCTTTGTTTCCAAAACCATATTTCCTAGCTAATTCGTGTACTCTTATTTTCATAAAATTCAGACACCTCCAAATAGCCTAATCTATCAATCCCCTTGCAACTTTTTTATTTTTTATAGCAATCACGTTGATTTCATCTTTATTAAATATATCACCAAGTTGTGCTTTATCCCCAAAGTGAGCATAAGGAATATTAAATTCCTTAGCTTTTGCAATTATTTTTTTATCATTTTTTTCACTAATATCCTCAGCGATTATTAGGAAATGGATATGTTGAATATCTTCCATAACCATATTGATACCGAAAGTTAGATGTTCAGAGTTTTTCATTGCCTTTAAAATATTTAAGTAATCTTTAGATTGTTTCTTAAGAAGATTTACCATAGTAAGCAAATCTTCTATTTTTAGGCTATATTTTTTGTTTTTTGAAATTCTTTTAATACATTCATGAGTTTTACAAACATAGATTGCTCTAGCTTGAAGTTTTTGCTTTTCATCAAATGAATAGTTGCTTTCACTAATTTTTGCGATCCTAAAAAGTTCGCTTTTATTCTTCTTTTCTCTACAAACTACACAAGTTCTTTCAGGTGTATGATTAAGCATTTTCTTCCTCATCTAAATCAACAGTTTTATTTTCTGTTTCTGCTTTGAAAGAATCAACAGTTTTAATATCTACTCTCATACCAGTTAATTTAGCAGCAAGTCTTGCGTTTTGTCCATTTTTACCAATAGCTAAAGAAAGTTGAGAATTTTCAACTAAAACTCTAGCTGTACTTCCTTCTTCAAGAACCTCAACACTGATAACTTTAGCTGGACTAAGAACAGCTGATACAAACTCTTCAACATCTTCTTTCCAAACAACGATATCAATTTTTTCACCATTTAATTCATTAACAATATTTCTAATTCTTAATCCCTTTTGACCAATACATGCTCCAACAGTATCGATGTTTTCATCAGCTGAGTAAACAGCAACTTTAGCTCTAGATCCAGCTTCTCTAGCAACTGATTTAATTTCGATAATACCATCTGCAATTTCTGGAATCTCTAATTCAAATAATTTTTTAAGTAATCCTTCATTTTTTCTAGAAATTACTATTTTAGGGAATTTATTTGTTTTTTCAACTTCAGCAACATAAACTTTTATTCTTTCTCCAACTCTGTAAACATCTGCTGGAGATTGCTCAGCAGTTGTTAAGATAGCTTCGCATCCATCAAATTCAATGAAGATATTTCTTTTTTCGTCAATTCTTCTGATAATACCTGTGATAATATCATGTTCTTTAACTTTGAATTTATCAAAAATATTTTGTCTCTCAGCTTCTCTAACTTTTTGAATAACAATTTGTTTACCATTTTGTATTGCATTTCTTCTAAACTCTTCACAATTAACCTCAAGTTTGATAACGTCTCCGACCTTAACTCTTTTGTGGCCAGCTTCAACAGCGTCCTCAACTGAAACTTCAAGAGCAGCATCATATAAATCTTCAGCAGTAACAACAGTTTTTATTTCAAAAACTTTTACCTCACCTGTTGATCTATTAATTTCTACCTCAACGTTTTCTTCCTCACCATAGTGCTTCTTATAAGCAGCTAACATAGCTTGCTCTACTGCTTCAAGAAGACTCTCTTTGTTTATTCCTTTTTCTTTCTCAAGCTGCTCAAGAGCTTCTAAAAAGATTTTTCCATCTTTACTTTTCATAATGGGTTTTCCTCCTAACTATAACTAAATAAATAATTAAATATCACTAAAATCAAAGACAATATTTGCTTTTTTAATCTCTTTAAAAGGTATTTCAAGAGTTTCACCTTTTATATTTAAGAAAAGTGTTTCATCTTTAAAATCTTCAATAATACCTTCAAAATTCTTGTTATCATTAAGCTTATGCTTTAAACTAACTTTAATTTTCTCACCGTTAAATCTAACAAAGTCAGATTCTTTCTTTAAAGGTCTTTCAACTCCTGGAGAAGAAACCTCTAAAAAGAACTTATGAGGAATTAAAGCATCAATAGCTTCATCAATATCGTTGCTAAGAGCACCGCAATCTTCAAGAGTAATGTCACCTTCAGGTTTTTCTATAAAAATACGTACGTATAAATATCCACCTTCTTGAATATATTCCAAGTCAACTAAATCAACTTCTCTTTTTTCGATAGCTGGAATAACAACTTTTTCTATTTTTAAAAGAGTTTCTTCCATCTCTCTTTTATCAAGTTTTATCATAAAAATTCACCTCTTTCCAAATAAAAACTATAAAGAAAGAGTGGGATTTCCCCACTCTTGTCAGCTCTAGTATAAATTATCCAATTAGAGTATAGCATAAATATAAAAAAAAATCAATGAAATCATACGATTCTATATAGATAGATATATTAATGTAGGAAAAAAATAAAATATATAGATAAGAAGCGAATAGTTATAATATATTTTATAAATAGTTGAAAAATCAATGATATAAATTTATTATTTCTATTGTGTTTTTTTAAAACGTAGTGTATAAAATATATTATAAAAGTTTGTTTTTTATAGGAAAAAAAATAGTGAGGTGTTATTTTCAATGAAAAATGGAAAGAAAGTAGTAATTGGTGTAATTGGTTCTGACTGTCATGCAGTAGGAAATAAAATTATACACCACGTATTAGAGAGCAACGGATTTGAAGTAATCAATATAGGAGTTTTATCTCCACAAATTGATTTCATTAATGCTGCAGTAGAAACAAAGGCTGATGCAATAATCGTATCATCTTTATATGGACATGGGGAATTAGATTGTCAAGGGATGAGAGAAAAGTGTGAAGAAGCTGGATTAAAAGATATCTTACTTTATGTTGGAGGAAACATTGTTGTTGGAAAACAAGATTGGTCAGATGTAGAATCTAGATTTAAAGCTATGGGATTCAATAGAGTTTATAGACCAGGAACTCCAATTGAACTAACAACAGAAGATTTAAAATCAGATTTAGGAATTTAATTATCTAAATCTAATAAACTTAAAGAAAAGAGATGATTTCTATGAAATGTTATCTAACTATTGACTTTGGTAGTACATATACAAAGTTAACAGCGATAGATTTAGTAGGAGAAAGAATTCTAGCAACTGCTAAAGATATAACAACTGTAGAAGATGATATAATGATTGGTTTTGATAAAGCTTATGAGAAACTTGTAAAAGAAATTGAGAAAGAAATTCCAATATCACAAGTTGAATTTGTGGACAAAATAGCATGTTCATCAGCAGCTGGTGGATTGAAAATGGTTGCAATCGGATTAGTTCCAGAACTGACAGCTGAAGCAGCGAAAAAAGCAGCTTTAGGAGCAGGGGCAAGAGTTATGAAAACATACTCATACGAATTAAACTCTCGTGAGATGGAAGAGATTAAAAACTCTCCAATAGATATAATTCTTTTAGCTGGTGGAACAGACGGTGGAAACAAAGAGTGTATAATACATAATGCTAGATTGGTAGTTGAGCATGATATAAGAAAGCCAATTATTGTAGCAGGAAATAAAGCAGCATCAGACGAAATAGAAAGAATTTTTTCTGAGGCAGGATTAGATTATTATATGGCTGACAACGTTATGCCAAAAATAAATAAACTTAACGTTGAACCAGCTCGTGAAGAAATAAGAAAAGTATTCATGAATAAGATAATAGAAGCAAAAGGAATGAAGAAGGCTGAAAGTTTTATCAGCGGAATATTAATGCCAACTCCAGCAGCGGTATTAAAAGCGGCAGAAGTGCTATCTGAAGGAACAGATGAAGAGGATGGAATAGGAGATTTGATAATAGTTGATATTGGTGGTGCAACTACTGATATTCATTCGATTGGAAAAGGTGATCCGTCTAAACCTGGAGTTCTGTTAAAAGGATTAGAAGATCCTGTTGCAAAAAGAACTGTTGAAGGAGATTTAGGAATGAGATATTCAGCAATCTCTTTATTGGAAGCAGCTGGAACTAGAAAAATAAGAAATTATTTAAATGATGTAGACAAAAAATGGGATGTAAAAGGTCACTGTAACTACAGACATGATCATATAAAAATGGTTCCTCAAACAAAAGAAGAAATTTTGTTTGATGAAGCAATGGCCAAAGTTGCAACAGAGTTATCGATGACTAGACATTGTGGAGTTTTAGAGTGTATATACACTCCTATGGGAACAATGTTTAACCAAAGTGGTAAAGATCTTTTAAATGCACCTTATATAATAGGAACTGGGGGAGTTATCGTTCATAGTGAGAATCCGAGAGGGATTTTAGAAGCAGGAAAATTTAATCCAGCAGAACCGATATATTTAAAACCAGAAAATCCAAAATTTATGGTAGATAAAACATATATTCTATCATCTATGGGATTATTAGCTCAAAAAGAGCCGGATTTAGCGATAAAAATAATGAAAAAATATCTGATTGAAGTATAAGTTTTGAGGAGGAATCTGATCAATGAATTTAAAATTTAAAAAATGGACTGATGAAGAGTTCTTTAAAGTAAGAGAAGAGGTTTTAAAGCAGTGGCCAACAGGGGCGGATGTAAATTTAGAGGAAGCTGTAGCTTATCATAAAGCTTTACCTGAGCACAAAAACTTCGCTAAAAAATTAATAGATGCAAAAGCAAAAAATATAACTTTAGCTCAACCAAGAGCAGGAGTTGCTTTAATTGAGCAACATATTGAGTTATTAAATTTCTTAGATAAAGAGGGTGGAGCTGATTTATTACCATCTACAATAGATTCTTACACAAGACAAAATAAATATGAGAACTGTGAAAAAGGAATTGAAGAATCTAAAAAAGCAGGAAGATCATTATTAAATGGATTCCCAGGTGTAAACCACGGAGTTAAAGGTTGTAGAGAAGTTGTAGAAGCGGTAAACTTACCTTTACAATTAAGACACGGAACTCCAGATGCTAGATTATTATCAGAGATAATGCTAGCTGCTGGATATACATCAAACGAGGGTGGAGGAATATCTTACAACATTCCTTATGCAAAATCAGTAAGTTTAGAGCAAACAATAAGAGATTGGCAATATTGTGATAGATTAGTTGGATGGTACGAAGAGCAAGGAGTTTCTATCAATAGAGAACCATTTGGACCATTAACAGGAACATTAGTTCCACCATCAATTTCAAATGCTGTTCAAATCATTGAGTGTTTACTAGCTGCTGAGCAAGGAGTTAAAAATATTACTTTAGGATATGGACAATGTGGAAACTTAGTACAAGACGTTGCTGCAGTAAGATCTATGATGGAGCAAGCTGAAGAGTACTGTAAAGAGTTTGGTTATGAAAATATGCAATTAACTTCTGTATTCCACCAGTGGATGGGAGGATTCCCTGAAGATGAGGCTAAAGCCTTTGGAGTTATTTCAAATGGAGCATCAGCAGCAGCATTAGCGGGAGCAACAAAAGTTATCGTAAAAACACCTCACGAGGCTATCGGAGTACCAACAAAAGAAGCTAACGCAATGGGAATCAGAGCAACAAAAATGGTATTAAACTTATTAAGAGGACAAAATTTACCAAACTCTGAAGAAGTTCAATTTGAAAAAGATATGATAAAAAGAGAAGTTAAGCAAATTATCGATAAAGTACTTGAGTTAGGAAACGGAGATTTAGCAGTAGGAACTGTTAAAGCATTCGAGCAGGGAGTTTTAGATATTCCGTTTGCACCATCAAAGTATAATGCAGGAAAAATGTTACCAGCAAGAGATAATAATGGAATGATTAGATATTTAAATGCAGGAAACTTACCTTTATCAGAGGATATAAAAGCTTTCCATACTGCTAAATTACAAGAAAGAGCAGATTTTGAAGGAAGAGAAATAAGTTTCCAAATGACAGTAGATGATATATTTGCTGTAGGAAAAGGAACATTAATTGGAAGACCAGCAACAAAATAATTTCTATAAAAATAAAAAAATATTATTTAAAATTTGATTTATTATAAAAGTTAGGGAGAGAGATCTCCCTCGTAAAAATCAGGAGGAATTAAAATGAGAATAGTTGATGTAGTATGTTCAGCAGGAAAAACAGGTTTTTACTTTGATGACCAAAGAGCTATAAAAAAAGGAGCAGGACATGATGGATTTGCTTATGTAGGAGAGCCAGTAACAGAAGGATTTACTTCAATTAGACAAGCTGGAGAAGCAATCTCTGTACAATTAATATTAGAAGATGGTCAAGTAGCATTTGGAGATTGTGCAGCAGTACAGTATTCTGGTGCGGGAGGAAGAGACCCATTATTCCTAGCTAAAGATTTTATTCCAGTAATTGAAAAAGAAATCGCTCCAAAGTTAATTGGAAAAGAGTTAGATAACTTCAAATCATTAGCTGAAGAGTTCGATGGAATGTTATTAGATGGAAAAAGATTACATACTGCTATAAGATATGGAATTACTCAAGCTTTATTAGATGCTGTAGCAAAAGCTAGAAAAGTAACTATGGCTGAAGTTATTCAAAAAGACTATAATACAGGTTTAGAAATTTCAAAAAGACCTATATTCACTCAATCAGGAGATAACAGATACGAGAATGCAGACAAAATGATTATAAAATCTGCTGATGTTTTACCACATGCTTTAATAAATCATGTAGAAACAAAATTAGGTAAAAATGGAGAGTTATTACTTGAATACGTTGGATGGTTAAGAGATAGAATAATCCACTTAAGAGATTCAGAAGACTATACTCCTATTTTACACATAGATGTATACGGAACAATTGGAGCAGCATTTGATGGGGATACAACAAAAATGGCAGACTATTTACAAACATTAGTAGATGCAGCAAAACCATTTAAATTAAGAATTGAAGGTCCTATGGACGTAGAAGATAGAGATAAGCAAATTGAAGCTTTAGCAGCATTAACAGCTGAAGTAGATAGAAGAAACATGGGAATCGAGTTAGTTGCTGATGAGTGGTGTAACACTTATGAGGATATCGCAGCTTTTGCTGATGCTAAAGCTGGACATGTAGTTCAAATAAAAACTCCAGATTTAGGAGGAGTAAATAACATAGCAGATGCAATTCTTTATTGTAATAAAGTAGGAATTGGTTCTTACTGTGGAGGAACTTGTAACGAGACTAACAGATCAGCTGAGGTTACTACTAACATAGCTATGGCATGTGGAGCTCTTCAAGTTTTAGCAAAACCAGGAATGGGTGTTGACGAAGGATACATGATTGTATTTAACGAAATGAGCAGAGTAGAAGCTTTAGTAAACAGAAGAAAGTAATAGACTTTTAATTCTGGGAAAAGGTGGGGGTCTCCTACCTTTTCCTTTAATTTTATAGAAAATTCTAAGAGGTGAATAGAATGACAATAAATAAACCCGCTAAATGTGGAACATTAGAGTCTAATGATATATTTGTAATGTTAACTCCAAGTGAAAATGGAATAAGTATTGAATTAGAAAGTGTTGTAGAAAAGCAGTTTGGAAATCATATAAAAATGGTTATTGAAGAGAAATTAAAAGAGATGGGAATTACTTCAGTTTTAGTAAAGGCTCAAGATAAAGGAGCTTTAGATTATACAATAAGAGCTAGAATTGAGGGAGCTGTTAAAAGAGGTTGTTAAATATTCCTTTTAAGGTGAGGTGTTAGTGTGAAATTAAGAAGAACAATGTTATTTATGCCTGGAAATAACCCAGGGATGCTACAAACAGCAGATACATTTGGAGCAGACTCAGTAATATTTGATTTAGAAGATGCAGTTGCTTTAACAGAAAAAGATGCAGCAAGAATACTAGTAACAGAAGCTATGAGAACGATGAATTATGGAGAAACAGAAGTTGTAATAAGAATAAATCCATTATCATCTCCATTTGCAATGACAGATATAGATAAAATGGCTAGATTAAAGCCAGATGCAATACTACTTCCAAAGGCTACTCCAGAAGATATGGAAATTTTGGAAAAAGAGTTAGAAAGAATTGAAAAAGAGGAAGGCTTTGAAGTAGGAACTATAAAAGTTCATGCTTTAGTAGAGACAGCTTACGGAGTGGAAACTGTTTATGAAACAATAAAGTCTTCTAATAGAATTCAAGCTGTTTTATTAGGTGGAGAAGATTTAGCAGCAGATTTAGCAGTAAAAAGAACTAAAGATTCAGAAGAGTTATTTTATGCTAGAACAAAGGTAGTAAATGCTTGTAAAGCATTAAAAGTAGATGCAATAGATACACCTTTTACTGATACAAATGATTACGAAGGATTAGCTGCAGATTCGAGAAAAGCTAAAATGTTAGGATTCTCTGGAAAGTTAGCTATAAACCCAAGACAAATAGATACAATTCATGAAGTATATTCTCCAACAAAGCAGGAGATAAATCATGCTTTAAGAGTTATGGCAGCAAAAGAAGAAGCGGAAAAAGAAGGATTAGGAGTGTTCTCTTTAGATGGAAAGATGGTTGATCTTCCAATTATAAATAGAGCTATCCAAACTTTAGAAATTGCTGAAATGATTGGATTATTAGATTAATTTAGGGTGAGGTGTTCTAATGAAAAATATTTTAGGAAGAGAAATTCCTGAATTTATAGAAGGATATGGAAATGTAAAACAATATAAAGGGTATCTTTCAAATAAAGATGGAGTAATAAAAAAGGATTTTAAATTTAAAACTATATCTGCTCAAGATTCAAAATTACATACAGATTTAAACAAATTAATGGATAAATTACCATTGAAGGATGGGATGGTAGTTTCGTTTCACCACCATTTAAGAAATGGGGATTTTGTTTTAAATATGGTAATGGAAGAGATTGCAAAAAGAGGATATAAAAATATAACAATAGCAGCAAGTTCTATATTCCCTTGTCATAAAGGGTTAGTAAAAATGATAGAAGATAAGGTAGTGACTCAAATATATGCAGCATATATATCTGGACCAGTAGCCGAAGCTATATCTCAAGGGAAGTTAGAAAGACCTGCTATAATGCATACACATGGTGGAAGAGCAAGAATATTTGAATCAGGAGAGAGAACTATTGATGTTGCATTCATGGCAGCTCCTACAAGTGATGAATATGGAAATATAAATGGTGTAGATGGAAAATCAGCTTGTGGAGCATTAGGATATGCACATACAGATGCAGAGTTAGCAAATATAGTTGTAGCTATAACAGATAATCTAGTTGAGTATCCAAACACGACAATTGAAATAAATCAAACTTTAGTAGATTATGTTTTAGTTGTAGATGCAATAGGAGATCCGAAAGGAATTGTGTCAGGAACAACTCAAATAACTAAAAATCCAATTGGATTAAAAGTTGCAGATTTAACAGCAAAATTTATTGAGGAATCTGGATACTTAAAGAATGGTATGAGTTTTCAAACTGGTGCAGGAGGAATATCTTTAGCTGTAGCAGCACAGTTAAAAAATATAATGAAGCAAAAAGAGATTTGCGGAAGTTTTGCATCTGGAGGAATAACAGGATACATTGTTGATATGTACAAAGAGGGATTGTTTAAAGCTTTATTTGATGTTCAATGTTTTGACTTAGATGCTATAAAATCAGCTAAGGAAAATCCAGCACACATAACGATGTCAGCATCAATGTATGCTAATGCAAACAATAAAGGAGCAGTTGTAAATAAGTTAGATGTTGTTATTTTAGGAGCTACAGAGATTGATACAAACTTTAATGTAAATGTAACAACAGGGTCTAACGGGGTTATAATGGGAGGATCAGGTGGTCACTCTGATACAGCTGCAGGTTCAAAATTATGTATAATAGTATCACAGCTTGTTAACTCTAGAATATCTGTTGTAAAAGATAAAGTTACAACATTAACTACACCTGGTGAAACAGTTGATATTCTTGTAACTGAAAGAGGGATTGCTATAAATCCTTTAAGAAAAGATTTGTTAGAAAAATTTAAAGATTCTAAACTTCCGATAAAGACAATAGAGGAGTTAAGAGAAATAGCTAGAAATATGACTGGGCAAGAGAATGAAATTGAATTTGAAGATGAAATAGTTGCAGTTGTTGAGTATAGAGATGGTACTGTTGTAGATACAATAAAAAAAGTAAAATAAAGTTTGTGGAGAAATATTTCTCCACTTTTTTATTCAATTACAGGAATAAAATATTCTTATATAAATACAAAAAATAAAATAAAAAATTCTTGATTTTGGAATTGATATGTTGTAGTATATGTCTGTAAAGGAGGAACTATGATTGAAAATATTATAAAAAGTATGAAAAACAACTTATCTGAGAGTGAAAAAATAATTGCTACATATATTGTTAAAAATAAAAACGTAATAGGAGAGATTACTTCGACAGAGTTAGCTAAAAAAATAGGAGTAAGTCAATCTTCAATTATTAAATTTATAAAAAAAATAGGATTTTCAGGATACATAGCATTTAAGTTACAATTAGAAAGGGATTTAGAAAATAAAAAAAGTTCATCAAAAAATAAAATACATAGTAATATAGACTTAGAAGATTCTTTAGAAGAGGTTACAAAAAAAACATTAGCAGAAACTATCGAAGCTTTAAATAGTACTGTGGGAGTAATTGATTATAAAAATTTCGAAACTATTATAGAGAAAATTAGAGAAAGTGGTCGTATTTTGATAATAGGTGCGGGAATGTCATCTATTGTAGCTAGAGATTTAGAATTAAAATTAATGAAAATAAAAATAGACACTGTTCACTATGATAGTAAACAGATGCAACTTATGAAGCTTTCAACGATGAATGAAAAAGATTTAGTTATAGCAATATCTCATAGAGGGGAAACGCAAGAAGTTTTAGATGTTGTAAAAATTGCTAAAGATATGAAAATTTGTGTTGTATCAATAACATCAATTGGGAAAAATAGTCTTTCTTCTTTAAGTGATTATAATATTGGGGTTGTTTCTAAAGAAAGTATATTAAGAAGTTCAGCTATTTCATCGAGAATGGCGCAAATGATAATATTAGATAGTATTTTTTTAAGATTAATGCAAAAAGATTATAGAAAAGTAAAAAAATATATAGAAAAAAGTAAAAAAATAGTGGGATGGGTGGAAAAATAAATGGAAAAGATATTGGAAGGAAAAACAACGGAAACAAGAAATTTAAAGAGTATGAATATGGATAGTATGAGTATAAAAGAGATTTTAACACTTATAAATGAAGAGGATAAAAGAGTTCCAGAAAGTATTCAAGAGGTTATTCCAGAGATTGAGAAGGCTGTAAAATTAGTAATAGAAGCTTTTAATAATGGTGGAAGATTGATATATATGGGAGCTGGAACAAGCGGAAGATTAGGGGTTTTAGATGCGGTGGAATGTCCCCCAACGTTTGGAGTAGATAAGACAAAAGTAATGGGATTGATAGCAGGAGGAGAAAAAGCTTTTGTGGAAGCTCAAGAGGGGGCTGAAGATTCTAAAGAATTAGCTATAGAAGAGTTAAATGGAATAGAGCTGAGATCAAATGATATAGTTTGTGGAATAGCAGCATCAGGAAGAACACCTTATGCAATAGGTGGAATTGAATATGCAAAAAAGTTAGGTTGTAAAACAATAGCGATTGCGTGTAATAAAAGAAGTAAAATTGGAGAGATAGCAGATGTGGCAATAGAGGTAGAAGTAGGACCTGAAGTTTTAACGGGGTCTACAAGAATGAAAGCGGGAACAGCTCAAAAATTAATTTTAAATATGATTAGTACTGCTTCAATGACAGGAATAGGAAAAGTTTATGAAAATTTAATGGTTGATTTAAAAATTACTAATGTAAAGTTACAGGAGAGAGCAAAAAATAATGTGATGCAAATAACGGGGTGTAGTTATGAAATCGCTCAAGAAACATTAGAAAAAGCTAATAATCAAGTAAAAGTAGCAATTATAATGGTTTTATTAAGATGTAACAGAGAAGAAGCAGTGGAAAGATTAAATGAATCTAAAGGTTTTATAAGAGAAGCAGTAAAATAATATCAAGGGGAGAGTAAAATGGATAATCAATCAATTGCAAAAGAGATAATTGAAAAATTAGGGTCAAAAGATAATATAGCAGTTATAAATAATTGTATGACAAGAGTAAGAGTTTCTGTTAAGAATAATGATAAAGTAGATTTTAAAAACTTAGATGAAATTCCAGGAGTTATAAAAGTAATAAAAGATGATACGATTCAAGTAGTTGTAGGACCAGGAAAGAGTAAAAAAATAGCGGATGAAATGAAAAAACTTTGTGGAGAAATATCGGCTAATAACGATGAATGGAAAAAAACAAAAGAGAGTGTAAAATCAAAGCAAAGTAAGTTCTCATCAGTATTAAGAAGGTTAGCAAATATATTTATTCCATTAATTCCAGCGATAATAGGGGCGGGGCTTTTAAATGGAATAGCAGGATATTTTCAAAATGTATATACAGCAGAAGGAATAAAAGATATGCCTATGTGGATAACATTTTTTCAAACTTTAGGTAGTGGTTTATTTGCATATTTTGCAATATTTGTGGGTATAAATTCAGCTAATGAGTTTGGAGCAACACCTGCTTTAGGTGGAGTTATTGGAGCAATAACAATAAGTGGTAATATAAATATATTTTCAAAAGCATTAGGCTTATACAATGCAGAAGTACCGTTAAATAGTATCTTAATTCCTGGTAAAGGTGGAATAATTGGTGTGATAATAGGTGTTGCAATTTTAGCTTGGGTCGAAAAGCAACTAAGAAAAATTATACCAGATTTTCTAGATACAATTTTAACTCCTATGATTGCATTATTAATAGTAGGAACATTAACAATATTTGCAATAATGCCTTTTGCAGGAGTAGTTTCAGATGGAATTATAAAAGTTTTCTCATTCTTTATAATGAGTGAAGGACCGATGGCAATAATAGGTGGATTTATATTAGCAGCATCATTTTTACCTCTATTAATGGTTGGATTACATCATGGACTAATACCATTTTATATGGTTCAACTAACACAATTTGGAAGTATCTCCTTATTTCCAATACTTTGTATGGCAGGTGGAGGACAAATAGGTGGAGCAGCAGCAATCTATATAAAGGCAAAAAAAAATAAAAAACTAAGAGATATAATAAGATCAGCAATGCCTGTTGCAATATTAGGAATAGGGGAGCCAATGCTTTATGGGGTAACACTTCCTTTAGGAAAACCATTCATAACAGCTTCAATAGCAGGTGGAATAGGTGGAGCATTTTTAGCAGCCACAAAAGTTCAAACAATAGCCTTTGGACCAGCAGGAATAACAGCTATTCCATTAGTTATTCCAGGAAAAATTTTATATTATATAATTGGATTAGCAATATCTTATATAGCAGGATTTATAATAACGTATTTCTTTGGAATTCCAAAAGATATTGATGAAGCTATATAAAAAAATAAAAAAATAAAACTTTTTTTTAAAGATCTTTGTCTAAAAGATATAATAAAGAAAAAAGTGTTATAAAAATAAATAATCCCCCCGTATTAAAAGAACCTCCTAAAAGAGGTTCTTTTAATTTTTTTAATAAAGGAAATGTGATAAAATTAGAAAAGAATATATTGGGAGGGATGAGATGATTTTAAAGTTTATAAATAAAATAAAAGATTATATAAGTGAATTGCAACTAACTCATTTTTATAGTCAAATGAAGGGAGCTTTAGAAAATTATAAAAGATCAAATTCAAATTTATGGGCAAATACCTTATGTTATTTTACAACATTATCTTTTATACCTGTTTTAGCGATAGCGTTTAGTATTGGAAGATGGTTTGGGATAGATAATTATTATCTTAAACAACTAACAGAGAGTTCCCCGTTAAATGAGGAGACTGTAAATCTTATACTAGAAACAACTCAGAATTTACTCCAAAATACTAGAAGTGGAATTATTGCAGGAGTAGGATTTTTATCATTAGGTTGGGTTATCATATCAATGTTTTCTGTGATTGAAAAAGCCTTAAATAGTATATGGGGAATTAGAAAAACAAGAGGTGTTTTTAGGAAAGTAACTGATTATTTTATTGTTTTTTTAATGTTACCAGTAAGTGTGATTGGAGCTAATATATTAACTAATCTAAAAACCGATATATTTTACAGTAAACATATAATACAATTAATAGCACCATATTTAGCTTTGTGGATATTTTTTGTATTTTTTTATACTGTTCTTCCAAATACAAAAGTAAACTTAGCTCCAACTCTTTGGAGTAGTTTTATAATTTCATTTTTATTAAATCAAAGTAATATGCTATTAGTAAGATTACAGATAATAATAACAACATATAATAAAATTTATGGAAGCTTTTCAGTTCTGTTACTTTCTTTAATATGGTTAAAAATTGTATGGTTTTTAATTTTAATAGGAGCACACTTTTCATATATTTTACAAAATAGAGATAGTTTGGGAAAAATTGGAATAATAAAAAAAATAAATTTTATTTCAAAGTATAGGGTTACTCAAAAAGTATTACTAACATTGATGGAAAATTATTTGAAAAATAATAAACCAATATCTGCTATAGAGATATCTGAAAGTTTAAAAATACCAACAGAGTTAACTAGAGGGATTTTAGATATGTTAAAAAAAATGGGTTATATTTCAACGATTGAATGTGAAACAACAGATGAAAAAAATTATAAACTAACAATGAGTGTAGAGATAATAACATTTAAAAAATTATATGAAGATATGGAAAATTTTGGAGAAAATTATGTGATAGATGAAGTTAAATTTAATGAAAATTTAAAAGTAATTGAATATTTTAAAAATATTTGATTGACAAAGTTTTTAAAATATAATATATTTTTCTTACATAATATAGTGTAGGAGGGATTTATGAAAAATAAGATAAACGAGATACTGGTAAACGACGAAAAGGCTTCTTTAAATAAAATAGCTAAAGAATTAGATATTTCAATGATTGAAGTTTTAAGAGAGGCACCAACTGTAAAAAAGTATGATATAGAAAAAATCGATGACTTGTTCGATATATTAAGAGGGTGGGAAAAGGTATTTTTATTAGTTATTACTCCAAGTTTTGTATTAGAAATACAAGATAAGTTCCCAAAAGGATTTTATGCTCATGGATTCTTGAATTTCCACGATAAAAATTCAACAATAGGTGGACATTTAAGTGTGGGAAAAATAAAAGAGATTTTTTTAGTAAAAGATATAATGTTTGGAAGAGAGAGCTATTCTATAAAATTCTTTGGAGAGGATGAAAAGGAGATATTTGCAGTGTATGTTCCAAGAAATGAGAAGAAAGAGTTGATTGAAGAGTGTTTAGAAAGTTTTAAAAGTTTATAAAAATAAAAATAGGGAAAAGTTATTTTAGCTTTTCCCTATTTTTTATTTTATTTGTGCTTAGAAATAATATCTAAACTAAATTCAGTAGCTTTATCTAAATCCAATTGGTCTGGATGTGATTTAGCATCTTCCCATCTTTTTTTTCTTTCTTCGCTTGGAGACATTTTGTGATCAGATGGAAGTGTTGATAACCAAGAGATTAACTTTGGATCAATGGCTCCTTGACAAAAGTATCCACCTAAAATATTGTTATTATTATTTTTTAATAGAGTTTCAATGTTGTTAACACAATCTTTAGCATGTTCAGAGTGTGGATAAGCACCTAAAGTAAAGAAATATGCAACATTTTTATCAAAAATTTGTTTAGCTAAAGTCAGTGCTGTTTGATCAAAAGTAGCTCGATCAATCCAACCTCCTACAAAAATTAAATCATAATCTAAGTTTACAATTTCAGAGATTGGTAAAAGGTTAGCAGTTGGAATACCTTTATGAATAGCTTGAGCTATTTTTTCTGTATTTCCAGTTTTTGATGAATACGTAATAAGTATTTTCATAAAATTAAAATCCTCCCATTATTTTTGATTAAATTTAAATTCTTTATAAAAGTATAGTTTTATTGGTTTGTTATTTAAAGTTACAGGAGTCAATTTCCACTTGTTTAAAGTTTTTTCGACTTCTTTTTGGAAACCTAAACTATCTTTATCACTGTAAAATTTAATATCTTCAATTTCACCATTTAATCCTACAAGAAATCTAACTTTAATGGAAACTTCTTTAGTGTATGATACTCTTTTAGCAGCTAAAGGATACTCTGGATCAGGTTGAGAAATAAAAGAATATTTAAGTCCTTGGACCCCTTGATTTTTAGCAGCAAATACTCCTTGTGAGAGCTCAATTAAATCAGTATTAGTATTTGTAGGTGTATTTGTATTTTCTGATTGGTGAGATTTTTTAGTGAGTTCATTTTTCTTTTTTTCTAAAACTTTTTTAGGTTTAGAAATTTTTTTATTATCTTTTTTTATAACTTCTCTTTTTTTCTCCTCAAATTTAGGTTTATCTATTTTTTCTTCTACCTTTTCTTCTAAAACCTCTTTTAGAATTTCATCTGATGATTCGGTTGGTTGCGGTTGTGGAGTTATTTGCATTGAATTGAAATTAACAGAGATAGATGGAGTACTAAAATCATTTCCAACATTATTAATTTCAAAACTTTTGTTTGAATCTAAAGAAAAACCAAAAATAAAAATAAATATATGTAAAACTATTGAAAAAATAAAAAACTTCATAATTCCTCCAAAAAATAAGTAGTAAATTCATAATGATTATAACAAAAAATATTTTAATTATCAAATTATTTATAAAAAAATACTTTGTTTGAAAAATATATTGACTATTTAGTACAAAATCATTATAATAACTTTGAATGTCAAAATATTTAATTTTAGGAGGGAATGTATGATAGATATAATCAAAGCAGGAGGACCATTAATGGCTGTAATAATATTTTTATCAGTAGCAGGTCTTAGTGTGATACTAGAAAGAGGATACTACTTCTTTAAAAATGAAAAAGATAATGGAGAACTTCTAATAAATCATTTAGAGAAATTTATCAAAAATAATGAAAGAGAAAGAGCTATAAAAGCATGTGATTGCTTTAAAAATACATCAGCAAAGGTAATGAAAACAATTTTAATAGAATATAATGGTGAAAAAATGAATTGTTGTACTTATGATTATTTAGAAGAGAAAGCAAGAGAGTGTGCTTTAAGAGAGATGCCAAAATTGGAAAAAAATATGTGGATTTTAGCTTTAGCAGCTAATGTAACTCCATTAGCAGGGTTATTAGGAACTGTAACAGGAATGATTGGGGCATTTACAGCTATGTCAAAACATGGAGCAGGAGATCCAACAGTTCTAGCTTTTGGAATCTCTCAAGCGTTAATCACAACAGCATCAGGTTTAATCGTAGCGATACCTGCCTTAATATTTTATAACTTCTATCAAAAAAAGATTGAAAAAGCATTGGTTGATATGGAAAAAAATGTAGTTGAATTTATAAATATTTTAAGAAAGATGTAGGTATAGAATATGTTTAAATCAAAAGGGTTTATGAATTATCAAAGAAAACAATTAACACCAGATTTAACTCCATTAATAGATGTAGTATTTTTACTTCTAATATTTTTTATGGTTGCTACAACATTTGATGATATGAAGGGTATGAAAATAGATTTACCTAAATCAGAGGTTTCTGAAATAACAGAAGCTGTTGATAAAATTTCAATTTTAGTTACAAGTAATGGAGAGTTAAAAATAAAAATAGACAGACAAAAAGAGAGTTCCATAGTAGATATAAGAAAAGATGAATTGCAAGAAAAAATAAAAAATATAATTGTACTAATGGAAAATAAAAGAGTAGCAATATTAGCTGATAGAGGAATCGATTATGGAGATGTAGTAGATATAATGTCAGATATAAAGTTGGCTGGAGCACAAGCAATAGATATAGAGACTAAAGGGAAGTGATTAAATAATGTATTTTGAAACAAGATATAAGAGTCATCATAATTCTAGTGGATTGATAGGAAAGTATTATCCTCAAAAAAGAGTTACAGAGGAAGAATTTTTAAACAGATTAAAAGAGGAACCTAAAGATGTTCCAAGAGCTATATATGTTCATACACCATATTGTGATAAAATTTGTTCGTTTTGTAATTTAAATAGAGAGCAATTGAGTGGAAGTTTAGATTCTTATGCAGATTATATAGTTAGTGAATTTGATAAATATGGGGACTATAGATATTTTAAGGAAAAAAGTGTAGATGTAATATATTTTGGTGGAGGAACTCCAACAGTTTATAAAAATAATCAATTGGAAAAAATACTTCAAAGTGTTAATAGAAATATAAAATTTTCTGCAGAATATGAATTTACTTTAGAAACAACATTACATAATTTAAATGATGAAAAAATAGAGTTAATGAATAAATATGGAGTTAATAGATTATCTGTAGGTATTCAAAGTTTCTCAGATGAAGGAAGAAAATTTTACAATAGAACGTATTCGAAAAATGAAACAATAGAGAGATTAATTCAATTAAAAGAAAAATTTAATGGAGAAGTTTGCATAGATATTATTTATAACTATCCAACGCAAAAAATAGAGGATGCTATAGAGGATGCCAAGATTATAAAAAAGTTAGATTTAGGAAGTTCAAGTTTTTATTCATTAATGGTTCATGAAGGTTCAACATTATCTCATGACATAAAAGATGAAAAAGTTAAAGTTCAAGAGGATTTAAAAAGAGAGAGAGAGTTACATGATGCGTTTATAAAAGAGTTAACTAAAGATAGTGATTATTATGTATTGGAGTTAACGAAAATAGCAAAAAAAGGAAGAGATAAATATAAATATATAAAAACTAGAAACTTTGGAGGAGACACTTTTCCAATTGGAGTTGGAGCTGGAGGAAATGTTGATAATATATCTATTTTTAGAATGAAGAAAGAGATGTCAATGTTTGTTGAAAAAAGTGATTATCAACAAAGATTGGATAAATTTAGCGGATTGTTTCAATTTCCACAAATAGATAAAAATATAGTAAAAAATATATTAACATCTGAAGAAATGATAGTTTTTGAAGAATTACTATTTGAGTTAAAAGAGAATAATTTTATATTAGAAGATAAAGAACATTATAAACTAACTGAAGATGGCTTATTTTGGGGTAACAATATATCTAGAGAGATTTTAACAACAGTTGTTGAAAAAACTTTAGGATTAATAAAAAAGTAATGGAGAGGGATTAAAATTATGAACAAAAGAATAGCAGTACTAAGTTTAATAGTAACAGCTTTAAGTTATTCAAATGATGATTTTTTCTATGAAGAAGCTAATAAAGGGGTTAAATTAAATGAAAGTGTGATTTCAACAACGGGGTTTGAAACAGCACAAAGAAATGTAACAAATACAGTAACAGTTATTACAGCTAAAGATATAGAGGAAAAGAATTATCAATCTGTATCAGAGGCTTTAAAAGATGTACCAAGTGTCAATTTAATAGGTGATCCAAAAGATCCAATAATTGATATGAGAGGACAAGGAAGTAAAGCAACAGCAAATGTACAAGTTTTAATAGATGGTGTAAGTGTAAACTTATTAGATACATCTCATGCAAAAACACCAATTAATACAGTTCCGGTTGAAAATATTGAAAAAATTGAGGTTATTCCAGGCGGAGGAGCTATTCTTTATGGAAGTGGAACAAGAGGTGGAATAATAAATATTGTGACAAAATCAGGAGCAGGTTATACAGGAGGTTCTGTTTCAGGAGAGCTAAATACTTTTGGTGGAAAAAAAGGTGAGGTTTCTTATGGAACGACAGTTGGAGATTTAGGTATAAATATTAATTATACTAAGAATGATTACAAGGGGTTTAGAGATGGGGATGAATCAGATTCAGAGTATTTTGAAGGAAGTTTAAAATATAAAATTGATGAAAATCAAAGTTTTACCTTTAAGTACTCAAGATATAAGGATGATGCAACATCACCTAGAGCTCTTACAAAAGAGATGTTATCAAATCCTAAAAGTAATGGTCTTGTTGGTAAATATGATGAGTTAATTGTTAATAATACTAAGAAAGATGAATTTACAGGAAAATATGAGTACAAATTTAATGAAAAAGTAACTTTAGATTTAGTTGGATTCTATCAGAAAACAGATATATATAATGAAAATAATTATGAAAAAATGAGTTATAGTGTTAAAAATTATATGGATTATACTGACGAAAAGATAGGATTTAAACCGAAATTAAAAGTTAGCTATGGAGAATCAAGTAGTTTAATTTTAGGGTATGACTATATAAATAACAACTTGAAAAGAGATAGTCAAATGGATATGTTTAGTTCAGAAAAATATAAAAATGATTTAACTAAAGATACTCATAGTGTATTTGTTTTAAATAGAAATGCAATTGGTAAATTTGAATTTACTCAAGGTGTAAGATATGAATATGCAGATTATAAAACTGATAGATCATATACAAAAAGTTCTTTATCAAGTGGGGCAACAACATCAGATACAAGTATAAATAGAAAAACAACTATGGAAAATATGGCTTATGAGTTAGTAGGAAACTATTTGTATTCAGAGACAGGAAATATCTATGTGAAGGGAGAAAAAGGGTTTACTTCTCCAGCACCTTCACAATTAGTAGATAAAATAGATGGAGCATATATTAATAATGATTTAGATTCAGAAACATATATAACATATGAAACAGGTTTTAAAGATTATATATTTGGAAGTTTTATAAGTGGAGCAATATATTTAACTGAAACAAATGATGAAATAGCAACAGAAAATTATACAGGAATGAATTTTAGAAATTATAATATTGGAAAAACAAGAAGATATGGTTTAGAGTTAAATGCAGAGCAGTACTTTGGAAATCTAACAGTAAGAGAAGGATATGCTTTAGTTAAGACAAAAATATTAAAAGATCAAGATAAATCAATTGAGGGAAATGAAATAGCAGATGTTCCTACAAATAGATTTAATATAGCATTAGATTATAAAATAACTTCAAAAGTTAATGTTATTTGGGATACAGTTTATTCGTCAGGTTATTATTTAAATAATAAAAATACAGAGGGTAAACAGAATGAAAACATTGTGACAAACTTAACATTAAATTATAGACCAGTTGAAAGTTTAAGAATTTATACAGGAATTAATAATATATTTAATGAAAAGTATTATAACTCTATAAGCTCAGATGGCAAAGAGTATAATCCAGCTGCAGAGAGAAGTCTTTACGCAGGATTTAAATATAATTTCTAAAAAATAGGAGAATTAATATGAAAAAACACATATCGTTAATATTAATTCTGGGAATAATACTAACAGGAACACTTTCTATTGGTTTAGGAAGTGTTTCTGTACCATTGGAACAACTATTTTCCATAAGTACAGCACCAGATTATATAAAAACAATAATTTATGATATAAGATTACCAAGAATAGTGATGGCATTATTAATAGGAATGATGCTTTCGTCAAGTGGAGTTGTAGTTCAAGCCGTATTTCAGAATCCACTAGCTGATCCATATATAATAGGAATTGCAGCAAGTGCTACATTCGGGGCTGTGATAGCATATGTATTTCAATTACCAGATATTTTTTATGGGATATTGGCATTTTTATCATGCTTAATAAGTACATTCATTATATTTAAGTTATCAAATAGAAGTGGTAAGGTTGACATAACAACTCTTCTAATAGTAGGAATAGCTGTATCAGCTTTTATAGGTGCTTTTACATCTTTTGCTATGTATTTAATAGGAGAGGAATCTTTTAAGATAACTATGTGGTTAATGGGGTATTTAGGAGGAGCAACTTGGACAAAAGTATTTTTACTTATAATTCCATTAGTTTTTTCTTTAATATTTTTTTACTTACAAAGAAATCAATTAGATGCATTATTATCAGGAGATGAAGAAGCTAACTCTTTAGGAGTTGATGTACATACATTGAAAGCAAAAGTATTAACAGTGTCGGCATTAGTTGTAGCATTTTCAGTTGCTTTTTCAGGAATGATTGGTTTTGTAGGATTAATTATACCTCATTCAATAAGAATGTTAGTAGGACCATCTAACTCTAGATTAATTCCTAATGCTGCCTTGGCAGGAGGATTTTTTCTATTAGTTTGTGACACAATAGGAAGATTGTTTTTAGCACCTGTTGAGATTCCAATTGGAGTTGTTACGGCATTCTTTGGAGCTCCATTCTTCTTATACTTAGCATTTAAAGCTAAAGGAGGAAACTAATGGGTGTAAAAGTGAATAATCTGTCATTTTCTTATGGAGAGAGAGAAATTTTAAAAAAATTAAAAGTTAATATAACTAAAGGAAAAATGACGGGGATATTAGGACCAAACGGTTGTGGTAAATCGACATTTTTAAAGAATATATTAGGATATTTAAATCCAAGTGAAGGGGATATTGAGTTTAATGGAAAGGAAACAAAGGAACTTTCTAAAAAAGAGAAAGCAAGATTAGTTTCCTTAGTTCCACAAAAGTCAAATTTAATGATAAATATGTCAGTTAAGGATTTTGTTTTAATGGGGAGACTTCCTCATTTAAAATCTAGTTGGGCAGGATATTCATATGAAGATAGAAGAAAAGTTGAAGATAATTTAAAGTTTTTAGGATTGGAAAAATTTTCTGAAAGAGTAGCAATTAGTCTTTCTGGAGGAGAGTTTCAAAGAGTTTTATTAGCAAGAGCTTTAACTCAAGATCCAGAAATTTTATTATTAGATGAACCAACTTCAGCTTTAGATTTAAATCATGCAGTTGAATTATTAAATAAGGTAAAAAGCTTAGTGGTTGAAAAATCTTTAACAGGAATAGCAGTATTACATGATTTAAATTTAGCTGCTATGTTTTGTGATGAACTTATTATGATGAAAGATGGAGAGATAAAATATCAAGGAACACCATCTGAAGTTTTGACAGAAGAAAATTTACAAAAAGTTTATAATTTAAAGGCTAAAGTTATAAAAGATGAGAGTGGAATACCATATATTATTCCATTAGTTTAGGAGGAAAGATGAAAAGAGTAATAACATTAATTTTTACTATTTTAATTAGTAATCTAGTTTATGCTTTAAAAATAGAAAATGATTTTATTATAGATTCAAGAGGGAATAAAATAGTAAAGAAAGAGTATAAAAAAGTTTTAATATTAGATCCGGCAGCAGTGGAAGCATTTTATTTAATTGGTGGAGAAAATAATATAGTAGCAATAGCAGACACTGCAAAAAATCCAATTTGGCCACAAGAAAAAACAAAGGATTTACCAAAAGCAGGAACAATAATGAAACCTTCAGTAGAACAAGTTTTAATGTATAGCCCAGATTTAGTAATACTAAATACTATGTCTGAAAGTTTTGGAGAAAGTTTAAAAGCAAGAAAATTAAACTTTATAATTAATGAAGCTAATTCTTTTGAACAAATTTTAAATAATTTAGAAATATATGGAGTTATAACTGGAAAGGAAGAAAATACAGATAGATTAATTGATAGTTATAATTTAAAATTAAAAATGATAAAAGAGAAAATAGCAGAAAAACCTTTAAAAATAAAGGGAGGATTTTTATTTTCAACATCTCCAATGATGGTGTTTAGTCCAAATTCATTACCAGGTCAAATTTTCGATACTTTAGGAATAGAAAATATAGCAAAAGGGTTACCAGGTGGAAGACCAATATTATCGCCAGAATTTTTATTAGCAGAAAATCCGGATATACTTGTAGGTTCAATGGCTATAAAAAATAAAAATGATATTTTAAATAGTAATCCAGTTGTAAAACAAACAAAAGCGGGACAAAAAGGGAATATAATGATAATTGAATCAGACAAAATACTAAGAGGAACGCCTAGAGTAATTGATGCTTTAGAGGAGTTATACAAGGAGTTGTCAAATGTTAAATAGTATTTTCAAGTACTATTTAAAAGAAAGAAAACTGCTAACTTATTTTTTAGTTAGCAGTTTTTTTGTAACCGTACTGGATTTATATGGACCGATAGTTGTCCAAAATTTAATTGATAACTCAATTCCCAAGAAAAATATAAATGAATTTTTTATGTTCTCAGCTTTTTTATTAACGCTTTATATTATAAGATTATTTTTATCAATTTACTCTAGTTCAAGAGGACAGTTGATGGGAAATAGAATAAAATTTTTTATGAGAGAAGATTTATTTAAAAAAATATTAAATCAACCAGATATATATTTTATGAAAAATCAAAGTGGAGATATCATATCAAGAGTTACAAATGACTTAGAAAATGTTTCAGCTCTTTTATATAGAGGACTAGAAGATTTTTTATTTTCAATATTATCAATAGCCGGAGCTATGGCTTTAATGGCTACTTTTAATTTGAAGTTAACTTTAATAACAATGATTCCATTACCAATAGCTATATATTTTACAATAATTCAAAATAAGAAATTAAAATATGGCTACATAGAAGTAAGAGAAAGATTTTCTAAATTAACATCAGGAATTCACAATTCGTTGAAAACTATATTCTTTATAAAAGATAATGTCCTAGAAAAAGATACTTTAGAGAAGTTTTCAAGTAAAAATAAAGAGTTATTAAGTGTAGAGAAAAATAATATATTTAATACATCAGCTTTAATGTCCGGTATTAATTTTTATAATCAACTCACTCAACTTATTGTTATATTTATAGGTGGATACATGCATATAAAAGGTGAAATAAGTTTTGGAATTATTGTGAGTTTTATATTATTGACTAATAGATTTAGAGTGTATCTTTTAAGACTTATGGGCCTTGTAGATGTATTTCAAAGAGGAGCTACAGGAATAAGCAGGTTTTTAGAAATTATGAATATTCCAAATATTAAAGATGGAAATACAATTATAGAAAAAAATATAGACAGCATAAAGGTAGACGGATTAAATTTTGCATTTGGTAAACAAGAAGTTATAAAAAATTTATCAATAACTATAGAAAAAGGAGAAAAAGTAGCATTTGTTGGAGAGAGTGGAGTAGGAAAAACAACAATATTTTCACTTTTAAAAAGAACATTTTTACCTGAAGAAAATACAATTTTTATAAATGATTTATGCATCCATGAGGTAGATAGAGAAAGTTTGTTAAATAGAATAGCGATAGTCGATCAGAGAGATAGTTTGATGAATGAAACAATATTAGAAAATATAAAAGTAGTAAAAAGAGATGCAACAAAAAAAGAGATAGAAGAAGCATTAGAATTAGCTGAATTAAAAGAATTTGTAGAAAGTTTAGAAAAGAAAGAAAATACAAAACTAGGCCAAGGTGGAATTGAATTGAGTTCAGGACAGAAGCAAAGGCTATCAATGGCAAGATTATTTTTAAAAGACCCAGAAATCATATTTTTAGATGAAGGAACTTCAGCATTGGACAATATTTTAGAGAAAAAAATAATGGATAATATTCTACAGAAATTTGAAGATAAAATAATAATTTCAATAGCTCATAGATTAAATACACTTAAAAAATTTAACAAAATTGTAGTTTTAGGTAAAGATGGAATTAAGGAAATAGGCGATTTTCAAAGTTTAATTGATAAAAAAGGTGTATTTTTTAATATGTACAAAGCTGGAAATTTATAAAATACACAATAAAGGTATAAAATATTCTTGACAAAGTTTGTTAAAAAATATATCATATATTTAAATAGTTTGATTAACAAAATTAAAGGAGAAAAAATAATTATGATGATGCCAATAAAATTTGATAAAGAACAAATAAAAAAAGAGGTAGAAGAGTTTAGAGGAGACTTTAAATCAGTTATATTAGGAACAAAATCTAAAAATGGAGATGTTGATGTGACATATGCTCCATACTTAAATTTCGAAGGAGAAGGGTATATTTACATTAGTGAAATTGGAGATCATTTTGATAATTTAAAAGATAATCCTCAATTTGAAATTATGTTTTTACAAGATGAGAAAGATGCAGCTTCTGTTCTAGTAAGAAAGAGATTAAGATACAATGTAGTAGCTGAATTTAAGGAAAGAGATGAAAAATTTGATGTAATATTAGATGCTTTTGAAGAGAAAGTTGGAGAAGGAATGAAAGTTGTTCGTAAAATGCAAGATTTTCATTTAGTAAAGTTAAATATAGTTAATGGAAGATTTGTAAAAGGATTTGGACAAGCATATAATTTAAAAGATGGAGATGTTGTTCAAATGACAGGAGATAAAAAATCTCATAGATAGTAAAAAAAGCCAATTAATTTTGGCTTTTTTTAATATTTCTCTAAATGAATTTTAGAAAAATCCATATCTTTATCATCATGTGGAGGTTTGTGTTCATTTGGATAACCTAAGGAAATGATAGAAACTATTTTTAAGTGACTAGGTATATTAAAATTATTTTTAATATACTCTTCTGATTCTGTATTATCGCTTGTTTTTCTATCTTTAACATTTATCCAACAGCTTCCAAGTTCTAGTTCAAAAGCTTTAAGTTGTATGCTGAAAGAAACAATAGAAGCATCTTCATTCCAAGTATTTGAAATTTCAGGATTACCTAAGACAATAATGGCTGCATTAGCTTCTTTTAACATAGCAGATCCAATAGATTTTGATAGAGATAGCTTATTTAATGCATTTTTTTCTTTTATTAGAATCAACTCAAATGGTTTTAAATTTCTTCCAGTAGGAGCAGTTAAAGCCACTTTTAGTATTTCATCTAATTTTTCTTTTTCAATATTTTGTGAAGTATATTTTCTAATTGATCTTCTTGATAAAAAATCCATAAATCCTCCTGTTTAGATTAGTATTTTTTTAATATTAACATATAAATAAAAAAATAAAAAGGAAAATCAAAAAAATTTTGAACAATATTCAAGAAAGAATTCAAAGGAGGGATACCAATGGGTAAATCTATAAAAGGAACTAAAACTGAACAAAATTTATTAAAAGCTTTTGCAGGAGAATCTCAAGCAAGACAGAGATACACACTATTTGCAGATAAGGCTAGAAGTGAAGGTTATGAGCAAATTGCTGCATTATTTGAGGAAACAGCTTTAAATGAGCAGTATCATGCAAGAAGATTTTTCTCATATTTAGAAGGTGGACCAGTTGAGATAACAGCAACTTATCCAGCAGGAATAGTTGGAACAACTATGGAAAATTTAGAGGAAGCGGCAGCAGGAGAATATGAAGAGTGGGCAGAGTTATACCCTGGATTTGCAGAAGTTGCTACAGAAGAGGGATTTCCACAAGTTGCAGCAGCATTTAAAGTTATTGTAGAAGTTGAGAAATTACATGAAAAAAGATATCGTAAATTATTAAAAAATTTAGGAGAAGATCATGTATTTAAAAAAGATAACGATGTAAGATGGAAGTGTAGAAAGTGTGGTTATGTTCACGAAGGAATAGAGGCACCAAAAGTTTGCCCATCTTGTTTAGAGAAGCAAAAAGAGTTTGAGTTAGAGTGTATTAATTACTAAAATATCAAAGTGGAGAGATAAATTTCTTTCCACTTTTTTTATTGTAAAAAAATTGTTTTTTAGTAGAAAAATAAGGTATACTAAAAATAAAGGGGTGAGAAATTATGAAGAGAAAATTAATAATAATTTTTACTTGTTATTTTTCAATTTTACTAGGAGAGGGGAGCGATAAAATCATGTTAAAAGAATGTCCAAGTACACCGAATTGTGTTTCAAGTGAGACAAAAGATACAAAACATTATATTAAACCAATATCTATAGATGATAAAGAGGGAAATGTGAAAGAGAAACTTATAAAAGTAATAGAAAAATTTCAAGGTAAAATTTTAGAAGATAAGGGAAATTTTTTAAAAGTAGCTTTTTATAGTAAATTTTTTGGATTTGAAGATATAGCAGATTTTGAGATAGAACCAGAAAAAAATGTAATAAATATAAGATCAGCAGCTCAAACAGGATGGTATGATTTTGGAGTAAATAGAAAAAGAATGGAAAAGATAAGGGAAGAGTTAAAATAAGGGGGAATTAAATTGGGTGAAAGTTTAGCACTTGCTGCAGCATTTGGGTGGGTAGGAAGCTCTGTATTTTTAGAGAGAGCAAGTAAAGAAACAGGAACGTTAGCAGTGAATTTGATAAGATTAGTTATAGCTATGTTGTTTTTAGGAGTAATAACGTATGTGAAGAGAGGGTTAGTTTTACCTTTAGATGTAACAAAGGAATCATTTAAATTTTTATCAATTTCAGGATTGTTTGGCTTGTTTTTAGGAGATTTTTTTTTATATAAATCATATATTAAAATAGGACCAAGAATAACTTTATTAGTTATGACATTTAGTCCGATAGCTGTTTCGATTTTAAGCTTTTTTATACTAGGAGAAAAAATAGAAGGATTTAAAGTTTTAGGAATGCTATTAACAATAATTGGAATAGCTATTGTTATATTGAAAAAGAAAAATGATAAAGAGTTTTCAAAAGTTGGATTTATATATGCTTTATTAGCAATGTTAGGAGAAAGCTTAGGAATTGTTTTTACCAGATTAGGTTCTATTGATTATGATTCTTTTGCAACAATTCAAGTTAGAACAATACCAGCGATTTTAGCTTTTATAGTTTATATCTCTTTAAAAAAAGAATGGTCAAATATAAAAGAAGGAATTTTAAATAAAAAAGGTATGATATATATAGTTTTAGGGACTATTGTGGCAACTTTAGGAGTAACTGCATTAGTAGAAGCTATGAAATATGCAAATGTCGGAATTGTAAGCACTTTAGCAGCAACAAGCCCGATATTAATAATTCCTATATCAATTATATTTTTTAAAGAAAAAGTTAGTATATTAGAGGGGATAGGTGCTTTAATATCTTTTGTTGGAATTACGATATTTTTTATATTATAATCTTGATTTTTAAGTTTAAAAACAATATAATTATTTTTAATAAATAAAAAAGGAAGGGATATAAGATAGAGATACAGGTCTTGGTAGAAAATAAAAGTTTAAATAAAGATTTAGCAAAGGAGCATGGCCTCTCTTTGTACATAAAAACAAATGGGAAAAAGATATTATTTGATGTAGGTGAAAGTAAAAAATTTTGGAAAAATGCAGAGAAAATAGGAATTAATCTAGAGGAAATAGATTATTTAGTCCTTTCTCATGGTCATAAAGATCATGGTGGAGGATTACCATACTTTTTAAAAAAAAATAAGAAAGCTAAAATATATTGTAGTGAGTATTATTTTGATAAACATTATAAAAAAATATTAGGAGCGTATATAGATATAGGTATACCCTATGAATACTTAGATGTTGAAAGATTTAATTTTATTCAAAATACATTTAATTTAGAGAATATATATTTATTTCATTGTTTTGATAAGAAAAGTGATAATCCAATTAATGAAAATCTTTATATGAAAAATGAAAATGGTGAGTATGAAAAAGATAGTTTTAAACATGAGTTACATATGATAATAAAAGAAAATAATATTAATACTCTGCTTGTTGGATGTGCACATATAGGAATAGAGAATATTTTAGAGCAATGTAAAACAGAAAAAATTGAGATACATAGTATAATAGGTGGGCTTCATCTATCAAGTAGAACTAGTTTAAATAAAAATGAGAAATATATAGATGATTTGATAGAATACTTAAATAAAACAAGTATAAATACTATTTTCCCATGTCATTGTACTGGTGAATTTGGAATTAAAAAACTTGAAAAAAATAGTGGATTTCAAGTTTTTGAAATTCAAACAGGAAGTAAATTAGAAATTTAAAAAAATATATTTATAGAAAGCTAGTTCATAACGAACTAGCTTTCTATTGGTATTGATATTTTTATGGTTTGTCCCATGCAATTTCCAGCATTAACAATTACATCACTAAAGGTTTCGATAGAATCACCCAAAATTTTAAAGTTATTTTCATCTATAAATTTGAGTAGTTTGAAGTAACTTTCACCTATTTTTTGAGTGAAGTCTTTATGATAAATTGAAACTACTAAATTGAAGTCAATATAATGATTAGAAACACTAGATGCAATAACTCCAATTCGATCTATTTTAAAATATTCATTTTTTAAAATATCATCTTTTTTTAAAATTGTTATTCTTTTAGCTTTTTCTAAACTATATTTTTTTCGAAGTTCATTTAAAGTATGAATTCCTTCAATGAGTTCTTTTTCAGATTTTGGTTCAGAAATTTCTATTTGAAAAACAAAGACATCATTTAAAGTTTCAAGAAAAGGAGTACAGCCATCTTGATTAGATATATTTTCAATCTCTTGAATTTTGTCTGAAATAAATTCTGCTGAATTTTGAAGAATTGATATTTTATCTTTAATTTGTTGTAGTTTTTTATTAAGTAGTTCAATACTATCAGATGTATTTTTACATTTGATATAGTCTTTAATTTCTTTTAAAGAAAAGTTAGCTTTTTTTAACATACTTATAAAGTATAAATCAGAGATATTTTCGTCATTATAGTATCGATAACCATTCTCTTGATCAATATATGCTGGTTTAAATAAATTTATAGTATCATAATAGATAAGAGTTTCTCTGCTTATATTAAATGTTTTAGCAATTTCACTAATTTTATAAAGTTTCAATAAATTACCCCCTTGACTATAAAGTATACTTTATACTATATAATTATAGCAGATATGATAAATATCTACAAATAGCAACACACAACAAATAAAAATGCATATAGGAGGAAAAATGAACACAAAAATTCAAGAAAAAGAAAGATTGTATAAGAAGATGGAAGAAAATTTTCCTAAATTTTTAAAGGATTTAGACAGAATAGTTTCAATTCCTAGTTTTTTGAAAGAGAACGATGATAGATTCCCTTTTGGCGAGGATATTCAAAAAGCTCTAGAAACAATGTTAGATATTTGTAAGGAGTTAGGATTAAAGACGTTTATAGACCCAGAAGGATATTATGGGTATGCTGAAATTGGAGAAGGAGAAAAATTAGTTGGAGTTTTAGGACACTTAGATGTTGTACCTCCAGGAGATTTAAATAAGTGGGAAAATCCTCCATTTGAGCCAATAATAAAAGATGGTAAATATTATGGAAGAGGATCACAAGATGATAAAGGCCCAACATTAGCAGCTATTTATGCTTTAAAAACACTTTTAGATTACGGTTTTAATTTAAACTATAGAGTGAGATTTATATTTGGAACGGATGAAGAAAATTTATGGAGAGACATGCCTAGATATGTTGAAAAAGAGGAGATGCCTACAGTTGGATTTACACCTGATTCTAAATTTCCTTTAATATATGCTGAAAAAGGATTATTACAATGTAAATTAACAGCAAAAAATCAAAGTGGAATGGTATTTAAAGGTGGTGATGCTTTTAACTCAGTTCCTTCAAGTATTTTAGTTGAAAAAACAGCAGGATTAGTGCAAGCTTTGGATAAATTAAAATATGAGTATACAGAAAAAGATAATAAAATTGAAATTATAGGAAAAAGTGTTCATGCTCAAGTAGCTGAAACTGGAGTAAACGCTATAAACAGATATCTACATGCTTTGAGTTTAAGTGGAGTAGAAACAAAATCGGGTAAATTTATAGTTGAGAATTTAATTGGATATAACTTTGCAGAGCCAATATTTGGAGAAGTTAAAGATGAGCACTCGGGAGAGTTGAAATTTAATGTTGGTAAAATTGAATTTACACCAGAGAATGAGATTTTATGTATAGATATGAGAATTCCAGTTACTTATGATAAAGAAATAATTGTTAAGACTTTAACTGAAAAAGCAAAGGAATATGGATTTGAGTACTCTCAACATGATTATTTAAAGTCTATATATACTCCTCTTGACTCAGAGTTAGTAAAAATACTAATGGGAGCGTACCAAGAAGTAACTGGTGATATGGAATCTCAGCCGATAGCTGGAGGTGGAGCAACATACGCAAGAGCGATAAATAATTGTGTGGCATTCGGATATGTTTTACCAAATAGTCCTAAGACAGAGCATCAACCTAATGAGTATATAATTTTAGATGATATGAAAATGGCTATGAAAATATATATGAAAGCTTTTGAAAAATTTAGAGTTTAAAAAATATTGCTAGAGGAGATTGAGAACATTGAAAAAAGAAAGAAAGATGTTTAGTGCATATACTATTGTTTTTATATTTTTAGTAATAACAGGGGCTTTAACTTGGATAGTTCCACAATCAGTTGTTGTAAGTAATAATGGTGTAAAAGAAGTGATCTATAATGCTGTTGTTAATGATGCTGGAGAAGTAGTAAAAGGTTTGGGTCGTCAGCCAGCAGGAATTTGGAATATTTTAATGGCACCAATACAAGGATTTGAAAAATCAAGTTCAGTAAGTATTGCAATTTTAATGGCTGGAGCTTTTTTAGGATTAATAAATTCTGTAGGTGCAATGGATGCTGGAATTGGAGCGTTGCTAAAAAAATATACAGGAACTACTTTAATAGCAATTTTAATGTTTGTTTTTGCTGTTTTTGGTAGTGTGTTTGGATTTTGGGAAGAGATACCCGCATTTTCAATTGTTATAGTGCCTTTATTTGTTTTGGCAGGATATGATGTGATAACAGGATTGGCTGTTTTAACAGTTGGAGCAACAGCTGGTAATATGGCGAGTGTTGTAAATCCATTTTCAACAGGAGCAGCTATTGGTGCAATTGGAAATCCCGAGCTTTCTTTAGGAAGTGGAATGGTATTGAGATTAATTTTATTTGTACTTCTTTATGCCATTGGACTATTTTTTACAGTTAAGTATGCAAATGAAGTTAAAAAAAATAAAGAAAAATCTCTTGTAGCTGATATTGATGTAAAAACTATGACTCACGAGCAAGGACATCTTCCTGAATTAACTAAGAAAAGATTTTGGTCAATTATGGTATTAATAGGAATTATAGTTTTATTAATATTAGGTTATATGCCTTGGTATGAAATTAAGTTTGCAGATGGATCTAACTTTCAAGATATTATAAATGCACCGATATATTTATTAGCAAAAATACCATTATTAGGAGATATATTAGGAGCTAAATACATCACTCCTCTTGGAGATTGGTATTTTGGAGAGTTTTCTTTTGTGTTCTTTTTAGGATCAATTTTAATAGGATTTATAAATAAAATTCCTGAAGATAAATTTGTAAAAGAATTTGCATCAGGTGCGAAAGATTTATTAGGGGTTGTATTAGTTTTAGCAATAGCTAATGGAATATCTGTTTTAATGGGAAGTAAAACTTCAGGAATGTCAGTAACGTTTGTATATTGGATTCAATCAGCATTACAAGGAATACCAGCTTGGGCATTCTCAGTGGCTACAATTTTAGCATATGTTGGAATTGGATGTTTCTTACAATCAACAAGTGGAGTAGCAGGAATAACAATGCCTATACTTGGAGCAGTTGCAATGGCATTATTTCAAAATTCCAATGTAGGAGTTATAGGTGGACAGATAATGTTGATATCAGCATTTACACTAGGTATAAATTTTATGTCTGGAATTTATCCCAGTGCAACAACCATGGGAACTTTAGAGTTATTTAATGTTCCATATGATAGATATTTAAAATTTGTATTAAAGATATTTATAACAATGTTAGCAGCAGGATGTATATTAATTTCAGTATCACAATTTTTAGGATTAATTTAATAAAAAACACAGAGGGTTTATCCTTCTGTGTTTTTTTTGATTAAAAAATACTAGAATGACGGGTCATATTTTACTCTAAAAAAATTTGACTTTACAATACTGAAAAGGTATACTTTGATTGAATATCAAATAAAATGAATTTTAGGAGGCAAAAGATATGAGTAAAATAGTAGTAGTTGGAGCAAATCATGCTGGAACAGCGGCAATCAACACAATTTTATCAAATTACCCAAATGAAGAGGTTGTAGTATTTGATAAAAATTCAAACATCAGTTTTTTAGGGTGTGGAATGGCGTTATGGATTGGAAAACAAATATCAGGGCCTGAAGGATTATTCTACTCTTCTAAAGAAAAATTAGAATGTAATGGAGCCAAAGTTCATATGGAAACTGAAATTAAAAAAGTAGATTTTGAAAATAAAGTTGTATATGGAATAAATAAAGATGGTATTGAAGTGTCGGAAAGTTATGATAAATTAATATTATCAACAGGTTCATTGCCAATAGATTTACCAATTCCAGGTAAGGATTTAAAAAATGTTCAATTTGTTAAGTTATATCAACATGCTGAAGATGTAATAAAAAAATTAGAAAATCAAGATTTAAAGAATATTGTAGTAGTTGGAGCAGGGTACATAGGTGTTGAATTAGCAGAAGCTTTCCAAAGATGTGGAAAAAATGTAGAGCTAGTTGATTTAAGTGATAGTTGTTTATCGGGATACTATGATTTAGAATTTAGAGAAATGATGAAAGAAAACCTTGTGAAAAATGGAATAAATGTAAATTTTGGAGAGAAAGTTTTAGAGTTAAAAGGAACAGACAAAGTAGAAGAAGTAATAACTGATAAAAAAACATATAAAGCAGATATGGTTATTTTAGCAGTTGGATTTATACCAAATAATATCTTAGGAAAAGAATCTTTAGAACTATTTAGAAATGGTGCTTATAAAGTTGATTTAACTCAAAAAACAAGTTTAAATGATGTTTATGCTATAGGAGATTGTGCAACAATATATGATAATTCTATAGAAGATACAAATTATATAGCTTTAGCAACAAACGCAGTTCGTTCAGGAATTGTTGCAGCTCATAATGTGTGTGGAACAGAACTTGAAAGTATAGGTGTTCAAGGGTCAAATGGAATTTCAATTTATGGATTAAACATGGTTTCGACAGGATTAACACTAGAAAAAGCTATAAAATTAGGATATGATGCTGTAGCCACAGAGTTTGCAGATTTACAAAAACCTGGATTTATAGAGCATGATAATGATAAAGTATTTTTAAAAATAGTTTACGATAAAAATACAAGAAGAGTTTTAGGTGCTCAAATGGCATCAAGACAAGATATTTCTATGGGAATTCATATGTTCTCATTAGCTATTCAAGAAAAAGTGACAATAGATAAAATAAAATTATTAGATATATTCTTCTTACCTCATTTTAATCAACCATACAACTATATTACTATGGCAGCATTAGGAGCGAAGTAGAACATATAAATAGATAGAGTTAATAAAAATAATATACTTTCTTGACATGTAACTAGAGATATTAGATAATAGAGTATAGTATCAGTTACAGGAGGAACAACAATGAGAAACAAAAAAATAATGGCTATGTTATTATTAACAACATCTTTATTAGGAGCATGTAGCTCAGCAACACCAACAAATAAAAAAACTAGTGGTACTGTAAAAGGTGCAGCAGCAGGTGCACTAATAGGTCAGCTAGTTGGAAAAGATACAAAGGGAACTTTGATAGGAGCTGGAATAGGAGCTTTAGCAGGACTAGGATGGGGAGCGTACAAAGATGCTCAGTATAAAGAGTTCTTAAATGCTTTAAACAGTACAAATATAACAGTTACTAACAATAAAGATAATATAAATTTAAGATTACCAGGAGAATCATCATTTAAGAGTGGTAGTGCTGTTTTAAACGGTGGATTCTATGCACCATTAAATTCAATAGCATATATTATGAATAAATATCCAGAGACAAAAATTCAAGTTTCAGGATATACTGATAACACAGGAAATCCTAACTCAAATTTAAATTTATCACTACAAAGAGCCCAAAGTGTAGCTAACTATTTAGCGGCACAAGGTGTATCACCAAGTAGAATTTCTAGCATAGGTTATGGAGATAGAAATCCAGTTGCTTCAAATGCTACTCCAGAAGGAAGAGCATTAAATAGAAGAGTAGAAATAAATATATACCAACAATAATTAAAGAAAAGGCTTTTTAGCCTTTTTTTAATTTGTAGAAGAAATTTTAAAAAAAATAGTAGATATATAAAAAAGAGAAGGTGAATTAAAATGGAGAAAATAAGATTAATGTTAGAAAGTTATTTAAAAGCTCCCGGAATTATAAAAAAATTAAAGTTATCATGGGGATATTTTATAGGAGGAGTTGTAGGGATAATAATATTAATATTTTTTTATTGGCTTTCAGGTTATATTGGAGATTGGATCTTCAATAAAATAAATATTATTTTTGATGTTAAGAGTTATGCAGGTTTATTTAGATGGCTTATTATTTTTATAATTAGAACAATAATGGTAGCTATTGAATATTTCTTTTTTAAAACAATACTTTTAGGTATATTGGCTCCATTTTTTAGCTATATTTCAGAAAAAATTGAAAACTATCAAGAAGGAACTGAATATAGATTTACTTTAAAAGAAAATTTTAATTTTATACTTAGAGGTATAAAAATAGCAAGTAAAAGCTTTGTAAAAGAAATAATTTACACTTTTATTGTAATTTTATTAGGTTTTATACCTATCGTAAACTTAATCGTTCCTATTTTGATTTTTTTAATACAAAGTTATTTTATATCTTATAACTTTGTAGATTACACTTTAGAAAGACGTAGATTTTCTCCAGAAGAGAGTGCTAAATTTATGAAGGAAAATAGAATGGTATTTACTTTAGGAGGAGGAATATTTACGTTGATATATTTTATCCCTGTTATAGGTATAGTTATAGGACCTATTATTAGTATTGTTGCTTTTACAATGACAACATTGAAAATTTTGAAGCTCCAAAATGTAATTAAGGAGTAAAAAAAAGCTTTTTAAGTATTAAAATAATCATTTTATTCTAAAAGAGTTATTTTTTTTCCGAAATAGTATTATAATCTATTGTGAAAAGAAATCAAAAAAAGGGAGGTTTAAAATGATTAGTTTTATAGGATCATTAATAGCTTTAATTTTAGGTTATGTAATTTATGGAAAGTATGTTGAAAAAGTATTTGGAGTAAGTGAAAACAGAGAAACTCCTGCAGTGCGTTTAGCAGATGGAGTAGATTATGTTGAATTAGATTGGAAGAAAGCTTTTTTAATTCAGTTTTTAAATATAGCTGGATTAGGACCAATATTTGGTGCAGTAGCAGGAGCTTTATGGGGACCAGCAGCATTTTTATGGATAGTTTTTGGATGTATATTTGCAGGAGCAACACATGATTATTTATCAGGTATGTTATCTGTTAGACATGATGGTGCAACAATAGCAGAGATTGTAGGTCATTATCTGGGAGATAATGCAAAAAAAATAATGAGAGTATTCTCAGTTGTTTTACTAGTATTAGTAGGAGTTGTATTTGTAAATGGACCAGCAGGAATTTTAGCAAGTATGACAAGTATAAATACATTGACATGGGTAGCAGTAATAGTAGCTTATTATATGTTAGCAACAGTTCTTCCTGTAGATAAGTTAATTGGAAAAATTTATCCAATATTTGGAGCATCATTAATAATAATGGGAATTGGAATTGGTGGAGGATTAATTTTAAAAGGATATAATATTCCAGAAATTTCAATGGTAAATCTTCATCCAAAAGGAACATCTATATATCCATATTTATTTATAACAATAGCTTGTGGAGCAATATCAGGATTCCATGCAACACAATCTCCGTTGATGGCTAGATGTATGAAAAATGAAAAAGAAGGTAGAAGAATATTTTATGGTTCAATGATAGCAGAAGGAGTTATAGCACTAGTTTGGGCAGCAGCAGCGATGACATTCTTTGGAGGAACAGAAGGATTAATGAATGCTGGTCCAGCAGGAGTTGTAGTAAATACAATATCAAATAGTATTTTAGGTAAAGTTGGAGGAGCTTTAGCACTATTAGGAGTTGTAGCATGTCCAATAACATCTGGAGATACAGCTTTTAGAAGTGCTAGATTAGCTATTGCAGATGCAATAAACTATAAGCAAGGGCCTGTAAAAAATAGATTTATAATTGCAATACCATTATTTGCAGTAGGAATTGGATTATGTTTTATAGATTTTGCAATAATTTGGAGATATTTTGCTTGGGCAAATCAAACATTAGCTACAATAGCTTTATGGGCAGGAGCAGTTTATTTAGCAAATGAAGGAAAAAATCACTGGATTGCAACAATTCCAGGAGTATTTATGACAGCAGTTGTTACTACATATATATTAATAGCACCAGAAGGATTTAGATTATCAGAAACAATAGGATATGTAGTTGGTATAGCAGGAGCAATAGTTGCTTTAGGATTATTCTTAAAGAAGATAAATAAAAAAGAGGCTGTTAAAGCATAATAAAAAGGAGCTTAAAAAGCTCCTTTTTATTATTTTATAGTTAATATCTCTTTTAGCTCTTTAACTTTATTTCTACTAACAGGAATTTTAAAGTTACAGTTTGAAACTTTCAAGATATAAGTTCCATTAAACCAGGGTTCTACTTCAACAATCTTATCAATATTTACAATATAAGAACGATGCCCTCTGAAAAAGATATTTTCTGATAAAATATTTTCAAGTTGTGAGATTTTCAATTTAGATGTATACATATTAGATGCTGTAAAAATATGAGTTTCTTTTTCATCAGCTTCAATATATAGTATATCATCAGTAGATAAAACAACCATTTTAGAATCTAGATTTACAGTTATTTTTTTGATATTAAAATCTTTAATTAGATTTTCATTATCATTTTTATTAAGTTCTTCTACTAAATTATTTAAAACTTTTATAATTCTTTCTTCAGAATAAGGTTTTAGAATATAATCAAAAGCTTTAATTTCAAAGGCATCTATTGCAAAATCTTTATATGCTGTTATAAAAACTAACTTTATATTTTTATTAAATCGATGTATGATTTTACCTAAACTCATCCCATCTAATTCTGGCATATTTATATCTAAGAAAACAACATCAACATTATTTCCTTCAATATACTTTAAGGCATCTATGGGATTTTCAAACTCTTTATTGATTTGAAAATTATTGTTGTTATTAATAAAATATTTTAACTCCTCTCTAGCAGGGAATTCATCTTCAATAATTACACAATTAAGCATCTATTCCTCCTGATTTATATAAAATGATATTTTAGTTCCTTTTTCAAGTTTTTCAATTAATAAACCTTTACCATATATAAGTTTTAAACGATTGTGAACATTTTTTAGACCAATATTTTTTTCAATTTTTTTATTAATATTATTAATAATATCTTGATCGATTCCAACTCCGTTATCTTCAATGGAAACTAAACATTTCAAATAAACTTTTTTTATAGAAATTTTAACTATTCCACTCTCTCTTTGTTTTAAAATACCATGTTTAATACTATTTTCAACAAGAGGTTGAATTGTTAAACTGGGAATTTTTATTGTATCTAAATCTTCATCAAAATCATAAATAATTTCAAATCGATTATGAAAACGTGCCTTTTCAATATTGATATAAGCTTTAACTTGTTCTAATTCCTTTTTTATTGGAACTAAATTAACAGAGTTTTCAAGATTGTATCTTAAATAAGTTGATAAATCTATTATTATTTCCCTTGCCCTAGTTGGATTAAATCTTACAAAAGACGCGGTAGTGTTTAAAGCATTGAATAAAAAATGTGGATTTATCTGATTTTGAAGAGCTTTTAATTCAGCATCTCTAGCCATAGTTTTTAAATTTTCCATTTTACTAATTTCTAATTGAGTTGAAATTAATTGGGATAGACCAATAGCTAAATATTTTTTTCGTGCTGTAATATTTTCTTCATTTTTAAAATAAATTTTTAAAGTTCCAGAAACTTTTTCATCTTGAAAAAGAGGAGCGATTATACAAGATTTGATACCTTCTTCAGAATAGGAAAAATCATTAAATTCACTATTTCTATCAAAAATTAAAATCTCACCAGAACTTAAAACTTTTTTTGTGCCTTCACTTTGAATCTCTCTATCTTTAAGACAAAGATTGTTATTTTTAGAAGCATTAGCAATAATAACTTCTTTATCAGTTATAACTACAATCTCAGCTTTCAAGGACTCTAAAAGAATTTTACAGATACTATCTAGAGATTCTCCTTTTTTAAAGAAGGGTAAAGTTTTATTAGCAATTTCAAGAGCTAGTTTAGCTTGTGTTCCTGCTTCTCTTTCTTTCTCCTCTAAAATCTCTTCAGTAATTATAATGATAACGGCGACTCCAATTCCATTTATAAAAATCATAGGAAGGTATAAATTTTTTACAATATCCATAGCAAGAATTTTATCTTCTGCAAAAAGAAGTATAAAAAGCATACTTAAGTTTTCTACAAAAACACCAGCAAAAAATCCCAAAAGAGATCTATTGTTAGAGTTTGCTTTTTTATATAAATAGCTTGTTATAAATCCCCCAAGAATAGTAGCTATAGCACATGGAATAGCTGTTAGTCTGCTAACACCAACAGAAGCTCTATGGATACCAGCAACAATACCAGAGATTATAGCAACTTCAGGACCAGCAAGCATCCCACCAACGACAACACCAATATTTCTTGTATTAGCAATGGCTCCCTTGTAATCAACACCAATATAAGTTCCTAAGATAGCTAAACTAGAAAAAGTAAGCGAGAGTAGAAGCATATCTTTTTTTGTATATTTTTCTCTACTAAAAATACTACGAGCACTCTTAAATCGAGAGAAGAAAAAAGCGATAGCTATTATATACCCGAGGGTATTGAAAAGTTTATGAGCTAATTCAAACATTAAAACACCTCAAAATTATGATATTAATTATATCATATAAAAAAGAAAATTAACAAATGAGAGAAAATAATTGTTATAATAGATAAAAAAATATTTAAGGAGGAGTATCATGTTTTCAGTTAATTATAAAGTTACAATATCAGATATAAATTATGGAGGACATATGGGTAATGAAAGAGCGTTGTTGTTATTTCAACAATCTAGAATAGAGCTGTTTAAAAGTTTAGGAGTAACTGAAATAAATGTTGGAGACAATGTCGGTACAATTCAAAAAGATGCACATGTTTATTATAAAGGCGAGGTATATTTAGGAGATGAATTGACAATAATAATAAAAAATATAGATATAAAAAAAACATCATTAAATTTTATATATAGCGTAGAAAAAAGTGAGGGAGGAGTTGTATTAGAGGGGAGTACAATCATTGTAGCTTTTGATTATGGAAAGAAAAAGGTAGCAAGATTCTCTCAAGAGTTTTTAAATGAATTAGAAAAAATCTTTTTATAATATAAATATTATGAGGTGTGCATATGAGTTTATTTAAAGATTCAAGAATAAAATATTTAAAAAATGATAAGAAAGCAGAAGGACAACATATAATATATTGGATGCAAGAAAGTCAAAGAACGAGATATAATTTTGCTTTAAATGAAGCAATATATTTATCTCAAAAAAATAAAATACCTCTTTATGTTGTATTTAATTATTTAAACAGTTATCCAGAAGCATCTAAAAGACATTACGATTTTATGCTACAAGGTTTAAAAGATGTAAAAGAATCTCTTGATCAAAAAGGTATCAAGTTTATTTTATTAGAAGGAGATCCTTTAGAAAATATAATTAAAGTCTGTAAAAAAGCAAAAGTTGTTATTTGGGATAAAAGTTATTTGAAAAACCAAAGGGAAGTAAAAGAGAAATTGCTAAAATGTATAGATAGTACAATTTTAGAGATTGAAAGTAATGTTATCATTCCTGTGGAGTTAGTTAGTACTAAAGAGGAGTATAGTGCAAAAACTTTAAGAGATAAATATAGAAAAATAGAAACTTTAAATGAAGAAAGTTTTAATGAAGAAAAATATTTTTTTATAGAAAATTTGGATAATGTTCTAGAGGAGTTAGACTGTTCTGATAAATATATACCAAAGATAAAAAAAACTTTAGATGGAGGTTTTTTAGGAGGGGAGAGAGAAGCTGTAAAAATTTTAGAAAGTTTTATAAAAAATGATTTAAAATTTTATTTAAATAAAGGACCTGATAATGAAAGAAGTTCAAAATTATCACCCTATTTACATTTTGGGCAAATATCTCCTGTAGAAATTAAACATAATATTGAAAAATTAAGTAATGAATTGATTAATGAAAAAAATAGTTTTTTAGAAGAAGTTATAATAAGAAGGGAATTAGCAATTAATTTTGTCTACTATAATAAAAATTATGATAATTGGCTAGGAATAACATATGAGTGGGCTTATAAAACATTAGAAAAACATGCAAATGATAAAAGAAAATATATTTATAGTGAAAAGGAGTTGGAAGAGTTTAAAACACACGATAAATATTGGAATGCGTGTCAAAAACAGATGTTAGATATGGGATATATGGATAGTTATATGAGGATGTACTGGTGTAAAAAAATATTAGAATGGAGTCTTACTCCCCAAAAAGCATATGAAATAGCAATAAAGCTTAATAATAAATATTTTTATGATGGAAGAGATCCTAACTCTTATGCAGGAGTTGCTTGGTGTTTTGGAAAGCATGATCGAGCATGGAAAGAGAGGGAGGTATTTGGTAAAGTTAGATATATGAATAGCGATGGGTTGAAAAGAAAGTTTGATATAGAAAAATATGTAGAAAAATATTTAAAATAAAAAGGAAAAGTAATCTGTTTGAACAACAATAGTATATAACACTTTAAAATTTAAGGAGGAGTTAAAATGAAAAAAATAAAGTTGATTTCATTATTAGCATTAAGTGTATTTATATTAGCATGTTCAGGTGAAAAAGAAGAAGCAAAACCAGCAGCAACACCTACAACAACAGAGTCAACATCAGTTCCAGGAGATAAAGTTTCTACTGATGAAAATGCACAAAAAATGACAGAAAAGCCATCTACAGAGAATGCAGTTCAGGAAGCTGTAACAGAGAATGCTGAAAATGCAACTAAATCAGCAGTTGAAACTGTTGAAAAAGCAACTGATAAAATTGGGGAAGAGTTAGATAAGGCTGGAGATAAAGCAAAAGATAAGATAGATGAAGGTGTAGATGCAATAAAAGAAAAAGTTGCTAACTAAAATAGAAAAGGAGTAGATATTCTACTCCTTTAATTTTTACTTAAAATTTCTTCTAATTTTTCATAAGTGAAGCTAACAATTTCGCTACAACTAACATTTGATTTTTTCAAATCTACACAAAGTTCAGAATTAAACTTATTTTTAATTTCTTTTAATAAATTATTAGCCAAAGATCTAGCTTTATTCTCTTCTTGATAAGTTTCTCTACCCTTAAGATAGCCAATAACAAGAACAGCGGCATTAACAGCACCACAAAGGCTACCAATAGTTGCTCCAGTTCCCATACCGCTTCCTAAAGCAACAGGAATTTCAGTATTGTTATTTTTATTAAATGAATCAATAATAGATTCAGCACAATTTAACTGTCCTTTAACATAAGTCACTTTTTTATTCATAAAACACTCCTTTAAAATAGAATACCTAATTGATTATATTATTCAAAAGTACTGGTGTCAATGATTAGTATAAATAAAATCAATTTGAAAAATAGTTGATAAAGGAGTAAAGTATTATAAATTTATATCATAAAGGGGGAAGTTATGGTATTAAGAAAATATAGATTGGTTGCGGTTTCAATTTTTAGAATTTTTACAGAAATTTTATATGAGATTTTAAAAAAGTTCTCAGTTATTTATTATTTATTATTTGTTTTTGGATTATTATTTTCAATAAAAAATAATAATGTAACTAAAGAGGTTGTTATAGTTTCAACATTTTTTTTAATTTTTACATGGGGATACTGCAAGTTTTACAATAAATTACATAATTTTTTATATCGAATAGAATTGGAATTAACTTAAAAGGAGAACTCTGTAGTTCTCCTTTTAAGTTCTTAATATGTGTAAGTAAAAGCTTTTTCAGTTAAAACTTTAATCTTAGAATAATCGATATCTTCATCTTTAGAAGAACATCCTCCAGATGAACATCCTCCAGATGAACATCCTCCAGAAGAGCAACTACCACAAGAACTTTCATCTTCTCCTTTTTCATAATCAGGATTTCTTTTAAGAAAATCATCATAACTCTCTAAATATCCTTGGTTTGTTAGAGATATATATATTTCTTCAAGTTCAATAGAATCAATACCTAAATTTTTCATAATGGCACCATCACTATAAACCATTCCACTTTTTAAGAATTCTAAAACATTTTTTTCTATATTATTCATAAATTTAATCACCTCATTTGTTCGAATAACACATTTTAGCACAAAAAAAAAGAATTGTTAATTTTTTTGCAAGCATGGTATAATGGAGTAAAAGTCTATACTATATTGTTGGAGGATTAATGGAAGAAAAAGTTTTTGAAACAAAAAAAGAAATGGTTGAATATTCAATAAGAAGTACTTATAGAAAGAAAATATGGTCGAAATTTACAAAGGCGATAAAAGACTTTGATTTAATACAAGATGGAGATAAAATAGCTGTAGGAGTATCAGGTGGAAAGGATAGTTTATTATTATCAAAATTATTTCAAGAATTAAAAAGAGATAAAAGTAAAAATTTTGAAGTAGCCTTTATATCAATGAATCCAGGATTTGGATCTATGGATTTAGAGCAATTTAAAATTAATTTAGAAGAGCTTGGAATTCCATGTGAAATATTTGATGCAAATGTTTGGGAAGTGGCCTTTGAATCGTCTCCTGATAGTCCTTGTTTTTTATGTGCAAAAATGAGAAGAGGAGTTCTTTACAGCAAGGTAGAGGAGTTAGGATATAATAAATTAGCTTTAGGACATCATTTTGATGATTTAGTAGAAACTACTTTAATAAATATGTTTTATGCAGGGACTACAAAAACAATGATTCCTAAAGTAAAATCAACAAGTGGAAGATTAGAGTTAATAAGACCATTAATTTATATAAAAGAAAATGATATTATAAATTTCACGAAAAAAAATGAAATTATGGCAATGGCTTGTGGCTGTCCAATTGAATCTGGGAAAGTTGATTCAAAGAGAAAAGAGATTAAAAATCTACTATCGACTTTAGAGAAAACAAATCCTCAGATAAAGCAAAGTATATTTAATTCGATGAAAAATATAAATTTAGATTATGTATTAGGGTATGTATCTGAAGCAAAAAAAGGAGAGTAGTGTGTTAAAAATAGATAATATAAAAGAGTTAAATGGCTACACATTTCAATCTTTTACTTTTGAAGTTAAAGAAAATATAGTTTTAATTAATAATTTAAAAGATGAAATAAAAATAGAGATAACGTATACTGAAAATAAAATAATAAAATTAATTGATAAAATTTATAAACAAACAGGATTAAAAATAAATTTAAATAAATTAGATGATAGAGAAATTTTATCGTTTATTCAAGATAAGGGTTTTGAAAAAACATTATGGAGCCCAATAGGAAGGGCAATGCATGATTACAATATGATTGAAGAGGGCGATAGAATTGCTGTTGGGATATCAGGAGGAAAAGATAGTTTAACAGTTTTAAATGCTTTAATAAGAATAAAAAAAATATCGGGAATAAATTTTGAATTATTTCCAATTCATATTCATCCAGTTGAAGAGGGTGGGAAATATGGTGATATAAAAGACTATTGCTCTAAATTAGGAGTAGAATTACAAGTAATAGAGACATCAATAGGTGAAAGTATTTTGACTAATGAAGATTTAAAAAATCCATGTTTTATGTGTGCAAGAGTAAGAAGAGGGCTTCTGTATAAAGAGATGAAGAAACAAAATATAAATAAGTTAGTATTAGGTCATCATAAAGATGATATAATAGAAACGTTTTTATTAAATGTTTTATATCAAGGAAATATGGGGGTAATGAAACCTGCTTATCATTCAGAGGAGTATGGGTTGAAAGTTATTAGACCCTTAGCATATGTGGAAGAAAAAGAAACAATCAGGTATGCAAAAAAATTAGGATTACCAATTTTACATAATGACTGTCCATATGAAACAAGTGATAATTCAAAACGTTTAAAAGTAAAAAAGATGATAGAGGAATTGGCAAAAGATAGTCCAAATGTAAGAAGTGTAATGTTAAATAGTATAAAAGATCTATTTGTTTAAAGAAAACTTTGATTATTAAAGTTTTATCCTTGACAAATGTTATTTAGTGGAATATAATTCATGTATAAATAACAAATAATACTAGGAGGTTTATTCTATGACGCCATTAGTTTTTGCAGAACAAAATAAAGAGTTTGTTATAAAAGAGATAAAGGGAAGAGATAAAGATAAGAATAGACTAACAGAAAAAGGATTTTGTATAGGAAATAAAATATGCTTACTAAGAGATGATCAAAGTAACTATATAGTAAAAATAAATGACACTAAGTATGTTTTAAATTTTGGATTAGCAAATAAGATAATAATTGACAATGAATAATATTAAATCACAGTTATCTACTGTGATTTAAATTTTCCAAATATATTTTGAGTTTCAAAATATATTTATAACTAATAAGTTGGGAGGCTTGGAATGAAATTAACAGAGTTAAAAAGAGGAGAATCAGCTAAAATCGTCAAAATTGGGAAAATTGGCGAATTAAAAAAAAGGTTAGTTGATATGGGTGTAACAGCTGGAGAGATAATAAAACTTGAAAGAAATGCTCCTTTAGGAGACCCACAAGAGTTTATTGTAAAATCAACAAATATCGCTATAAGAAAACAAGATGCACAAAATATTGAAATAGAGATAGATGGATAGGAGATTAAAGATGATAAAAATAGCATTTACAGGAAATCCAAATGTAGGAAAATCAGCATTAATAAATGCAATAGCTGGTTCAAATTTAAAAGTAGGAAACTGGGCTGGTGTAACAGTTGAGAAAAAAGAGGCTGAGTTTGAGTATAAAGGTGAAAAAATTCAATGTATTGATTTGCCAGGAGTTTATAGTTTAAGTCCATATACTTTAGAAGAAACTATAACTAGAGACTTCATAATTAATGAAAAACCAGACGTTATAATTAATATAGTTGACTCTACAAACTTAGAGAGAAACTTATATTTAACAATGTTATTAAAAGAATTAGAAAAACCGATGATTATGGCTTTAAATTTTTATGATGAATTTGAAAAGTTAAATTATAAATTAGATGTTAAAAAATTTGTAGATATGATTGAGATGGATGTGATAATGACATCTGCAACAAAAAGAACAGGGATTCAAGAGTTGCTTGATAAAGCGCTAGTTATAGCAAAAGAATCTAAAGAAAATAAAAAATATACATTGTTATTTGATAAATGTTTAGAGGAAGCTATTGGAGAAGTTAAATGTAAAATAAATTGTGATGAAAAGTTACAAAAAGCTTCTGAAAAATTTGGAATGGACTTTTTAGCAATAAAATTATTAGAGCAAGATAAGCATTTATTAGAAATTTTAAAAACAGAGTATAAATATGAAGAGGATAGTAGTATATTAAAAATTACAAAACAACTTGAAGATGATCACGATGAGGATATTGAAACTATATTTGCAGAAGGAAGATATGGAACAGTTAAAGGAATATTAGCTAAAACATTTACAACTTCAATAAAATCTAGATTAGATTTTACAGATAAGGTTGATAGAGTTCTATTAAATAAATATTTAGGGTTACCAATATTTTTCTTAATAATAGTAGGATTAATGGGAACTGTATTTAATGGATCAGCTCCTTTAATCGATTGGGTTGATGGATTTGTAAATGATTATATAGGTAAATATGTAAGTATGTTAATAGATGAAAATACTCCTAATTGGTTGGCATCATTAGTTATGGATGGAATTTTAGGAGGGGTAGGAGGAGTAGTTGTGTTTGTTCCTCTTATGTTATATTTATATTTCTTCTTAGCAATATTAGAAGAAAGTGGTTATATGTCTAGAGTTGCTTTTTTAATGGATAAAATAATGACAAAATTAGGATTAAATGGTAAAGCCTTTGTTCCTATGGTATTAGGATTTGGATGTACAGTTCCAGCAATTTATGCTACAAGAACTTTAGAGGACGAATCATCAAGAAGACTGACAGCAGCGATGGCACCATTTATGTCATGTGGTGCTAGACTTCCAGTATATGGATTATTTACAGCAGCATTCTTTGGTGCTAAAGCTGGAATGGTTGTAATGTCATTATATGTATTAGGAATTGTTGTGGCTATTTTAACGGGATTAGTTTTAAAGAATTTTGAAATGTTTAAGGCCGAGGGAAGAGCGTTGCTGATAGAGTTACCACCGTATAGAGTGCCAAGTTTAAGAGTTATTGTAAAATCAACATTGACTAGAACTGGATCATATTTAAAAAAGGCTACAACAATTATAATGGGGATGCTAATGATTTTATGGGCATTAACATATTTTCCAAATAATGGAGATACTGCAAACTCTTATATGGCTAAATTTGGAAAAACGTTCCAAGGAGTTCTAAAGCCAACAGGATTTGCGGATAGATGGGAAACAGTTGCAGCAATACCACCTAGTTTAGCAGCAAAAGAGATAGTAGTAGGATTTATGGCACAAGTATTAGTAGGAGATAAGGATGCTCAAGAGATTGAAGATGAGGTAAATCATGAAACGACATTTATAGAGGATACTGTTGATCAATTAGCAGGGCTAGGAGTGGCTATTAAAGATTCGATAGTTGGTGTTGTTAGTTTAGATGTTAAGGGGCTGTTTAGTGTTCCTGATGAATCTGAGATTGAAGAGGAAGGAAGCGGTGTTGTAGCAGCTACAAAAATGTTGTGGACAGATGAGTTAGCTCCTTTAAGAGCATATTCATTTATGGTATTTATTTTATTAGTAGTTCCTTGTGTTGTAACATTAGGAGCTATAAAACAAGAGTTTGGATATAAGTTTACAGGATTTATAATAGGGATGTTATTAGTAGTACCATACATCGTGTCAACACTTGTATTCCAAATTGGAAAGTTGTTTTTTTAACTTTTCTATCTGAGGAGGCAAATATGAAAACTTTAGTTTTAATAGGGATAGTTGCAATAATTGGAGGAATAGCCTTAAAAAGTTTATATAAAATGTTAAAAGGTGAAAGTGGATGTAGCTGTTCAAAAGGCAAAAATGGGAATTGTAGTTTAAAAGATAAATGTAAACATTAATTTTAAATAAAAAGGAGTAATTCATCGAATTACTCCTTTTTATTATTCATCATCTTTTAACCAATGAACTTTTTCGGTTGAATCATCAGGTTCAATATCAACACTCATCATATTATAGATAAAATCGTCTAAAGGACAAACTAAAACAGCCATAACTACATTATCAGGAAGTCCCATTCTAAAGCTTTTTAATTTTTTTAAAAGTAACTCTACTTTGAAACCAGATACGATAAGGTGAAAAACAGCTTCAGATCCAGGCCAAACATGGTTATTTAAGTGTCTAATTCCATGTTCCCAGCTACCTTCTAGTTTAGATTGAATAGTATAGTAATGAAAACCAATTGAATGTAAAAATGTCTGTAGATTATTTTTTTGAGAATCATTAATATATATAACTACTCTTTTTGTATTTTTTCTATCAACAACCATAAAAGACCGCCTCCTATAAAATATGATTAATACTTTATTACTATATTTTTTTTAAAAAATCAATATATGAATATGGTAAAAATTCTTACAGAATAAGAACATGTAAAAAAACAACTCATAACTAATAAATAAAAATTTAAAAAAAGTACACATTTTTATAAATCTATGTTATAATCTAATGAATGAATATAAATAATTTAAGGAAGTGAATATGGAAAAAATATTAACATTTAGAGATTTAGGTTTAACTGAAAAAACTTTAAAGCCTCTAGAAAAAAAAGGTTTTGAACAGCCAAGTCCAATACAGGCTTTAACTATACCAGCATTATTAAATGGAGAAAAGGACATAATTGGTCAAGCACAAACAGGAACAGGAAAAACTGCAGCGTTCTCTTTACCAATTCTTGAAAAAATAGAGAAAAGTACAGGACATGTACAAGCTATAATATTAGCGCCAACAAGAGAGTTAGCAGTTCAAGTAGCTGAAGAGATGAACTCATTAGCACACGGAAGAAAATTAAAAATAATTCCAGTTTATGGAGGACAATCATTAGAGCAACAAAAAAGACAACTTAACAAAGGTGTTGATATTGTTGTAGGTACTCCAGGAAGAGTAATGGATTTAATGAACAGACAGGTTTTAAAATTAAATAACATTGATTATTTCATATTAGACGAAGCAGATGAGATGTTAAATATGGGATTCGTTGAGGATATTGAGCATATCTTAACTCAAACTAACGAAGATAAAAGAATGTTATTCTTCTCAGCAACTATGCCAGCAGAAATTTTAAAAATAGCAAAATCTCATATGAGAGAGCATGAAGTATTAGCAGTTAAGAAAAAAGAATTAACAACAAACTTAACAGAGCAAATTTACTTTGAAGTAAAAGAGAAAGATAAATTTGAGGCTTTATGCAGAATAATTGATATCGAGTTAGATTTCTATGGAATTGTTTTCTGTAGAACTAAAAATGATGTAAATGAGCTTGTAGGAAAATTACAAGATAGAGGATATGATGTTGAAGGATTACACGGAGATATCAGTCAAAATCATAGAGAAGTTACTTTAAGAAGATTTAAAAATAAAAACTTAAATATTCTTATTGCAACAGACGTAGCAGCAAGAGGTATAGATGTAAATGATTTAACACATGTTATAAACTATGCAATTCCTCAAGAGGCAGAAAGTTACGTACATAGAATTGGAAGAACAGGAAGAGCTGGAAAACAAGGTACAGCAATAACATTTATAACTCCATCTGAGTATAGAAAGTTACTTCAAATTCAAAGAATAACAAAAACAGAGATTAAAAAAGAGCAAGTTCCAGGAGTAAAGGATGTAATCTTAGCTAAGAAAACTAGATTGTTTGATAGTGTTAAGAACATTATATCAAATGGAGATGCAGAATCTTACTATGATATGGCAAAAGAATTATTAACTCAAGAGACAACTCCAATTGAAGTTATAGCAGCTATATTAAAGAATTTCTATGATGAGGAATTAGAGGAAACAAACTACTCTGATATAGAGAGTGTTTCACTTGATAAAACAGGAAAGACAAGACTATTTATAGCTCTTGGTAAGAAAGATAAAATGACTCCTAGAAAATTAGTTGACTTAATATCTAAAAAGACTAAAGTTCATGAATCAAAATTAAAAGGTGTAGAAGTATATGAGAACTTCTCATTTGTTTCTGTTCCATTTGTTGAGGCTGAAACAATAGTTGATATTTTCCAAAAAGATAGAAAAGGAAAGAAACCTTTAATCGAAAAGGCAAAACAATCAAGAAAGTAATTGAATAAAAATAAAAAAGCTGTAACTAGGGAAACCAAAGTACAGCTTTTTTCAACATAAAAATGGGAGAGTGTTATGAAAAAGAAAATCTTAATATTGTTATTTTTGATAATAACAATACCAGTGGCTCTTTTTAAATTTTATTCAATAAAAATAGAGGAAAAAAGAGATTATAAAGTTCAAGTTAATCTAAAACAAGGTACAAGTTTAACTAGTGTTTTTAATAAATTGGGAATTGATAAATCAATTATTTTTAAAATATTTTTAAAATATGAAAAAAATTCAGGTAAAAATATAAAAGCTGGATTTTATGAATTTGATGGAAAATATTCATATAAAGATATACTTCAAATGATGGAAGAGGGGAAAGTTAAGTATACTATTTTGACGATTCCGGAGGGATATTCAATAAAAGAGATAGGTAAATTACTTCAAGATAGAGGTATTGGAACAGAGGAAGGATTAAAAAAAGCGCTAGAAAATATAAAAGACTTCCCATATTTAACACCAAATGGGAACTATGAAGGGTATTTATATCCTGAAACTTACTATCTTTCAGTAGATACTAATGAAAATGAGATAGTAAAAGCAATGACAGGAGAATTTTTAAAAAAGTTTCCTCCAGAAAAATATCCTGATAAGAAAAAATTTTATCAGGAATTAATTATGGCATCGATTATTGAAAGAGAAGCACAATTAAAAGATGAAAAGCCTTTAATGTCATCAGTTTTTTATAATCGTTTAAAAAAAGGGATGAATTTAGGTTCAGATGCAACGGTAAACTATATATATGATTACACTAAAAGAAGAATGTATTATAAAGATTTGAAGATAGATTCTCCGTATAATACATATATGTATAAAGGATTGCCACCAGGGCCAATATCTAATCCAGATTATAACTCTGTTATGGCAGCAATAAATCCAGCTAAGACGGATTATTTGTTTTTTGTAGTAACTAGTAATGGAAAACATACATTTACAAAAACATATAAGGAACATCTAGAGGTTCAGAAAAAAAGTAATAAGTAGTTAGGAGAGATATAAATTATGGAGAAAGTAGTTTTAGTTGGAATAAATAGTCAGTTTATTCACACAAACTTAGCAATTAGATATTTAAAGAATTACGTTGAAAAATATAGTAGTTTAAAAATAGAGTTATATGAAAGCAATATAAATAATCAAATTCAAAGTATAATAACAGATCTGTTTAGGTTAAATGGAAATCACTACATTTTTTCAACATATATATGGAACAAGGAATATGTTTTTAGTATTATAAAAGAGCTAAAAAAGATAATGCCTCATATAACAGTGACTCTTGGAGGACCAGAAGTTAGTTATAATGCAAAGGAATCATTGATAGAAAATAAATCTATTGATTTTGTTTTAGTAGGAGAGGGAGAAAAGGTACTTTTAAATTTTTTAACTAATGAAAATAAGAATCAAAAAGGAGTAGCTTTTTTAAAGTCTGGAGAGTTTGCATATTTAGGTGATGAATTTCCAATAGAAAATTTAGATACAATACCATTTCCATATAATGACGAAGAATTAAAAGAAAATATAAAGATTTTATATTATGAATCAAGTAGAGGATGTCCTTTTAGTTGTTCATATTGTTTATCATCTATAGATAAAGGTGTTAGATATCTATCTTTAGAGAGAGTAAAAAGTGACTTAAAAAGATTTTTAGATTCAGGAGTAGAATTAGTAAAATTTGTAGATAGAACTTATAATTTAAGAAAAGATAGATATTTAGGAATTTGGGAATATTTATTAGAAAATTATAAAGAGGGAGTAACATTTCATTTTGAAATAAATGCTAATATTTTTGATGAGGAAATAATCGCTTTTTTAAAGAAAGTTCCAGATGGATATTTCCAATTTGAAGTGGGAGTTCAAAGTATTAATAAAGAAACAATGGATAGTATAAATAGAAGAAACTTGTTAGAAAGGCTAAGAAATAATATTAAAGCGATATCTAAAAATATTCATTTACACGTGGATTTAATAGCAGGATTACCATATGATACATATGATACGTTTAAAGATTCATTTGATTATGTATATGATTTAGATGCTGAAATGATTCAACTTGGATTCTTAAAAATTTTAAGTGGAACAAAAATAGCTAGTGAAATAGAGAAGTATGACTATAAATATATAGAATTTCCTCCATATGAAGTACTTTCTAATTGTTTTATAAAATATGAAGAGCTAGTAAAATTAAAAAATGTAGAAAAAATGCTAGATTATTATTATAATTCTGAGAAATTTAAGTATTCGGTAAAGTTTATAATAGAAAATTATTACAATAGATCGTTTGACTTTTTTGAAGATATTTCAAATTATTATGATAGACAAAATTTATTAGGATTAGGTCATAAAGTTGTAACTATTTTTAATAATTTAGTTAAATTTTTTGAAGAGAAAAATTTTCAAGGAAAAAATATTTTTATAGAGTATTTAAAATTAGATTATTTACTTTTAGGAAAGCCAGGTGTATATCCTGAATGGTTCATTTCTAATAAAGATAAAGAAAAATATAATAATATAATAATTGAAAAAGATTTTATATCTTCAAGAGAGGGATATAAAAAGACTGAGTTTGAAAAATTTAATTATGATGTATTAAATAACAAAAATGGAGAGATTGAAATATTTTTTAACTATACAAAGAAAAAAACAATTTTAGAAACTTTTTAGTTAAAAATAAGAGGTAAAAAGAGTTTTAAAAAGAGGCTCTATATGGTATAATTCTATAAAATACTGTTTTAAAGGATAAAATTATGTTAAAAAAAATTTTGAAAAAAATAAAAGATGAAAAATTAATACAAGAGGGCGACAAAATAGTTCTTGGTTTTTCAGGAGGACCAGATTCAGTATTTTTATTAGAAGCTCTAAATTATGCTAAAAAAGAGATAAATTTTGAGTTTGTTTTAGCTCATGTTAATCATTTGTTAAGAGGAGAAAATTCAGACACAGATGAAAAATTTAGTATTGAATGTAGTGAGAGATTAAATATACCAATTTTTGTAAAAAGAGCTTCGATAGAAGAGATTGCTAAAGAAAATAATATAGGTTTAGAAGAAGCTGGAAGATTTATTAGATATGAATTTTTTAAAGATATATTGAAAAAAATTTCGGGTAATAAAATAGCAATAGCTCACAATTTAGACGATCAAATCGAAACATTTCTATTTAGACTTATTAGAGGTTCATCTTTAGAAGGATTAGAAGGAATTCCAAATAGAGAAAATATTATTAGACCAATTAATGAGGTCTATAAAAATAATATTTTAAAATTCTTAGATGAAAATAAAATTAAATATAGAATAGATGAAACTAATTTTGAAAATGATTTTACAAGAAATAGTATAAGATTAGATTTGATACCTTGGATTGAAAAAAGATATAATAATAATTTTAAAGATAAAATTTTTAATTTGATTTCAGAAATCAAAGAAGTAAATAAGATTCTAGAAATTGATTTAAAAAAATACGAAGAATTTAAAGATAATAGATGGTCTTTAAATATAGATTTAATTGAATTAGAAGAAAATTATATTCAAAGAAAGATAATTAATGAGTATTTAAAAAAATATAATTTAGAAGGTTCAAGAGAAAAAATAGGAAACATTATAAAATTATTGAATACTAATGGAAGTAAGGTAATAAAATTAGAAAAAGGTTTTATATTGAAAAAACAATATAAAAATATTTGGATAGAAAAGGAAAAAAAAGATAAATTAGAAAAAGTTAATAAACTAGTTACAAAAAAAATACCGTTTAAAATCATTTTTAATAGCTATATTGTAGAAGCTATAGAGGATAATAAAAGTTTTGGTAAAAATGAATTTTTAACAAATTTAAAAATAGGTGACACTATAGAGATTAGAATGAGAAAGGATGGGGATAAGATAAGACCTTTAGGAATGGAATCATATAAAAAATTAAAAGATGTTTTTATAAATGAGAAAATTCCAAAAGATTTAAGGGGAGAAATACCATTAATATTAAAAGACGATGAAATCGTTTGGGCTTCAGGCGTAAAAAAGAGCGAGAGTTTTAAGGGTGAAGAAAATAAAAAGGGAATTAAGCTAATCATAAGGAGGCAAGATGAAGAATAGAGAAGATAATGAAAAAATGGCATTGTATAACTTCATTGAAGAGGAGCCAAAAAAAGATGAAAGCGACGATGATGAAGCTGAGAAAAACAATGACAAAAAATCAAATGAGGAAAAAGAAAAAGAAGAGTTAGAGGAAAGAAAAAGAAAAATTAAAGAAAAATTAAAAGAGGGTATAGATAAAGGAAAACAAGATAAAGATTCAAATGACTCAAGAGAGTTAGGAGGAAGATTTAACTTAAAAGGATTTGTGATGTTATTATTTATAGTAACAATAATTTTATCTCTTCCAACAATGTTTTCTAAGTCAGATTCAACAAATGTAAAAACAATAAGTTACACAGATTTTTTACAAGATGTAAAAGATAATAAGTTAGTTAGAGTAGATGAAAGAGAAGGGTATATATATGGATATACTGCTGAAAAAGATGCATCTGCAGTAAAAGCTAGAATGATAACTGATAGACTTGGAGGAGATTTACAACTAGTTGATTTAATAGAGAATAAAAATATCCAAATACAATCTTTACCACCACAAGAGTTACCATTTTTATTAAATATGCTAGCATCTTGGTTCCCGATGTTACTGTTAATTGGAATTTGGATTTTTATGCTTAATAAAATGAATAAAGGAAGCGGTGGAGGGCCACAAGTTTTCAATATGGGTAAATCTAAAGCTAAAGAAAATGGTGAAAATGTATCTCAAGTTACTTTTGCTGATGTAGCTGGAATAGATGAAGCAAAAGTTGAATTAGAGGAAATTGTTCAATTTTTAAAAGAGCCTGATAAATTTAAAAATTTAGGTGCTAAAATTCCAAAAGGAGTTTTATTGCTAGGTGCTCCAGGAACAGGTAAAACACTTTTAGCTAAAGCTGTAGCTGGAGAAGCTGGGGTTCCATTCTTTAGTATGTCAGGATCAGAATTCGTAGAAATGTTTGTTGGAGTTGGAGCTTCAAGAGTTAGAGATTTATTTTCTAAAGCTAGAAAAAACTCTCCATGTATAATCTTTATAGATGAGATTGATGCAGTAGGTAGAAAAAGAGGAAGTGGTCAAGGTGGAGGAAACGACGAGAGAGAGCAAACACTTAACCAACTTCTAGTAGAAATGGATGGATTTGGAAGCGATGAAACAATAATAGTATTAGCTGCAACAAATAGACCTGAAATACTAGATAAAGCTTTAATGAGACCAGGAAGATTTGATAGACAAGTAGTAGTTGATAGACCTGATATAAAGGGTAGAGAGGCTATTTTAAAAGTTCATTCAAGAAATAAAAAGTTTGCATCAGATGTTGATTTTGATGTAATAGCAAGAAAAACGCCAGGATTTGTAGGAGCGGATATTGCAAATATGTTAAATGAAGCGGCTATATTGGCTGCAAGAGCTGGTAGAGATGAAATAAATATGTCTGATTTAGAAGAAGCTTCTGAAAAAGTTACAATAGGACCAGAGAGAAAATCAAGAATGGCAGTTCAAAAGGAAAGAATTATAGTTGCTTATCATGAAGTTGGTCATGCTATGACTCAAAGATTGTCACCACATACAGAACCAGTTCACAAGGTTACAATAATTCCTAGAGGAATGGCTGCTCTTGGGTATACAATGACTCTTCCAACAGAGGATAGATATTTAAAATCAAAAAATGAGTTTTTATCTGAGCTTGTAACACTTTTAGGAGGAAGAGCATCAGAAGAAGTTGTATTTGGAGACATAACTACAGGCGCTAGTAACGATATAGAAAGAGCTACAGCAATAGCTCATGCTATGGTAACTAAATATGGTATGAGTGATAAATTTGGACCAATAATGTTAGATGCTACTCGTGATGGAGATATGTTCCAACAAAAGCTTTATGGAGAAACAACTTCAAAAGAGATAGATGATGAAATAAGAAGATTAGTAACGACAGCTTATAATAAAGCAAAAGAGATTTTAACTGAAAATAGAGAAACATTAGAGAATATAACTCAGGCATTGTTAAGATTAGAGACTATAACAGGTGAAGAGTTAGATGAGATGTTAAAAGGAAAAACTGTTGAAAGATTAGAAGAAGAAAACAGAATAGAAGAAAAATTAGCAGACTTAAAAGAAGAAGAAAATAAATTAAGAGAAGAATTAAAACAGAAAGCCTCTCAGTCAGTTTTAGAAGATCAAAAAGAGGATAAGACAGAAAATTAGACTTTACTAAAATAAGATATTGTGTTATAATAATAACAATCTATGCTAGGATTTACGATTAAGCCCCGTAAACCTTGGCTTAGATATTAAATATTCAGGAGGAAATAAAATGGCTATAAACAAAGCAGAAATCATCAGCGCTTACGGAAAAGACGGGAAAGATACAGGATCTACAGAGGTTCAAATCGCTATCTTAACTGCACAAATCAACCACTTAACTAATCACTTAAGAACTCACAAGAAGGACTTCCACTCAAGATTAGGATTATTAAAAATGGTTGGAAAAAGAAAGAGACTTTTAAGCTACTTAATGAGCAAAGATATCGAAGGATACAGAGCTCTTATTGCTAAATTAGGAATCAGAAAGTAATATTAAAACGAGGAAGTCTTCCTCGTTTTTTTTTATAAAATAAAATGGGGAGAGTGTATGAAAAATTTTTTATTATTATTTTTAATAATATTTTCCACTGGAATATTAGCTCAAGAGATAGAGAATAATGAGAAACAAACACAAGAAGAGTATATAAAAGGAAGAATTTTATATTTAGAGAGTACAAAAAAAAGTGGGTATAATGGACAGGATGGGATAAAAGAGATTGAAGAATATAGAGTAAGAATATTAGAAGGTGAAGATGAAAATAAAGAGATTTTAATTCAATCGCCAGTTTATTTAGAGAAAGCTTATAATATTTTTATAAGAGAGAATGAAAATGTAGTATTGTATAAAGAGCATGGAGAATTAGGTGATAATACATACTATATAGTAGATATTGATAAAAGAGACTCTATATTTTTAATAGTAGGTATATTTGTATTGTTAACAGTTATAATTGCCAGATATAAAGGAATAAAGGCGATTTTATCCTTAGTAATAGTAGTAGGGATAATATATAATATTTTTCTACCGATGATATCAAATGGCTATTCACCAATTTTGATTTCAACCTTATGTGCTTTATTATGTTCAACAATTACAATATTTTTGACAACAGGCTTCTCTCAAAAAGGATTAGTAGCAATACTAGGAGCAGTTTCAGGAGTAGTAATAGCAGGAATAGTATCAATGTATTTTTCATATAAAATGGCTATGACAGGTTTTGTTTCAGTAGAGGCATTAAATTATTCAACATTACTTCAGGGAATAAAAATTAGAGAAATAATATCAGCTGGAGTTATCTTAGGAAGTATGGGAGCAGTAATGGATGTATCTATGTCAATATCTTCAGCCCTTACAGAATTAAGAAAGAGAAGCGCTGATATAACTAAAAAAGACATTTTTGAATCAGGAATGAGAATAGGTGAAGATATTATAGGAACAATGGTAAATACGCTAATATTAGCGTATATAGGAAGTGGAATATTATCAACTTTATTCATATATTTACAAAAAGAACAATTTCCTTTAATTAGAATTTTAAATTTTGAATCAGTAGCAGCTGATATTATAAGAGCTTTTGCAGGAAGTATAGGAATTTTAGTTGCAGTGCCAATAACTTCCTATTTATGCTGTATTATATTTACAAAAAAAAATAGCTGAATTTCAGCTATTTTTTATTGTTCTGTGGGAACAAAGTGGTTAACTACATTATTCCATAAATTTTCTTTTTTTAAAATATATTCTATAAATTCTCTAACAGCTCCATCTCCACCATTTTTAGTTGAAATAAAATCAGAAATCTTAAGAATTTCTTCAACTGAATCTTTAGGTGCTCCTGCTAGTTTACATTTTTTCATAACTGCCAAATCAATTAGATCATCACCCATATAAGCAACATTATCATAAGAAATAGAATATTTTTCTAATATTAAATCAAGAGTTGCTATTTTATTTTTAATTCCTTGATGAATCTCTTTTATTCCAAGTTCTTGACAACGTTTAGTAACTATTTGAGATGTTTTTCCTGTGATGATAGCAATCTCTTTACCTTGAGAAATAGCTTGGGTAATTCCTAATCCATCTTTAACATTAAAAGCTTTCATTTCATCACCAAGATTTGTTACATAAAGCTTACCATCAGTAAGAGTTCCGTCAACATCTAAAACAATAAGTTTAATCATAAAGCCTCCTCAAAAATAAAAAATAAAACTGGGGATGTCCCCAGTTTTACTTTAATAGCATCGATTATAAAGCGTTAACTTTTGCAGCTAATCTAGCTTTTCTTCTAGATGCTGTATTCTTTTTCATAATTCCTTTGCTTACAGCTTTATCTAACTCTTTATAAGCTACTGATAAAGCAGCGTTTGCAGCTTCAACCTCTTTAGTTTCTACTGCTACTAAAACTCTCTTAAGCATTGTTTTTACTCTAGATTTTACAGCTTGATTTCTCTCTCTGTTTCTCTCTGCTACTAAAACTCTCTTTTTTGCTGATTTTGAATGTGCCAAATCAAAAACCTCCCTTTAATTTTAAATAAAATTTTCATAACATAATAACATAAATAACGCTTTATGTCAATATGAATATCGTACGAAGTACAAGTATTTTAATTTGACAGGTAAGCATAAAAAGAGACACAATATTTACAATGGACCTAGAATATTTTAACATATTTATTAGGAAAAAAGAAGATAAATAAAAAAATAATTTATATTTTCTCAAAAAAAGAGTATTATATTGTAGTGAGAATATAATAAACAAAGAAAGGATAAGAATGAATATAGAAGATAAAATATCTTTAGAAGCTAGAGATAAAATGAGGCTAGAGATAGAAAAAGTCGATGGTAACGAAGTATTCTTCAGAGGGATTCCAGATGAAGAAGGAGTAGTAACAGAAGTCGAAGTATTAGCAAGAGGTAATAAGTATTCAGTACCTGCTATATTAAAAGGAATGAGAAAAGGTGAGGTAATAATACATAATCATCCATCAGGCCATTTATATCCATCAGATCCAGATGTAGAGATTGCAGCTATATATTCCAATAAACTAGATGGTGGGTCTTATATCATAGATAATAAAGTATCAGATATATATGTTATAGTGGAGTTAATTCAAAAGAAAAATATAAAGATAGATATAAAACCGTATTTTGAAAAAAATGGTCTTTTGGCAAATGTATTTAAAGAGTTTGAATATAGAAATGAGCAGTTAGAGATGGCTGAGGTTATCGAGAATGGACTAAATACAGAGACAAAAGTAATTGTTGAGGCAGGAACAGGAACAGGAAAGACATTAGGTTATTTAATACCTGCTATAGAGTGGAGTATAAAAAATAAAAAAAGAGTTGTAATAAGTACAAATACAATAAATTTACAAGAACAACTTTTAAATAAAGATATTCCTATAGCTAAAAAAGTTATACAAGGTGATTTTAATTATGTTTTAGTTAAAGGAAGAGGAAATTACTTATGTAATAGAAAATTGCATAATGTAGCTACTGGAGATATTGTTGATTTTGAAGAATATAGTCAAAGTCAAAAATCTCAATTTAAAGAGGTTTTAAAATGGGGTGGTAAAACTGAGACTGGAGATAAGGCAGAGCTACCATTTGAAGTAGACTATTCAATTTGGGAACATTTCCAAAGTGAAAGTGATATGTGTGCAGGAAATAAATGTGCATTTAAATCAGAATGTTATTTTTTAAAAGCAAGAGATGAAAAGAAAAAAGCAGATATACTAATAACTAATCATCATATGTATTTTTCTGATTTAGCAATAAGAAAAGAAATAGGTTTTAATACAGAGTATTCAATTTTACCAGAATATGAATTAGCAGTATTTGATGAGGCACATAATGTAGAAAAAGTAGCGAGAGATTATTTTTCTTATGAAATTTCTAAATATGGTTTTACGAAAACTATGAATCAAATATACACAATGGAAAAATCTAAAAAAAGAGGAACAGGAAGTCTAGATGTTTTTATAAATTATTTGAAAAGTTGTGATTATGATGGAAAAAAAGGAATTGAATCAGATTTAGAGAATGATATTAAATTAAGACATCGAAATCTATTTAATTCAGGTAGAGCATATTTTAATTTTATAATTGAAATTTTTTCTAAAGGGCAAATGAGTAGTATAACTTATAGATTAAAAAAGAATGAGTTTGAAAAAGCTGTTTTTTATAATCAATTAGATAATTTAAAAGATGAGTTTGTTGTTGATTTATCATCTTACTTAAAAAAAGTTAGAACAATTTTAGGTAAAATTAAAGATATTGAGGATAAAGAGGGGTATATAAGTGATTTCTCTAGATATATAGATAGATTAGATGGATTTTTTGAAAATTTAAAATTTATAAATTCACTGGATGATGATAAATTTATATATTGGGCAGAAGTAAATGGGAAAAAAAGTAATTCTAAGTTAGTTGCCACTCCTTTAAAAATAGATGGAGAATTAGATAAAAATCTATATGCAAATTTGAAACAGATGATTTTTACATCTGCAACAATAGCAATAGGAAATGATTTTTCTTATTTTAAAGAAAGTATAGGTTTAAAAGAGAAAACTTTAGAAAAAGTTATTCATTCACCATTTGACTATAATAATCAAATGACTGTATATTTACCTAAAGATTTATTGAATCCAAGTGACCCAAAATTTATTGATAGTATTAAAGATTTTTTAAAAAATTTAATATTGAAAACTTCAGGAAAATGTTTTATACTATTTACTTCGTATAGTACTTTAAACTATATGTATTATATGATAAAAGATGAATTAGAAAATGCTGGATTAAATCTTTTAATTCAAGGACAAGCACCGAGAACACAGCTCGTAAATTTATATAAAAATATAAAAAATCCTGTTTTATTTGGAACAGATTCCTTTTGGGAAGGTGTAGATATAAAAGGAGAGCAATTAAGTTCGGTAGTTTTAATAAAATTGCCATTTAAGGTTCCAAGCGATCCAGTAACAGAAGCAATAATTGAAAATATAACACAACAAAATAAGAATGCATTTGTAGAGTATCAAATTCCAGAGTCTGTAATCAAATTTAAACAAGGAATTGGAAGATTGATTAGAAGCAAAAGTGATAAAGGAATTGTTACAATATTAGATAATAGAGTAATAACAAAAAGTTATGGAAAATATTTTAAAGAAGCTATCCCTACTAAAAATATAAAAATACTGAGTAAAGAAGAGATTTTAAAAGATATTTCTAAAACCTAAAAGGAGTAACTAATATGAAAAAAATTGAGCTATTTGGTCTAAGTTTAACTTTTAAGATTAATAGGAAAAACGCAGACGATGCTGAATTATATACTAAGGATCATCATTTAAAAGAGAAGATTTTTTATTTAATTTTAATGATAATGCTAATAGTTATTAGTTCAAAAAGTGGCTATATAGTAAATAGACAAAAGTATGATGTGGGTGACGTAGCAATAAATGATATTTATTCACCTAAAAGTATTCTTTTTAATGATAGAGACAAAAAACAAGATATTATAAAAAATCTTATGGAAAATTCTAAAAAAGAGTATATATATGTACCACAAGCGGGAACTGTTTATATATCAGGAGCTGAGTATCTTTTTGATGAAATATTAAAGAAAAACTTTAAGAAAAATAAGTTATACCTAGATAGAGTTGAAGATATAATTGGAAAACAATTACCGCCTAAATTAATAACAGAATTAACCCAATTGAATAAAAAAGAATTACTAGAAACAAAAGAAAGAGTTATTGGATTTTTAACAAAGGCATATGCAACGGGTATTATAAGAGAAAAAGGAAGTTTAACAATTTCTCCTCCTAATGATGAATTATTTTTGGAGCTTCCAGAGTTTGACAAAAAAATTGTTGAAAATTTTTTAACAGCAAACTATATATACGATGAAACTAAAACTAAGAACTCTATTGCTGAAAAAATTTCACAAATAGATGACCAAATTTTAGATATAAAAGCAGGAACTTTACTTGTTAAAAAAGGAGATATTATAACTGATAGTAGAGCAAAGCTTTTAGAAGCTGTTGGAATTTATTCTTATAAAAAAAGTTTAGGTTTTTCCTTGGCAAACTTTTTGTACACGATTATTTTAACAGTTATATTTTATCCCTTGTTGGCTAATAAATTTAAAAAAAATATATTAAATAAGAGTATATACAGAAGTCTATTTTTGATATACACAATAGGGTTTTTAGCCTATAGATTTACAAAACCAGATCATTTATATTTTGTTCCTTTTGAAACAATGTATTTTTTAATGGCAATACTTTTTGCAAAAGACTTTGCTTTTTTAGCAACACTCATGGCAATTACATTTTTATTTCCAATTGTAGGATATGATCCTATATTTATTATTGTAACTTTTTTGGTTTGTTTAATGGGATCTTATTTGATAGAGAAAGTTACAACAAGGCAGGAATTGATTGCTTTAGGAATGAAATTAGCAGTGACAAAATTCTTCTTATATCTGTTATTAACTTATTTTATAGGAAGAGAGCAGAACTTAATTGTGTTACAAAGTGGAGAGATTGTTGTTTCAGGATTACTTTCAGGAATGTTAGCGATAGCAGTATTACCATATTTTGAAAGAACATTTAATATTTTAACAACATTTAGACTTTTAGAATTAGGAGATTTATCTCATCCTTTACTTAAGCTTTTATCTATGAAAGCTCCAGGAACATTTCATCACTCAATGATGGTTGCAACTTTATCAGAAGCGGCAGCGGAAGCAATAGGAGCAAATGCTATTTTTGCAAGAGTGGCATCATATTATCATGATATAGGAAAGATGAAAAGACCTAAATTTTATGTAGAGAATCAAGAAGGTGGAGAGAATCCTCATTCAAAAATATCTCCGTTTTTAAGCACTTTGATAATAACATCACATACTAAGGATGGTAACGAACTAGGAAGAGAGTATAAAATTCCAAGAGAGATTAGAGATGTTATGTTTGAGCATCAAGGAACAACAATGTTGGCATATTTTTATAATAAAGCAAAGCAATTAGATCCAACTGTTATAGAGGAGGATTTTAAATATGGAGGACCAATTCCAAGAAGTAAAGAATCGGCTATAATTATGCTAGCAGATTCAATAGAGGCAGCTGTAAGGTCATTAGATGAGAAAACACCAATAACTATTGAAAATATGTTAAGAAAAATTATTAATTCTAAAATAGAAGATAATCAATTATCTGAAGCAGCGTTGACATTTAAAGAGATAGAAATAATTATTAAAACTTTCACAAAAGTTTTAATGAGTATTCATCATGTCAGAATAAAATATCCAGGACAAAAATAAAAGGAGTTAATATGGAAGTAGTATTAGATTTTTCTCTAGAAATAGAGGGATATAATGAAATTATAAATGAAGAAGAAGTAAAAGAGTATATTTATGAAGTTTTAAACGATGAGTTTGAATCAGAAAAGCCAGTTTATATATCTGTAGCTTTAGTTGGAAATGAAGAGATTCAAAGAATAAATAGAGATTTTAGAGAGAAAGATAGACCTACAGATGTTATATCTTTTGCATATCATGAAACAGAGGATTATATGATTGGGCCATATGATACATTAGGAGATATAATAATATCTTTAGAGAGAGTTGAAGAGCAATGTAATGAATATAATCATTCATTTAGAAGAGAATTTTTTTATGTTCTAACTCATGGAATGCTACATCTTTTAGGATATGATCATATAGAAGAAGAAGATAAAAAAGAGATGAGAGCTAGAGAAGAAGAGATTTTAGGAAAATTTGGTCATACAAGAGATTAAGGAGGGGCTGATGAAAGATAAGGGGAATAAACAAGATGTAACACAAAGTTTTAATGTAGCAATAGAAGGAATAATAGAAACTATTAGAACAGAACGAAATATGAAATTTCATGCCTTTTGTACAATATTAGTTTTAATGATTTCAATTTTTCTAGGTGTAAGCAGAATGGAGTTAATTGTGTTATCAATTAGTATGTCCCTTGTTTTAGCAGCAGAGCTCTTAAATACTGCTATAGAAAGTTTTGTAGATTTAGTTTCACCAGAATATAACATTTTGGCAAAGAGAGCTAAAGATGTTGGAGCAGGAGCTGTTTTTATAGCAGCAAGTAATGCTTTAATAGTTGGATATTTAGTATTTCATAAAAGAATAGCTGGTGAGTTTGATAATTTTTTTGATTTATTAAAAGAATCTTATGCAAATGTAATAATATTTATAATAATATTTATAGTAGTATTAGTAATAGCAATTAAAAGTATTTTTAAAAAAGGAACTCCTTTAAGAGGAGGAATTCCTAGTGGACATAGCGCTCTTGGTGGAGCGCTTTTCATGGGAATATTTTTTTTAACACATGATGTTAGAGTATTTTATCTTTCTCTATTTCTTTTAATTTTAGTTCTACAATCAAGAGTAGAAGGTAAGATACATACAGTTTTAGAAACCGTAATAGGTGCCGCAATAGGAATGGGTGTTACATATCTTTTTCTATCTCTATTAAAAGTTTAAAATATTAGGAGGTATATAATGCAAAGAGCTAAAGACTATCTATTGCTTAGTGTACTCTCTTATTGTAATTTTTCTCAAGAAGATTATAAAAAAAATTTAGATCAAATTTACAGAGAGAATGATTCATTAAAATTAGATAGTGATGGATTTTATTTTTCAAATTCAAATACAAGATATTTGTTTTATGATTTTTTTAAAGATATTCTTCATAATTGGGAGATATTTTATGTAGAAAGTAAGAGAGCTTCTGATTTAGAAAGAGATTCAACAGGATTTTATAGTGTAGTTTTTAGAAATATTAAATATGATAAATATGTTATTTCTTATAGAGGTAGTGAGAAATATCCTATAGAAGATGCTTACAAAGATTTTATAGAAAATGATTTAAAAATTGGTTTAGGAGTTAAACCTGTACAATTTTATGATGGTTTAGAAGTGTTTAATAAAATTTATGATGAGTTTAAAATTCCTAAAGAAAAGATATCAATAACAGGACATTCTTTAGGTGGTGGAATTGCTCAGTTTGTAAGTATTATGGTTGACAAGGAGAGAGGATTTATTCCATATACATGTACTTGGAATGCTGTAGGAATAAATAGAGATGGGATTATAAACCTCTTAGATTTCTTTAACTATGATAGAATCTTAGATAAATTAAATTTAGATGATATTGAGAAACAATATTTTATTGAGTTTAAAAATGAGTATTTATCATTTTTTTTAAAAGAGTTAAAAAAGGGGAAAGTAATAAAAGATAGTAATACGCTACTAATAACAAGTAATGTTGAAATATCACCTCAAATAGATGAGGGATTTATAAAAAATTTTGTAAAGAGTACAAAATTTGAAAATTTATTAAGTAAATTATCAAATGATACAAAAAATACTTTATTAGATAATAATAGGGTTTTTAATGCACTATTTAAAGTAGATAATTTAACTAATGAATTATTCCAAGCAGATTATTTTATTAGAAAAATTAAAGCTAATAAAGTTTATGAAGAAAATATAGTTAATTTTTGTCACTCTGAAGATTTGACAGTTTCTCTTTTTCCACATGTTGGTGCTGTTTATCAAGTTGATAAAAGTTTTTTAAGAAAAGAGATAAAGAAAAAAACTATTTTTTCTAGTTTTTTATTTTTTACAAAATCAGTTCAAGATTACCACTACCAAGATATATTCTTACCTTTTATTGAGGTTGAAGGTGAAAGAAGTGGAATGTTTAGTAAAAATTTATCAATTGGTTATTTAGGAACAATTATAAGAAAAATCTTAACACTTGAATATTGTGTGGAAAGAGAGTTATTAGCAGATTATTATAGTTTAATTTTAATAACAGATGAAAATTATAAAAAAATTAAATCTCAAATATTAAATGCAATAAAAAAATGTGGAGAAGATATTTTATATAAATCTCAAGCATATAATCAAATAAAAGATATGGATCAAGAAACTTTTTCGAAAGTTTGGGAAAATTTGAAGACAAAGCTTCCTAGTCCATATAGAATACAAGATATATATGATTTAATATTATTTTAAAAGGACATGAATTTCATGTCCTTTTATAATTTAAATATATTTACAATTAGTGGAACTAATACAGGCACTGATGTAGTTAGAACAACGCCTGAAAAAAATGCAATAACAGATATATCAGAACTATTACTTTTATTTATAACTGGAAGAAGAGTATCCATAGCTGTAGCACCAGCTGTAGATATAGATTCGAAACTTCCAATGGATTTAGCAATAAGAGGAATTGTTAAAATTGCAAGAACTTCTCTAAAAACATTACTTAAAAAGGCAACACTTCCAAGTTCAGGACTTATTTTTGTTAATTCAATGGCTGATAGAGAGTACCAACCAAGACCAGAAGAAACAGCAAGACCTTCTCCAATAGAGATAGGAAGAAATAAAGAACCGACAACTCCACCTAAAAGAGAACCTAAAATTGTGGATATAGGAAGAAGCCATATTTTTTTACCATATTTTTTTAAATTAGAAAATACAGAAGAGTTATCTCCAATATCGATTCCAACGAAAAATAAAAGTAAGCAGAGACCTAAATCGATAAAAGTATCTGATGAATTAGATAAAAATGGAGTTTGAAAAAATAATCCTATAATAACTCCAAAAATAATTGATAAACAAATTCCTAGCATCTATTTGTCACCTCTTTTTCTAAAAAAAAATTTAGTAATAAAAATACTTCCTAAAATAGAGAAAAATGCAATAACAATAGCTTGTAATCCAAGATTTGGAAATTCTTTTATAATTTTGTTATCACTACCAATTTTATAACCCATAACTCCTAATAAAAAGAAAAGAGAAAAGGATTGTAAAATAGCAGTTTTCATTTTTAATTTTAAAGGTATTAATTGATATTTACTCAATAAAAATCCACAGCTTATAATGAAAATATATAATAAAATTCTTATCATACTTCCTCCTAGGTATTAAATATAGTAGGAGTTTACCATAAAGATTATATAAAAATCAAATTTTGTAAAAAATAAACCTTTAAAAGGTTTGAAAAAAATAAAAAATAGAAAAAATAAAATTAATTAATTTTTTTTATTAAAATTTATATAAAAAATAAAAATAAATTTTTTTATTTTTAAAAATTAAATCATTATAAATAAGAAATAATTATTTTTATATGAAATTAGAA
>SKEK01000002.1_pt1 | contig 193887 bp, 205 predicted proteins | sample 4826761 | NCBI WGS metagenome assembly SKEK01 (sample SAMN11008811, study PRJNA524170) | human gut metagenome | biome: Human fecal sample; material: Feces; isolation source: fecal sample from pouch patient p32 | host: Homo sapiens | place: Israel: Tel-Aviv | collected 2015-10-13 | reverse complement strand
TGCCTTTGGATTCAGGAACTTTGACAACTTTAAAAAACGTATCTTTATCGCTTTAAACATGCAAAAAGAGAAGACGCATTTCGTCTCCTCTCGTGCTTAGCTATAAGTCACCCACTACAGTTGACAATGAGTCGAAAAAACACGACGAAGTTGTCGCGCTTTTTACTCTATTTTTTTCGTCTTGTTCTGACAAAATCATAGATGGTCATCAAGATAAAACCACCAAATACCACAAGAATATTGCGAAGTGGTTCACCACTTTGATCAAAGAATAATAGCAAAACAAAAATGATAATAACCGTTATTAGGTTACTAGCCAAAAGACTCTTAAAATTCATCTTCATTTAAAAATTCCACCATATTGACATCATCTGGAACCAAAGTCAAATAACGTTTAGCCACATCCTTAGCACGATCTGCGTAGCCAAATTCACGCAAAATATAGGCATAGTCTTGCAAGAATTCTGGATTGTCTACCAAGTCAGTTGCTAAATCATCATAAATTTTGAGAGCCTTTTTATCAGCCTCAAGAGCTTGGTAAGCTTTGGCAATATTCCATTTAGTAAGCACATTATCAATGTTATCGCGATTAAGAGCTACAACATCGTCGTAGCGTTCTTCTTCTAAGTATAAGTTTGTCAAACGCATCAAGACATCTTCATCGTCAACAGCTACTTCTTTTCCTTTCAAAAGATAACTTTCTGCTTGTTTGATATCGTGTAATTCATATGAAAATTGTGATGCTGCAAGCAAAAGATTGGTATCAAATTCATTTTTAGCCAAACCTTTTTGAACCAATCGAAGGGCTTCTTCAGTTTTATTTTCTTCATGAAGAGATTGTGCATAAACATACTCATACCCTTCAAAATCAGGATTCATTATCTCCAATTGTTTGAAGTAAATATTTGCTTTTTGGTATTCATCTTGATCATACAAAATTGTCGCTAATTCAAAAACAGTATTATCATCGTATTCAATCTCAGCAGCTTTTTCAAGAAATTCAATAGCTGCTTCAAATTTTCCGAGACTAGCATATACACGACCGATACGTTGATAGGTTGACACACCAGTCAATTCAAGAATATCTCGATTATCTAGCTTAGCGTATTCTTTGATAGCTTGGTTGTAATTACCAAGTTCCATTTCGATTTCAGCCAAACCAAAAATAACCAAAGGTTCATCACTAATCTGACTAGCCTGGAGAAGTTTTTCACGCGCAACATCAGCTAGCCCTTCCATTTCGTAGATATCTGCCATAACAAGCAAAGCAGACAAATAAGTATCGCTCTCAGGCGAAATAGCATCAAGATACAAGAAAGCACCTTCGATATCACCATCTTCAGTCGCAATCTGAGCTAGATTGATATTAACTTCAGGATAATCTTCACGTTCTTGCAAATAAATTTCTTTTGCTTGTGGCAAGAAACCAATGCTTTCAAGATACTCTGCCAATTCCAAAAGAGTCTCAGCATCGTCTTCTTTCAAAGCTCGTTTAAAATATTTATTAGCATGCTCCAAATCTTGACTCTGGATTGAGGCAACCATTTTTTCACTATTTAACATCTTTTGATTCTTCTCCTCCTTCTTCTACAATTAACTCTTCTTCATATAAACCACTGGCAGCTTTGTACCAGTCAAAAATTTCTTTAACAATCACCTTGATAGAGGCATAAACCGGAATTCCTAGGAAAACTCCCCAAATACCAAACATTGAGCCAAACGTTAGCAAAATAAACATAATGGTAATCGGATGAATGCTTAGCTTGCTTCCCAAAACCAAAGGAGCCACAAAACGCCCTTCAATCGTTTGTTCAACCACGAAGGTCACAAGAATCTTAATCAGCATAATTGGTCCTTGAACAATCCCCATAATCACAACAGGAACCATGGCTAAGAAACTACCAAGATATGGAATCATATTAAGGAAGCCTGCAATAATACCAAAAGTTGCCGCATAACGCAAACCAATCATATTAAAGAAGATTGTAAACATAATCCCAACAACAATCGCCACAGTTACTTGACCTTGAACATAACCAGCAAGTTGTTTGTTGATATCCCCAAGAATACGTGATGTTGGACGACGCATTCTAGTCGGAAGTACCTTAATTAACCCCTCTTTCATCTTATGACTATCTCTTAAGAAATAAAAGAGAATGAATGGTGACATAATGATAGCTAAGGTCACGCGAGCAATAGCGGTGGCAAAACTTGATGCCCAATCAATAGCGTTCTTAGAAAAGCTTTCTGCATAATCAACAGCTTTATTACTGATATTGGCTAGCATGTCCTGCAATTCTGACTGATAATTAGTCAACCAAGGGCTCTTCAAAAGTTTAGAACTTTCAACATTGACACTTTTAACATAAGCAGGTAAATTCTCAACAAATGAGGTTAATTGTCCTTCAATCATAGGAATAAAACTTGCTACCGCCCAAATAAGTAGAGCCACAATAATAGCATAAACAATGAAAATTGAAGCCGTTCGATTAACACCACGTCGTTCAATCAATCCAACCAAAGGCTTAATCAAATAGTAAAGAATTGCCGAAATCACCAAAGGAAGCATGATGATAGCTAAAAAAGACAAAATAGGTTTAAATAGAAATGAAATCTTAGTGAACAAATAAAGGGTCAAAAAGACAAGAAAAGTGACCATAACTGCCACAGTAGCTTGACTGTTTAAAACCCATTTAAAAAACCAAGACTCCGTAAATTTCTTTTCTTGATGACGATCCATAAAAACTCCTCTCTTCAGACAACTTCAATAAGGACTACTTATCACCATAAAAAGTAACACTCTTATCTACCAAGCGTTGCTTGTCATCATAAGTAAACTTAGCTGAGAAGAATGGCACATCATCTAAAATCCACTTAAAGATTTCATAGTCACCTTCCCAAGTTGGTTTTGATAACACCTTATCATAAGGAACCCACTCAAGAGTACCCTCACGTGATTCTTCATCAGAGATTAATTCACCTTCAAAATCTGTCACCTTAAAGACGTAGGTATACCAATCGTGACCTGGCGTAAATTCAGGGAAAGTAATCACACCTTTAAAATCCATTTCCTTAACTGTAAAATGCGTTTCTTCAAAAATTTCACGTTTGGCACATTCATCAGGCGTTTCACTCGCTTCAAGTTTACCACCAACCGAAATCCATTTTCCCTCATGAACATCGTTTGGCTTTTTATTACGATGCAAAAGCAAAAGTGCCTCACCATTATCAATATAACAAATCGTCGCTAACTTTGTCATCTTTCTCTTCTTTCTCGTTTTCTTCTATTGTACCAGAAAACCAAACACAATTCTTGAATCAGAGCCTAACTTATAAAATAATTCTAAGTTATTATAGGTATTTTTCAATTAACCTTATATTAGCTTTGCTTTTTCTCAAAAGCTAAAAAAAGCCCCGTACCAAGCGTGGCTTGATACGGTAGGCTTTTTAAATTATTTATCAAGAACTTTTTGAGTTTTAGCATAGTTGGCTTCAACTGCTTCTTTTTCAGCTTTCCACCAATCTTGGTTATCTGTGTACCATTTGATTGTTGCTTCAAGTCCTTCTTCAAAATTATTGTATTGTGGTTCCCAACCAAGTTCTTCACGAAGTTTAGTTGAATCGATTGCGTAACGAAGGTCGTGACCAGCACGGTCTGTTACGTGATCGTAAGCATCTTTTGGTTGACCCATTTTTTCAAGGATAAGTTCAAGAACTTCTTTGTTGTTCTTTTCACCATCAGCACCGATAAGGTAAGTTTCACCGATACGTCCTTTTGTCAAGATTGCCCAAACACCTGTTGAGTGGTCGTTTGTGTGAATCCAGTCACGAACGTTTTTACCATCACCGTAAAGTTTTGGTTTAATTCCTGACAAGATATTTGTGATTTGACGAGGAATGAATTTTTCGATGTGTTGGTATGGTCCGTAGTTATTTGAACAGTTAGAGATTGTTGCTTTAACGCCAAATGAACGTACCCAAGCTTTTACGATCAAATCTGATGCAGCTTTTGTTGATGAATATGGTGAACTTGGGTTATATTTAGTTTCGGCAGTGAATTTTTCACCTGGGCCTTCACCATGTCCTGGAAGGTCTTCGCGAAGTGGAAGATCTCCGTAAACTTCGTCAGTTGATACGTGGTGGAAACGGATATCGTATTTACGAGCAGCTTCCAAAAGTGTGTAAGTACCAACAAAGTTTGTTTGGATGAATGGACTTGGGTCTTTTAGTGAGTTATCGTTGTGGCTTTCTGCAGCGTAGTGAACGATAGCATCAGCTTTTGCTGCCAATTTGTCAACCAATTCTGCATCTGCGATATCACCAACAACCAATTCAACACGGTCACCAAGGATTTCTTCCAAGTTTGCACGGTTACCTGCGTATGTTAATTTATCAAGAACAGTAACGTGTACATCTGGGTGGTTGTTGTAAACATAGTGTACGAAGTTTGAACCGATAAAACCTGCACCACCGGTTACAATAATATTTTTGTATTCAGACATAATTAAGATACAAAGGGACGTTTCGCTCGCGAAAAATCTCGTAGAAAAATAGGAAATCTGACGCAGACGACAAGTGTCTAGGAAGATTTTTCTTTTTTCTCAGAGATTTAGTCCCATGTTCAGTTTCTTAAAACTGAACACTCCTTTCTGATTATTTTTTTATTTTTATTACAAATCTTCTTACAAATCTTCTTTACGTAATGGTTTTACATCTTTAAGCAATGGGTGATTTTTATCTGCTTCAGAAACCTCTGCTTCTTCCAAGTTTTCCCATTTGATACCAAGAGTTGGGTCAGCATAGTTTACAAAAGCGTATTTTGGTTTAAGTTCAAGTGCCCAATAGTCATTAACCAAGTAGCTGTATGATACTTTATCAGACAATACTTGGAAACCGTTAGCGACACCACTTGGGACAAAGATACCTTTTGAAGCATCGATAACTGTTTGGTAAACATGACCAAAGCTGTCACCTTCACGTAAATCAACCCATGAACCTAGAACTTTACCTTCGTCGGCAACTGAGATGTATTTGTCCCAAGGTTCTGCATGAAGTCCACGCAAAACGTTTTTATGTGAAAAGCTAACGTTATTTTGTAATTTTCCTTCTGCAAAGAATGATTCTGGGAAACCAAGAGGAAGCATTTTTTCTTTTTGGAAATTTTCTTTAAACCATCCGCGGTTGTCACCGTGAACAGGAATATCAAATTCAATCATTCCTGGGATAGCTTCGATTTTACGTGCTGCTAATTCTTTACCAAAAAACTGTTCTGTCATTATTCTTCTCCAACCAAACGGAGCAAGTATTTTCCGTATTCGTTTTTCTTAAGTGGTTGTGCAAGGTTGTAAACATCTTCTTTTGTAATGTAACCCATGCGGTATGCAATTTCTTCCAAGTTTGCCACTTGAAGGTTTTGCATACGTTGCACTGTTTCAATGTACTGAGCTGCTTCCAGAAGGCTTTCGTGTGTTCCTGTATCAAGCCATGCAAAGCCACGTCCCATAACTTCCACAGAAAGGTCGCCACGTTCTAGATAGGCTTTATTAACATCTGTGATTTCAAGTTCACCACGTGCACTTGGTTTGATGTTTTTAGCAATTTCCACAACGTCGTTATCGTAGAAGTAAAGACCTGTTACAGCGTAGTGTGATTTTGGATGTTCTGGCTTTTCTTCGATTGAAAGAGCGTTGAAATCTTCGTCGAATTCAACAACACCAAAACGTTCTGGGTCTTTTACTTGGTAACCAAAGACAGTAGCACCTTTTTCTTTGCTTGCTGCTTTTTGAAGCATTTTACTTAGACCTGCTCCATGGTAAATGTTATCTCCCAAAACAAGAGCAACATTGTCATCTCCGATAAATTCTTCACCGATGATAAAGGCTTGTGCCAATCCATCTGGACTTGGTTGAACAGCGTAAGAAAGTGAAATACCAAATTCTGAACCGTCGCCAAGTAGTTCTTCAAAACGATGAATATCAGTTGGTGTTGAGATAATCAAGATATCTCGGATACCTGCTAACATCAATGTTGATAGTGGATAATAAATCATTGGTTTATCATACACTGGCATAAGTTGTTTTGAAGCCGCACGAGTCAAAGGATACAGACGTGTTCCTGAACCTCCTGCAAGAATAATACCTTTCATAGTTAGGTCTCCCTCTTTATTAATAAATTATCAATTATCAGAACTATTCTATCATTTTTTGCAAATGCTGTCACTAAATTTCCTAATTTTACAAGCTTTTAACGAAAATTACTGACAAATGTCAGTAATTATTTATAAATGATAAAACGGATTTGTTTCTGCCTCACTGGCAATGAAATCTACTGACCAATGATTGTCATTTTTCCAGGCATTAAATTTCTCAAGTAATTTATCAACCATGAGCACTTCAATATGATGCCCAGGGTCAATAGCAAGCATGCCATTTGTAATCATTTCTTGAGCAGTATGGTAATAAATATCACCAGTGATGTAGACTTGCGTCCCTTTTGCCATTGCTTCACGGTAAAAACTTTGACCACTACCACCACAAATAGCTACGCGATTAATGAGCTTATCTTGGTTTCCATATGCGACCAAACGAACACTATCTAAGTTGAATTTTTCTTTAACCTTAAGAGCAAATTCCGAAAAAGGTTGCTCCTCAATCGTTCCAACTCGACCAATCCCGTAACCATCAGCCGTAGGACTTAAAATCTCTGTATCGGTAATGTCTAACAGCTCACAGAACCAATCATTTAAACCATCTGGCACAATATCGATATTTGTGTGACTCACGTATACAGCGATATCATGTTTTACCAAGTCAAGGTAAATCTGATTTTGGGGAGTCGCCACAAGGTCTTTTAGCGGACGAAAAATGGGAGCGTGCTTAACGATAATCAAGTCAACATTTTTCTCGATTGCTTCTGCCACTGTCGTTTCACGCACATCAAGAGCGATCATGACACGATTAACTTCTTTATCAAGAGTTCCAATTTGGAGACCAGAAATATCTCCTTCCATAGAAAGCTCACGTGGACAGTATGCTTCGTAGCGTTCAATGATTTCACTTGCTTTCATTGATAGCCTCCTTGATAGCTGTCATTTTTTGTGAAATAGCAGCGCGGTCATCGACACGATTTTCTGGCACATGTGGCAAAGCAATTTCTAATTTTTTCAATTCTCGTTGCCAACGTGCTTTGAAGACAGCTGATTTTTCTTGGTTCAAGAAAGGACCAAAGCGTAAGTCTGTCTCTGACAAAGTCATTTGTCCGTGTTCAACAACCATGATTTCATAAAATTTATCATTTTCTGTCATGATTTCTTCAGTGACAAGTTTGAAGCCATTGTTCATCAACCAAGCACGAAGCTCATCTTCACGATTATTAGGTTGTAAGATAAGACGGTCTACACTTGCTAATTTTTCAACTCCTGCCGCCAAAATATCAGCAATCAAGCCGCCGCCCATACCACAAATCGTAATCGTTGTTACTTTGTCTGATGCTTCAAAGGCTGCCAAACCATCTGCCAAACGCACAACGATTTTATCTGCCAAACCAGCGCCAGCAACATTATGAACCGCTGATTCATATGGACCTTTGACAACTTCACCAGCAATAGCAAAATCAATTTTTCCCTCTTCCATCAAGGCAATCGGTAAGTACGCATGGTCACTTCCGACATCCAGTAAGCGTGCTCCTTGCGGTACAAATTCTGCTACGGCAGCTAAACGCTTAGATAATACTGTTTGCATAATTCTTCCTTCTAAAATATTATTCTTTTTAATTATATCAAAAACAACTTCTCCTTACAAAAGCATAACAAAAGCAACTCAAGTGAGCTGCTTAGTTAGTTTTCACATTGTCTTTATAGTATTTGCAATAGGCTTGAACTGGACAAATATCACATTTAGGCTTTTTAGCTAAACAATGATAACGTCCAAAGAAAATCAAGCGATGATGCGTCAAAATCCAATCTTTCTTTGGAATTTTTTTCATCAAATCTTTTTCGATTTCTTTAACATCAGCATCTGGCGCAGAAATATTGAGGCGCTTAGCAATGCGTGACACATGCGTATCCACAGCAATTGATGGAATACCGTAGACTTCTGCTAAAACAACATTAGCTGTTTTTCGTCCAACTCCTGGCAAGGTTTCTAACTCTTTATGTGTCTTAGGAACTTGCCCGTCAAAATCTTGCAAAATCGCTCTTGCTGTCTTAATAATGTTTCGAGCTTTGTTCTTATAAAGTCCGATAGTTCGCAAACATTCCTCAACATCAGCCAAATTTGCCTTAGCCAAGTCCTCAATTTCTGGGTAATGTTTCCAAAGATTTGGAGTTACCTTATTTACTGCTTTATCCGTCGTTTGAGCAGACAAGATCACCGCGATAAGCAGTTGAAATGGCGTCTCCCATTCCAACTCGCCACGCGCTTCTGGATACATGTCACCAATAATAGCTAAGATTTTCTTTAAACGCTCACGTCCAACTCTCATTAGTCACTCCACAAATCCATCGCAGCCAAAAAGTCATCTGACACATTGACTTTACCTACTTTTGAATTTTCATACTCTTTACGACGTTCCTCAACTTGGCGCATTGTTGTAATGCCTTCACGACGCCAATTTCGCAAAATGGCATTGATGTAATTCCAGTTTGTCTTGCCGTTAAACACAGCCTCACGAAGCGCTGCGCGCACTAGGTCTGGATCCGTTTTATCCTCACGAATAGTTTTTTGCAAATCTTCCAATTCAAATGGACTTAGCATACGACCTAGCTCACGTTCAAACTCTTCGACAAGTTCTTTCACAGGATTTACGTCTTGTTTTTCAGAAACTTGTTTTGGTTCAGAAACTAATTTATCCAATAGTGCCAAAACAGGACTCGCATCAAAAACCACTTCGATTTCACTACCAAGCTCAATAGTTTTCATATCAAGCAAACCTTGAGCAGTCAAATCAGAAATCGAGCGGTTAACTTCTGCCACTGTTTTATTCAGCGCGCTAGCAATTTGACTAGGTGCCAAATCATCCATCTTAGTCGTGTTTTGGAGATAAATAAACTGCCAAATCAAAAAATCATCTGCACGTTTAAAAATATCTTTGTAATGAAAGAGAAGAGCACTCGGCAATACAAGATTGCCTGATTTAAAATTTTCCAAATAACTCATAATATATTCCTAAAAAATCATCACCTCTAAAACCGAACCTGACAAAGATAAAGCAAGATTTGATCGACAATCACCTCATCACAAGTAACCGTAAAAAGATGATTCTTTTTCCAATTGTTCCAGTTGATAAGGCGTCTCTTGGTAAACAGCATAATTAATCCAATTACTAAAGAAAGTTGTTGCCGCTAAATTCCACTTCATCGGAACGTCTTGCTCAGGATCATCGTTGACATAATAATGTGCAGGCACATTAGGATTCTTGCCAACTTTAACATCACGCTTGTACTCGAGATCCAAAGTTTCACGGTCGTATTCCAAATGTCCAAAGCTATAAACCTCGCGCAAATCTTTACTAGCTACGATAGACAAACCAACTGTGGGACCTTCAGCAATTACTTCTAATCGATCAACCTTAGCAACATCTTCATGACGAACTTCTGTATACCTAGAATGCGGCGCCATAAAGCAGTCATCAAACCCACGGACAATCGGATTAGAAGGTTGTTTGACATTTTGAGAAAAGATGCCTGATAATTTTTCCTCTAGCAAAACCTTCTTAATACCATATTTGTAATAGAGTCCAGCTTGCGCTCCCCAACACAAGTGCAAGGTTGAATAGACATGAGATTTTCCCCAATCAAAGATTTGGCACAATTCATCCCAATAATCCACTTCCTCATAAGCCAAAGTTTCAACTGGAGCACCCGTGATAATCAACCCATCATAATACTTATGTTTAACATCCGCAAAAGTTTTATAGAAGGTTTCTAAATGCTCAGCCGTTGTATTTTTTGACTCGTGACTAGTCATATAGAGGAATTCAACATTAATCTGCAAAGGCGTATTGGCTAGCAAACGCAAGAGTTGTGTCTCTGTCACTTCTTTTGTTGGCATCAAGTTAACGATGAGAAAATCCATCGGTCTAATATCTTGATGCTTTGCTCGTTTATTATCCATGATGAAGACATTCTCTTTGCGCAAAATGTCTAAGGCCGGTAATTCTTTATCAAGTTTTATTGGCATGAAAATATCTCCACTCTATAATATTATATTTAAGTAATATTATAAAAGATGGAGATATAGTTTTCAATTATATAATTTCTTTAGGTAGTTATAGTTTTTAGCTATAATTATCCTGGGAAATTCATTAAGACTTTCGTATCATAACCTTCAAGTGCTTTACGTCCGTTCAATCCATCCAATTCAACAAGGAAAGCACATCCAGCAACGATACCACCAAGGCGTTCTACCATTTCGATAGTAGCTTTCACAGTACCACCTGTTGCCAAAAGGTCATCAACGATAAGGACACGTTGTCCAGGTTTGATAGCATCAGCATGCATACATAGTGTATCAATGCCGTACTCTTTTTCGTAATCAGCTGAGATTACTTCACGTGGTAATTTACCAGGTTTACGAACTGGTGCGAAACCAATTCCAAGTTCAAATGCAACTGGGCATCCGACGATAAATCCGCGTGCCTCTGGGCCAACAATCATGTCGATCTTCTTGTCAGTAGCATACTGTACAATTTCGCGAACAGCATAGCTATAAGCATTTCCATCTGCCATCAAAGGAGAAATATCACGGAAAGTGACCCCTTCTTTAGGATAGTTTTCAATTGTAGCGATATAATTTTTTAAATCCATTTTCTTCTTTCTATGGGCTTTTTGCCAAAAAATGTTTTACATTTCATTATAGCATATTTTTCGAAAAAAAGAAGGGGATTTAGGTAATAAATTTTCAAGACCTTAATTTTGATAATTCACTTGCCAATCTTTAATCAATGGATAAGTAACTAACTTGTTATTATCCAAATTTTCCTTATGCATATCGACAGCTGTAATCTGTGAATTATCGTAAGTTGTGTAGTAATAAATACCTTTTTCTGTGTTGATACATGAACTGTAAATGGTGTATTCGTATTTTCCGCTTTCATCCACGTAACATAACCCTTTTTGTTGTTCAACGGATTTCAAAATATGGAAGAACTGGTTAACACTAGATACTTCTGTATCTTCTGCTACTGAATTTAATTTAGTAAAAGCTACCTTAACATAGCGTGACATTGATGATAAATCCCCAGGCAAACCAAGGCCCCCCATTCCTCGGCTATAAGTGTCTAAGGTAATTTCTGTAGAAAAGAGATTGTCAGAAACTTTTGGAGAAACGTGACGATAATTGTTCAAATTGAATAATTGTTTATCAAAAGTTGGGTTATTTGTCAAAACACCTGTTGGGTTATCATAAACCTTAAGACCACTAGCCACAGATTCCAACACAATAGCTTCATTGCGGTCTGCAATCAACCAGTGCAAAGGACTTGGTTGAAAATCATCACTAAATGCTTCATTTGTGACGTTAAGATTTTGGCAAAGTTTCTTAACTTCAGCAACAGATTGGCATTGTGATAAGAACCACGGAATCAATTCAAAAGATGCAAGGTTGTCTTTCCCTTCTGCTACTTCTTTATAGTCGGCATTTTCAGGGAAATTCAAACCTGCCATTCCTAAACCTTTTTCATTAACTGCTTCGTAATAAAGTGGGTAATCAGCCACTACTGTTGCCATTCCAATCATGGCAAAATGGCTGTTATTTTCTCCTTGGTGTCTAAACGAAAAAGGATAATTTCGAGGACAAATCGTTACCGTTTCATTGTAAGAAAAGTCCAAATCAAGATTTCGACCAAAGTAATTATCTTTAGTTGTATAAGTAATTGCAGTACACATAAAAAAACTCCTTTAAAAAATACTTTAAAAGTCATCTACAACTTTGCAGTCTCATTATAGTTCCAATTAAAAAAGTTTTCAATTAAAAAAATTTTCAATTTTTAAGCAAACGTTTTCTATAACAAAAAGCTAAAAAAGCTACGCTGAGCTAAGCAACGTAACTTTTTAGTCTAGTTCATCAACCAGTCATAAATTTCTTGTGGCGTTCCAAGTGCCATGAGCTCTTGAAATTTCACTTCTTGCTTAAGATTTTGATAAATTTTACTATCAGAAATACTGCGTTTCTCAGCACCTTTATTGACGACCATCACTCCATCTGTGATAGTTACAAAATCCAATTCATCAAAAATTTGAATCATTTTGACCAAAAGAATATCAGGAATATTAAGATAATGACTCAATTCTTTCAGCTTGTAACGAACATCAAATTCAGGGAATTGATAAATCGTTTTATACAACTTAGCAAATTGTTCGCGAGTTCCATAGCCAGTCAAATAATAAGCTCGTTTGATGTGATTTTTAAAGTAAATGGCATCAAATTGTCGACCGACAAAAAGGGATTTGAGTTCTTCAGCCTTATCAGGAATATCTAGTACAACCACTTCACTGGCACTGGTGTCTTCACTCAAAACAGGAACACGTTCAGGAAGACTGGCATTTTTGGAACGAATATCAATCAACTGAACGCCGTCAACACGCGCGTCTTCAAGCATCAACTGAACTGTGGTTTGCCCGTTCCATTTGTTGATTGACAAAGTAACGGCAAGGCACAGGTTCTGCGCTTGCTGGAATTCTTGTACCAAATGACCTTGGTTAAAGGCAACAAGGTCAACCGCCGTACTTCCTTGAGCAATTTTTAATTTCAAGTGAGTGCCATTTTGCCCCATGGTACGTGCTTGTTTAACAGTAAGGTCTTTGATTTCAAAGACTGGCTTAGCATTATCCATCCCAAAAGGTGCGATCTTCTCAAGACTTTTAACAGTGTCCAAATCAATTTCTGACAAGTCCAGCACTTCATCAATGATCAAAGTCTTTTTCTGAGCTAAATTAATATCATTTTCAGCAATGTAATCACATAAAACTTGTGACAATTGCGCTAAGTTATCAACTGGCAAGGTCATTCCTGCAGCACCAGCATGTCCACCAAAAGCTTCAAATAAATCACGGTGGTCATCAAGTGCATGGAAGATATTGATTGCCTCAATACTTCTAGCAGAGCCTTTTGCCATACCGTCTTCAATGTTTAAGACAATAACTGGCTGAGCAATGTGCTCCAAAATACGACCAGCGACAATTCCTAGAACACCTGGATGCCAGCCTTCTTTTGCCAACACCTGCACAGGCTTGTCAAGATCAACCATGCCCATGGCTTCATCGTAAATTTTTTGAACAATTTCTTTACGTTCTTCATTCTTGGCATTAATCATTTGCGCAATACTTAGCGCTTCTTCATCATCAAAACCAGTCAATAATTCAATAGCTCGATTTGGATCATCTAGACGACCAAGAGCATTTAGCTGCGGTGCAATTTTAAACCCAACAGTTTCCTCATTAACATCTGACATGTCAATATCAGATACTTTCATAAGCTCCATGAGACCAATGCGTTCGGTCTGCTTGAGCATTTCAAGCCCAACCTTGACCATGATACGATTTTCATCTGTTAGACTAACCATATCGGCAATCGTTCCGATAGCAACCAAGTCTAACATTTCGGTTGGGATGGATTCTAATAGGGCACAAGCCACTTTGAAGGCAACACCACATCCTGCTAAATATCTAAAAGGATAGTTAGCTTCTGGATACTCTGGATGTACAATGGCAAATGCGTCTGGAAGCTCTGCTGGTAAGCCATGGTGGTCAGTAACAATGACATCTACTCCTTGACTTTGTGCATAGCTAATAGCTTCATGTCCAGCTACGCCATTATCCACCGTAATAATCAAAGAAACCTGTTGTTGCTCGATGAAATACTTATAAACCGATTCATTTGGTCCATAACCATCAACAAATCGGTTAGGAAGATAGACTTGAACCTCAGCCCCAAGCATTTCCAACGCTTCTTTCATGATACTAGCGCTGGTCATCCCGTCGGCATCATAGTCACCATAAACCAAGATTTGTTCATAATTTTCAATAGCTTGACGAATGCGGGCGACTGCCTTGTCCATATCGTGCAAAAGATATGGATCGTGAAGTTGTGACAAATCATTCGATAAAAATTGAGTTAGTTTTTCGTCGTTGTCAACGCCACGACTGTATAGGATTTTGCTGGCTAATGCCGTTATATTTTCTTTTTTTGTCACTTCAAAAAAGCCATCATCTGGCTCTTTTTCAATATTTTTCCAATTGTATTTACTTGTTATCATTCACTTCTCACTTCTTATGTAGAATTGAAAGGAGGTTATTTATAATTAAAAACTTTTCGTGCTAAAAAATCAGCAATCTTTGGGAAAAGAGTATAGAATTTGTGTGCTGCAGCTATTGACCAAGGCATGTTCACTTCACGCTTGTTCTTACCTAAAATGGCAACCGTACGTCTAGCAACTTCTTCTGGTTGCAAAACAAAACGTCCAACACTCTTTAAGTATTCTCCAGATGGATCTGCCTTGTCAAAAAAGCTTGTTGCAATCGGTCCAGGATTAATCGTTGTCACATAAACATTGCTATCAGCTAATTCCAAACGTAGAGCATTTGAAAAACCAATCACAGCAAATTTTGTTGCAGAATAAACAGATGATTTTGCTGACGCAATCAAACCAGCGATGCTGGCAATATTGACAATATGGCCGTACCCAGCTTTCTTCATCCTATGCCCAACCAAACGTGAGAAAGTCATCGTCGCAAAGGTGTTGATATCAAACATGTCACGAATTTCAGCGGTTGTATAAGCATCAAACTCACTAAAATCACCATAACCAGCGTTATTGATAAAGACATCGATGTAACCATGTTCAGCATATAGTTTTTCAACCATTGCCCCAATCGCTTCATCACTTGACATATCAAGTTCGTAGCAAACTGTGTTAGGACGTTCAACATAACAGGCTTCAAGTTTTTTTACATTACGTCCTAAGGCAATCACAAAGTCATCAGATGGTAACTGTTTGACAATTTCTTTGGCAAGTCCACCTGTTGCTCCTGTAATAGCAATTATTCTCATAAGCTAATTTCTTCCAAATCTTTAACCAAGTGTGTATTTTCAAAAATTTCTTGAGCATCGTTTTCGATTTGTTTGCATTCGCGTCCCAAGAAACGTGCACTGATGTGATTAAGCAATAAGCATTTAGCTGATGCTTCTTTAGCAATTTGAGCAGCTTGAGTACCTGTTGAGTGCCCATGCTTACGAGCAATTTTTTCATCACCCTTACCATATGTAGATTCGTGAACCAAAATATCAGCTCCCAAACCAAGGCGCACACTAGCATCAGTCTTACGTGTATCGCCTAAAACAGTGATAACTTTTCCTTTTTTCGGTGCTGAGATGTAATCTTTGGCAATGATTTTTGTCCCATCTTCTAAGACAACATCTTGACCACTCTTGATTTTTCCAAATAATGGACCAAATGGCACACCTGCAGCTTTCAACGCTTCAGCATCAAGTGTTCCTTCCAAATCTTTTTGCATCACACGGTAACCAATACAGAAAATAGTGTGGTCCAATTTCTCAGCATACACCACAAATTTATCAGTTTCCATGATTTTTCCAAGACTGTTTTCGTCAAATTCATGAAAATGAATACGGTATGGCAAACGTGCACCAGACAAGCGCAAACTGTTCAAAACGTATGAACGAATACCAACAGGACCATAAATATCAAGGTCAGTTTGTTCTTCATTTGCTTGGAAAGCACGACTTGCCAAAAAGCCAGGAAGACCAAAAATGTGGTCACCGTGCAAGTGCGTGATAAAAATGCGTTTCACTTTACGAGGACGGATCGTTGTTTCTAAAATCTGACGCTGTGTTCCTTCACCACAGTCAAACATCCACACCTCATTAATCTCGTCAAGTAACTTTAACACTAAGCTTGACACATTACGTGACTTTGAGGGCTGACCCGCTCCTGTTCCCAAAAATTGTAATTCCATATATACCTATAAAAACCGAAGTTTTTACTTATCCTTCCTATTACGATACTTTTACATAAGCGATAAATTCACGTTGATCAAACGTATAATAAACTTGCCCTTGATAGTGAGCTAGCAAGTCTGACAATTCATCGCGATTAAAACTTTTTAGCTTAACCATATTTCCTTTTAATTTTGAAACATGACTGAGCAAACTACTTTCTGGTGTGAGGTCTTCAAGTTCTTGGTCATCAAAAGTGATTTTTGACATTTTGATCTTGCCATCTTCAACATAAATTTTATATTGAGGAAAGACTTGAGTCAATTCAAACAAGACATCTTTTGTCAAAGCTTCATCTTTTTCAGAAAAGATACGAGCAACCTCTTTATCATTTTCATAAGTGAAACCATACGATTTTCCTGATAAATTCAAACGAATAAAAGGCTTATGTTCGTCAAAAGATGGCTTATCATTTAAAAGCTGCAATTCTTTTGATAGTTCAAAATAATAATCTGTTGCGGCTTGCGGAGATTGTTTTTGATACATTTCTGCAAAATAAGCATTGATAACACTTGGAGGTGGTGTGATGAAACTCAATTTTTGCTCATCTGTTAAATCCTCCAAAACATTTTGCAAGTATACTTTATCTAGTGACGTAAAGCCACCGTATTTTAAAGCTAAGCTTATATAATCAGTCATAGAATTCTTCTAGTCTCCATCTATTTTTTGGATTAATGTAACCAGTGATGGTTTCGTATTCTTCTGCAAAATCATAACGATCAAGCAGCGCGATTTTATTTAAATCGTATAGCTTATAGGCTTGATTTGGGTGAACACGAATGCTAAATGGTTCAAAAATCTCACGAATTTCATTGATAATCAAACGGCGCAAAAGTGAACGAGCATCTTTATCACGCGCAGAAATACGCACATTTGGAAAAGCTGTCGCTGCAAAATGCTCTGCCACATCCATCTTATTATAAACAGCTAAACGTGGAATATCCAACATATCTAGATTTTTTAACAGATTCAGAACAACTTTTTCGTGTTCAGCATGATTTGGGTCGCTGGCATCAATCACGTGTAGCAGCAAATCAACATGACGGCTTTCTTCCAAGGTTGACTTAAAGGCTGCCACCAATTCTGTCGGTAAATTTTGAATAAATCCAACCGTATCCGTGAGAGTCACTTGAAATTGATTTTGCAAATAAATTTGCTTTGTCGTCGCATCCAAAGTCGCAAACAATTCATCAGCTTCATACTGCTTATCATTTGTCAAAACGTTCATAATCGTTGATTTACCAGCATTTGTGTAACCAATCAAACCAATTTTAAAGACTTGTGACTCAGTGCGTTTTTCTCGACCAGTTTCACGATTCTTCTCAACGATTTTCAGTTGACGTTCAATATCTGAAATTTGATTGCGAATCGAACGACGGTTAAGCTCTAACTGGCTTTCACCAGGTCCACGACTACCAATTCCACCTGCTTGTCGGCTAAGCATAACCCCCTGACCAACAAGACGTGGCAACATGTATTTGAGTTGAGCCAGATGAACTTGCAATTTACCTTCGTGACTACGGGCACGCATGGCAAAAATATCTAGAATCAACTGCATACGGTCAATAACTTTAACGCCAAGTTCTGCTTCCAAATTAACATTTTGACGTGGCGTTAAGCGGTCGTTGACAATCACAGTATCGATCGCATCAGCGTCAACAATCGCTTTGATTTCAGCTAATTTCCCTGAACCAATCAAAGATTTGCTATCATATTTCTCACGTTTTTGACGATAAGATGAGACCACCTCAGCACCTGCTGTTTCAGCGAGTGACGCCAATTCTTCCATTGACATTTCAAAGTTTTCTGTGTCAGACAACTCAACTCCTAGCAAAATCACTCGTTCTTGGTGCTTGCTTGTTTCAATCATCTTGTACTCACCCCTTTACTTGATTAATCCGTAAATATCATTATAACATAAATTTTATTCGAAGAGGGTAAAGGAGTTTTTGCTCTACCTTACACTTTATTATCATTTAAGAAACGGTCAACATCTTCTGCAACTTTTGTTTTAAAATCTGTTTCAGAAACATTATAAAACTGAACTGTCATTCGATTTCTAAACCAAGTTAACTGGCGTTTGGCAAAGCGTCGTGTGTTTTGTTTTAATTTTTCAACACAGTTTTCAAGAGAATCTTCTCCTGAAAAGTAGTGGAAAAGTTCTTTGTAGCCAATAGCTCGTGCTGCTTGGACCTCACGATAATTGTCATAGAGCCATTTTGCCTCATTCAAAACCCCATTTTCAACCATGAGATCAACGCGATAATTAATGCGGTCATACAGAACTTGACGATTGTCATTTAGGCCAATTAAGTAAGCATCATAATCTGTTTCTTTGTTTTCTAAACCTTTTCCAAATTTAGCTAACTCAAGTGCTCGAATAGCTCGACGTCGATTAATCTGAGGAATTTCAATTTTTTGCTCTGCTATTTTTCCAAAAAGCTCGTCGTCTGATAAAAGGTCAAGCTCTTTTCGATAAGCAAGGACCTTTTCCTGATCTACTTGGCCACCCAGATGGTAACCTTCTAGTAAGCTTTGAAGATAAAGTCCTGTTCCTCCGACGATAATCGGAAGTTTGCCTCGACTGACAATATCTGAAATGGCTGCGCTAGCTTCCTGAACAAAATCATAAACCGAGTAAGTCTCATCAATATTGCGCACATCAATCAAATGATGCACTGCTTCAGCTTGTTCTTCAGGAGTTGCTTTTGCCGTTCCAATATCTAATTGACGATAGACTTGCTGACTATCACCACTGATAATTTCTCCATTGAACTGTTTTGCTAGCTCAATTCCCAGTGCTGTTTTTCCAACAGCAGTCGGCCCAACTACCGCTAGCAGTTTTATTTTTTTTGACATTTATTTCTTATCCGTCCTAAGCCTGATTTTTTTAGTAAATATAACGTTTTCACTTGAACTTTTAGGCAATTTTTGTTACCCTTATTATAACATAAGGTGGTAGGACAAGAAAACCAATCCTACTGCTACAAAAGAGTATAAAGAACTCTTTATACTCCCTGTTCTTATCAGTAAGGAGGAGAATTATTATGGCTAAAAAATTCGCATTTGCTAAAGGTATTGCTACTGGTGTGGTAGCCACTGCAGCTACAGTTGCTGGTGCTATCTTTGCAGTTAAGAAAAAAATTATTGAACCTGAAGAGGAAAAAGCTGCTTTCATTCAAGAAAATCGTAAAAAAGCAGCACGTAAACGTATTTCTCACTAATTGCTGAACAAACTAAAAGCTCTGAGCCTGTTGCTCATAGCTTTTTTATGTGTCTTTTTACAAAATTTCCCAATCTTCAATACTAAATTCATCCAATAATGCTTGAATCTTATCAAATGCCAAACGAAAATGTTCTAATTTGTGTCCATCTGAACCAATGGAATATTTATGGCAACCAAGTTCTTTTACTAGACTTAGTGCATATCGATAAAGCTCTTCTTTGCCATACAAATACATGGATTTACTATTTAACTCAAAAGCTAAATCATGGTCAATCATTTTTTGGAAGATACGCTTTAATTGAGGTTCATAAACTTTTAAATCCTCGACTGTCATATCAAAAATTCGAAAGCCATAATCAAAATGTGCTAAAACATCCGCATCCACGCGCCCAATAGCATACTCTAACTTATCCAGATATTCTTGAATAATCTCCGCTTTTTCCATATCTACCACTTCATCATCAAGATAATCATTTGTCCCATTATGGTGAACTGATAACAATTTTAAGTCATAGTTCTTATCTGCTAAATAAGCAATAATATCATCTTCACGTGGCTCATAATAGCCAATTTCAATTCCTTTTTTGATACGATTGCCATATTTTCGATTAAGCTCAGCTATTTCACGCGAATAAGCGTCATAATCTGGCACATCATCTTGCTTAGTATAAGGATTTGACAAATCATAGTGCTCTGTTGTCACAATATCACCATCATAATGAGTTAAATAATCTTCAAACTGAGTCTCTGAATCATATGAAAAATGTGTGTGTAAATGATTATCTCTCATCCTCTACCTCGCTTATCTTTACTTGTGACTAATCTAAATCCTCAATACCAGCCGCCATGCGCTCTTCTCCCCACCAATTTGGCATCAACTCACCTAGTGTAATGGTTTCACGCTTGTCATAGTCAATCATAAATTCCAAATCTTTATTTTTAGGTGACAATTGCATCAAAAATTCACGGCAGGTACCACAAGGCATACCTGAACCACTACTATTTGGCGCTTTATCACGAAAGGCAATGATACGCTTTATAGTCGTTTGACCAGATTGCTGGAACATATTAAATGATGCAGCTCGTTCCGCACAAAGATGAAATACACCAGACGTAGCTTCAAAACAGTAGCCTGTGAAAATCTGTCCATCTTCTGCTTCAATTGCTGCAACAATATGATTTGAATAAATAAAAGGCGTCACATAATGTGGATTATAGTCATTTTTTGCCGCTTCGTACAGTTTCTCCCAAATATCCATCATAAATCTCCCATAAAAATTGTCAGTTTTTTCTTATTTTACCAAATTTTCTGTCATTTTCATAGAAAAAACATATTTTTTCAGTTATAGTTTATAACTATACATTATCCCATATAAATAACTATTTTTCAAAACTGAAAAGCTCAGCTAAAATAGGAATCACAAAAAAATAAACGAGGTATAGAAAATGGCTAAATCAAGATTTCAACTAGTTGGTTCACTTTTACGACCAGCAGATTTACGCGAATACAAAATCGCAATCGAACATCGTGATGATATCAAATATCCTTTCTACGATGCATTCGAAAACTACAAAGAAACAGAAACAGCTGATATCAAAAAAGTTATCGCTGAAGAAAAAGCGGCAGGTATCGATGTCCTAACTGACGGCGAATACTCAAAATCTATGTGGCACCTTGATTTCGTTTGGGGCTTAAAAGGTATTGAACGTTACATCGCTGACCACGGATACACTTTCCAAGACCATGATGGCGGTCATTTTGAAACACGTAAGGATATTGGTATCCGTATCACAGAACCACTTTCTGGCAAAAATCACCACTTTCTAGATATTTACAAACTTCTTAAAGAAGAAGCTGGTGAAACTGACACAAAACTAACAATCTGGGGACCTGCCCACGCCTACACAGAATTCACAGTCTTTAATCAATTAGTTGGCGAAGACCAAGTTTACAAAACTAAAGAAGAACTAAAAGCTGGTCTTACAAATGCCTATAAAGAATTCTTGAAAGAATACAAAGAAGCTGGCGGAGAAATCATTCAATTTGACGACTGCCTCTGGGAACTTTTCGATGAAACAAACCCAACTGGTTTCTTTGCTCAAGGGAACAGCGCTCTTGCCAATCTTGCTGATGAATTCATCGCAGTAAATAACGATGTTGCGGACTACGGTCATGAGCTTGGTTTGCAAGTTTGGACTCACAACTGCCGTGGTAACTACGAAAGTCGTTCTGCTGCTGGTGGTACTTACGAAGCTATCGCAACAAAATTCTTGAAAGATCAACACTATGACCGTTTCTTCCTTGAATGGGATAGCGAAGTGGCTGGTGACCTTAAAGCTCTTGAAAGCTTGAAAGACTCAGATGCTGAAGTCGTTCTTGGACTTCTTTCAAGTAAAACAACTGATCTTGACGATGAAGAACGTGCGCTTAAAATGCTTGAAGAAGCTAGCCAAATCATCCCTAAAGACCGTCTTTTCCTTTCTCACCAATGTGGTTTTGCTTCATGTGATTCAGGAAATGAACTTGCTATCCCACAACAATGGGCTAAAATTAAGCAAGGTCAAGACATCGCCGCTAAATTCTGGAGTTAATCCAATCAACTCGCCTTTATTTTTTCAATATACAATATACTATACCAAAAATGGCCGCAAGCTTTATGCTAAACGGTCGTTTTTTTAATTACTTTTAAAGTTTGACGACTTCTAGGCGGTCTCCACCGATAATAAGCCCAGCTTATGTCAATCAGCATTATTATTTTATTAATTAAAATTCATTACATTAACTTACCACTTGCACCTCTAAATAAACACTGTAAATAATACAAATTAATAATCACATATATAAATGTCGATAAATAACTTCTACTTCTTCTTGTTCAATTAATTTTTTTAGCTTTTCTATACTTTCTTTAATACTTAATTTATGTTTTAAGAATCTTATGCCACTCACTAATGGATACAAAGACTCTAAGAAAACAATTTGCCTTTGATAAGCCGGTACCAAGCTATTTGTACCATTATAACAATTTGGCGTTAGAGGCAATTGCTTAAACGCTTCATAATTCTCATTATTTGACAAAAACTCCTCAAATGCACTTCGTCTTATATCTTCATTCAATTCACTAATCATTGAAAAAATTACATAAATAGAATCAGAATGCGCATTTAGTTTTACTTGATGAATAATCCACTCTTCCTGCCGATTTTTAACCAACTCATCATTTCCAGAATACTGCAGCATCTCGCCAAATCTACTACTAATTTGCCAATCATACATGATTTCATTCGGAACATTTTTTAGTAGGTAATCGTAGTATTTAATATAATTTTCTGATTTCCAAAGAATATTATTTCTCATATATTCATTTTGTGACTGATTATTCCAAAAAAACTCAGAATATTCTTTAAGCCAAATATCATCATTCTTTATGAATTCAAGTAAAAACTCTCCCGTATAATCTACAATTCTTTCTATAGATAATATATAAAAATATATATTCCTCAAAAGTTCTATATTATCTTTAAAAAGTTCAAGTAATTCTTTAGGAGAATATATCTGATTATGAAATAAGTGTTCAAAATAAATTTTTACCATAAAATTACTATAACATCTTTTTTCATAAATAATTGAACAAGCAATAGGATAAATTTTGGGTTCACACTTCAAAAACTTATCTAAAATTCTTAAACAACGCTGAGATGATAAAGTAACCTCCTTATCGCTATCATACTTTAAAAATTTAAGAAATTCATCTAACCATTTTTTATTAATAACCTCTTGTGGCAAAATATCAAAAAAAATAAATAGCCATTCATTTTTTTGAGGAAACTCTTTTGAGTTTATCTTAGAATATAAATTTTTGAAGTTATTAAGTTTATTCATGGACTTTAATATTTGTCTAGGATAAATAGAAAAATTTGAACCATTGCTAATATATGAATTCCAAAACTCTTCTAAATATTCTTCTCGCAAATTAGTAAGGAATATCTCTATTCCCAAATTAATGTGACATAATTCAAAACCATCTGGAATATCTTTCAGGATTTCATTCATATAGTATACAAAATTATATACTTCACTTTTTGATATCCTATCTGCATAATCTTTGATTTTCTTTTCTCTCAGGGCTTCATACTCTTTATAGTCAAGATTATTCAGTAAAACATCAAATCTAAACAAACTATATAAATTCCACAAAGGTCCTTGTTGTTTATCACACCATTTTTTATCAATTTCAATATTAATACTCTTTAAATTACGTTGTAAGATCTCAAGAGTTTTAATAAAACAGATTCTATCACAATTTAACAAATCTAAAATTTTATAAATATCATTAATTTCAGCATCTAATATTTTAGAATCAACTTCACAGGAAATACTTCTAACATAATTTTCTATGTACTGTAATACAAAATCTTTGAACTCGTTTCTTTCTGCAAGTAGTAGAAGTATTTTCCAACAATACTGACGATATTCTCTTACCCCTTTTGAGTTTTCTAATTTCATGTGATAAACTCGAACTGCATTTTCAGATTCAGAGACTAACGGATGAAAACTGAAATTCAAAACATACTTAGACCACTGCAGGCCTAAAACCATTGCAATTTCATTTTCTTCTTCAACAGACTGTAATAATAATTTTCCAATTCTTATTTGCGAATAATAATCATAACGATAAGAATAAATATCTATACCATAATTATCCTTCAACCAGCCAGAACCTAAGATGAAATTTTTACTACTCTTACTACAATATTCAATCAATAATTCTACAACATAGTTAATATTAGTACTATAATTATAACCCACCAATAAGTTCAATAGCCTGTCACTCATAATATACTGATTTTCTCTGAAATCAACATTTAACGGATTAAATTGATCATATTCAAGCTCGTCAATCCCTTCTTTTGCCAATAAAAATCCCTCTTCTGGATTAAATACATGGAAATCTTCTACAAATTTTTCATAACAATCATCATTAGAAATCTTTAACTTTTCCCAAACTTTCAAAATCTCTTTTCTACAATATTCCTTAGTTACATCTGATTCAAAAATATTTAGTATTGTATTGACTGATCGAATAACGCCGTTTCTAAAATACCTATATCCTATTTCCAACACTTCCCCCAGAGAAAGTATTTTTCTTTGAAAGAAAACATAATATAACATATAATTTGCCAGACATTGGTCTGATAAACTTGCTACTTGATTTAAATGTATCTCTACAACTTCAAGTTGAGCTAGTTGACGAACTTTCATCATAAATACTTCGTTAGAAATACCATAACATTTTAAAATACCTTGTAAAGCTGATAAATCGTTTAAAATCACAGTATTTATTACGGCTAAAATTCCCGCAGTTAAACAAAGTTCCTTATCTTCGCCCAAAGCATTATCTACATGTTTTCTGTAGTATGCATCATATAGTTGAGAAACGTCGTTTATTACGGAGAGTGTTTCTTTCTCTAATGCTAATTTACCAGCCATATAAGCTATTCTTGGATTTCCCTTTGATATCTTTACTATCTTTTCTATATAGTTTAAATTTTTTATACCCAAATTTTCATCCAAAAAGCTTATGATTTCATCATCCTTAAGTGGTTCAATCAATGTAATATGTGGATTAACATAATTCTTAATCTCAGAAATAACATTTCCCTTTGCATAATCTCTAACTGTAACAATTATCCTGGCTTCATACCCAAGATATCCTTTTGTAACATACTCTAATATACGACTAAGCTCAGCTAATTCGTTCGCATCATCTATAAAGAACAAATACTTTCCTCGTTGTTCTGTTGCCGACACAAGATCCTCATATAAGCTAAGATTATTATTTTTAACACACAACAACTTCCATCCATTGTTATTCGAAAATTCTTTTATCGCCTCTAAAGCTAACCTTGTTTTGCCTACACCAGCTTTTCCCGTCACAACGACTACATTGTTTTCTAGTAGCGCATTTATTATTTTTTCTTTTTCAGAAATCCTAAATTGAAAATTTGTTCTAAGTGGTGCAGACATACCATCTGCATCACATTGAATAATAAAATCATCAACTGAAAGAATTTGATTTGTATCAATACTTAATCCCAAGTATGTTACCAAGGAAGGATAAAATGAATATACTTGATTGGCAATCTCATCCACACCATAAATCGTCAGTCGTACCCCTTGTTCTTCACAAATATCATGTAACTTTTTGTCATCCCCAGCATTTAAATTTGATGAGGTATGACAGCATATAATTTCTTCAATGCCGCTCGTTTCAATTCCTGTTTTTAATACATCTAGACATTTTTCTACATCTTCTTTTATTTTTGAGTAAATTCCTTGATCCTGCATTGTATAAGCTACAAATACATACTTTCCATTCTCTTTTCGAAAATATGTATCAGGATTACCTTTGGTAGTTTTTCCTGTTCCAGCTTTCATCCCATATCCATGCACATTTCCACACCCTTTTTTAGAAAGAAATGTATCACAAAATTCCTGAAATTCAGCAGGTCCTAATTCAATAATTCGTCTTTTTATATCTGTAATACTCGACATACTTCACCTTTCTCATAAATATTAAAAAATAATACAGTTTAAAAGAGTTCTTTATCGTAACTTATTAAAAGTATATTTCTGAATAAACTGAATTTTAAAATTTATATCCAAAGCAACTTTATCAGAAAAATTATAACAAGACCAACTCTACTCACAACTAAAAATTACCATTATTATAAACCACTAAATATAGAATGAGAATCTAAAATATCAAATAACCACTTTTAAAGTTTAACTACTTCCAGACACTCTCCACCAAGTAAAACAAGGTATTTATCAACTTGATCAATATGATATGACTTGCTGAGTGCTTCGGCATAAAGTGCCATTTGACCTTGGTATCGGTCTTTGATTTCCTCGCTGTTTGTGTATTTATCAGTCTTGTAATCTAAAAGAACCAAACGATCCTCTAAAATAAGATAAGCATCGACAATCCCACGAACAACAAATTTTTCTTTACTCTCAGGGTCTTCTTTTAGCATAGCAAATGGAGCTTCGCGGTAGATTTTGTCAGTATTTTGCTGAATCAATTGTCCAAGAGCTGAATTTTCAAAGAAATCCAAAACATTTTCTAGATGAATGCGCGCTTTAACTTCATCTTTAGCAGACACTTGTGTTAGAGCTTTTGAAATATCCTCTAGTGTCACTTTTTGAGACAAGGAAATGCGCTGCATGAGCTCGTGCATGGCAGAACCAATCGCTGTTGCTTCAACCTTGGCTTTTTTCGAAAAATCAGGTAAGGCAAAGCTTGGTTTTACTTGGTCCTTCTTAGCCATCACATCAACACCATCAGTATCCATAACAAGCTCATAAAGTTTCTTAACCTGACTAGGTGTTCTTAAGTTTGGCAGGTTAATGGCTGATTGATATTTGGTATTCAACTCTGCAACTGCCTCAAGTCTCTCCAAAGCTTCTGCAATATTTTCTGACTGGCGGTTATTTGACAAATCATCAGGTTTAATAGCTGATTTGACTACAATCTGACCGATTTTCTCTTCTGTCAGATCTTCATCTGTGACAAATTCAACCTTAAATGGTAAGTCCTTATAAACTTCATGAATGGCCAACATCCAATCTTGGAAAGTCATGAAAGCTTCACGTTCTGCAACTGGAAGATGATTATTTTCTGACTTACCGCTGTATTTATCAACCAATTTCTCAGAACTTGCTTTTCCGACTAAATACAATTTCTTCTCAGCACGGGTCATGGCAACATAGAACAAACGCATTTGTTCAGACAAGGTTGCTAGGCGCAGTTCACGTTTATTAAGCTGATAAGGCAAAGTGTCCATGCTGACTTTAACGGTTGGAAAAACATCCGTATCTAACTCTTCTCGCATGTCAGCCAAATATTTGATACCAGCTCCATTTTGACGTGACAAAATCAAGGGTGACATCATGTCTTGAATACTGAATTTCTTATCAATGTTCAAAATAAAGACATACTTGAATTCAAGTCCTTTACTCTTATGGATAGTCATCAAATTCACAGCATGTTTTGGAAGGGCCACTTCAACGTCAGCCAAATCATTTTCACTTTCTAAGACGCGATCAATCATGCGAATAAAGCGTGATAAGCCTTTAAAGCCAGTCTTTTCAAAATTATTAGCACGAAGTGCAAGGGCGTAAAGATTGGCTTGGCGCTGCTCGGCACGGGGGAGATTGCCCACGTAATCATAATAAAAGCGCTCATTGTAAATCTTCCAAATCAAATCATAAAGCGAATGCCATTTGGCAAAATCACGCCACTTGCTAAAGCAAGTCATAAAATCTTTTAATTTTTCACGTAAAACTGGTGTGACCAATTCTGCATGCTGACCTTGATTAGCCAAAGCATGTCCTAGTTTTTGGTAAAGATTGGCTCTGGTCTCATCCTTGCTTGTTTGAAGAGCAAGACGAGCAAGATCATCTTCGTTAAAAGAAAACATTGGTGAACGCATCAGAGCTACCAAAGCATAATCATTAAGCGGATTATCCAGAGCTCGAAGGGTATCTAGCATCACCATAACTTCAACAGATTTTAGGTAATTTTGCTCACCGCCATCCGTCACCAAAGGAATACCATAATGTTCAAAAGTCTGCAAAATACCATCATTACGCGTACGTGATGAAACTAGCAACGTGATGTCTTCAAAGGCAACACCTTCTTCGTTATGCAGGCGAATAATTTCTTTAGCTACCAGCTTAACCTCGTTTGGATTGATTTGCTCCTCTTCTGGACTACTTGCAAGTTCACCACCATCATCAGTATCGTAAATAAGGACTTGTGTTTTATTTTCTGGATGAGCTTCTTTTTGTGCGGGACTGCCTGCTACTAACTGGTGCATGCCATCATACAAAATTTCCCCAACAGACTCGTCCATCAAATGCGTAAAGACACTATTTGTCGTATCCAAGACTTCTGACTGACTACGGAAGTTTTCTTTTAGCAGAATTAATTTTCCATGTTCTGGATGCTCTTGAAAATCCTTGAATTTTTGGTTAAAAATCTGCGGATCAGCCTGACGAAAACGATAGATAGATTGCTTGATATCTCCCACCATGAATCGATTATGACCATTTGACAATAATTCAAGCATGCGTTCTTGCGTGTGATTGCTATCTTGGTACTCATCGACCATGACTTCGTGGTATTTATCTTGGTAGAGCTCACGAATATCTGGATTTTCTTCCAAAATCTGGATAGCAAAATGAGCGATATCCGAAAACTCAAAAGCATTTTCTTGGATTTTAGCTTGCAAATATTGTTCAGAAAAATCCTGCATAAACGCTTGTAAAAGTTCTAACAAAGGCAGACTTTCCGATTGGTATTTGAAGATAGTTTCTAAGTGTTTCAGACCAGCCAAACGACCTTGGAGAGTCTTGAAAATTGGATATTTTACCCCTGCAACTGTCACAGCTGGACTAGATGGAATCAAGTCAGCCACATCTGTCGCCAAACGACCAAGTCCATCACGACCGTAAAGCGTCTCAAAATGCAAAGCCCACTCATGCAAATGCTCAATCATGTTCAAATGCTTTTTATAAGCCGCTGTAGGCGTCCCCTTAGCTGTTTTTTGCTTGTAATCTTCTAAATCCGTCACATCTTGTAATTGATTAGCTGTCTCATGCATGCAAGCTAGAAAATCCACAACTTCTTGGTCGGGAATGGCGGAAAAATCAGTATAGGTTCTAGCACCTTTCAAGAAAACCTCAGACAGCCATTTCTTAGGATTATCCGTTGCTTGAATGAAATCATAGATTTTGTAAACAATTCCTCTAAAAGCTGTGGTATCTTTACGATTGCCAGAAAAATTACGAACTAATTTGCGGAAAATGTCTTGATTTTGCCCCGTCATGTAATCTGCAAAAAGATCTGCAAAAACGTCATTCTTGACAAGATCTTGTTCGCTCTTATCCGTCATAATGCGAAAAGTCGGTGAAATTCCTAATGTGTAGCCGTATTGGTTAACCAACTTTTGCGTAAAGGCATCCATGGTTCCAATATCAGCAGTCTGCAGAGCTAGCAGCTGCTCATTAAGATAGGTTTTTAAATCATTATGCGTCGCTTGTTGCAAAGCTTGGCTGATTTTTTTCTCAAGACGTTCTTTTAATTCTCCCGCTGCTTTAACTGTAAAGGTCGAAATAAAGAGCTGGTCAACAGTAACCCCACGCAAAATTTTATCAATAATGCGCTCAACCATGACGAAAGTTTTCCCAGAACCAGCCGACGCTGATACCAAAATATTGTTGCCATAGCTATAAATGGCTTCAATTTGTTCAGGTGTTCGTTTTTGCGCTTTTGATGACTGCGCCTCTTTTTGCTGTAGAGAAGAAATCGCTTCAGCCGTTAAAAATGGTTTAAAGATCATCTTTTTCCTCCTCTTCTTGCATCAGGCTCAAAAAGCCTTGACGTCTATCTTTTCTTGGTAATTTAAACCACTTGCGTGCGTATGGCATGTGGCGATCCGCTTCAAAGCGTGTGATAGCTTTTAATTGGTCACCCTTAACCGTCTTACCATCCTCACTGTAAGGATTAATCAAAAAGTATCCTTGTTTAATTTGCTCAGCTGCTTGAAGGAATAATTTTTGATTATAATCTAGTAAAATATCTAACTCTTCTTGCGTGTAAACAGAATCATTAAGATGATAATTTCCATTTGATAAATAGCCTTTTTCATCTTCTAAGAACAAGCCACGATAGCGGAGTTCTTTAGACAAATTCTCCAAAATTTTCTCTGTAGTAGCTACCGATGACAAATCTACTTTTGGCTCTTGCATGTGAAGGTACATGGCTCCAAAAATCTTATCTGATTCACTTTTAATTTTTTTATCGCGAAGTGCTTGCATATAAGTCACCAATTGCGGATTAAGACCATTGTAGAATTTTTGAATATCAAAGGTATTGTTACTTGATTTGTAATCAACCACCCCAAGACTTCCATCTGACAAACGATCCACACGGTCAATAATGCCTCGAATACGAACTGCATTGGCAAGCATTAATTCAAAAGGTTCTTCTTCATTTTCCACCTGGATCTGAGTATCCTGACGTAAAATGGTTGCCGTGCTTCTAGCAATATCTTCTAAGACTATCAATGAGTAGCGGCTTTCCTCGTCTTCTTCGTAGATAAATTTGAAAGCATCTTCGGCGTTGGTTGTTTGAATAGCTCGATCTAATTTATTGTCAAACGGCTGGTTAGAAGCATCTCTCATGACCAATTCAAAGACACGATGAAGGTATGTTCCGTGATTTCTAGCGTCAGGGTGAATGGTTTCAACCTCTTGTAAACCAAGCACATACTGTAAGAAATATTTGTACTGATTGTTATAGAAAGTTGTCACCGCTGATGAAGATAAATTAATCGGCTCATCACTTGGAAAACGCGTCTCAATCACTTCATCAGAAACTGGCTTGGTCTGCATATTGTCCTTAATAAGTGGCAATTCAATACCGTCATTTACCAGTTTTTTACGAAGATAACGTACAGCTACTGACCAGAAGGTCTGCTCTTCTTTGCTAAGCTCGCGTTCTTCTTCAATAGCTAAGCGATTAACCTCAATCACACGAGATAAGAGCGCTTTATAATTCCCAATGTCTTCAGCATCTGTCGACAAACGATTTCGTCCCTTAACCAAAACAGGCACACCAAAGCTAGCTAATTCCGCAAGATAAGAAGATTCCTTATCTTCTGACTCGTTAGCAATTTGTGGCAAACTGAGCACCAATTCTTCCGTCGCTGAATTAAACAATGACAAAGCAGCAAAATGATTTTTCTTAATATTTTCACGACTAATCACATCAAAACGTTGATTGTCAGCTGTTGTCTCATTAACCTTGGCACGTTCTTCATCTGAAATCAAGCTACGATTTTGCGCAATCTTTGGGAAATGCGACTGCGTCATACCAAGTGCAAAGACAAATTTATTGGTATGTGGCTCAACCAAATCATAAGATTTTACAGAAACCACATCAACACTTGCTGGCACTACGCGGTACTGGGCAGCCAACATACCGCTTCTTAAAAGAGCTAAAAATTCATCCAAAGACAATTTTTCTTGTCCAAAAATCGTTTGAAATTGCTCGAGAATGCCAGTAAATGTTCGCCAAACTTGCTCGTGCTTTTCCTGGTCATTTTCTGAGAAGGTAGCTACCATACGCTCTAAATTCTCAGGCAAAGAAATAGCACTTAAGAAAGTCATCAATTTTTCAAGCAGGCTTGAGCCAAACTGCTTTTGTGCCTTAAATAAAGCTAGCAAAGGCGCCATGATTTGCTCGCGCATGCAATTAATATAAGCTAAGTGTTCTTCACCTTTGTAAGCAATCGTGAACTCCTTACCAAATTTACTTTGTCCTTTAATATCAGCGTAAATCAGATATTGCTCAAAAAGGTCTAAATCATCTTGAGTGAAGGAACCATAAAGTCCTGTTTTCAAAAGATTAACCACATCTTCCATACGAAAACGGTAACGTTTCACGCGCTCCAAGGAATCAATAAAATGCACCAAAGGATGATCGCTCATCGACTCTGCTTTTCCAAAATAATAGGGAATTTCATATTTATCAAAAATTTTGCCGATTTGCAGACGATAGCTATCCACATCACCCAAAAGCACCAAAATATCTTTATAGCGATAGCCTTGGTGAAGTTTATGACGAATAGCCTTTGCCACATGCTCAACTTCTTCTTTTTGATTAATAACATCCCAGATAGCATAATGTTTCTTATCATCTGGCGTTAAGGTGATATCTGATGTTGTAAAGTCGTGCTTAGCTTCAAAGAGTTTTGACAACTTAGCAAATGCTTCTTGAGATTTTTGAGAGCTCTCAACATATTCTGGCTGTGTTTGAAATTTAGCTGCCAAAGAACGTAAAAAATCCAAACTTGCCTGATAGACATTCCCAGTTGAAAATGTCGCCTTATAAGCCTTTTGACTACTGTAAGTTCCGATAATCACTTGAGCACATTTTTCTTCTAAAAGGCTGACCAAATCTTCCTCTTCTGCTGAAAAACGTGTAAAACCGTCGATAACCAAAACAACATTTTCAAGCGCATCATCCAACTGACCCGATGCTACCTGCTTAGTAAAAAATGCAATTTTTGACTGATTGTCATACTGATTGGCTAACAAAATATCATTAACCGCCAAAAATATTTTCACCAAATCTTCTTGCTTCTCAGCCGTATGCAATTCTGTCAAGTCGAGCACGGTCATGTTAGCCGTTTTTAATTCCTTATACAAATCAACCAATTGCTTGATGAAATTCGTATCTTGCTTTAAACGCCCAAAAACTTTCAAATCCGTATCCGAAAAATGAGACAGCGCACGATAAAAAATCATAGCTAATCCATTATCATCAATCGTTTCTTTGGTCTGAGGCTCATTTAAGACAAAATAGCGTGCCATTTGAGCAAAACGCGTAATGGTAATGGCAAAAGACGCTTGGTCAGGTAAAAGTTCCAGAACCGCCCTTTCCTTTTCAAAAGACAAAGAATTTGGAGCGATGTAGAAAACACGCTTACCAGCTTTAGCCTCTTCCATCGCTTTTCTTGTCAAAATTTCAGTCATATCAAACTGAATATCTGTATATAATAATTTCATAATAATCCTTCGTCATATCACTAGATAATCCTATTATATCAAATTCTGCTATCAGTTTGGCTTTTTGATAAACAAGAAACCACCACTACTTTCGTAGCGGTGGTTTATCTATATTAACCCAAATAGCCTAATATTGTCTCAAATGACTAACGAACTTCTGCTCCGAGTTGTTCAACAAGGACTTTAGTGATTTTATCCATGTATTTAGTAACTTCTTCATCAGTCAAGTTGTCGTTTGGATTTTGGAAAGTAAGGCTGTAAGCCATTGATTTCATACCTTCAGCAATATTTGCACCAGCATAGACGTCAAAGAGCTTGATATCAGTTAAACGTTTCACTTTAGCTGATTCAATAGCAGCAACGATTTCTTTGTGAGTAGTAGTTGCTGGCAATAGCAAAGCAATATCACGAGAAACTGCTGGGAATTTAGTGATTTCAACAAACGCTTTATCAGCTTGAAGAGCAGCTTCAATAATATCCAAGTTTAATTCAGCTACGTAAGTTTCTGGAACGTTGTAGTTTTTAGCTGTTTGTGGGTGGATTTGACCAACAAAACCAACTAACTGACCATCCAAGTAGATGCTTGCTGTACGACCTGGATGCATGCTTTCAAGACCTTTTTCAGCAACATATTCAACTGTCAAATCAAGTTTGTTAAAGATAGCTTCAACGATACCTTTAGCATAGAAGAAATCAACTGGAATTGCTTTTGTTTGGAAATCTTTTTCAGCAACTAAACCAGAGATAGCAAAGGCAAATGTGCTGATTTCGTTTGGTAATTCTTCTTTTGGATTACCTTTTTGTTCGAAGACTTTACCGATTTCGTAAATTGCTAAGTTACTGTTTTTACGAGCAACGTTGTAGGCAATAGTATCAAGCATACCAGAAACAACATTTTGACGAAGAACTGAACGTTCTACTGACATTGGCCACATCAATTCAGTTAAATTGCTTGGTTGCAACGTGAATTCAGTAGCTTTTTCAGGTGTTGTCAAAGTGTATGAGGCGATTTCAGTCAATCCAGCACCTTCAGCGATTGAACGCATTTTACGACGCAATTTTTGTGTTGCTGTCAATTCACCTGCAGTACCAGCAGCTTCTGGAAGTGTTGTTGGAAGGTTTTCGTAACCGTAAATACGAGCAATTTCTTCAACCAAGTCAGCTTGGATAGCAATATCCCAACGACGACGTGGTACTGAAACTGTGAATTTATCAGCATTTCCTGACAAACCAAAACCAAGTTTTGCAAAGACATCTTCAATATCAGCATATGTCAATTCAGTTCCCAAACGAACGTTTACGTAGTCAAGGGTTGTTGATACTTCAACATCTTCAGTTGGTACAGAACCAGCTTCCACATGACCAGAAAGAACTTCACCTTCAGCTAATTCTGTAAGCATTGCTGCTGCAAAATCAAGAGCTTCGTCGACAGTAGCGTAGTTGATACCTTTTTCAAAACGAGCTGAGCTTTCAGAACGAAGGTTCAAACGAGATCCAGTACGGCGGATGGCTGTACCATCAAAGACAGCAGCTTCAAGAACAACGTTTTTAGAATCGTTGTCGATTTCAGTAGCTTGACCACCCATCACACCAGCAAGAGCAACTGGTTTGTCAGCAACTGTGATAACAAGGTCTTCTTCTATCAATTCACGTTCTTCGCCATCAAGAGTGACCAATTTTTCACCAGCACGCGCATTGCGAGCGACGATTTTATTGTCTTCAAATTTATTCAAATCAAAAGCATGCATTGGTTGACCGAAGTACAATAGCACGTAGTTTGTCACGTCGACAACATTGTTGATTGGACGAATACCAGCGTTCATCAAAAGGTTTTGCAACCATTGTGGACTTGGTTTAACAGTCACGTTTTCAACGACACGTGCTTTGTAAGTCAAGACTTTGTCAGACTCGATAGCAACATCGATAACGTCTTTTGCAGCTTTAGAAACTTCTTTGAGTTCTTTTTCTGGGAAGTGAACTTCTTTTCCGTAGATAGCAGCTACTTCATGTGCAACCCCACGCATTGAAAGGGCATCTGCACGGTTTGGTGTGATTGACAACTCAACAATTTCATCATCCAAATCAAGATATGGGAAAATGCTGTCACCTGGTTTAGCATCTTCTGGCAAGATTTGAATACCGTCTGAAAATTCTTTTGGAATGATTGATTCTGGCAAACCAAGCTCTTGGAGTGAGCAAATCATACCAAGTGATTCCATACCACGGATTTTACCTTTTTTGATTTTGTAGTTGTCAGCAATACGTGCGCCTGGTACAGCTACGATAACTTTGATACCTGCAGTAACGTTTGGAGCACCACAAACGATTTGGCGCAATTCATCATCACCAGTATCTACTTGGCAAAGGTGCAAGTGTGTTTCAGGAACATCTTCACAAGATACAACGTGACCAACAACCAATTTTGTCAATCCTTCAGATGGTGATGAAACTCCTTCAACCTCAATCCCTGTTGTTGACATTTTTTCAGAAAGCTCATGTGTTGTAACATCAACATCAACAAGCTCTTTTAACCATTTATAACTTACTAACATAATATGTGTTAAAAGCTTTTCGCAGTCAAAATACGTTTGACAGGTAAGCTTCTTTATCCCTTTCTACTCTTATTCTTTTAAGGCTTTTCGCATAAGCCAATCTGTGTCTACTTTATCGCCAACTTTAAATAAGTGCTCTGAAAATTTTTCAAATCCGTATTTATGGTAGAAACCTTGAGCTTTGATATTGCCTTCCCAGACACCTAACCAAGCCCAATCAAATTCACCTGCCTTAGCCATATCAAGCGCCAGCTCAAATAATTTCTTACCTAAGCCAAATCCCTGACATTCACTAAGAATGTAGATACGTTGAATTTCAAAAGCATTTTCCAACTCATGCTCAGTCTGTGCTGCGCCCCAGTTTACTTTCATAAAACCAACCTCGCGCCCATCAACTTTGACAAATCGAACATCAGATTCTTTATCTGTCACATCTTTTTCAAGTTGCGCTAAAGTATAATTCTCATCGAAAAATTGTTGAAGTTCTTCTTCGGTATTATCAAAACCAAAGGTTTCACGGAAAGTATCGATGCTAAGCTTTTGCAGCGCCTCTAACTTATCCAAGGTCACTTTTTCAACTTTGATTTCTGCCATGATGACCTCCAATTCTTTTTCTTGCTAATCAATTATTTAAATTGATCTGAGAAACGGACATCGCCTTGATAGAAACCACGAATATCATTGATACCGTAACGAAGCATCGCAATACGTTCTTGACCAAGACCAAAAGCAAATCCAGAATATTTTTCTGAGTCTACACCAGACATTTCAAGAACACGAGGGTGTACCATACCAGCACCAAGGATTTCAATCCAACCAGTTTTCTTACATACGTTACAACCTTTACCACCACATTTGAAGCATGAGACGTCAACTTCTACTGATGGTTCAGTGAATGGGAAGTATGAAGGACGAAGACGGATTTTACGATCTTCACCAAACATTTTCTTGATAATCATTTCAAGAGTTCCTTTAAGATCACCCATAGAAATGTTTTCACCAACAACAAGACCTTCGATTTGGTGGAATTGGTGGCTGTGTGTCGCATCATCTGTATCACGACGGAACACACGTCCTGGTGAGATCATTTTCAATGGACCTTTAGAAAAGTCGTGTTTATCAAGTGTACGAGCTTGCACAGGACTTGTGTGAGTACGAAGCAAGATTTCTTCAGTGATGTAGAAAGTATCTTGCATGTCACGAGCTGGGTGATCTTTTGGCAAGTTCATACGTTCAAAGTTGTAGTAATCTGATTCAACTTCATATCCATCAACAACTTGGAATCCCATACCAAGGAAAATATCTTCGATTTCTTCACTTGTTTGCGTCAAGACATGACGGTTACCAAGGTTAACTTGACGTCCTGGAAGAGTCACATCCAAGCTTTCTGATTCCAATTGTGCTTTGATTTTAGCAGCTTCAACGATTTTAGCTTGTTCTTCAAAAGCTTTTGTCAAAACGTCACGTACTTCATTAACTTGTTTTCCGACAACTGGACGCATTTCTTTAGAAAGATCTTTCAAGCCTTTCAATAATTCTGTCAATGATCCTTTTTTACCAAGAACTTGCACACGTAATTCTTGAAGTTCTTTTGCATTGTTTCCACGCATTTCAGCCAATTTAGCTTGCGTAGATGATTTTAATTCTTCTAACTGCGCTTGTAAATCCATTAAAATTCCTTCCTTGGGGCAACCCCTAATGTTTTTAAACGAAAAAAGCGTGCCACACTCCAATAGCGGAGCGTTGACACGCGGTACCATCCGTTTTTTATCTGACTAGCAGACCTTAATTCATCGTCTTTAACATGAGTGAATTCGCCAAACTTTCATCTAGGAAGCTTCCAGTCACGACTTCCATTCCCTGTTAAACTGCCATAAGGTTACTATTCTCATAAGACACTATTCAATTTACACCCCATTCTAGCAAATTTTTTGCCATTTGACAAGGTTGAATATAGTGGCTTAATTCACACTAACCTGACCTGAATAATAATCAAAGCTTAAACCACTTTGGACATTTGGAATGAAAACATTAAACTCTAAACTACCGTCAGATGATTTTGCTTCCAAATGTGTCCCGCTAGCAAGAATATTATCGCCATCATAAATCAAAGTCACTCGGTAACGAACACGTTTATTCTGATCAAGTGCTCTTCTGACCTGACCTTCGTAGTAATTCTGACCCGTTGAGTCTTCTGAACTAGCTTCATTTGCCCAAGCTGTCTGAGTGGCTACATTTTCAGGATTGCTTGTTGAAGCATCAAAGCCTTTTAAGCCGCCGACTAAAGCATAGCCAAGCAAATGCCCACGGTCAACAGCATGACTATATCTTCCAGAGATATTTTGGGCTTGATGCCAGCCAGCTGGCGTCCAAGAGGTTGACCCATTTCCAGTTTCCTCACGGCTTCTGTATTGACGTGTCAACTTACTCAACAAAGCATTTGCGACCGTTGGAACAGTCTGACCTTGCACAATTTTTGTTTTGTTATTGGCATAAGGTTTGCTAGCTACTCTTGCATTCAAATCGGTTTTATTTCCGTTAACCAAATAAGCTCCCGCGCCGTTCCATTCTAAGTTTGAACCAAGCTGAGCTTTAACGCTGTCTGTTAAGACTGAATCTGCCAATTCTTGACTTGGCGTTGCTTGATTAGCAGATGACTGATTTGACACAATCTTTACAGATGATTCTCCCGTAATCAAGGAAATAACTTGATTAACAGGATTACTTGAATCTGAAGTTGTCAGCCAACCCGCACCAATACTAAGCAATAAAACTAATAAAAAAATAAATGATTTTGCCTGTTTAGACAGTTTTGATTTCTTTACCATAAAATCCTTTCACTAAAAAAGTGGAACATCGTGCTTTATCAAAACCATAAAGTCGATTATCCCACTTCTACATTTTCGTCAAGCTGCTCTAAAATACAAATAGCTTATTGACCTGTAAATTTACCAATAATTGCTTGCCATTTATCAATCGATAAAATTGAGAATGGATTTTTACCATCACCAATGACGGCATATCCAATCATCAATCCAACTGCTAAAAATAAACAAGCCAAAAGAGCAACCACTAGAACTAGTCCTAACTGTTTTGCTACGTACTTCCAGCCACTTGTCATTTTTTAAGCCTCACTTATACGTTTAATATTTGCACCGAGTTTAGCCAATTTTTCATGGAATTTGTAATATCCACGGTCAAGATGATTCAAGCGACCAACTGTTGTTGTTCCTTTTGCCACCATCCCAGTCAAAATAAGGGCTGCACTAGCACGAAGGTCAGTTGACATAACTGGAGCACCTTGAAGCTCTAGCCCACCATGAATCATAGCTGTATCGCGCATGATTTCTGACTGCAAGCCCATACGGCGCATTTCTTCCAAATGTTGGAAACGATTCTCAAAGACCGTTTCAATCATTGTTGATTCGCCATTGACAACTGCCATCAAAGCTGTAAATTGCGCTTGCATATCAGTTGGGAAACCTGGGTGAGGAAGAGTTTTAACCGTTACAGGTTTCAATTTTGCTGTATCAGCAATAACACGAATCCCTTCAGGTTCATCAATAACGGTCACACCCATCTCAATCAATTTTGAAATCAAAGGACGATTGTGTTCCCAGATAGCATCCTTAACAAGAACATTACCCGATGTCATAGCTGTCGCTACCATGAAAGTTCCAGCTTCAATACGATCTTGAACCACATCATGTTCAGCACCATGAAGACTATCGACACCAGTAATCGTCAAAGTCTCTGTACCAGCACCTTTAACGATAGCACCCATTTTATTAAGCAGCATCGCTAAATCAACGATTTCCGGCTCACGTGCAACATTTTCAATAACAGTCACACCTTCTGCCAAAGTTGCTGCCATCATCAAGTTTTGTGTTGCACCAACTGATGGGAAATCCATGTAAATTGTTGTCCCTTTAAGTTTCCCATCAACAGTCGCTGTGATATCACCACCAGCTTGTGTGATTTTTGCCCCCATAGCTTCCAAACCTTTAAGGTGAAGGTCAATTGGACGACTACCAATCGTGCAGCCACCAGGCATTGATACTTTTGCATGACCTTTACGCGCTAAAATTGGTCCTAAAACAACGATTGAAGCACGCATTTTGCTAACATATTCATATGGGGCGATATCCAAAATATCTCCTGAAGCATCCACTTCAATGGTGTTCTTTGCTTCATCAAAATTAACTTGAATATCTAAACCACGGACAACATTATTCATCGTAAAGACATCTGAAAGGATTGGGACATTTGTTAAAACTGTCTTTCCTTCCTTCGGTAAAATTGTCGCTGCAAGAAGAGGAAGAACCGCATTCTTTGCTCCTTCAATGATTACTTCTCCTTCTAGGCGTGTATTACCACCTTCAATAATAATTTTATCCAAAATGAACTCCATTCTTATATTATAATATCAAAATTATATCATAGTTTAGCGATTATTGCTTTTATTGAAAGCCAAAGAAGAAAGTCTGGCTGACTGTAATGATTTCCAAAATAAAGTGACTTACCATATAACCAAGTGCAATACTAACCAAAAGAATAAACACTTTAAGACGACCAATATTCTCAGGCGTATTCTTAATCAATTTTGACCAATCAAATAAATTTCGAAGAATTTGATGGGTCATTGCAATAAAAACAAGGTGACTAATCAAAGTCACTGAACTATTTAAAATTTCCATAGGACTATTATATCAGATTTCATTTTTGACAACAAAAAACTTCACAAGTGTGAGCTTTCTTCATGAAAAAAACATCAAAAAATAATAAATAAAAGAAAAGGTCTGAGATAAATTCTCAGACCTTTTCTTTTATTTATTACCAACACTGATACGGTTCAAAGCACGGCGAAGAGCAACTTGTGCACGACGTACTTCGTCGTTATCGTGAGTACTTTGAGCTTGTTCCAATTTACGTTCAGCACGAATCTTAGCGCGTTCAGCACGGCTAACATCGATGTCGCGTTCACGTTCTGCAGAATCTGCAACAATTGTCACAAGATTATCTTTAATCTCAATAATACCACCGTTGATAGCTACCCAATCCACGTGATTAGGATCATCTGTACGATGAATTTTCATCTCGTGAACCGTTAGCGGAGCAATGAGGTTAATGTGTTCTGGCAAAATCCCCATCTCACCATCCGGTGTTTTTACTGAAATAAAATTAGCATGGTGATCATAGCGAATACCATCTGGTGTTACTACCTGAACAGTCATAAATGTCATGGTATCACCTCATTAGTAATTCATTTTCTTAGCTTTTTCAACTACATCCTCGATTGGACCTACGTTACGGAAAGCATCTTCTGGAAGATCATCGTATTTACCTTCCAAAATTTCTTTGAAGCCACGAACAGTTTCAGCAACTGGTACGTATGAACCAGGCATACCTGTAAATTGTTCAGCAACGTTGAAGTTTTGTGACAAGAAGAATTGGATACGACGAGCACGTCCAACCAATGTTTTTTCTTCATCTGACAATTCATCCATACCAAGGATTGCGATGATATCTTGCAATTCACGGTAGCGTTGAAGAACACGTTGAACTTCTGTTGCCACTTCATAGTGTTCTTGACCAACAATTTCTGGTGCAAGGGCACGTGAACTTGAAGCAAGTGGGTCAACGGCTGGGTAGATACCCATTTGAGTCAACTTACGTTCAAGGTTAGTTGTTGAATCCAAGTGAGCGAATGCTGTTGCTGGCGCTGGGTCGGTGTAGTCATCGGCTGGCACGTAGATGGCTTGAATTGATGTAACAGAACCTTTTTTAGTTGATGTGATACGTTCTTGCAATTGCCCCATTTCAGTAGCCAATGTTGGTTGGTAACCAACGGCTGATGGCATACGACCAAGAAGGGCTGATACTTCAGAACCTGCTTGAGTGAAACGGAAGATGTTATCGATGAAGAGAAGCACGTCTTGTCCTTCAACATCACGAAAGTATTCCGCGATAGTTAAACCAGTAAGGGCAACACGCATACGTGCTCCAGGTGGTTCATTCATTTGACCGAAGACCATGGCTGTTTTTTCGATAACACCAGATTCTTTCATTTCCCAGTAAAGGTCATTACCTTCACGTGTACGTTCCCCAACACCGGTAAATACTGAGATACCACCGTGTTCTTGGGCAATGTTGTGAATCAATTCTTGGATAAGAACGGTTTTACCAACACCGGCACCACCGAAAAGTCCAACTTTACCACCTTTTAGGTAAGGGGCAAGAAGGTCAATAACTTTGATACCTGTTTCAAGGATTTCTGATGATGTTGATAATTCATCAAATGCTGGTGCTTTTTTGTGAATTGGTTCGCGTGGTGCGTCTTCTGTAAATGGTTCATCAAGGTCAATCGTATCCCCAAGAACGTTAAACACACGACCCAAAGTTTCTTTACCAACTGGTACACTGATTGGACGACCAGTATCAAAAACTTCTAATCCACGTGTAAGCCCATCAGTTGATTCCATAGCGATAGTACGTACAAGACCGTCTCCAAGTTCAAGAGCAACTTCGAGCACAATTTTTTGAGACTTATCGCCATCTTTATAAACAATCAATGCATTATTAATCTCAGGTAGTTTGTCACCAGCAGCAAACGCAACGTCGACAACTGGACCTACAACCTGAGCAATTTTGCCTGAGCTCATGTTTTTCTCCTTTTAGATTTTTTAGGGAGTCGTTCCCTTTTTTATGAGGCTAAAATGCACTCACATTTTATTCTAGTGCATTAGCACCTGCTACAATTTCTGTGATTTCTTGTGTAATAGCAGCTTGACGAGCACGGTTGTACTGAATTGTCAAATCATTAATAACGTTTTTGGCATTATCAGTTGCTGTTTGCATAGCTGTCATACCAGCGGCATGTTCAGCAGTTTTAGCATCAACAATGGCACCATAAATAAGGCTTTCAGTATATTGTGGTAAGAGTTGTTCCAAAATCATTTCACGATTTGGTTCTAATTCAAAACCACTGACACCTTCTTCTGCTGCTTCATCAGCATCCAATTCAGCAATTGGAAGCATTTGTTGCACACGAACTTGACTAGTCAAGCTGTTCACGTGGTGATTGTAACATACATATAATTCATCGAACAATTCGTTTTTATACATCTCAACAGATTTTGCGATGATATTTCCAACTTGTTCAAATGATGGCTGATCTTCCAAACCACGCAATTCAAAGACAACGTTCATTCCACGAGCTTTAAAGAAATCAGCACCAATACCACCGATGGCAATAATAGCATAGTTACCATCTTGGTGATATTCCTCAATAAGATCCATCATTGCTTTCAAGATTTTTGAGTTATATCCGCCAACAAGTCCTTTGTCAGACGTGATAACAATGTAACCAGTCTTTTTAACCGGACGAGCGGCTAGCATTGGATTTTTTGAACCATTAACTAGTTCTGATTTCAATAAGTCAGTAGTGATTTGACGAATTTTTGAAGCGTAAACTTGAAAATCTTTTGCTGCTTGCTCAGATTTGGTCAATTTTGCAGCTGATACCATTTGCATGGCACCAGTGATATGACTTGTTTTCTGAGTTGAAATAATTTTCCCTTTGATTTCACTAAGAGAGCCTGCCATATGCTACCTCCCTCTTATTTGAATTCTGACTGATCTTTAAAGGCTTTAATAGCTGCATCTAAGACAGATTCTTCTGGTAAATCTTTGGTTGTACGGATAGTTTCAAAGATTGATTCGTAATGTGCATCAAAGTAATCATACAAAGCTTCTTCAAATGCTAAAATGTCATTAACTGGCACATCATCCAAGAAACCATGAGTAAGTGCATAAAGAATCACAACTTGTTTTTCAACAGGAAGTGGTTTGTGAACAGGTTGTTTAAGCACTTCAACTGTACGACGTCCACGATTAAGTTTAGCTTGTGTTGCTGCATCCAAATCAGAACCGAATTGTGTAAAGGCTTCAAGTTCACGGTAAGAAGCCAAGTCAAGACGAAGGGTACCAGCAACTTTCTTCATTGCTTTGATTTGTGCTGAACCACCAACACGTGACACTGAAGAACCAGCATCAATCGCAGGACGAATACCCGAGTTAAAAAGATTTTCTTGCAAGAAAATTTGTCCGTCAGTGATAGAAATCACGTTTGTTGCGATGTAAGCTGAAATATCACCAGCTTGTGTTTCAATAAATGGAAGTGCTGTAATAGAACCACCACCAAGAGCATCAGAAACTTTCGCAGAACGTTCAAGCAAGCGGCTGTGAAGATAGAAGACATCACCTGGGTAAGCTTCACGTCCTGGTGGACGACGAAGAAGAAGTGACAGTTCACGGTAAGCTACTGCTTGTTTTGATAGATCATCATAAACGATCAATACATGTTTTCCGTTATACATAAATTCTTCTGCCATTGCAACACCGGCATACGGAGCGATGTAAAGTAATGGAGAAGGTTGTGAAGCTGAGGCTGTCACAACGATTGTGTAATCAAGGGCACCGTATTTACGAAGTGTTTCAACTTGTGTACGAACAGTAGATTCTTTTTGACCAATCGCAACATAGATACAAATCATATCTTGTCCTTTTTGGTTCAAAATTGCGTCAATCGCAACAGATGTTTTACCTGTTTGACGGTCACCAATGATCAATTCACGTTGACCACGTCCAATTGGAACCAAAGCGTCAATCGCTTTAAGACCTGTTTGGAGTGGTTCAGAAACTGATTTACGTTGCATAACGCCTGGTGCAGGTGTTTCAACTGGACGTGTAGCAGTTGTCTTGATATCACCAAGACCATCTACTGGTTGACCAAGTGGGTTAACAACACGACCGATAAGAGCTTCACCTACTGGTACTTCCATGATTTTACCAGTACGTTTTACTTCATCACCTTCACGAATTGTAGAGAAATCTCCAAGAATGATGATACCAACGTCATTTGACTCAAGGTTTTGAGCCATACCGAAAGCACCATTTGAAAATTCAAGAAGTTCTCCACTCATGGCATTATCAAGACCACGAGCACGAGCAATACCATCACCGATATAAGTGATAACACCAGTTTCTGTGACGTCAAAATTTGGCTGGAAGTTTTCAATTTGCTTTTTAATTAAAGCGCTAATTTCTTGTGCATTAATTGCCAAAAGTCACACCACTTTCTATTTCAAATTCATTTTAAATTCTTGCAATTGACGACGAATACTTGTGTCAATTACTTTATTGTTAACATTGATAACAAATCCACCAAGGATTGATTCGTCAATGTCTTCAACGAGTTTTCCAGCTTTAACACCGAATTTTTCAGCAACTAAAGCTAGGATACGTTCTTTTTGTTCATCAGTTAAAGCTACCGCTGTTGTTACAACGATATCGTGTTGATTTGTTGCGATAACAAAATCTTTTTGAACACCTTCTAAGATGGCTTTCAAGAACGCTTCTCGTTCGTTTTGTAAAATTACCTCAAGAAAATTGTTCATGTAAACTGAACTAGACTCTTGAAGCAACCTAACAAGTTTTACTTTTTCATCACGTGAAACGACTAAACTTGACAAGAAGTCAGCTAAGTTTGTCTCTTCAAAAACAGACAACAAAGCTTCTGTTTCTGATTGGAGTTCAGCTAAACTGTCTTTTTCAATAGCAATTTCTACGAGACTTTTCGCATATTGCTCAACAAGAGCTTGTGTCTTTTTATCCATTAGGCATCTCCTAGCTTGTCAAGATAGCTATCAATGAGATTACTTTGAGCTTCTTTGTCAAGATTAGCTGTCATGATTTTTTCTGCCAAAAGGACAGTCAAATCAGCGACATCACCTTTAACACTTGAAAGAGCTTCTGCTTTACTTTGTTCGATATCTTGATTAGCTTTAGCTTTCAAGCGACTAGCTTCTTCGTGTGCTTCAGCGACGATTTTAATCTCTTGATTTTTACCAGTTTCTTTGGCATCATCAATAATTTGAGTGGCCTCAGTACGAGCGCCAGCTAACTCTTCTTGACGTTTAGCAGCAAGAGCTTCTGCTTCTTTACGTGCTGCTTCTGCACCATCAATATCATTAGCAATTTTTTCTTCACGAGCGGTAAAGACCCCTGTCAATTGTTCCCAAGCAAAAAGTTTGATGAGAACCAACAAAAGGATCACTGAGCCAGCAGTAATAATAATATTACCAATACTTGTACTATTGATTAGTATTTCCATTGATTATTCCTTTCTTAAGATTCATCCTCATCTTCTGGAAGTTCTTCTGAGATATATTTAGATGACAAAATTGTGAATACGTACGCTTGAATGCATCCGATAAAGACTGAGAAAGCAACCCAAGCCAAGTTAAGGGCAAAGGCCAATGGAGCAAAAATCAAGCTTTTTGTACCAAAACCCACAATCAAAGCAGTAACAACTTCACCAGCATAAATGTTACCAAATAAACGTAGAGCAAGTGACAAAATGTTAGTAAATTGCTCTAAGATGTTCATTGGAAGCATCATTGGGAAAGGACTTAAGTAACCCTTCAAATATGCTTTGACACCTTTCTTTCGAACACCTTCAACATGGACAACAATCGCAACGATTAAAGATAAAGTAAAATCGACCATGAAAGTTGATGTTGGAGATGTCCAAAAGTTATAATCTTCAGACTCCAATTTAACTAGCAAACCAAGGTTGTTAGCAATCAGAATGAAAAAGAAGAATGTGAACATCAACAAGCTGTACTTAGGAGTGTATTCTCCAAGATTAGGTTTAATCGTATTTTGTACGAACTCGTAGACATACTCAATGAAATTTTGTTTTCCTTTAGGTTTTAAAGTCATTTTTCGAGTTGCCCAAAAAATGATACTGAAGGAAATAATCACCGTCAAGAGAGACATCGCTAAAATGGTTAAGTCAAACTCAATACCAAAGACATGCGCTGTTGGATTTACAGATGTTTCCAACTTTATCCCTCCTTCTTTTTAAAAGTTCTTAGTTAGAATTATCCAACGAAGAATGTACATGCAAGAAGGACGAAGAATGTACCTTCGATGAAAGCTATTCCAAGGAACATAAGTGTTTGCAATTTACTGAACATTTCAGGTTGACGTGCTGCAGATTTTGCAATGTTGGCAACGAGGATACCTTCACCAATACTAACTCCTAGTACGGCAAGACCAAGTGCTAAGATTTTTAAATTCAACATGATATGAATCTCCTTTTAAAATTTTTTACTTCGTTATTTTAGTCCTATTTTAAGGAATTGTCAACGAAATCACCGTTTTAGGAAACGTTTTCCTAAACTATACTTAACCTTTGTTTAGTTTTTGAGCAATAATAAAAGGAAAACGATCAAATCCGCTTTCCTCTAGGCTTTATGAGCCTTATTTACTAACATTTTATGGTAGATTTTCTATACAAATGATGTTGAAAAATACATTTTTGGACATAATGTACAGAAACTGCTTTCATAGTCAATTTTGCATATGAGTTTGAAAACACTTTCTACTATTTAAAGTGTGAGTTATTTGTCTATTGACTCATCTAAATCTTCAACTTCATGAGCAAATTTTTGAGCAATAGCCTCTAAAGCCAAATCTTCTTGATCCCAAACCAAGGCATCATCTGAAATTTCATCTGTGTTAGCAAAAAAAGTGATATGATTTTTAAGATTTCGAAGCACAATTGGAGCATCACCACCGTATTCTCCATCCAAATTAATCATCATTTTCTTATCTGACAATGGTTCAATTTCTAAGAAATCTGTCTTGATGTACTCAATACGCTTATCTCCGATGTGTTTACCACCATCAAGAACTAATCGAATCAAGCGTAAAATTTCAATCAAATTAGCTGTTTTTACTAAAATCAGAGTGAATTTACCATCATCAAGTTTAGCATCTGGAGCGATTTGTTCAAAGCCACCAACTGAATTAGTAATAGCAGCAAAAATCATTGACACGTCACCTTCAAAGACACCTTTTTCATGTTTAATTCGAACTGGAACCGTACGAATACCAGGTAAGAGTTCAACCCCCTTAGCTAAGTAAGCTAAATAACCAAACATGGTTTTTAACTGACTTGGCACACTGTAAGTCAATTCTGTAAATGAACCCGCAGCAGCGATATTAATGAAATAAGTATCCTCACACGCCTGTCCAATATCCATGTGAATCAGTTGGTTTTTACCAATAATTTTTGCAGCTTCAACGGGATTTCCACGAGGAATCTTAAGGGCACGTGCAAAGTCATTTGTCGTACCTGTTGGAATAATTGCCATTTTTGGTCGTTTTTCTAGCGGAGCAATTCCGTTAACAACCTCATTAATCGTTCCATCTCCACCTGCAGCAATGACTAAATCGAACCCAGCCTTTGCAACTCTCTCAGCTTCATTGCGAGCTGAATTTTCTTCGGGTGTTGTTTGAAAGGCAGAAGTTTCATAACCAAAGCCTTCTAAAATATCTAGAACTTCGGCAACGTTTTTCTTCATAATTTCCTGGCCAGAGGTCGGATTATAGATTAAACGTGCTCGTTTTTGTTTTTTGACCATATTATATTACCTCAAAAAAATTATAAACTTTCTAACCAAGCTTCATCACGAACGTCAATCCCAAGAGTTTGGGCTTTTGTCAATTTTGATCCAGCATCTGCTCCTGCAACGACAATATCTGTCTTTTTAGAAACACTACCTGTAACCTTAGCTCCTAAATCCTGCAACTTTTCTTTAGCTTCATTTCGCGTTAAGCGTTGGAGTTTTCCAGTTAGAACCACTGTCAAACCAGCTAATTGAGCATCTTTGGAAACTTTCTTTCCAAGATAAGCAAAATTAACACCAGCATTTTTCAATTCTGCCAAGAGTTCTTCAGCTTCTTTTTTTGCAAAATAGCTGCACAATGACTTAGCAATAACTGTTCCAAGACCATCAATATTAGCAATAGCTTCTTCGTCTGCTGCCACAAGGTTTTCGATACTTTCAAAAACTTCTAGGAGCTGACGACTTGCTTTAGCACCAACATGACGGATTCCTAAACCAAATAATAATTTTTCTGCTGAATTAGCTTTTGATGCTTGGATAGCATTGTAAAGTTTTTCAGCTGATTTTTCTTTAAAGCCATCGAGCGTCAGCAAATCTTCGACACTTAGTCGATAAATGTCTGCAACGTCATGAACCAAATCTGCTGTAAAGAGTTTCTTAACGATTGATGGACCTAAACCAGTGATATTCATGGCATCACGACTAGCAAAATGCGTTAGGCGTTCTTGAATCTGGCTTGGACAAAGTGGATTGATACAACGAAGTGCCACTTCATCTTCATAGTGAATCAACTCACTACCACATGATGGGCAAGATTCAGGAATTGGCATTGGGACTTGCTTATCACGCTTACTTTCAACCACGTGAAGCACCGCTGGAATAATATCTCCCGCTTTGTAGACAATTACGGTATCTCCGATTCGGATATCTTTTTCAGCAATATAATCCACATTGTGCAAAGTCGCACGACTAACAGTTGTTCCTGCGAGTTGAACCGGTGTCAAATTAGCTGTTGGTGTAACAACACCTGTACGTCCAACCGTCCAATCTACAGACAAAATCTCAGCTTCTTTTTCTTCAGCTGGGAATTTATAAGCAATCGCCCAACGTGGTGCCTTAACTGTAAATCCAAGTTCTTTTTGCATAGCAAGGCTATTAACCTTAATAACGATACCGTCAATATCATACGGAAGGCTATCACGCTCTGCAGCCACTTCTTGAATAAATGCCCAGATATCTTCCATTGAAGATGTTGTAATGCGTTTTGGATTAACTGAAAAACCATAACGAGACAATTCTTCTAAAACGTCATTTTGTGTGGTCATACTTGTTGACGCCACTTCTTGGTACAAGAAGGTTGCTAGATTACGTTTTGCAACGACTGCAGTATTCAACTGACGAAGGGTACCAGCTGCGGCATTACGAGGATTGGCAAATTCTGACTGACCACTTTCCCGACGTTCTTCGTTAATCTTATCAAAAGATTCTCTCGGCAAATAAGCTTCGCCTCGAACCGTGATTGTCAAAGGCTCTTCCAATTTGTGTGGAATGTCTTTGATGCGTTTGACATTTTCAGTGATATTTTCACCGATTGAACCATCACCACGTGTTGCACCAACTTGAAGTACACCGTCTACGTAGACTAATGATACTGAAAGTCCATCAATCTTAAGCTCAGCCATGTAAGATGCATTTGGAAATTCTGCCTTGACGCGACGATCAAAATCATCTAATTCCTCACGTGAAAAAGCATCTTGTAAACTATACAATGGTGTTTCATGTTGATATTTTTCAAAGCCATCTAAAATAAGACCCCCAACTGCTTGTGTCGGACTATCCGGCAAAACCAAGTCTGGATTAGACTTTTCAAGCTCTACCAATTCACGATAGAGCTTGTCATACTCACTATCAGAGACCGTTGGTTGGTCTTGTGTATAATACTCTTTTCGATACTGGTTGAGTTCATCAACCAATTTTTGAATACGTTCTTTCATACATACTATTTTAACACATCTAATGAAAAATACTCTTTAAAACTTATCATTTTTTGAAGATATTATATAGAAAAAAAGAACTTCCAATTTGGAAATTCTTTATGTCTATTAAGGCGTTAATTTAATACGACTCGCTAATTTATCCATGACAAGTGAGCCAATTAGAAGGGAAGCAAGTTCTCCAACAGCTGAAGTAAACCAAGTCATCAAGAAAGGTGCATTGGCAACAATATGTAACTCGGTGGCAATGGTAAACATTGAAGCCGCAAATAATAGTGAGAAATAAAAGAATGCTTTGTTAAATAAACCATTAAAGAGATATTGATCTTTATAGCGGTCAAACAACATAACACCCAGCGTCAAAAAAACAAAAGTCTGGCTGCCACCGACAAAGACATCAATTAATCCAAAACTGTATAAATTAGCAATCATACAACCTGCTGTTAAGCCGATAATATATTTACGATTATAAAAAGCCAAAAATACTAACATTTCTGACACTCGGAACTGATAAGCACCGTAAGAAATCGCATTTAGAGGCGGTGTGATTGTTAAAACAACATAAAGTGCTGCAACAAGGGCAACTCGAACAAAATCACGCATAGTGAATTTTTCCATTTTTTCTCCTTTGACGTTTGAAAGGCTAGCTTCCAACGTTTGTAATATGCTTGGTGAAAGGGAACTAAGCACCAAGGGTCGTCAAGACAACGCTTAAAAGTATAGCACATTTTTCTAAAATTTGATATAGTAGAGCTATGAAAAAATTAATCACAAGCGAAGTTTTTAAGTATCTCTTTTTCGGTGTTCTAACAACTCTTGTCTACATGGGGACACGTTTACTTATCTTTTCATTGACTAGCTCAGCAACTTTCTCAGCTGTCATTGCTAATATTGTTGCCATTTTATTTGCCTTCTTTACCAATGATTATTTTGTTTTTAATCAAGTTCGTAAAGGTTGGTTTGAGCGTTTGGTCAAATTCACCATTACACGTTTGTCAACACTCATTTTGGATTTAGCTTTGGCATTTTTCTTGGTTACAAAGTTTCCGCACATTATCGGACAATTTGTTAACGACAACATTTCAATGATCAATGCTATCGAAACTCTCTTTTCTCAAGTATTAATCATCGTCTTCAATTACGTCCTTAGCAAATTATTAGTCTTTAAAGACAAAAAATAACACCCAAAGGTGTTATTTTTTTTTGCCTCGTTGTGCTAAAAGTGACAACAAATCGCCTCGTCTACTTTCCATTTTTCCTTGACGCAGTTCTTGATAAGTGGCGTTAAAAATCGCTCCTAAAATCAAGATGTGGGCAAGAAAGATAAACCATAACATTAATACAAAAATCACAACTGATCCAAATGTTTTAATGTCAACCATTCGTTCAAAGGTTCTTAGAATATAACTACTAAACAAGTTATTCAAGAACACAATGACGACCGAGGTAAAAATGGTTCCTGGTAAGATGTAGCGAAAACGTCGAATTTTGACGTTAGGTAGAATAAAATACAGTAACATCAATCCAATAACAATGGTTAAGACTGTCACCGGCTGTGCTAGATTCAAAATTACAGTAGCCATCGTGTCACTTAAATCATAGTATGAATTAATCACTTGCAAAACAGCTTTTGAAAAGGTCGAAAAGATTAAAACGAAAGTTAGTAAGAAAAGAATCAAAAGACTTCCAATAACTCCCACTAATCGGCCAATCACAAAATCTCTATGTTGCGCTACGCCATAGGCTTTATTAATTGCTTTTTGAAGAGAGGTCAACGATTTAGACATAGTCCAAAATGCTGTTAAAGTGGCAACTCCCAAAATACTACCTGAAGGTTCTGAAAAAATATCAATCGTAATAGCCGATACTGACGGATAGAGGTTAGTCGGCAAATTTTTCTTCATAAATGCCAACAAAATATTAACATCAATGTTCAGATAAGGGAAAATATTAGCTGCGATAACAATCAGCGGAAAGGCTGTTAGCAGTAAATAATAAGCAACGGCAATTGCTGATAAATCAATCTCAGCACTGCGATAATGTTTTAAATAAACTTGCAGGGGTTGCCACTCTAATTTAGACCATAATTTATCTAAGAATTGCTTTCGCTTCATCTTAGTAAGTTCTTTCTTCTCCTTGGCTTGTTAGAATAACAGGACCGTCTTTTGTGATAACAAATTGGTGTTCGTATTGACATGATAGCCCACCATCAAGAGTTTTGTGAGCCCAGCCAGTTTTCATGTCAGTATCGATTTCCCATGTTCCTGTATTAATCATTGGTTCAACAGTCAATACCATTCCTTCGCGCAAACGAAGTCCACGACCAGCCTTACCATAGTGAGGGACCATTGGTTCTTCGTGCATTGTAGGACCAACACCGTGACCTACTAAATCACGAACAACTCCATATCCTCGGCTTTCAGCATATTCTTGAATAGCTGCACCGATATCACCAATACGGTTTCCAACAACTGCTTTTTCAATACCGATATAAAGGCATTCTTTTGTGACGTCCATAAGATCTTTAACTTCTTGTGAAACCTCACCAACCGCATATGCCCAGCATGAGTCAGCGACACCACCAGAATATGATTGCGTGTGTTTTTTAACTTGTTCAACGTTATCAAAGTTTAGTTTTGATACGTCAACCACTGACTTATCAAGTGGTTCACTCATAACCATATCAACTTTAAGCAAATCGCCTTCTTTTAGGATGTAGTGACGTGGAAAAGCGTGAGCCACTTCATCGTTAAGACCACAACATGTAGCATATGGGTAATCCATGATTGAACCATCAACACCAATTTGAAGCGGAAGAACATTTTCTTCTTTACAACGGCGACGAACATATTCTTCAACTTCCCACATGTCAACACCCGGTTTAATAACATCACGTAAACCGATGTGGATAGAAGCAAGGAAATCTCCTGCGCGATCCATTGCTTCGATTTCACGAGCTGATTTTAATGTAATCATATTATCTATCTCCTATAATAAACTCTAAAAAGAATCAGTACTCTTAATTATACACTGATAGTCACTAAACTGTCAAAAAGGTAACGTTTTAGTCACTTTTTGATAGAAAAAATTAATTTATTTTTGTCGTTACCAAAGCTTTGGCGACAATTTGATCATCTAAAAGAATTTCAAAATCAATCACCGAGCTACGACGTTTTTCTGTAATAATCCTTGGTTGAATCACCAAACGATCATCAATCTGAACAGCTTGCAAGAAATAAAGCATCAATTGTTCAATAATAATATTCTTTTGGTGTTTTTTCGTTAAGACTCGAACACTAATTTCTTTGATAAATTCAGTCAGAACGCCTTGCGCAAAATTTCCTGCATGGTCAATCATCGCTGGTTCAACGATGAATTGGTAAACACCATCTTCTTGCTTCAAATTAGACAGCATCTGATCACTGTAAGTGTAAGGACTTGAATGCTGTAGGTTCTGTAAATTCTCGACAGCCTGACGTCGTGTAATCACTCCAAGTAAAGTCAAATCTTCTGCTACAACTGGAAGCATATTAAGGTCTTCAAAAATCATTTTTTGACTAATATTAGCCAGACTTGCTTGCGGTTTAGCGACAATCAAATTGCGAGACATGATACTCTTGATATCAACGTTATTTTCCTTATCAACAACGTCAAACATACTGATAACACCAACAACAAGATTCTTACTATTAACAACCGGGAAACGAACATTCTTGGTTTGCTTAATCAAGGTGTTAAAATCACGCACGGTGTCACCTTCGTGCAAAAATCCATATTCTGCTTTGACTTGATAAACTTGCTCAACTGTTGTCAAATCTGTCTTAATACGTAAATTAGACAAAGCATGGTTAATCATCGTGGCAACCGTAAACGTATCGTAATTAGTCACCATGACAGGAATGTCAAGCTCATCAGCTAGACGAATAACGGCTTCTGAGACAGAAAATCCTCCAGTCACCAAAATGGCATTATGTTTTTCAAGCGCAAGCAATTGGATGTTTTCACGGTCCCCAACAATCAAAAGTCCACCCTTAACCAGATAACGCAAGATATTTTCTTGTGTCATAGCACCAATCGAAAACTTGCTAAACTCACGACTAAGCCCAGCCTTTCCTGCCAAAACCTCTGAATCACTAATACGAGCAATTTCTGAATAAGTTAATCGCTCAATGCGCACGGCAGGTTTCTTTTCAATACGAACCGTTCCGCTTCGAGGTCTTGTCTCAACAATGCCACGATTTTCAGCCTCTTTAATGGCACGATAAGCGGTCCCATCACTAACATTTAAGTGATTAGAAATACTACGCACACTCACGCGCTTACCAACCGCTAAATTTTCCAGATACTCTAATATTTTCTGATGTTTACTCATAATGATAGTCACCTTTACTCAACTGATAATCAACATAATCGCGCATTTTTCGGCTATAGCGGTCACTTCCCTTGAATTGACGCTTCAAACGAAAACCTGATTTTTGTGCTACTCGTTGACTGGCTATATTTTCTGCATGAGCAATCACATGCAAATTTTGCAAGCCTAACTCTTGAAAATTCAAAAAAGCAAGTGTTTTTAAGCACTCTGTCATTAACCCCTCGCCCCAGAAAGCTTTGTTCATAAAATAACCAATTTCTGCTGTCATACGACTAGGGTCAAGTTTTTCAAAACGAATACAGCCAATCATTTTATGAGTTTTTTTGTCTTCAATCGCCCAAACACCAAGCGGTTCCTTCATAAAATAATAAACCATGACAAAATCACTCTCCTCACGCGTCGCACGACTTGGAAAAATAAAACGAAGATTATCAGGATTGCTACAAATCTCAAAAAAATCCTGACTATCCTTATATGTAAAAGGACGTAAATACATGCGTTCTGTTTCAAAAGAGGCATAACGTCCCAAACGCGTCCAAATATCCATGACCTTATTATAACACATGACTTTAATATTTGGTTTAGCAGAATTCAAACAAAAAAAGAAGACCTAAGGCTCCTTTTATTCTTCGATTAATTTAATATCAGCACCTAAGGCTGTCAATTTTTCGATAATATTTGAGTAACCACGTAAAATAAATTCAACGTTGGTAATTTCTGTTTGACCATCTGCCATCAGACCGGCTGTCACAAGAGCTGCACCAGCACGCAAGTCTGATGCTTTAACAGGTGCTCCTGTCAATTTATTAGGTCCTTGATAAGCAATACGTCCGCCAACAATTGAAATATCCGCACCCATTCTCACCAATTCAGCGATGTGGTTAGTACGTTTTTCATAGATAGTATCCAAAATCGTACCACGACCTTCTGCTACCAACAATAACGGTGTGATAGGTTGTTGCAAATCAGTCGCAAAACCAGGATATGGTGATGTTTTAACTGAAACAGCTTTTAGAGTTGATTGTTTTTCAACAAAAATAGCATCTTCTTCGACCGTCATACGAACACCCATTTCTTCGAGTTTTACAATATAACTCTCTAAGTGTTCATAAAGGACGTTAGTGATACGAACCCCTTCACCAATTGCTGCTGCCATAGCAATATAAGTACCTGCTTCAATACGGTCAGGAATGACTTGGTGATGTGTTCCATGAAGACTTTCAACCCCTTCAATAGTGATAACGTCAGTACCTGCACCACGGACATGAGCTCCCATATTGTTCAACAATGTCGCAACATCAATGATTTCTGGTTCACGAGCGGCATTTTCGATGATAGTACGACCTTTAGCTTTTGTCGCAGCAAGTATTGTGTTGATTGTTGCACCAACACTAACAGTATCCATATAGATATGAGCTCCATGAATTGGTTCTTCATCTGTTGCAAGACGCATTGCTTCGCCTTCATAAGATACTTGAGCTCCCATAGCTTCAAAAGCTTTCAAGTGAAGGTCAATTGGACGAGGACCAAGGTCGCAACCACCTGGAAGACCTACTGTTGCTTCACCAAATCGGCTAAGTAAACTACCATAGAAATAATAAGAAGCACGCAAGCTATTGATTTTTCCATATGGCATTGGTTGATTTTTAACACCACGTGGATCGATTTCGAGCGTTTCGCCTTCTCGCTTAATCTTAGCTCCCATCACTTCCATAATCTCAATCAAACTATCAACATCGGAAATGGCAGGAACTCCATCCAAAATAACAATATCATCAGATAGAATAGCTGCTGGAATCAAAGCCACAACACTATTCTTAGCACCTGAAATAGCAACCTCTCCCTTTAAAGGTTTACCACCATTAATAACAATTTTACGCATACATTCAAAACTTTCTGCTAGAATTCAACCTTTTCATTTTATCATAGATTATGACATTTGACAAATTGATTATAGTGAATATTTTGACATTTTGTTAAGATTTTGTCATATTTTTTCGTGTTTTAATATTATAAGCAGAAACTATTACTTTTATTTTTCAAACTTTTTTAGTCAAAAACCTTCAAAATCAAGCTTAAACCTGTTTCAAATGTCTACTTTATGGCAAGTGTAACAAATTGATGGACTTTATTAAAAATATTGGTCAGCTATTTAACCTATTCTTTAACAATCGACATCCACAAAGCCATTTTATAATCTTCAGCGTGAATATCTCCTTCTGCATAAACCTCAAAATCTGGAGCACCAGAGTGGCGATAACCATTTTCTGGAAAAAATACTTCAAGAACATATTTCCAAGCTTCGTGAATAGACTCTGGAACATTGCCTCTGACTGGAACAATTGCATACTGCGTTTCTGCTACTTCTAAAAGACTCAAGCCCAACTCTTGTGCCTTTTTCTTATCTGTAACATCATATCCCGCTAAGTAATTAAGTCCTACACCTGATGAGAGATCTGAGCAGACACCCAAACTTTGACCATTTCCTAATGCTTTTAAATCAGCAATATCAAATTTAGCATAGAGTTCATCCCAAACTCCTGGGCAATCTTTACTTTCAATCTGCGATGCTAAAACACAAGCAACCGCAAAAGCCGCTTTCTTTTCAATTGTGACATTCATAGACTTACCTACACTTACCGTTAATGATAAGTAAACTTTTGGAAATACTTTGTAGGGAATTTCCTTACGAACTTCAGTTGGCATTGAACCGTGGCATTTTTAAAAGCTGCGCTAAAACTATCCGCAGAATCATAACCATATTTCATAGCAATATCAATCACCTTATCAGATGACATTTTCAAATCATTAACTGCTTCTGATAATCTACGCTTACGCAAATACTCCGATAAGGTCATATCTGCTAAGACAGAAAATAAACGAGAAAACATAGCATAGGAATATCCTGATAAGTGTTGAATTTTTTGCTTATCGCTTTCGGTCGTTAACACACTTTCAAGGTAGGTCATTGTTTGATTAAATCATGAAATCATTACTCTCACCTCCTACTGTATAGTCTAGCAAAAGATTGAAAAATTTTCCCCATATTTTTGAAACAAAAAATCTAGGATAAAAAAAACGCCGCACTATCAGTACAACGTTTCTATATTTATTTTACAGCTTCTTTCAGAGCATCGACTTTATCAAGTTTTTCCCATGGAAGATCGATATCTGTACGTCCCATGTGTCCGTAAGCAGCTGTTTGACGGTAAATTGGACGTTTCAAATCAAGCATCTTAATGATACCTGCTGGACGAAGATCGAAGACTTCACGAACAGCAGCTTCTAATTTGCTTTCAGCAACTGTGTTAGTGCCAAATGTATCAACACGAACTGAAACTGGGTGTGCCACACCGATAGCATAAGCTAATTGTACTTCTGCTTTGCTTGCAAAACCAGCAGCAACAATGTTTTTAGCGATGTAACGTGCAGCGTATGATGCAGAACGGTCAACTTTTGTAGCGTCTTTACCAGAGAAAGCACCACCACCGTGACGTGCATAACCACCGTAAGTATCAACGATAATCTTACGACCAGTCAAACCAGAATCACCTTGAGGACCACCGATTACGAAACGACCAGTTGGATTGATGAAGAATTTAGTCTTATCATCAAGGTATTTAGCTGGAATAACTGCTTTGATGACTTTTTCAATCACGTCATTGTGAATTTGTTCGTTGGTTGCTTCTGGGTCATGTTGAGTTGAGATAACGACAGTATCGACACGAACTGGTTTGTCGTTTTCATCATATTCAACTGTGACTTGTGATTTTGCATCTGGACGAAGGTATGAAATTTCTCCTGATTTACGCAAATCTGCCAATTTTTTAATCAATTTATGAGAAAGTGAAATTGGTAATGGCATCAATTCTGGTGTTTCATCAACAGCAAAACCAAACATCAAACCTTGGTCACCAGCACCAATCAAGTCAAGTGGATCTTGATCAGCATTTCCACGAACCTCTAATGCTTCGTTAACCCCTTGTGCAATATCAGGTGATTGTTCAACCAATGATGGATGAACCCCAACTGATTCAGCAGCGAAGCCATACTCAGCATTTGTGTAACCGATTTCTGCGATAGTATCGCGAACAATGCGGTTAATATCAACATAAGCTGTTGTTGAAATTTCCCCAAAAACATGGACTGACCCAGTGTATACAGCCGTTTCTGCTGCAACGTGTGCATCAGGATCTTGTTCCAACACAGCATCTAAAATAGCATCTGAAATTTGGTCTGCAATCTTATCTGGATGCCCCTCAGAAACTGATTCAGACGTGAAAAGTTTACGTTCTGACATAAAAATGTCCCCCCATATCATTATTTTTTCATTCTAACACCTCTAGGCATTAAAATGTCGGAAAAGTTTTTTCCTTGAAATATCTGTACAAAAATAGCATCATTTCAGTGAGAGTTATGACGGTCAAAAACTAAAACGATTATCTTTTAGTTTTTGACCGTCATAAGTCACTTAGGAAAGCGCCATAGCGGCTTTTCGTGAAATGACTAGCTACGTTCAGTAGCAGACATTTCTAGTGAGTTACAAAGTACCAATCTGTATCTTCAAAAAAAGATATGGCGCAGTTAGTGGCGGGTTAGTCAAGGCAGTGAAATCGCAGATAATACTGAAGTATATCAAGATAAGCTAACGAAGAATAACACGTTATTAAACCGCCAGATTGTCTTATCGGGACTCATTAACTAGAATATTGTACCACGTTTTACCCAAATTGCCTATAAAAAAATTCTTACCATTTCGTAACAAATTCATTTTTCATTAAGAATATTTAGAAAAAATATATTATACTATTGGTATGAAAACCTACGAAAAAATTTATCATTATTTACAAAACCAAAGTGAATACATTAGCGGAGAAAAGTTAGCAAGTGAATTTGAACTCTCTAGAACCGCTATTTGGAAAGCCATCAAAACTTTAGAAGAAAAAAGTGTTCAGATTGACTCTGTTAAAAAACGTGGCTACAAAATTCTCTCAGGTGACTTGCTACTTCCAGAAATCATTTCTAAAGATTTAAGAATAGCTGTTAGTCTCAACGAAAAAAGCCAATCCACACAGTTAGACGCCAAAAATAACTTAGATGAAGATAAAGAAGCGCACCTCTACTTAGCGCCAAGCCAAGAACAAGCTAAAGGACGATTTGGTAGACAGTTTTTTGCCTCAAAACAAGGTGGCATTTATATGTCACTTCACTTAAAACCAAACGTCCCTTTCGACGAAGTAAAACCCTATACGCTTATGGTGGCCTCAAGCGTTGTTAAAGCCATTTCGCGACTAACTGGCATCGAAACAGACATCAAATGGGTCAATGACATCTATTACAATGGTAAAAAAATCGCTGGCATTTTAACCGAAGCTATCTCATCGGTTGAAACAGGCTTGATTACCGATGTCATTATCGGCGTTGGCATTAATTTTCACGTTACGAAATTTCCAGATGACATTTCCGAAAAAGCTGGTTCAATTTTTTCTGAGCAACCTAGCATCACGCGCAACCAACTCATCACCGAAATTTGGAAACTCTTCTTCACTATTCCAGAAAAAGATTTAATCAAAGTTTACAAAGAAAAATCACTTGTCTTGGATAAACAAGTGACTTTTACAGAGAATGATTGTCTATACTCAGGAATTGCCCAAGACATTACCAATCAAGGACACCTGATTGTCAAACTCGACAACGGTCAAGAAAAATTGCTTCGTAGCGGTGAAATTAGTCTTTCTTCTTGGTAGTTGATGTCAAAGTTTGCAAAACTTTATCAACCGCATAAGCACGTTGAAGGTCACGTAGCAAAAATAGCCCCCAAAAAAAAGCAAAGAAATAATCACCATTAAATAAACATTCATTAAAAAAGTAGGTTTCAAAGGCGCACATGAGTGCCATTAAAATAAAACGTCTTATAGTCATATCTTTATTATAGCATAGATAACTGCTTTTAGCAGTTATCGCCGTCACGATTTCAAGTTAAAAGGAAGTTTCAATCGAAACTTCCTTTTAATCTTCTACTTTGTTAATTTTATCTGCTAGAAAATTAAAACCTTCTGGAATAAAAGAGTCATCTTTAACTTCTTCTACTGGATTTTGTTTTTTCTTTTTTAGATTTTGAGCAAATTCAGCTCGAATGCTGTTAAAGTCTTTTCGTGGCACCGCCAAAATATTTGGTGAAAAACCAGCAGCCTTACTCATGACATTTCCAAACATGTCATTAAGGTCTGTTCGTTTCATAGCTTGCTCAGCATTAAAAGCTGCATCAAAAGCCAAAATAGCATTTTCGCTATTTGCAAGAACTGGTTCAGAACCAAGCAAAAGCGCGCGGTCTTGAGCAGAAATACTATCTAAAATTTCATTCCAAGCGCCTTTAAGGGCTTCAAGATACTCTCTTGATTTCTGACTATCAACAATCGTTTCTTCCATGATAGTTAAAATCTTGACACGGTCAACTTTATAGCGATAGCTAGAATTTGTTTTTGGACGCTTGGTTGATTTTGGTGAAATCTCAGAGCTGTCCAGATTAGTTAGATGATTTTTCAAGTCTTTGATTTCTGACTGTAGTCTAGCTAACTCATCCGATATTCCTTCTGGCACCTGAGTTAGAGCGGTTTGCTTACCTGATTCTGACAACTGAATGGTCAACATTTCGGCGTAAATCTTAGGCTGAACACCATTTTTGATTTCAGGTAAAACTTTGGTCACCAAGTCAATCATCGCAAAGATAAGGTCTTGTTGAACATTAGCCAAATTCTCTTGAAAAACTTGACTCGTGTGGGTGTTTTCACCACCACTTTGAGCCACTAATAAATCACGAAGATAATTCAATAAATCCGTCGCAAAACGACTCATGCTTTTACCACTATCGAAAATTGTTTCAAGATTTGCCAGAGCTTGGCTAGTTTGATTGGCTAAAACATTTGCTACAAAATCATCCAAAGCCGTCATTGAAATGCTACCTGTGATTTCTTCAGCAATGCTAAGTGAGACATGATTATCACTTGTAAGACTTAGCGCTTGGTCAAGAATAGACAAAGCATCACGCATTCCACCTTCTGCACAGCGTGCAATCAAGGTTAAAGCATCTTCTTCGTATGTAATGCCTTCTTTGCCAAGAATATCAGCCAAATGGTCTCGAATAGCTGCTAACTTAATTGCTTTAAATTCAAAACGTTGGACACGTGACAAAATCGTCGCAGGAATTTTATGCAGTTCAGTAGTCGCCAAGATGAAAACAACATTTTCTGTTGGCTCTTCTAAGGTTTTTAGAAGCGCATTAAATGCCCCTGTTGAAAGCATGTGAACTTCATCGATGATGTAAACTTTATAAGTAGCACGGCTTGGCGCGTAGGTTGACTTATCACGAATTTCACGAATTTCATCAACCCCATTATTAGACGCCGCGTCAATCTCAATGACATCTTCAAGACTACCATTTGTGATATCACGACAAATATCGCAATGATTACATGGCTCACCATTGACCTGGTGAGGGCAGTTCATAGCCTTTGCAAAAATTTTAGCGGCACTGGTTTTACCAGTTCCTCGTGGACCTGAAAACAAGTAAGCATGGCTAATTTTGCCAGAAGAAACTGCTTGTTTTAAAGTCGTTGAAATAACCGTTTGCCCAACGATTTCATCAAAAGTTTGGCTACGGTATTTTCGATAGAGGGCTTGATACATTATTTTTCAACTCCAAACATATCTAGATTCCAATATGATTTTTCGACAAGAATAGCTGCAAATTTTTCAAGATACTCTTGGTCAACAGCATCATAATCATCTGTCAAACGTGAATCCAAATCTAAAACACCAACAAGTTTGTCATCTTTGACCATTGGAACAACGATTTCACTCATGGCCGCTGAGTCACAAGCGATATAGTTAGCATGTTTTGTCACATCTGCGACAATCATTGTTTCACGTTTAGCTGCTGATTCTCCACAAACACCTTTACCAAGTTTAATGTGTACGCAAGATACCCCACCTTGGAATGGCCCAAGAAGCAACTCTTCACCATTGAAAAGGTAAAAGCCAGTAAAAACAGAATTTGGCAAAGTCATCTTCAAGAGTGCACTTGCATTTGAAAGGTTAGACAACAAGTTTTTTTCGTTAGAAAACAAAGCATTTGCTTGCGCTAACATGATTTCATAATTCTCAATTTTCTTAGTATTTTCCATAAGCTTAATTATATCAAAAAAAGCCTACTTCGTCATACTTTGAAAAAATGATATTTTAGTGAATTTAACGTAAAAAAGAGCTGAGACAATGGCATCTCAACTCAATTTATATTAAAATGACTACTTAGTTAAGTTGCCTACTGCTTAATACTTTATTGCCAGTAACTTGGACGGTTTTTTTCGTAGGCTGAAATCAATTCTTCATACTGAAGAGTAGTCCCAATATCATCAAGACCAAGAACAAGCTTACGTTTCCACTCACTATCGATTTTAAATGAAAATTCGCCAGCTGATGATTTGATGACTTGATTTGGCAAATCGATTGTAATTTCTTCTCCTGCTGGTAGAGCCGCTAATTTTTGGCGCACTTCCAATGGTTGAACAATGGGAAGCATGCCATTTTTTAATTCATTGTTATAATGAATATCTGAAAATGAACCCGCAATCACACAACGAAAGCCATAATCTTCAAGCGCCCAAGCAGCGTGTTCACGTGATGATCCTGAGCCAAAGTTATCTCCTGAAATCAGGATAGTTGCATCACGATATTCAGGCTGATTAAAGATAAAGTCAGGATTTTCATCGTAATTATCATTAAGGTAGCGCCATTCAAAAAGAAGATTTTTCCCGAAACCTTTTTTATCGACAGCTTTTAAAAATTGCTTTGGAATTAATTGGTCAGTGTCAATATTATCATTCATCAGAGGGACAGACTCCCCTGTATAAACGGTAAATTTTTCCATGGTCTCTCTCCTTTATTCTACTTCTGATAGTTGACGAACATCTACAAATTTACCAGCAATCGCTGCCGCTGCCGCCATAGCAGGACTACAAAGATGTGTACGCGCTCCAAAACCTTGGCGTCCTTCAAAGTTACGGTTACTTGTTGAGGCACAATGTACACCTTCTGGCACATGGTCTGGATTCATCCCAAGACACATCGAACATCCTGGTTCGCGCCATTCAAATCCAGCATCCAAAAAAATCTTATCAAGTCCAAGGCGCTCTGCTTCTTTCTTAACAGGACGAGATCCTGGAACAACGATAGCTGTCAATTTTGGAGAAATGTGTTTTCCTTTGACAATCTTAGCTGCTAATTGAAGGTCTGAAAGTCGAGCATTAGTACAAGAACCGATAAAGACATAACCCAAATCAATGTCTCCTGCTTTATCACCAGGTTTCATGTCCATGTAGTGATAAGCACGTTCGTCATTCATGTCTTTGATTTCTGGGAATGGTTGACCAAATTCAACACCCATTTCCGGGTTTGTCCCCCAAGTCACCATAGGTGCCAAGTCAGAAACATCGATAGTGATTACCTTGTCGTACTCTGCATCAGGATCAGAAACCAATGTTTTCCAGTCAGCAACTGCTTCTTCGAACTTCTCACCTTTTGGTGCAGTCTCACGACCTTTCACATAATCAAAGGTCTTTTGATCTGGATTCATCAAGCCCATTTTAGCACCAAATTCAATCGACATATTGGCAATAGTCATGCGTTCATCCATTGAAAGAGCATCAATAGCTTCGCCACAATATTCGACCGCATAACCCACACCAGCATCAACACCGTATTTAGCAATCAAAGCCAAAATAAAGTCTTTTGAATAAACACCTTTTTGTGGTTTGCCGACAAACTCGACCTTCATTTTTTTAGGTTTCATTTGCCAAACGCATTGCGTTGCAAATACATGCTCTACTTCTGATGTTCCAATACCAAAAGCAATGGCTCCAAAAGCGCCATGTGTCGCCGTATGGCTGTCCCCGCAGACAATAAATTTGCCAGGTTGACTGTGTCCTGTTTCCGGACCAACCATATGAACAATCCCTTGACGTTCGCTTCCATGTGTTGCTGCGTCAATACCAAATTCTTCAACGTTTCTTGCAAGAGTGTCAATTTGATTTTTTGAAATCAAATCACGAATATTAAAAATGTCAACCGTCGGCACATTGTGGTCTGTTGTACCAAATGTTAACTCAGGTCGACGTACCTTTCGTCCGGCATCACGAAGGCCTTGAAAGGCTTGTGGACTTGTCACTTCATGAATATAATGCTGGTCAACATACATAAGCTGAGGTTCGCCTTCTTCACCTGTAATCACATGACGCTCCCAAAGCTTATCAAAAATCGATTTTCCGCTCATATTTTCCTCCACTGTCCTTGTCATCATTTCCACATCATGAAACACCAATAAGCAAAAATAACATTGATGATAATTCCAAGATACCAACAAGCTCTAAAATACCATTTTAAGGTTTTATGATGGAAAAAATTACCGCCCAGAAAAGCACCTAAACCGCCAAATAAGATGCTCTCCCATAATAAGGTTTTCTCTGGAATTCGCCATTTTCCCTTGATAGCCTTAATCTTATCAACACCATATGTGATAAAGACAAAAACATTCCATAAAATGAAAACAAAGATGACATACTGTTTTATACTCATAGATTTGCAATAATGGCTGCTGTCATTTCAGCTGTAGTTGCCTGACCTCCTAAATCTCGTGTCAAAATGCCTTGGTTAAAAGTCTTATCAACTGCTTCTTCAATCATTTCAGCACCAGCTAATTCTCCAAAACTTTCACGAAGCATCATCGCTACAGACAAAATCATGCTGACTGGGTTTGCAATGCCTTTTCCAGCAATATCTGGGGCAGAACCATGGATAGGCTCATAAAGGCTTAGACCATTTTCTGAATGGCTAGCCGATGGCATCACACCAAGCGTACCAGGAAGGACACTTGACTCATCTGACAAAATATCACCGAATAAGTTCTCAGTGACGATAATATCAAAACGAGCTGGGTTAGTAATCATAATCATAGCCGCGCTATCAACCAATTGATGCTCCAAAGTCACATCAGGAAATTCTAGAGCAACTTCTTCAGCAACTTTATGCCATAATTTTGACGTTGCCAAAACATTTTGTTTATCGATGCTAGTGACTTTCTTACCACGAACTTGAGCTAGTTCAAAAGCTTTACGGATGATACGACGGATTTCTTGGGCTGAATAATCGTTGATGTCACGCGCAGCTTCATCTTCTAATTTGTGTTCACCAAAGTAAATCCCACCTGTCAATTCACGAACCACCACAAAATCAACCCCTTCAATGCGTTCAGGTTTTAATGGTGATAAGTGTTTAAGCGCATCAAAAATACGAACAGGACGGATATTAGCAAACAGATTCAATTCTTTACGAATAGCAAGTAAGCCTTGCTCTGGTCGAATTGTCGCATTGTCATATTTTGGTCCACCGATTGCTGCCAACAAAATAGCATCCGCTGCTTTTGCCGCATCTAAAGTATCTTTTGGCAGAGGATGCCCACAGGCATCAATCCCCGCACCACCAAAAGGTTTAGCATCAATATCATAATCAAAACCAATTTTATTAGCGACAGCTTCGAGAACTTCAAGACCTGCTGCCATAATCTCTGGACCAATTCCGTCTCCTGCTAGCGTTACAATTTTTTTAGTCATCTTTATCCCTTGCGTGAAATAATCAAATTCTCACGCGACTTCCTTTCTTAGTCATTTGTTGGCACATCACGAAATGAAACAGATTTGCCAATTTCTCCCGCATTTTCTTTTTGAACAAGCGCATTTGCATTCACGTAAGCAATCGCACCAGCTTTTAACACATCAAAATCAATACCTGAAGCATTAAAAATCGTACCTGAATCACTGTTTTCAACTGATACAGACACGCGAGCTTGAGAATCAATGCCATCAGTCACAGCATCCATTGTGTAGCTTAGTAAACGAACTTTTTGGTTGAAGAATTTATCAACGGCATTGTAGACAGCTTCAACAGAACCTTTACCATCTGCTGTTACATCAACTTCTTCATCTTCAGCATTAATCATTGTCACCTCAGCAGTAACCGTTTCGTCTGGATTAGACGTCAATTTCAAATCTCCAAAATGGAAGCCTTCTGGATTTTCAATCTCTGTACCAGCAACCAAAGCACGGATATCAGCGTCTGTAATTTCTGTTTTCTTATCAGCCAACTTTTTGAATTTAGCAAAGAGTGGTTTAATTTCAGCCTCTTCAAACGCAATTTCAAGTTCTTTTAATTTTTCAACAAAAGCATGTCGACCTGAAAGTTTTCCAAGCGGAAGTGAGTTGTGCTTAACCCCAACAAGCTCTGGTGTAATGATTTCATAAGTAAGTGGATTTTTAAGCACACCATCTTGGTGAATCCCTGATTCATGTGAGAAGGCATTTCCACCAACAACTGCTTTATTTTTAGGAATTGGAATACCTGAGAAGCGAGAAATCAATTCTGAAGTGTTAACTGTTTCGTTAAGAACAATATCAGAGGTTGCTTGATAATAGTCCTCACGAATATTAAGAGCGACAGCAATTTCTTCGAGCGCTACGTTTCCAGCTCGTTCTCCGATTCCATTTACTGTACCTTCAACACGGCCAGCACCATTCTTTATAGCTGCTAGCGTATTAGCCGTTGCCATACCAAGGTCATCGTGGCAGTGCGGGCTAAAAATAATCTCATGGTCAGATGTTACATTTTCAATAAGATACTTAAAGATATTTCCAAACTCTTCTGGTGTCGTAAAGCCTACAGTATCAGGAATATTGATGTAAGTAGCCCCTGCATCAACCGCTGTTTGAACTACCTCAAGCAGATAATCAAGTTCAGTACGTGTGGCATCTTCTGGTGAAAATTCAACTACGTCAAATTTACTACGCGCATAAGTTACATGCTCTTTGATGATATCAAGAATTTCTTCTTTTGTCTTTTTCAATTTGTATTCGCGGTGAATAGGACTTGTAGCAATGAAGACATGACATTGTGGATATTTAGCATCTTTCAATGCTTCATAACACGCATCAATATCTGACTTTACAGAACGTGCTAAACCAGACACAGCGGTTGTAGTCATTGCTTCTGAAATTTGACGAACCGCTTCAAATGAATCTGGACTTGCTGCTGGAAAACCAGCTTCAATAGATGCAATTCCCCATTTTTCAAGTTGCTTTGCAATAGCAACTTTTTCTTTCACAGAAAAATTCACGCCTGGGGTCTGTTCACCATCACGAAGAGTGGTATCAAGAAATTCAACTTTACGCATAGTAACCTCTTTCTAATTCTAGCAAAAACGTTAAGATAAAAATAAAAACATCTCACGGTTAAGCGAGATGTTTTCATCCCGCTTGGTAAGCCAAACAGGACTAATGCTCTTATGCACTAGCCCTCATCACGCAATAGCAAGACTGTCATTGTTGTGAACATCATTGACTTTTTTCCCTTCGATGTTTTTCGTTTTTTTACATAATACTCTTTTATTAATTAAAAGTCAACAGAATAATCTAAATAAAATAAATTTTCTGAAAATAATTACCAAAAGTAAAAAGAGCTGGATTTTCCAACCCTTCACTTATTCTCCATTTTCTTTCAAAATTGCAGCAATTTTGGTGTTGATAAGGTCAATTGCGACAACGTTTGAAGCACCTTCTGGGATGATGATATCAGCATAACGTTTTGTTGGTTCGATAAATTGGTGGAACATTGGTTTAACCACAGAAGTGTACTGTTCAATAACACTATCAAGGCTACGTCCGCGTTCTTCCATATCACGTTTAATACGACGGATGATACGGATATCGTCATCAGTATCAACAAAAAGTTTGATATCCATCAAATCACGAAGACGTTTGTCTTCAAGGACCAAGATACCTTCAACGATGATAACATCTTGAGGTTCTTGACGATATGTTTTTTCACTACGAGTGTGTAGTGTGTAGTCGTAAATTGGAATATCTACTGGGCGACCTGCAATCAATTCATTGATGTGTTCAATCATCAAATCAGTATCAAAAGCAAGTGGGTGGTCATAGTTAGTTGAAACACGTTCTTCAAAAGTCAAGTGGCTTTGATCTTTGTAGTAAGAGTCGTGTTGAATCATAGCAATTTTTTGGTCTTGAAAGTTAGCCAAAATTGCTTTAGAAACACTGGTTTTTCCGCCTCCAGAACCACCAGTCACACCAATAATAATAGGTTTTTTACGCATTTATTACTCCAAATAAAAAATATTTCCTATCTATTCTACTACTTTTTTTAAAATTTTCAAACATTGAAATCCCTTACTTACCCTTTAAATAAAAAAAGTTAGCTTTTTCTATGTTATAATGAAGTAAAGACTAGATAGAATAGAAAAGGAAACCTATGATTTCACAATTTCCACAAGTCTGGCAGGAACAGCTAAAAACACTTGGCTTTTCTGAGCTAACAGACATTCAAAAACAAGTGTTTGAACCTATTTCACAAGGAGATAACTTACTCGGCACTAGCCCAACTGGTACTGGTAAAACCCTAGCCTATCTCTTTCCAGCACTCCTAAAATTAAAACCTAAAAAATCTCAGCAACTGCTTATCTTAGCTCCAAACACCGAGTTGGCTGGACAAATTTTTGAAGTCACTAAAACATGGGCTGAGCCATTAAACCTGTCTACACAACTCTTTATTTCTGGCTCAAGCCAAAAACGTCAAATCGAACGCTTGAAAAAAGGTCCTGAAATTCTCATTGGAACACCAGGTCGTGTCTTCGAACTCGTTAAACATAAAAAAATCAAAATGATGAATGTTGACACAATCATCTTAGACGAATTTGACGAATTGCTTAGTGATTCACAATATCACTTCGTTGAAAATATTATTCATCGTGTGCCCCGTGACCACCAAATGATTTACATGAGTGCAACTGATAAAGTTGACCCTGAAGTTCTTGCAGAAAACACTTTGACAATTGACCTTTCTAATCAAAAACTTGATCAAATCGTTCACTACTACATCTCTGTTGATAAACGTGATCGCCTTGACTTACTTCGCAAATTCTCAAATATTCCAGAATTTCGTGGCTTGGTTTTCTTCAACAGCCTATCTGATTTAGGTGCTGCTGAAGAGCGTCTACAGTTCAACGATGTTCAGGCCGTTTCTCTTGCTTCTGACATTAACGTTAAATTCCGTAAAGTTATTCTTGAAAAATTCAAGAACCATGAGCTTTCACTTCTTCTTGCTACTGACCTAGTAGCACGTGGAATCGACATTGAAAACCTCGAATATGTTATCAATTTTGACCTCGCACGTGATAAAGAAACTTACACCCACCGTGCTGGACGTACAGGACGTATGGGAAAATCAGGTGTGGTGATTACTTTCGTTACCCACAAAGAAGAATTGAAAAAACTCAAGAAATACGCACCTGTTTCAGAAGTTTATCTTAAAAATCAAAAAATACATTTGAAATAAACTCAAAGCAAAACGAGACTAGGACAAAATGTCCAGCCTCGTTTTTTATGTCCTTAAAATATGACAATATACAATCATTGTCATCCTTTTCGTGATTTTATGTCCTATTTCAAATTATTAATCACTTTTTCCAAACGTGAAATAGCTTCAACTGGCAAAGCAAGCTTTGGATTGTTTTGGTTGAATGAAAGCAAATAATTCAAACGGAACTGCATACGTGAACGGATGAGTTGTTTATACTTGCTGTCAAAATGATGAACAGGGTATTCTGCCAAATCTAAATATTGGAAACCTTCGATTGGTCCAAAATCTTTAAACTCAGCATCACCATCAACTAATTTTTCAATAATTCCTAAAGAAACTTCTTTCGGAATACTTTGTCCCATGTAAGTACCAGTATTGATGATGTAACAATCAACATCTCCTTCAAATAGTGAACGGAATTTTTGATAATCTTCAACGAGCGGATAAACCCTAAATGGGTTGGCAAATGGTTCGATGACAAGTGTTTGCTTATTTCCTTCAATATTTTCAGCACTTGACCGTTTAGTCATCAAGGTACATCCCATCGTTGCTGCCATGAGAGGGTCATTAACCTTAATCAATGGAGGTAGAGAATCGTCTTTCATAATCCAAAAGATGGCATTAATCGGTTCTTCGATATGGTCAACACGATTTGGTGTCGCGAAACGAGATTTAACCGTTCGACCGTTACCATTTCGGATATCTTCTGTCATCAATTTTTTACGACCATTTTCATCCAAAGTCACACCGCAGTTCTGAACTGTCACAAAGAAATCTTGTTCAGGGTGTCCTGTTGGGTAATCGTTTGTCTTATCAAAATATGATGGTTCTAGGGCAATTGATGAGCCATCTTTTTCAGAAATAACAAAAGCATCATCGTGTAGAACTTTGATATCATATTTTCCATTGTGTTTAGCGTGAGTCAAAGTTGATTTTCCTGAACCTGACAAACCAAAGAATGAAGCTACATAATCCTTCTGACCTTCTTTTCCTTGAAAAATCTTCAAACCACCGTGGCATGACACGTAACCATTACGTGCAGCCGTTCCCCAGGCAAGTGTCAAAGTTGCTTTCTTCAATTCACCAAAGTAATTGAGTCCTAAAATAGCTACACAGTTGTGATTAGTATCAAAATAGACCAAGCCATCTGGGTAATCTGGATGAGACCATCTTGGATTAAAGAAGACAAAAATATCATCTTCATTGTAGACTTTAGAAACTTTCAAACGATTTTTGAATTCTTCATCCAGAATTTGAAAGTTCAATAACCATGAATAAAGGTTATTGATCTCTTCTTCTGGTACCATCAAGTGAGCACGCACCATAAATTCTTCATCTAACCCAACAATAGCATCTGCTTTGTAAAATTGGCGACGATGTGCCTGATAGACGGCACTTCTGACAATGGATAACAAACACTCATCTTCCTCTTCATCTTGCCCAAAAATTCGACGGGCTTTCGCTGTTCGTCCAACTACTGCTCCAGAATTTGTTAACAACACACGAGCATAGGAAGGTAGACCCAATTCCTTAGTATGAATGACAGGCATATCCAAAATCACTGTACCTGCAGCATTGGAAGCTAATTGATAAGCTTCTTCTAAGGTTTTAATCGGGTGAACCTGATTTTCATAAAATGCTGTTTCGACAATAGTTTTTAATGCAGAAAAATACGGACTTGATTTGCGCATTTCTAAAGTTGAAAATTGATTACGTGTTACCATTTTCTACCTCCTATTGTATGGTTAACTTTATTCTATCAAAAAAAGTATGCGTTTTCATAATTAAAAGTGTAAAAACATTAGAAAAAAGAAATAATTTCTAAAAAAGTACAAGTCTACTTACGCCTATTTCAGAAAAAAATAAAAAGGCTAGAACAATGTTCTAACCTTAACTGTATTATTTGGCAATATCAAATACAGTAGATTTGACAGTTGTCATAGCTTCGATAGAGTATTTCACACCTTGCACTCCAGCACCAGATTTTTTAGCACCAAGGAATGGGAAGTTATCTGTACCACGTTGTGTTTTGTTGTTAATGTGAACAGTACCCACTTCAAGTTGTTCAGCAATCTTGAATGCCAATGGGAAGTTATTTGTAAATACAGAAGCTTGAAGACCGTATTCAGATTTGTTTGAGATTTCGATGGCTTCTTCAACTGAGTTCACACGGATAAATGGAAGGACTGGACCAAATGGTTCTTCCCAAGCCAAGCGCATGTCAGTTGTAACGTTATCGAACAAGACTGGGCTGATGAGGTTACCTTCACGTTTGAATGAGATAACTTCTTTAGCACCTTTTTCTTGAGCGTCTTTGATAAGACCTTCAACATAGTCAGCAGCTTTTGTATCGATAAGTGGTGTGATGTCAGCATTGTCTTCCGGCATACCAACAGTCAAGTTGTTTACAAGTGCAGAAACTTTTTCAACTAACTTGTCAGCAATGCTATCCATAACAAGAACACGTTTTACGGCTGTACAACGTTGACCTGAGTATCCATAAGCACCAGCAACGATGTTTTTAGCAGCCAAGTCAAGATCAGCATCTTCAAGAACGATAGCTGAGTCTTTACCACCAAGTTCAAGCATGATTGGACGCATACCAGCCAAGTGACCAATGTGTTCACCAACTGGTGTTGAACCAGTGAAGTTGATGTAATTAACAGCTTCGTGTTCTACAATGTAGTCACCGATAACAGAACCACGTCCAGTGATTGTGTTAAATACACCTGCAGGAAGTCCAGCTTCAGCAAATGCTTCAGCCAAAAGAAGACCTGAGATAGAACCTTGCGTAGGTGGTTTAAGGGCAACAACATTCCCTGAAATAAGGGCAGGAGCAATCTTAGAACCTGCGAGGTTGATTGGGTAGTTAAATGGCGAAATAGCAAGCACCAAACCTACTGGTTCGCGACGAACGATAGCAATTTTTTTCTTGCTTGCTGGATCAAAGCTACCACCTTCAAGAACTTCACCTTCAAGACGAACGCCTTCTTCAGCGGCATAGTTAATGATTTCAGCAGTACGGATAACTTCACCTACAGCTGATTTATAACCTTTAGCAATTTCCTTTGAAAGTACAGCACCAATTTTTTCAGCATCACGCATCAAAATATTAGCTGCTTTGTGAAGGTATTCAGCACGTTCTACATATGAAAGTGCACGCCATGCTTTTTGAGCAGCTTTAGCTGATGCATAGACGTAGTCTACTTCTTCTTGGCTCATTGCAGGAACAGAACCAAGTTCTTCACCAGTTGCGGGAGCATAAATTTTGATTTCTTCTTTAGAAAGTTTCCACTCACCGTTGACGTAATTTTTATATTGTTTAGTCAAGCGATATCTCCTTTTAAATGTGATAACTCCATTTTATCACTTTTTTAGCTTTTTTCAATATTTTAAAACGAAAAAATTCTGAAAATTTAGACAAAAAATTTGTAGTGTCAAATAGTTATAATTATAAAACTTATAAATATACTTTATAAATTCAAAAAAATGCACCTAAACACTATTATAACGATAATAATATCAGAATTTATAGAATTTTAAAAATTAATAGATTCTTTTATTTTATCCAAAAAAATGCATATTTTTCATTATAAAAAATCCTAGTTTCATAACTAAAATCACTTAACATTTTAGGTTTCTTAATATTAAAAAAGCTTTTAACTTTACGTTAAAAGCTTCCTCATGTTAATTAGTCAACATTAACATATTCTTTGCTAAGCTCAAGAACTTCTTCCATTGTTGAGCATTCTGTAAGAGCGCGGTTAGCGTATTCTTGCATTTTAGCAGTGTCAAGTTTCTTCATCAAGCTACGTGTACGAAGAATTGATGTAGCTGACATAGAGAACTCGTCAAGTCCCATTCCGACAAGAAGTGGAACAGCTTTTTGGTCACCAGCCATTTCACCACACATACCAGCCCATTTACCTTCAGCGTGAGCTGCTTTGATAACGTTGTTAATCAAACGAAGGATTGATGGGTTGTATGGTTGGTAAAGGTATGAAACTTGTTCGTTCATACGGTCAGCAGCCATTGTGTATTGGATAAGGTCGTTTGTTCCGATTGAGAAGAAGTCAACTTCTTTCGCAAATTGGTCAGCAAGCATAGCTGCAGCTGGGATTTCAATCATGATACCAACTTCGATATCATCTGAAACGGCAACACCTTCAGCTTTAAGGTTTGCTTTTTCTTCATCAAAGATTGCTTTAGCAGCACGGAATTCTTTAAGAAGAGCAACCATTGGGAACATGATACGAAGTTGTCCGTGTACAGATGCACGAAGAAGTGCACGGATTTGTGTACGGAACATTGCATTTCCTGTTTCTGAGATAGAAATACGAAGTGCACGGAATCCAAGGAATGGGTTCATTTCTTTTGGAAGGTCGAAGTAAGGAAGTTCTTTATCTCCACCGATATCCATTGTACGAACCACAACTGGTTTACCATTCATGCCTTCAAGAACAGCCTTGTATGCTTCATATTGTTCATCTTCAGTTGGGAAGTCTTGTGAATCCATGTACAAGAATTCTGTACGGTAAAGACCAACTGCTTCTGCCCCATTAGCATTAACACCTTCAACGTCTTTAGGTGTACCAATGTTAGCTGCCAATTCAAAGTGTTTACCATCAGCTGTTACTGTTTTAGCGTCTTTAAGAAGAGCCCATTCAGCTTTTTGTTTAGCATATGCTTCACCAGCAGCTTTAAATTCAGCAACTTGTTCATCTGTTGGGTTGATGATAACTTCACCAGTGATACCGTTTACAGCAATGATATCACCATCTTTAACACGGCTAGTGATATCGTTTGTTCCAAGAACAGCGGCAATTTCAAGTGTACGAGCCATGATAGCTGAGTGGCTTGTACGTCCACCAATGTTTGTAACAAAGGCTTTAACAAATTGTTTGTTCAATTGGGCAGTATCAGAAGGTGTCAAATCGTGTGCAATAACGATTGATTCTTCATCAATTGTAGCAGGGTTTGGAAGTTTAGCACCAAGAAGGTGAGCCAATACACGTTTAGCAACGTCGCGGATATCTGCGGCACGTTCTTGCATGTATGGGTTATCATCCATTCCTTCAAAGATAGTGATGAACATATCAGTCACTTCTTTAAGTCCTGCTTCTGCGTTAATTTGTTTTGCACGAATAGTTTCTTTAATTTGGCTGATCATTTCTGGGTCAGCAAGCACCATTAAATGTGCGTCAAATACGGCAGCTGCTTCTTCGCCAAGTGTTTCTACTGCTTTTTCACGTATAATAGAAAGCTCGTCTTGTGATGCTTTCAATGCGGCATCTAGGCGAGCTTCCTCTGCACTTGTATCTTCAACTGTAACAGTTTCAAATGACAAATCAGGTTGAACGAGCAGGTACGCTTTAGCAACAGCAACACCATCAGATGCGGCGATTCCTTTAAGCATTTCTGTCATTTTCTTAAGCCAATCCTTCTTTTGTCATTGTTTCTTCGATTGCTGCAAGTGCGTCATCAGCGTCAGGACCTTCAGCAGAGATAGTTACGTCAGCACCTTGACCAACACCAAGACTCATAACACCCATGATTGATTTAAGGTTTACTGCTTTACCTTTGTAGTCAAGAGTGATGTCTGAAGCGAATTTGCTAGCTGTTTGAACAAGCAAAGTAGCTGGACGTGCGTGAATACCTGTTTCTGCAACAATGTGAAAATCTTTTGAAGCCATATTATGGTTCTCCTTTTATTTGTGTTTTTTCGGATTACCTTATGATAACCCTTACAAGCTATGATTATAGCATAAACCCTTTTTTATTTCAATAGTTACACACCTCGTATGCACCTTATTTTTTGAAAAATTAAGGAAAAACGGCACTTTCAGGCTGTAAAATTACCTATTTTTTTCAAAAACAAATAGAAACAAGTTGAACTCGCTTCTATTTATTGATTAATCTTTCTTTTCAACTTTTTTCTTTTTTAGGACTGCTGTTTGTTTACGAATTTCATTAAAGAATGGTGCTGTTGTCAAGCTAAGATTTTTATAGTTCCGCAACATACGACGTTGGTTAAAACGAAATAGCTGAACACCCTTAACTTTTAAATTCTCATTTATCTGAAGTCTAAATTTCTCCAAACGTTTACTGAAAGCTTCTCTTTGTTTAGTCCAGTCGTCAAATTCTGTTTTAACAGATCGAAGCAATCTTTCCTGTTCCGAGCGAACATATTTTTCAACCGTTGCAGCTGCTTGTTGGAATTTCACAGTATCCATAACTGTCCAAATCAAATCCGCCGCCATAATAGAAACAATCACTAGGGCAATCCAGCCATTCAAATGATTGATAATAGCCATGACCGTCGGCTGGACAAATTTAACAAGTATCAAAATACTAACTCCCCAAAAAAGTGAAATTTCAGGAGCAATCCAGCCTTTAACATTACCAAATAAATCGCTGTAATCCCAAAGTTTCATATGAAAGAAATGCTCCAAAAACCAACCAGCAAGGAATTCAAAAACGGTCGCAATAACCATTCCACCGATAAAGAGCCCTAAAAGATTATCTTGAAATGGTTTTATGCCAATTAAAACCGTCGTCACCGCAAAGCCATAAACTGGACAATAAGGTCCAGCTAAGAAGCCACGATAGGCAAACTTTTTGTCATGGATGGAGCAATAAATAGTCTCCCATAGCCAACCGATAAATGAATAAATAAAAAATAGGAAAATAATATCCGTTATAGAATAGCCCATAAAACATCAACCTCTAACTTTCAAACTATTCTCATTATAGCAAAAAACCTAGAACAAGACTTGTTCTAGGCAAGCTTTTACATATTTTTAATGAGTTTAGTTGCAAATTCACTTGTTGAGCAAGCAGCTTTTCCTTGTGCTAAATCTGCTGTGAATTGACCTTTAGCAAAAGTTGTTTCAATGGCTTGAGAAATCAAATTTGCAACTTCTGTCCATCCGATATAGTCAAATAGCATGCAACCTGATAAAAGAACAGAGCATGGATTAGCAATGTCTTTTCCAGCAATATCAGGAGCTGTTCCGTGAGTTGCTTCAAAGATTGCATGTCCAGTTACGTAGTTGATATTAGCACCTGGTGAGATACCAATTCCACCAACTTGAGCAGCAAGAGCATCGCTCGCATAGTCACCATTAAGGTTTGTCAAAGCTACGACATCAAATTTTTCAGGATTTAGCAGAATTTGTTGCAAGAAGTTATCGGCAATAATGTCATTCATAACCAATTTTCCACTTGCTAATTCATTAGCGTATTCACGTTCTACCAGTTCGTAACCCCATTTGCAGAAACCACCTTCAGTGAATTTTTGGATATTTCCTTTATGAACAATAGTTACATTTGTTAGCTGATTAACAAGGGCGTATTCAATAACTGAACGAATAAGTCGTTCACTACCTTCTTTTGAAATTGGCTTAATACCAATACTACTTGACTCAGGAAAACGAATCTTGTTGACAGACATTTCATTTTGCAAAAACTCAATGACTTTTTTCACTTCTGCTGTGCCAGCTTCCCACTCAATTCCTGCATAAATATCTTCTGTATTTTCACGGAAAATCGTAATACTTGTTTTTTCTGGTTCTTTAAGCGGGCTTTCAATTCCTTTGAAATAGCGAACTGGGCGAACACAAGCATACAAATCCAATTCTTGGCGAAGTGTAACATTTAGCGAACGAATCCCACCACCAACTGGAGTTTCAAGTGGTCCTTTGATAGCAATCAAATCTTCTTTGATGGTATCAAGTGTTTCGGCTGGCAACCATTCGCCAGTCGCTTCGTGCGATTTTTTACCAGCTAAAAGCTCATGCCATTCAACTTTTTTCTGACCTTGATAAGCTTTTTCAACAGCGGCATCAAAGACAGCACGCGCATTTTTCCAAATGTCACGTCCAACGCCATCCCCTTCAATAAAAGGAATAATTGGATGATTAGAAACGACCAATTGGCCATTTTCTAAAGTGATTTTATCTGCCATAATTTCCTATTTTCCTTTCGTAATCTTTCTTAACGATCTTCAAGTGGAACATATTTCAAACCAAGTTCACCTTTGTAGCGTGAACGTGGACGAATCAATTTATTGTGTTTTTGTTGTTCTTGGATATGAGCAATCCAACCAGCCACACGACTCATTGCAAAAATCAAGGTAAAGATTGAACTATCAATACCAAGCACATGATAAACCGTCGCTGAATAAAAATCGACGTTTGGAATCAAACCTTTGGTGTGTTTCATGCATTGTTCAATTTCACAAGACAAGTTAAACCAAATTTCGTTTTCAGTTCCTTCTGTCAAAGCTTTCGCCATTTCACGAAGGTATTTTTCACGAGGGTCTTGTGTCTTATAAACACGGTGACCAAACCCCATGATTTTTTCTTGTGAATCAAGTTTTTCTTTAAGGTAAGCTTTTGTATCACTCATTTCACGGATTTCAGTTAACATGTCAAAAACACGTTCATTAGCACCACCGTGAAGAGGACCTTTAAGAGTACCAATAGCCGTTGTCACACAAGAATAAATGTCTGCCAGTGTTGAGGCACAAACACGTGCAGCAAATGTTGAGGCATTTAATTCGTGGTCAGCATGTAGTACCAAAGCACGATTAAGAGCTTTAACTTGCAAATCAGTTGGTTCTTCACCATTTAACATATAAAGGAAATTGGCTGCAAAACACAAATCTTTACGTGGTGCCACAGGAGTTTTTCCTTCACGCAAACGTGCAAAGGTTGCAATAATTGTTGGCATTTTAGCCATTAATTGAATGGATTGTTCGTAAGTTGCTTCTTCTGAGTTATCTTCTGCATTAACATTGTAAACACCTAGCAAACTAACTGTTGAACGAAGAACACTCATTGGATGCAAGTGATTACGTGATTGAATCATAATGCATTGCACAACAGCATCACTGATTTCATAGTTATCACGAAGTAATTTTACAAAATCATCAAGTTCTGTTTTATTTGGCAAATGAAGGTTCCAAAGAAGATAAATCACTTCTTCAAAACTAGCATCATTGTCCATTAATTCTGAAATGTTATAACCTGCATAAGATAAATTATCATTAATAATCGAACTAATACGGGTATTACAGGCGATTAAATCTTTTAATCCACTTGATCCTGTCATATATTAAGCACCCCCTAATTTCTTTCTAACAACCATTGGTAGAATTCCGCCGTTTTTGTAGTATCGGATGTCAGCATCTGCATCAAAACGGACCATGGCTTTAAAGTGTTTTTCACCTGAATCATCACGTACAATCACATCTACAATATCGTGAATACCAGGATTTTCTGAAAGGTTAATATCGTATGTTTCGTAACCTGTTAATCCAAGGCTTTCAGCTGTATCACCTTCTAAGAATTGCAATGGTAAAACCCCCATCATGACAAGATTTGAACGGTGAATACGTTCAAAGCTCTCAGCAAGAACAGCTTTAACTCCAAGAAGGTTTGAACCTTTGGCAGCCCAGTCACGACTTGATCCCATACCATAGTCTTTACCAGCAATGACCAAAGTATCAACCTTATCTTCTTTATAATGCATGGCTGCATCGTAAATTGGCATCAATTCGCCATTGTATTTTGTATAACCACCAATTTTACCGTCAGCTAATTGGTTTTGAATACGAATGTTGGCAAATGTTCCGCGCATCATGACTTCGTGGTTACCACGGCGGCTACCATATGAGTTGAAATCAAGGTAATCAACACCATGTTCTGTCAAATATTTAGCAGCTGGACTGTTTTTAGCGATGTTCCCTGCTGGTGAGATGTGGTCAGTTGTGACACTATCACCAAATTTAACCAATGGTTTAAGGTTTTTAAGTGGCTTGATTGCCAAATCATCACCCAAGTTATCAAAGTATGGTGGGTTTTGGATGTATGTTGAGGCTTCATTCCAATGATAGATTTTACTTTCTTCTGTTGGAATTTGGTTCCACTTTTCACTGTCAGTGAAAACATACTCATACTCGTGTTCGAACAATTCACGTGTGACAAATTGGTCAACGTATTTTGCTACTTCATCGTTTGTTGGCATGATGTCTTTAAGGTAGGCTGGCTCATTGTTTTGGTCAAAACCAAGTGGTTCTGTTGTCAAGTCAATGTTAGTATTTCCAGCGAGTGCATAAGCCACAACAAGTGGTGGGCTAGCAAGAAAGTTTGCTTTGACAAGCGGATTAACACGTCCTTCAAAGTTACGGTTACCTGACAAAACAGCTGACGCTAACAAATCGGTATCCGTAATTGCCTCAGCGACTTCTGGGCGAAGGCTACCTGAGTTACCGATACATGTTGTACAACCATAACCAACAATGTTAAAGCCAAGTGTATCCAAGTAAGTTTGCAAACCAGAGTTACGAAGGTAACCTGTCACCACTTTTGAACCAGGGGCAAGTGATGTTTTGACTGTTGGAGCCACGTGTAAACCACGTTCAACAGCATTCTTGGCAAGCAAACCGGCTGACATGAGCACGTAAGGATTTGAAGTATTCGTACATGATGTGATAGCTGCAATTGCCACATGCCCAGTCTTGATTTCTACATCTTGGTCCTCAAAGTGAACAGTCGCTGTTTTATTAATCTCATCTGCCGTCAAACCAAATCCTTGAACACCTGCTTCACGTGTCAAGCTTTCTTGGAAAGTTTGTTTGGCTTGTGTCAAATCAATCAAATCTTGTGGACGTTTTGGTCCAGAGATACTTGGTGAGATGCTAGACAAATCAATCTCAACAACTTTAGTGTATTCAGCTTGATGCTCTGGATCATAGAAAAGACTGTTACGTTTAGCGTATTCTTTTGTCAATGCGATATGGTCTTCATCACGGTTTGTCAAACGCATGTAGTTAAGCGTTTCATCATCGATTGGGAAATAACCACATGTTGCCCCGTATTCAGGAGCCATATTAGCGATAGTTGCACGCTCGGCAAGGCTAAGATTTGAAAGACCATCACCGAAATACTCAACAAATTTGCCGACAACTTTTTCTTGACGAAGGACTTGTGTCACTTTAAGTGCCAAGTCAGTTGCAGTCGCAATCTTAGGTAATTTACCTGTCAAACGTACACCGATAACTTCTGGAATTGGGAAGAATGAAGCTTCACCAAGCATAGCTGCTTCTGCTTCGATACCTCCGACACCCCAGCCAAGCACACCGATACCATTGATCATTGTTGCGTGACTATCAGTACCAAACATTGAATCAGGGTAAAGCATGCCATCTTTTTCAATGATAACATCACTCAAATACTCTATATTAACTTGGTGGATAATCCCTGTTGCTGGTGGAACAGCACGGTAATTATCGAATGATTTTTCAGCCCATTTCAAAAATTCATAGCGCTCATTGTTACGTTTAAATTCCATATTAATGTTATCTTCTAAAGCTGTATCACAGCCAAAAAAATCAACTTGGACACTGTGGTCAATAACCAAATCAACTGGAATTTCAGGGTTGATTAAATCTGCATCACCACCATTTGAAACGATGGCATCACGCATTGATGCAAGGTCGACAACAACTGGTACACCAGTGAAATCTTGTAGGATAACACGACTCGGTTTGAATGGCACTTCGCCTTGGATGTTTTTAGGATTGTAAGTTGCTAAATTTTCAATGTGACTTTTTGTAACATCTACTCCATCATACTTTCTGAGTAAACTTTCAAGTAATATACGAATAGTGTAAGGGATTCTTTTGATATTTCCTCCATAATGAGAAACGGCTTCTTCAAGATTAAGGTAAGAATAGTCATTCTCTTTGAAAGAAAAATTAGATAAGAACTCTGTCATGTACGGACCCCCGATTATAATGATATTGTTTTTAATTATACAAAATTCAGAAAATTTTGCCAGCATTAATTTACAGACGTGTGTCAGATTTCCTGACATGATGTGTTACTTGAAAATAAAAAAGCTGTCAAACCTTGGTATCACTACATTTTGTACTGATTACAATAATCAAACACTATATATGGTGTTTTTGTAAGCCTTTTTGGTTGCTTTTTTGGTATATTTTGGCTATTCTAGTTAAATATTGAATTAAAAAAGATAACGATTTTTGGAGGAAAGCCTAATGGCTAATAAAATTACACTTTTTTCAAAAAATAATTGCATGCAATGCAAAATGACTAAAAAACTTTTAGAAAAAGCTGGTGCTGATTTCCAAGAAATTAACATGGATGAACGTCCAGATATGATTGATTACGTTAAAAGTCTTGGTTTTACAGCCGCTCCAGTTATCAAAGCGGGCGAAATTGCCTTTTCAGGATTTCAACCAAATAAACTAAAAGAAATTATTTAACTACTCTTCCATCTTGAATTAGAAAGGAATTACCTTACTCAATATATGAACTAGGTAACTTACTTTATTTATGAGTCTTAAAAATCTTGGCGAAGTCTCTTACTTTCGCCTTAATAATGAAATCAACCGTCCAGTAAACGGTCAAATCCCGTTAAATAAAGATAAAGAAGCTCTCAAAGCTTTCTTTCTTGAAAATGTCATTCCAAACACCATGACATTTGAAAGCATCACTGAAAAAATTGACTATCTAATTGCCAATGATTACATCGAAGCTGAATTCATCAGTAAATACTCACCAAACTTTATTGAAAACTTGTCTAAGGACTTGCAGACTCACAAGTTTCGTTTCAAATCTTTCATGGCAGCTTACAAGTTTTACCAACAGTATGCTTTAAAAACTAATGACGGCAGCCAATATCTTGAAAGTATCGAAGATCGTGTGCTTTTTAATGCCCTTTATTTTGCTGATGGGAATGAAGAGCTGGCGCAGAATTTAGCACTTGAGATGATTAATCAACGTTATCAACCAGCCACCCCTTCTTTTTTGAATGCTGGACGAAGTCGACGCGGTGAATTTGTATCGTGTTTCTTGATTTCTGTAACAGATGATATGAATACTATCGGACGTTCTATCAATTCAGCCCTGCAATTGTCACGTATCGGTGGTGGGGTCGGTATCAGCCTGTCAAACTTGCGTGAAGCTGGCGCGCCAATCAAAGGCTATGAAGGCGCAGCATCCGGTGTTGTTCCAGTGATGAAACTCTTTGAAGATAGTTTTTCATACTCAAATCAACTTGGTCAACGTCAAGGTGCAGGTGCTGTTTATCTCGATGTTTTCCACCCAGATATCATGGCCTTTTTATCGACTAAGAAAGAAAATGCCGACGAGAAAGTACGCGTCAAAACCCTTTCGCTTGGGATTACCATCCCTGATAAATTTTACGAATTAGCTCGTAAAAATGAAGACATGTACCTCTTTAGTCCCTATAGTGTCGAGCGTGAGTACGGTGTGCCATACAGTTACGTCGATATTACAGCAGAGTACGACAAAATGGTCGCTAATCCCAACATTGTCAAAACTAAAATTAAAGCGCGTGATTTGGAAACTGAAATTTCAAAACTCCAACAAGAGTCTGGTTATCCCTACGTGATTAACATTGACACCGCTAACCGCACTAATCCAATCGATGGCAAAATCATCATGTCAAATCTGTGTTCTGAAGTTCTTCAAGTCCAAAAACCAAGTATTATCAACGACGCCCAAGAATTTGTCAAAATGGGAACAGATATTTCATGTAACCTTGGTTCAACCAATGTGGTTAATATGATGACTTCACCTGATTTCGGTCGTTCTATCAAAGCCATGACACGTGCCTTAACTTTCGTATCAGACACATCATCAATCGAAGCAGTACCAACAATCAAACATGGCAATGAACAAGCCCATACTTTCGGACTTGGTGCTATGGGACTTCACACTTATCTTGCCCAAAACCACATTCACTACGGAAGTCCAGAATCTATCGAGTTCACAAATATCTATTTTATGCTGCTCAATTACTGGACTTTAGTCGAATCTAATCAGATTGCTCGCGAACGCAAGCAAACCTTTGCCAACTTTGAAAAATCAAGCTACGCTGATGGTAGTTATTTTGATAAATACATCACTGGTGATTTTGTACCAAAATCTGACCGCGTCAAAGAACTCTTCGCTGAGCACTTTATTCCTAGTGGCAAAGATTGGGCTGAGCTTCGCGATGCTGTGATGACAGACGGACTTTACCATCAAAATCGTCTTGCCGTTGCTCCAAACGGTTCAATTTCATACATCAACGATGTCTCAGCATCACTTCACCCCATTACACAACGCATTGAAGAACGTCAAGAAAAGAAAATCGGTAAGATTTACTACCCAGCAGCTGGGTTGTCTACAGATACAATTCCTTATTACACGTCTGCTTATGACATGGATATGCGCAAGGTTATCGATGTTTACGCTGCAGCTACTGAGCATGTTGATCAAGGATTGTCCCTCACTTTGTTCTTGCGCAGCGATATTCCTGAAGGGCTCTACGAATGGAAAACGCAAAGCAAACAAACCACTCGTGACCTTTCTATCTTACGTCACTATGCTTTTAATAAGGGACTCAAATCAATCTATTACATCCGTACCTTTACAGATGACGGTGAAGAAGTTGGTTCAAACCAATGCGAAAGCTGTGTGATTTAACTGAACACTTGTTATTGGTCCTAAAGGACCTAGTAATGAGATAGCAATCGCTAGGGCGGTTTGCCTAGTTCACTTACTAACTTCACCAAATAGCTATTATCGACCCATTTGCTTACGTAGCATAACTACTTAAAACTTGCATTGGTCCTAAAGGACCTAACAACAAGACGGCAACCGCTAGGGCGGTTTGCCTAGTTCACTTACTAACTCCAGCAATCGACTAGCATCGAGCCAATTGCTTACGTAGCGTAACCTTTTGACAACTTTTGTTAGTTTAAAAATGATTAGTGTCATGTCACGGCTAATGCCAGCGCTACTAGATAAATGAGCTAACTCGAACCTAGTCATCTGACTGGTCTTCTAAACTATTTTTACGGAGAAAATACATGTCGCAAACTTATTATAAAGCCATTAATTGGAATGAGATTGAGGATGTGATTGACAAGTCAACTTGGGAAAAGTTGACCGAACAATTCTGGCTTGATACGCGAATTCCGCTGTCAAATGACCTCGATGATTGGCGTAAGCTTTCTGACCAAGAAAAAGATTTGGTCGGTAAAGTTTTTGGCGGATTGACCCTCCTTGATACCATGCAATCCGAATCTGGTGTGGAGGCCATTCGTGCAGACGTCAGAACACCTCACGAAGAAGCCGTCCTCAACAATATTCAATTTATGGAGTCTGTCCACGCCAAATCATACTCTTCCATTTTTTCAACCCTTAATACAAAATCAGAAATTGAAGCAATCTTTGAATGGACGAACAACAACGAATACTTACAGAAAAAAGCCAAAATCATCAACGATATTTATGAAAATGGCACTGCTCTACAAAAAAAGGTCGCTTCAACTTTTCTTGAAACCTTTCTCTTTTACTCAGGATTTTTCACCCCTCTTTATTATCTTGGCAATAATAAATTGGCAAACGTCGCTGAAATTATCAAATTAATCATCCGCGATGAATCTGTCCATGGAACTTATATCGGCTACAAATTCCAACTTGGTTTCAATGAATTGTCTGAGAACGAGCAAGATGACTTGCGTGACTGGATGTATGACTTGCTCTATCAACTCTATGAAAATGAAGAAAATTACACCAAAACACTTTATGACCAAGTTGGCTGGACTGAGGAAGTTCTGACTTTCTTACGTTATAACGCCAATAAAGCTCTCATGAACTTAGGGCAAGATCCGCTTTTCCCTGATACCGCTAATGATGTCAACCCAATCGTTATGAATGGTATTTCAACAGGAACTTCTAACCATGATTTCTTTAGTCAGATCGGGAACGGATATCTTCTTGGTTCTGTTGAAGCTATGCAAGATGATGATTACAATTATGGACTTGATTAGAATTTTCAAAAAAATTATCCCAAACTAGCTTGACAAGAAACTTTCTTTCATGCTAGACTATATACAAATTGAATTCACAAAGGAGTGCCATCGGCTGAGATCGCATTTGCGAAATCCTGATAACCTGATCTCGTTAGGACGAGCGTAGGGATTGTGATATGACTTTTTTAAACGTGATTAAAATAGCATTGAACATATTATCAGAAAAAGCTCCTTTGTGTTAGAAGGAGTTTTTTTATGTCGTCGAAGAATTCTCAATTGTCTGCTTTAATTGAGACTGCATTGGTTGCTGCTTTTGCCATGGCTTTATCTTATATTCCAGATTTTGCTAGCTGGTTCACCCCTTCATTTGGTGCAGTGCCAGTCGTGCTTTTTGCCCTACGTCGCGGTCCAAAATACGGAACTCTAGCTGGTCTTATCTGGGGCTTGCTTCACTTTATTTTAGGTAAAGTTTGGTACCTAGCCTTGTCACAAGTTATCATCGAATACATCATTACCTTTATCTCAATGGGTTTGGCTGGATTTTTATCTGCCCCATTTCAAAATGCTCTTTCTAAAGACAATAAAGGACGTGCTTTGATTTACTCAACTATCGGTGCCACACTTGCTGTTTTTGTCCGCTACTTCTGGCACTATGTCGCTGGTTTTATCTTCTGGGGAAGCTACGCACCAAAAGGCATGTCACCATACCTTTATTCGCTCAGTGTCAATGGTACAGCTGGACTGTTAACCCTAGTCTTCGTCATTTTGGCACTTGCTATCATCATCCCAACACAAGGAAAAATTTTCTTGGTAAAAAAATAAACTCTTCATTTTCTAAGTTTAACACCATAAAAGCTAAGACAAAATGTCTTAGCTTTTTTCTATTATATTTGTCTCGCCAAATTAATCATTTCAAGGACACCTTGAGCGCATTCACTACCTTTATTACCTGCTTTTGAACCAGAACGTTCGATAGCTTGCTCGATATCCTCAGTGGTAATCACACCAAACATAACTGGAATATCACTAGTGAGATTGATTTGCCCAACCCCTTTAGCTACTTCATTACAAACCAAATCGTAGTGACTTGTTGACCCGCGAATGACGCTACCGAGTGTGATAACACCATCATATTTACCAGTCGCAACAATTTTTTTCGTCATAAACGGAATTTCAAATGCTCCTGGCACCCAATAAACATCGATATCATCCTCAGCTACTTCATTGCGAACCAAACCATCCATGGCACCACCTAATAATTTTGAGGTGATAAATTCGTTAAAGCGTGCTACAACGATAGCAATTTTTAAGTCTTTTCCGATAAATTTTCCTTCAAATGTTGTCATGATTTTCTCTCCTTATTTCCTTAAACAATGTGTAGTAAATGGTGAAATTTTTCTTGTTTAGTTTGCAAGTAGGCGCGATTCTCCTGGTGGGCTGTCATCTGTAAGGGCAAGCGTTCTACAATATCTATGCCTGCCATTTCAAGTTGCTCTAACTTATCAGGATTATTGGTTAAGAGTTTAACCTGCTTGATATCTAAAAAGCTCAAAATATCCGCTGCAATCTGGTAATCACGCTCATCTGGGGCAAAGCCAAGCTCAAGATTCGCCTCATAAGTGTCCAAACCTTCTTCTTGCAACTGATAAGCTTTCAGTTTATTTTTTAAACCGATACCTCGACCTTCTTGACGAAGGTACAAAATAGCTCCGCGCCCAACTTGGTCAATTTTTTCCATGGCAGCATGCAACTGTTCTCCACAGTCACAACGCAAAGACCCAAAAATATCGCCAGTCAAACATTCTGAGTGCAAACGCAGTAAAAGCGGTTCATCTGTCGTCAAATCTCCCTTTGACAAGAGAACATGCTCGCGCTTTTCTTCATCTTCAAATAACTGAAGGTCAAAGTCACCATAACTTGATGGCAACTTTACCTTAGGACTATCTTGAAAGCTCACATAACGCGCAATATCACCCACTTCAATCATGGTCAAATTCCACTTGCTAGCAAAATCATGTAAATCAACTTTACGAGCCATCGTGCCATCATCTTTTAAAATCTCACAAATGTAAGTCGCTTCTCTCACACCAGCTAAACGTGCCAAATCAAGACTTGCTTCCGTGTGCCCACGGCGTTCTAATACACCACCAAAGCGTCCTACTAGCGGAAACATGTGACCAGGTTTGTGAAAATCACTAGCTTTACTTGTTGACGACGCCAATCCTTGAATAGTCTTAGCGCGGTCAAAAGCTGAAATTCCTGTTGACGTTTCTTTGTGGTCTACGCTAATGGTAAAAGCTGTGCCATGTGCATCCGTATTTTCTTCTGACATTGGAACAAGCTCCAAACGATTAGCAATCTCCTCAGACACTGGCGCACAAATCAAACCACGCGCGTGCTTGGTCATAAAATTCACATTTTCTGGGCTTGCCAATTCTGCCAGACCAACCAAGTCCCCTTCAGCTTCACGGTCATCATCGTCGACAACTACGATTAATTTTCCTGCTTTCAAATCAGAAATTGCTTTTTCAACATCCTTAAACATCTAGTCTCCTTTCATCATTCTTAGCTGTTTTTGCATGTATTTTGCTAAAATATCCGTCTCAATATTGACTTTGTCACCTGTTTTGAGCCTTGCCAGGTTAGTCTCTTTTGCCGTATGTGGAATCAACGACACGCTAAATTGCCCCTTCTCAGCGGATACCACCGTCAGACTAACACCGTTGACCGCGATTGAGCCTTGCCCAACAATCTGCCCTTCAAGTTCTTTTGGAAAAGCAAAACTGAGTACCAGAGCAGTCTCATCGCTTTTTTTCTGGACAAGAGTTGCCACACCATCTACGTGCCCCGTCACAATGTGCCCTTCAAAACGTGCATTGGCAAACATAGCCAGTTCTAAATTAACCAAATCACCCAAACGATTTTCTGAAAGAATCGTCCGTCTAAAAGTTTCTGGCAGAACATCAACGGTAAATAAATCTCCAGATTTAGACACACAGGTAAGGCACACACCATTAATGGCCATACTATCGCCAATTTTATAATCAGCTAACAACTTTCGTGAAGCCTTGCAAGTTAATTTGATATTGTGCTGGTGTTTGACAATCCGGCTAATACGACCTTGTTCTTGAATTAATCCGGTAAACATCACTACCTCCTTCTAGCCGAAAGCCTAATATTATTTCCGATTTTTTGACAGGCAAAATCGTCTAATTCTAAGGCTTGACTAACCAGACGAAAACTCGACATGGCTGCTTTGCCATTACCTCCAATAAGCTTAGGAGTCACATAAGAAATGATTTCATCCCAAAGCCCACTTTCCAGAAAAGCATCATGAACACCAGCTCCGCCCTCAACATAAACTGACTGAAGCTTCTTCTCATAAAGCACCTGCAAAATATTTTCAATTGAAAACTCTGGCAAATCAATTACTGTGACATGCTTTGGTAAATCCGAAACCTTCCGACTACTAAAAATATAAACTGGAGCCGAATTATCTTCAAAAATCTGTAAATCTAACTGGTCAAAAACACGCCCCTTTTCATCCAAAATCACACGCACTGGCGGACAAAAGCTTGTCCCACTCCCCAGCAAACGTGGATTGTCAATCAAGACCGTATCAGCACCAACCAATATCGCATGAAAATCATCACGTTCATCGTGAACAAAACGATTTGTCTCGTCATCAGTCAAAGCCGTTCGTTTGCCAAGCACAGCAATCTTTCCATCCAGACTAACTGCTTGTTTCAAAACAACATAAGGACGCTTGCGCTCATGGTAAACATTGTAATGCTTGTTGAGTGCGCGTGCCTCTTCTCCCAAAATATGAGTGACTACTTCTATTCCTTGCTCTTTTAAGAAAGCCACACCTTTTCCTGCTACTAAAGGATTGGGGTCAAGCTGGCCAACAACTACCTTTTTGATACCTGCCTCAACAATCGCTTGGGTACAGGGGGGCTGTTTTCCCTTATGATGACAAGGTTCCAAGGTCACATAAAGAGTTGAATTAAATAGTTCTTCCGGAGTTTGACAATATAAAATCGCGTTCTTTTCAGCATGCTCATGACCATACTGCAGGTGTGCACCACGAGCAATCACATGATTATCTTTGACAATCACCGCACCAACTAAAGGATTGGTGTAAGTTTGCCTAAAGCCACGCTTAGCTTCTTCTATCGCTTGCAACATATAGTTTTTATCCATATCTTCCTCCTTTCACATAAAAAAATCCCGACAAAAATTATCCGACTAGCTTGCACTAATCAGTCATTTTCATCGGGTATCACTGTAGTTATCTGAATTTTCTGACACATAAAATATACCAAAAACAAAAATCCTCGTAGCATTACACTACGAGGCGATTAAAGACAACTAAAAAAGTAATTCAAAAAGCGAGAGTATGCTTTTTGACACTCTATCAATTCTTCTCCCATCCAGACTATACTGTCGGCTCTGGAATCACACCAGATCAGCTTGCGCTCACGGACTTAGCTCTCTCATTTTTCAAATAAAGTTGATTAGTAATTGCTTCTCCTCACAGACATAGCGAAACATCAGCGAGAAATAAAAGCAAGTAACAATCAACGAGACAACAACACCGTCGGTCGGGAATTTCACCCTGCCCCGAAGAAAACTATTCAATTCTTCTTAAGATTATCATGAATCTAAAAAGCTGTCAATTTTTTTATTATTTCCTACAAACTTTCAATCATTTCGACCAATTTCTTGGCATGGACTTGTGATTTTGCAATCATTTCTTGGGCTTTTTCAGCGTCGTTTCGAAGTGAATAAGAAACGCCGTGTGTCACAACATGGCCTGCAAAATTCAGTTGAGTCAATTTCGCTGTCAAACGAATCGGTGCCAAAAGCTCGTCAATCGTTGTGCCTGTTTCTGCGCTATAAGCTGCTTCTCCTGCGCCAGTCGTCAAAGAAGCAATCAAAACTTTATCTTTCAAGGCATTGCCATTTGAACCGTGTGAAAAACCATGCACAAAAACTTTTTCAATCCATTTATTCATCAAAGATGGTGTCATGTACCAGTAAAGTGGATACTGAAAAACAATAACATCAGCTCGATGTAATTTTTCCTGCTCAGCTGTCACATTAATCTGATAATCAGGATACAAATTACTCAAAATATCCAATTCAACTTCTGGATAAAGCTTTTTAATTTCTTTTAAAATCATTTTATTTGCAAGTGAATCATTTTTCAAATCAGGATGCCCTGAAACAACAAGAACTTTTTTAGACAATTTTGTCACTCCTCCTATTTTTAGAAAATTCTATACAATTAAAAGCAATTTGTCAACTTGAAAAAGAACCTCTCACTAGAGAAGTCCTTTTATCTTAGGCAAAAACGTCTTTCAAAATAGCAACACCTTGATCAATTTGCTCTTTTGTCAAAGTCAATGGTGGCAAGAGACGAATAACATTTGTTCCTGCAGTTAAGACAACAAGACCTTTGTCCCGTGCCTTTTCAACCAAGTCAACAAGATTTTCAGTTGTTTCAATACCAATCATGTAACCAAGCCCACGAACCTCAGTTACTTTTGAATTACCAGCTAGAGCTTTCTTCAACTCAGCTTGCAAATAATTACCATTGTCAAGAGCTTGGGGCAAGAAACCGTCAGTGAGCATAATATCTAGTACGCTTGAGGCTGCTGACATGACAAGTTTATTGCCACCAAAGGTTGACCCATGACTGCCATAAGAAAAAGCTGAACCAAGTTTTTCTTTTGCAATCATTGCACCAACTGGCACGCCATTTCCAAGACCTTTTGCCAAAGTAAAAATGTCTGGCTCAATGCCATAATGTTCAAATGAAAAGAGTTTCCCAGTACGTCCCATACCTGTTTGGACTTCATCAACAATAAGCAAAATCCCTGTATTTTGACAAAATTCGCTCAAGGCTGTTACAAAAGTTTTATCTGCTGGACGAACTCCTGACTCCCCTTGAACCAATTCTAGCATGACCGCCGCAGTATCCTCAGTCACCAAGGCTTTGACACTATCCAAATCATTATATGTCGCATAGCTAAAATGTGGGACAACATCACCAAAACCAGCTTTAATTTTGTCCTGACCAGTCGCAGACATTGACCCAAAGGTACGACCGTGAAAAGAATTCACAAAAGTGATAATTTCTTGCTTGCCAGTCGCCTTACGAGCAATTTTAATCGCTGCTTCATTAGCTTCCGCACCGCTATTTGCAAAGAAAGCAAGATAATCTTTATCCCCGATTAATTTACCTGCTACTTCTTCTTGTAAGGAATTGTGGTACAAATTTGGCATGTGCCAAATCTCCTCAGCCTGCTTAAGCAAAGCTGCTTTGACTTGTGGGTGAAAACCAAGATTAGTCACACCAATACCAGATGAAAAATCAAGGTATTTTTTGCCGTCCTGGTCTAAAAGATAATTACCTTGCGCTTTAACAAATTCGATAGCTGCGCGTTTATAATTTTGAAATAGTTTTGTCATTCGTCGCTCCTTTACGTTAGCAGATGATTGAAGTTCCTGTTACAAGATTGTCGCCAATCAATACTTCACCCACACCTGCTAAAACAGTGTTCACTGCTGATTCGATTTTAGGAATCATGCCGCCAGTGATAATTCCTTGGTCAATTTTCTCTTGAAATTCTGTCGATGTTAAGCTATCAAGCACAACTCCATTTTCCAAAACGCCTTTAACATCAGTCATTAGGACTAATTTTTCAGCCTCTAAAGCGACAGCGACCGCTGTTGCCAAATAATCTGCGTTGATGTTTAAAAGCTCGCCATCTTTAGAATAGCCAAGCGATGCAAGAACTGGCAACATGTTGTTATCAAGCATTTGCTCCAAAATCGGTATCTGAATATTTGAGACATCACCAACGTAACCATAAGTTTCCTTGTCAAGAAAATCAGCTGTCACCACTCTTTTAATATTCGATAGCAACTGAATACTATCAATAGATGATTGGTTAAGTTTTTCAGTCAAATTTTCACCAACCATGTAAAGAAGAGCATAGCTGACCAACTTCATATCAGATTGACTAGTTACACGAAGACCATTGATTTTTTTAACTGGTACTTGGTTATCTTCCATTAATTTATTAATAGCATAGCCGCCACCATGCACAATGACCAAATTTTTATGGGTATCTTTCCATTTTTTGACTTGTGCTAAAAAGTCTTGCGACAAGTTTTGGCTAGCAACGCCACCAATTTTAATCACAATTGTATTTTTCATAGTCTCATCCCTTTATGTACGATAGAGGGCATTGATTTTCACGTAACTGTATGACAAATCACAACCCCAAGCTTTTCCTTGTGCTTCACCCGCATGCAAATCAACAGTGATAGTAATCTCATCTTCGTGCATAACATCTTGTATTTCTTCTGCTTCAAATTCAACGGGACTTGATTTTAACATGACTGGAACATCGCCAAGGAAAATGTCAATATTATCAACAGGAACATCAACCCCTGCATAACCAACTGCTGCTAGAATACGTCCCCAGTTAGGGTCTTCACCAAAAATAGCCGTCTTCACAAGGCTTGAACCAACAACACTTTTAGCTATCATGCGTGCATCAAGAGCGTTTGGAGCATTTTTAACATTCACTTCAATGAGTTTGCTTGCGCCTTCACCGTCTTTGGCAATCATTTTAGCCAATTCTTGCATCACGTAATTAAGCATGGCTGAGAATTTATCAAACTCAGGCGTATTTGGCAAAATTTCTTCGTTCAAAGTGCAACCATTTGACATGACAAGAACCATATCATTCGTTGAAGTATCACCATCAACCGTGATTTGATTGAAAGTCGTTTCAACGTTCTGACTTAACGCAAGTTGCAAGGTTTCACTTGAAATATTAGCATCACAAGTGATAAAAGCTAGCATTGTCGCCATATTTGGGTGAATCATGCCTGACCCCTTTGCAACACCCGCCATGGTTACCTCGTCACGACCGAATTTTTCCGTAACTGCAACAGTTTTAACCATGGTATCTGTTGTCAAAATAGCTTTTGAAAAATCATCTGAATTTCCATTCACCACAAGTTTAGAAAGACCTGTTTTAAGAGTATCCATTGGCAACAAATCACCAATCACACCAGTTGAAGCAACGCCGACCAAATCAGGTTCAACACCAAGTTTTTCTGCTGTCCATTTTTGTATCGTGTAAGCATCTTCCATTCCTTGCACACCTGTACAAGAATTGGCAATACCTGAGTTCACCACGATAGCTTTCATTTTTTGTGCTTTTTTAACAGACTGACGTGTCACAATTAGTGGCGCCGCAATGACTTTATTGGTCGTATAAACCCCAGCGACGCTGGCTGGCACTTCTGAAACAATCCAACCAAAATCAAGTTTTCTTTTCTTAAACCCTGCATGTAATCCATCTGCTGAAAATCCAAGTGGGCTTGCTACATTACCTTCAATAACTTTCATATCTCATACCCTTTCTAGACTATAAATAATTTGGCGAAATCATTAATCCTTCTGTTTCATCCCAACCATTCATCAAGTTGAGGTTCTGAACAGCCTGCCCAGCCGCTCCTTTAATCAAATTGTCAATAACTGAAACAATGGTTAAGACATTTGTGATCTCATTGTAGAGGAAACCAATATCGGTAAAGTTTGAACCAATGACATTGTGCAATTCTGGTAAATCATCTTGCACTCGAACAAATGGCGTATCCTTGTAAGAATCTTCATAGATAGCAAAAAGATTAGCATTTGTTAGTGGCTTTTTCAACTTAACATAAACTGTTAACATGATGCCGCGATTAACTGGCAAAAGTGATGTTGAAAATTGAATGTGGCTAACTTTCTCATCAAATAACTTCAACTCTTGCACAATTTCTGGAATATGCTGGTGACGATTCAACTTGTAAGTCACGTAATTATCATGCACATTAACAAAATGACTTGACTCAGAAAGTGCCTTACCAGCACCTGTCAAACCACTTTTCGCATCCACGATAATAGAATCTTCTTCGACAACACCAGCTTTTAGCAAAGGTATCAAAGCTAATTCTGTTGCTGTCGCGTAGCAACCAGGGTTTGAAATGAATTTTTTACCTTTAACATCTGTAAACTCAGCCAAAGAATATGTAAATTTATTCATCTCTTCATCACTAGCAGGTGTTTTTTTATACCATTTTTCATAAAGATAGGCTGGCAAGCGATGGTCCCCTGACAAATCTATCACTGGAAAATCAGCTTTCACAAAAGGCTGTGCCAACTTGCTTGCGACCCCACTTGGTGTTGCAAAGAATACCAAGTCTGACTTTGCTATGATTTTATCAGCATCAAATTCTTCGATAACCAAGTCACAGATACCAACTAAGTAAGGGTATAAGTCTGATAATCGTCGACCGATTTCCTTAGTTGCATGAATCGAAGCAATCGTTACTTTTTTATGATTATTCAATAATTTAACTAATTCTAGACCACTGTATCCAGTGATGCCAACAATCGACACTCTCATAATATACACTCCTTGAATAAATATGTATTCGATTTTATAGTATATTTATTCATAAGTCAAGTATTTTTTACATAAAATATAAAAAAGCACGAATTTTCATTCGTACTTTCATTATTTTTCAAATTTATGGATATTAATCAATTTTTCTATTTTTCTGGTAAGCAAAATAAAAAGCAATCGAAGTTAAAACAATCCAACCAAGTAATACGAAAATAGTTTTATCTGTTAATTGGTAATCTGATAATTCTTTAAAATATTTGGCATTTGCTCCGATAAAAGAATACTCCATGACCGTCCTAACAGATTTAGCAAATTCAGAAAATATTGGCAAAAAACTCGCAATAAGCACTAGAGTGAGACTACAAACAGTTATTTGGGTTTGATTCTTAGCCACAAAAGCAATTAAAAGATTTAATAAAATAAGGACTAGGCTTGTTAGACTAATAGCAACTAAATAGATCCATCGTTCCATGTCTTTAATCTGCATCAAAATTGGAATTAAAATACTTGCAAGTAAGGAAAAAATAATTGGGAAAATAATAACTGTCGTGATATATTCTCCTTGTTTAACACCTGATAAAATCAAACTTTTTAAATTTTTTCTTTTCCTTTTCTTCTGAAATCATGGTAGAGACAAAAGAACCTGCTGTTATACTATATATCATATTAAGTCCCATACCAATGAACCCCGAATTATCATCAAAACCAAGTAAATTAACAAATAAGACAATATCAAAAATTGGAGATATCACAACAAATAAAAAATTTATTACTCATTATGAACTGCCAACGTAGCCAAAGTAGACTCATAAATCTATTTTTCCCCATACTAGCATTTTCCTATAGCTTTGTTTATTGATGCCTTCATTATATCTTAATAAAACAGTGTTTAAAAATCTTATTTTTCAAACCATCCCAACTGTCCAATTCGCTCGACGGCTTCTTCAAGGCGTTCTGGTTCAACTAGGAGTCCGATTCTGACGTAGCCATCTCCTGCTTGTCCGAAACCTTTTCCCGGTGCGACTGCGACGTGAGCTTCATTTAAGAGTAAATCAGCGAAGCTTTCACTGTTATAACCTTCTGGCACCGGCATCCAAGCATAAAACGAACCTTTTGACTCAAAGGCGTGCCAGCCGATTTTAGCAGCAGCTTTGACAAAAGCGTGGCGTCGCTCGTCATATTTGTGATTTAGCTCTGCGATTGCCGCTTTAGCGCGCTCATCTAAAAGAGCTACTGCGCCAGCGTCTTGGATAGCTGGAAAAATGCTGACAAAAAGGTGGTCTTGTAATAAGTTAAGCGCCTCAATCAACTCCGCATTTCCCGCCGCAAAAGCCAAACGCCAACCTGCCATATTAAAGGTTTTGGAAAATGTATAAAGTTCAACGCCAACTTCTTTAGCCCCAGGTGTTGAGAGAAAACTTGGATTTTTAAAATCATCTGCTCCCAAAGCTCCGTAAGCGAAATCACTAACCACACCTACTTCGTATTTTTTCGCCCAAGCAACCAATTCTTCATAAAATTCAGGCGTCGCCACAGCACCAGTTGGGTTATTGGGGTAGTTGATGTAGATAAATTTAGCACGCTTTGCCACTTCTTCAGGAATGGCTGACAAATCTGGCAGAAAGTTATTTTCTTCTTTTAAAGGAAAGGTTTCATATTCAATTTTTCCAAGAGAAACGCTTGATAAATAATCTGGATAACCAGGATCAGGCAGCAAAAGCAAATCACCAGAATTCATGGTGGCTACTGGAAATTCAACCAGACCAATCTTTGCACCACCAAGGACACAAATTTCCTTCTCACTATCAAGTTCCACCTGATAATTATCCTTATAAAACTGACTAGCTGCTTCTTTAAAATTAGCATTGCCTCGAAATTGTGAATATTTATGGGATGCTGGATTCTTAGCAGATTCAATCAAGGCATCAACGATATAATCGTAGGTCGGCTGATCAGGATTTCCCTGCCCAAGATTTATTACATCATAACCTTGTGCCACTTTAGCATTGACCTTAGCAACAAGACTTGCAAAAAATTGTTTTGGTAATGTTTGTAAAATATCTGATTGTGAAAACATCCTAACTCCCCCCTTAATGATACAACTCTGGTTTTCGGTCAGCGAAAACAGGAATATGACCACGAACTTTTTCAACCTCTGATAAGTCAATATCTACCGAAAAAACACCTTCTTGATTATCTGGCGCTTGCAAAATAACATTTCCTAGCGGGTCAATAACCAATGAATGCCCAGAAAAATCATCCAACACTCCTTGACCAACACGGTTGACAGCTACTACAAAAGCTTGATTTTCAACTGCACGCGCACGCAGCAAAATCTCCCACTGTGGCACACGTTTTTTTGGCCACTCAGCTACGACAAATAAAACTCTAGCACCAGTCGCCATCAAGGTTCTCACCCATTCCGGAAATCGCATATCATAGCAAATGATACTAGCTACCTTGACACCATCAAGCTCAAAAGTACTTTCACGATGCCCAGCCTGCAAAAAACGATCTTCTCCCATCAAGCCAAAAAGATGAACTTTATCATAATCAGCAATCACCTGACCAGCTCGGTTAAAAACATAAGTAGTATTAAAAAATTGATTTTTCTTTACTGTCGCGACCGAACCAGCTACCAGATTAACCTGATTTTCTTTGGCAAACTTTCCTAACAAATTTTTCGTTTGCTGACCATCCTTATCAGAAAGCTCAGCCATTTGCTCCAAAGCATAGCCAGTGTTCCACATCTCAGGCAAAACAATCACATCGGACTCATCAAGTGCAGCTTTTTCTAACCAAGCAAGGACATTCTCAATGTTTTTCTTCGGCTCAGCTTCGTAAATAGCCATCTGAATTAGTGAAACTTTCATGATTTCCTCGATTCTATCTTTTGTTGAAAATTTTCTGAAATCTTTGTGACTATTATAGCAGTCTGCCTTCTCCTCGTAAAATAGTTATTTTAAATAGATTTGATAGTTAGAAACTATAACCCCTAAAAAGCCCACCATTAGGTGGGCTTTCTTTTTATTTTTTTCTGTCTCGCAAGATTTTAATCAGGTTACTGAGTAAGCTACATTCTGCAAAGAGAATGACCAAAAGTGGCCAATTCACTTGCTTTTGTAAACTATCAGAAATAAGAACACAGATAAGAATTGCTATCGTTACGCTGATTAAAGCAATAGCGAGTTTCAGAAAGATTTTTTTAGATGTCATCTTAAAGATTTTCTGCTACTGCTGCAAAAAGGTCTGCGATTTTAGCAGCATCTGAACCACCGGCCATGGCCATGTCTGGTTTACCACCACCACGACCTGATACGATTGGTGCCAAAACTTTAATCAAGTTACCAGCATGAACATCTTTTGATTTGCTTGCTACAAGGACATTGACTTTTTCGCCAATAGCTGCTGCCAAGACAAGAACGTCAGAATAGTCTTTTTGTTTCCAGTTGTCAGCAAATGTACGAAGGGCACCTGCATCAGAAACAGTTACTTGGCTAGTGATAAAGCGAAGACCGTTTGCTTCTTTAACATCTTTGAAAACGTCACCAGCTTGTGCTGCTGCTGCTTTTTCTTTCAATTCAGCATTTTCTTTTTGCAATTTGTGCAATTGTTCTTGCAAGCTTACTACTTTCTTAGTAACTTCTTTCAATTGAGGCACTTTAAGAGTTTCAGCAATTGCTTTAAGGTCTTCTTCTTCTTGACGGTATGCTTCAAAGGCTTCTTTACCAGTTACAGCAAGGATACGACGAGTTCCTGAACCGATACCTTCTTCTTTAACAATCTTGAAGATTCCGATTTCAGCTGTATTTGAAACGTGCGTACCACCACAAAGTTCAATTGAGTAATCGCCGATTGTTACAACACGTACGTTTTTACCGTATTTTTCACCGAACAAGGCCATAGCACCCATTGATTTAGCAGTATCAATGTCAGTTTCAACAGTCTTAACTGGAATAGCATTCCAGATTTGTTGGTTAACTTCTTCTTCGATTTGACGCAATTCATCAGCAGTTACTGCTTCAAAGTGAGTGAAGTCAAAGCGCAAGAATCCTTCTTCGTTAAGAGAACCAGCCTGAGTAGCGTGTTCACCGATAACGTGGTGAAGTGCAGCGTGAAGCAAGTGAGTAGCTGTGTGGTTTTTGATAACACTGTGACGACGTTTGCTATCAATTTCAAGTGTGTATGTTGTACCAACTGACAAGCTTGCGAGAACATCAACTGTGTGAAGAGCTTGACCATTTGGAGCTTTTTGAACATCTGTCACGCGAGCAACGATGTCACCTTTATCATTTTTAATAACACCATGGTCAGCTACTTGTCCACCCATTTCAGCGTAGAATGGAGTTTTCGCAAAGACAAGCAATACTTGACCTTCTGAAACAGCTTCAGTACGTTCGTTATCAGCGATAATAACTGACAATGTAGAATCAAGAACTTCTTCAGTGTAGCTAAAGACTGATTCTTCAGTAATGCTTGACAATGTTTCGCTTTGCATACCCATTGAACCACCTTTAACGACGCTTGCACGCGCACGTTCTTGTTGTTCTTTCATAGCAGCTTCAAAGCCAGCGTGGTCAATCTTGAAGCCTTTGTCTTCAGCCAATTCTTCAGTCAATTCAACTGGGAATCCATATGTATCATACAATTTGAAGATATCTTTACCTTCAACAGTGTCTTTACCAGCTGCTTTCAAATCAGCCAACAATTGGTCAAGCATGTTTGAACCAGCATCGATTGTACGTGCGAATGTTTCTTCTTCACGACGAACGATTTTTTCGATAAATTCACGTTTTTCAAGCACTTCTGGGTAGTATGATTCCATGATTTTACCAACAGTTGGAACCAATTTATACAAGAATGTTTCGTTGATACCAAGGCGACGACCGTGCATAACTGCGCGACGAAGCAAACGACGAAGCACGTATCCACGACCTTCGTTACCAGGAAGAGCACCATCACCGATAGCAAATGAAAGTGAACGTATGTGGTCAGCGATAACTTTAAAGCTCATGTTGTCGCCATCTGGATCATAAGTTTTACCAGATAATTTTTCGATTTCACGAATGATTGGCATGAAGAGGTCAGTTTCAAAGTTTGTTTTAGCCCCTTGCATAACCGCAACCAAACGTTCCAAACCGGCACCCGTATCAATGTTTTTGTGTGGCAATTCTTTGTACTCTGAACGTGGAACAGCTGGATCAGCGTTAAATTGTGACAACACGATGTTCCAGATTTCGATGTAACGATCGTTTTCGATATCTTCAGCAAGAAGTTTGATACCAACGTGGTCTGGGTCAAAGTCTTCACCACGGTCAAAGAAGATTTCAGTATCTGGTCCTGAAGGTCCAGCACCAATTTCCCAGAAGTTGTCTTCGATTGGAATCAAGTGACTTGGTTCAACACCAAGTGAAATCCAACGGTTGTAAGTGTCTTTATCATCTGGGTAGTAAGTCATGTAAAGTTTATCTTTAGGGAAGTCAAACCATTCTGGACTTGTCAATAATTCAAATCCCCAAGTGATTGCTTCATCACGGAAGTAATCACCAACAGAGAAGTTACCCAACATTTCAAACATTGTATGGTGACGAGCTGTTTTACCAACGTTTTCGATGTCATTTGTACGGATAGCTTTTTGAGCATTAGTGATACGTGGGTTTTCTGGAATTACTGAACCATCAAAGTATTTTTTAAGTGTGGCAACACCTGAGTTGATCCACAACAAAGTTGGGTCGTTTACAGGAACCAAGTTTGCAGAAGGTTCAACAGAGTGACCTTTTGATTTCCAGAAGTCTAGCCACATTTGGCGCACTTGCGCACTAGTCAATTGTTTCATTTTATCTTTCCTTTTCTTGTTACTAAGCGATGTTACAACGCTTGCCATAGATTGAAATCATCTTTTATGCCATTAAGGATACAAAAAACGGCAAGTCCATCTCATAGAGGGTGACGTTAGCCACGGTACCACCTCTTTTCAATGAACCTGTCATTCTTCATTTATCTCTTAAATTGTTTTTTCTTGCATTTGACCCTGGTAACTCGGTTACCAATATTGACAATTAGAAAACATGAGTAGCACATTTTTAACTTCATCCATGGCTCGCAGCAACCGCCACTTTTCTGAATCTGAATTTTTAAAAACGATTCTCAATCTTTTTAATTGTACTGTATTTTAAGCTTCTGGTCAAGTAGCTTATTCAGCTGAATCTGTAGATGATTCAGTTGTTGATGATTCTTCTGTTGAACTTGATGAGCTTGCTTCAGAAGAAGTTGATGAAGCTTTTGATGATGAAGCTGAAGAACTTGATGATGAGCTTGTTGCATATTGTGAAAGAATACTTGCAAAGGTGTTATCTTTAATCTTCACGTTAGCTTTATCAAGAGCTTTAGCAATAACTTGATTTTGGAAGTTTGTGTCGTTTTGATATTTAGCCATGATAGCTTTCTTCAAGCGTTTTTTGTATGTCTTCCAATCAGAGTTTTTATCTGTTTTCTTAGTTGTCTTAACGATGTAGTAAGTGTATGAATATGTTGAAGAATTCATTACTTTGATAACATCTGAAACTGAACCTTCATTTTGTTTGAATGCAGCATCCATAACATCTGTTGGAAGTTTTGTATCTGCTGAGTCAAATGTGTATTCAGTTTTCTTAGCTGTTGTGTTTTCTTTAGCGATTTTATCAAAATCAGCGCCATCCGCAGTTGCTTGGTCGTGAACTGAGTTAGCTTTGTCTTCGTTGCTCAAAGCAATAACTGTAGCTGTTGTATCAGGGGTGTAATCTTTGTAAGCTTCTTTGTAGTTTTTAGTTGTCAATTTATCTTTGGCAGCTTCTTTAACAGCATATTCCACTAACATTGATGTGCGAATTTGTTGCTTGTAAGTATCTGTTGTCAAACCAGCAGCTTGAAGTGCACTTGAGAATGATGAACCATATGATGAAGCAGTTTTATTGTAAGCTTCAGTCACTTCTTTATCTGAAACTTTGCTTCCATATTGGTCTTCAAAGACACGTGACAAAATCAAGTTCAACATTGTTTGTTGTGAAGATTTTGAACTTTTTGCAGCACTGTAGAAGTCTGATACTGTAATTGTGTTACCTTTCATTGTAACAAGAGCTTTAGTTTCAGAATTGTTGTTTGTAGCAAGGTAAGTAACGCCAGCACCGATAAGAGCTGAAGCCACGGCAATAGAAACACCTTTAAAAGCCTTGCTTTGGATCATTTTTGTAAATCCTGATTTTTCTTTGTTAGCCATTGATATTAAACTCCTTAATTTGTCTTTAACTCCATTAGTATACCACAATAACTTAAATGTTGCTTAATTTTACAGTTCTACATCTTCAGCATTTTTACAGAGCATTAGCAGTCCGTCACTAAGTGGTAAAAGGCTTGCTGTCAGATTTGGATTATCAAGCGTTGCGTCAAAAAGTCGTTGAAGCCCACGGTAAATCGTGCGCTGTCCGCGACGCACTTCTTCGATTGGTTTGACAATATCACCACCTTGGAAGACATCGTCAAAAATCACAACACCTCCAACTTTCAAGTGTTTCAAAACTTCTGGCAAAAAGACGATGTATTTTGATTTTGCAGAATCCATGAAGACAAAGTCATACTCACCTTCAAGGGTTGAAAGAGTATCAACGGCATCGCCTTCAACCAATGTGATTTGCTTGCGAGTGTCATACTTTGCAAAGTTTTCCTTAGCAAAAGCAATCATTTCTGGATTACGATCGAGTGTTGTAATCTTAGCTTCTGGTGCATTTTCTGCCATCAAAAGCGCTGAAAAACCAATTGCTGTTCCAATTTCCAAGATATTCTTAGGTTGCAAGGTTTGCAACAAGAAACGGAAATAAGCTACGACTTCGTGCTGGATAATCGGGATATTTTCTTGATGTGCAAAAGCTTCTAATTCAGCTAAAAAACCGTCATTTTGCTTTTGACGTGTTCGCATATAACGCACGACACCCTCTTTGACAACAGGACGTCGCATATTGTGATTTGCTGTTTTTGAATATGATTTAACCATAACTCTTATTATATAGCAAAATAAAGCCGATGTGAATAGCTAGTTTTTCATGCTTTTAAAAGTACTGGAATATCAGACAAATCTGCAATTTTTTGATTGATTTTTGAGTTTGGTTGACCCAGATTGATTGACTTGATACCTGCATTCTCAGCCGCTTCAACATCAATACGACGGTCACCAACGTAATAAGTATCAGACTTATCAAGATGGTATTTTTCAAGCAGATAATCAATAGCTTCTGGCTCAGGTTTACGTGCAAAGCCATTGGCCGATGTCACTACTTCTGTGAAATACTGATGCACACCTAATCTTTCTAAAACATCATTGGCCGTAATGCCTTTATGAGTATAGACAAAATGGCTAACGCCAGCTTGCTTGGTTTGCTTTAAGATCTCTGCCATGTGTGGCATTGGATTAATCTTGTGGTCACTCGCCTCTTGCTCTTTTTTAAAGAAACTAGACAGCTCAGCAAAATCCAAATCTTCCTCTTTAGCCACCTTGTAAAGCAAAGCCTTAACCGATTCTTTGATGATAAACGACATAACCCATTCTTCATTAAAAGTAAGGTCATAATATGCATAGGTGTCTTTCAAAGCCTCCCCAATTGCCTCATATGAGTCCACCAAAGTTCCATCAAAATCCCAAATCAAAGTTGTCAATCTATTTCTCCAATCTAATCTAATAACGTGCTAAACGCTGCCCGTCTTCTAAATCAATACTATTTTCTAAAGCCCCGCCAGCTTTTTCAATAATGTGACGACTGGCAATATTGTCTTCACGTGCTGTGATCAAAACGGGACTAATCCCACGTTTACCATATTCTTCAAGGGCAAAGTTAAGAGGTTTTGTCATAATACCTTGTCGTCTAAATTTTGGTGAGGTTTGATAGCCGATATGCCCACCAACAGTCGATAGATTTCCTTTTTCAAGTTGCCAACGACAAGCAATTCGCGCAGCAATGCTACCATCTACAAACGTATAATAAGTGGTCACTGTCGAATAATCTGGGTGAGCTGCTTTTCTTTCTTGAGCTCTGCTATTTTCCACAAATGCCTTAAAATCAGTAACTTCGCGTGTTGTCTCAGGAGCAACAAAAGGATTATCATCATTTCTAAAAGACGCTAGAAAAGAACGGTAAGTTTCTTCATCACAAAAGTCAATTGGTCGAATTTCCATACCAGAACCTCCAAATTTTTCCATTATAACATAAAAGAGACTGAAATCATCCAATCTCAAAAACTATTTTAAAGGTGTGCCCCTTTTTCAACCAAGGCTTCTAGTTCATTTAGGCGGTCTTCAAAAATCTTGAAGGCAGCATCCAGATAATCACTACTTGTCATATCAACTCCAGCTTTTTCAATCACATTAAGTGGGTAATCAGAATTACCAGCCTTGAGGTAATCAAGGTAACGGTCGATATCAACTTGTGTACCGTGAACCACTTTATCAGCTAGGTAGCTTGCTGCTGCAAAACCTGTTGCGTATTGATAAACATAATAGTTGTAGTAGAAATGCGGAATACGTGCCCATTCGTATTGAATTTCCGGATTGTCTTCCTTGCTAAGACTATAATATTTTTCATTTAGGTCTGCATAAAGATTGTTAAGGTATTCGCTTGTCAATACTTCACCAGCTTGGTCTGCTTTATGAATCATATCTTCAAACTCTGCAAATTGTGCTTGACGGAAGATTGTTCCTTTAAAACCATCCAAGAAATGATTCAAAATCACAAAGCGAGCTTTATCATCGTCAACTTCTTTCAAAAGCGTTTCCGTTAAAATATTTTCATTGGTTGTTGAAGCAATTTCAGCTAAGAAAATGCTGTAATCACCGTAGACATACGGTTGATTTTCACGAGTAAATGTTGAATGAAGGCTGTGCCCAGTTTCATGTACCAAAGTAAACAGATTATCAAACGTATCTTGCCAGTTCAAAAGCATAAAGGCGTTGGTATCGTAAGCCCCACCAGAATAAGCTCCTGAGCGTTTTCCTTTATTGACATGAACGTCAATCCAACGTTCTGTGAAAGCACGGTGAACACGTTCAGAATAATCTTTACCGAAGATAGCCAAAACTTCTTCTGCTTTTTTCAAAGCTTCTTCATAAGTGAAACTCATATCCATTTCAGACAATGGTGTATGAATATCATACATTTTCAAATCGTCCAATTTAAGAACTTTCTTACGAAGTGCCACATAACGATGAAGCAGTGACAAGTGTGCATTCACACGGTCAATCAATGTATCATAAACTGCTTCTGGAATGAAGTTAGCAGAAAGTGCTGCCTCACGTGCTGACTTGAAGTGGTGAACACGCGCATCATAGTTATGAACCTTAACATTTGTCTGTAATGTCTTAGCGTAAGTGTGTTGGAATTGTTCATAAGTGGCATACATCGCTTCATAAGCTGCTTTTCGGACGTCGCGATTTTTTGATTCCAAAAGACTAATGAAATTACCATGTGTTAATTGTACCTCATTGCCTTCATCATCTAAAACCTCTGGGAAAACAATATCAGCATTATCCAGAATTTCAAAAGTTTCACCAGCAGCACCAAAAATTTCGTGTGCACCAGCTAAGAGTTCTTCTTCTTTTTGTGACAAGACATGTGCTTGGCGTTTGAAAAGTTGTTCAAAGAAATGCGTATAAGCTGATAGTGCTGGCGTCTCAGCAACAAATGCCGCAAAATCTTCAGCTGATAATTTCATCAATTCTGGTTCGTAAAAAGCAAAGACTTCACTGTATTTAGCATAAAGTGCTGTGGCTTTAGCTTGGTATTCTTGGTATTTTGCCACTGTTGTATCTTGGTCATTTTTCATTGATGCATAGACGTAAACTTTTTCCAATCTGCGTGACAAATCAAGATAATGCTCCGTCATAGTTAGCAAATTCTTACTTGATTGCGTCAAGTGACCTTTGTATTTTTTAGCATCTTCTAAACCAGCATCTAACTTAGCTAATTCAGCCTCCCAAGCGTCATCAGTCGCAAAAACAGTGCTTAGATCCCATTTATATTTTTCATCGATATGACTACGATTATCTGACATTATGTTCTCCTTTTCTTGGCATTATTAACCATTCTACCATAATAAGCTGGCGGGTAAAGTCTTTGAACACCTTTTTCACTTTGATTTTGATAATAACGCCTAAAGGTCTCATAAAAGTCTGATAAGTCTTGTGAAATTTGACAAAAGCTATCCTTAACTTCTGGGGGCCTAACTTGCGGAAAATAAGCTGACAAAGGTAGTGTGAGAAGATTTTTCCCTTGTAAATAAGCCTTTTCTTGGCGCTTTAACCAAGAAGTATTTCGAGAAGATAGTTGCCTTTGAATATAGCTTAATAAATTTGAGTCTTGATTAACGTCGTAAGTTGAGAGCTTTTGTTTTTGATAAGGAAGTCTGAAAAATGCCATTAAGTTTCCTGAGAGCGAGCAGCTTTTCGTCAAATAATGCACTTTACCGTGCCAATCTTCATAAATTAAATAATGTAGTCGAACAAGCCTTTGCTTAGCATCTAACTCCCACAGATGAAACCCCATATTCTGTGAAAAGTAAAGAAAGTGTCGCTGTAGGGGCGTTAAGCGCTCACCAAGCCATAATTTTTCTCCCAAAAGCCATAAAACATTAAAGCCCGCCTTGTGATAAGAAGTCGTTCGTTCTCTGAGACGTTTTTCTGATAGCCTAGAACACTGAACTTCCAGAGCTAAGTTATCATTGACCAAAACATCTGCAACCTGATGCAGCTCTGGCAAGACAGCTTCTACGGTTACATTTTCACTTTGTGAAAGAGCTTGGTAAAGTGCTGCTTTTAACTGCAAATGTTCGTCACTTTCATTTTCACTATAAAAATCACAATTTTTAAGCGACACATGCGCAAAATGCGGACGCATAATCTGACCATGTCTCAGTCGAACTGGTGAATGACAGGCTGGACAAGTAAAAGTTTGCTTTTCAGAAATCTCATCTAACAAGGAGACCAAACGACCTTTTTCATCAAGAGCAGACAGCATATTAAACCTCCTACTTCTTTATTCGAAAAAATCCTGAAAAAGCTTCAAATTAATCCAAATACTTTTTCAAGATTTCTGTTTCTCTCGTATTCAATTCTCGGTATTGTCCCCTTGGCAAATCACCAAGTTCAAAGTCACCAAAAGTCATTCGTTGGAGGTAAATGACCTTGACCCCATAAGCCAAAAACATTTTCTTAACTTGATGAAATTTTCCTTCCGCAATCGAGATATAAGCAGAGCTTTTTTCAAGACTTGTCTTAATTATCTCTAGCTTAGCAGGCTTACAAACCGTTCCGTCATCAAAGGTCACGCCATTTTCAAAAAAGGCTGGCGCATCAGCTGCTAAGAGACCATTTACTTCGACATAATAGGTCTTTGTAACATGGTATTTTGGATGAAGCATGCGAAAACCCAAGGGACCATTATTGGTAATTAAAAGTAGCCCTTCCGTGTCACGGTCTAAACGCCCAACTGGATAGAGTTTTGGCACTCGGTCTGCTTCAGCAATCAAATCAATGACCGTCTGATGTTCTTTATCAGACACCGCAGAAACGACTCCTGACGGTTTATTTAAAATAAAATATTTTTCAGTAGACAATGTGACCTGTTTGCCCGAAACAGTTATCTCTTGCAAACTTGGCTCAACGTTCAAGTTATCTGCCTCAGCTAGCCTGCCATCCACATAAACCTGACGACTTCTGATGAGTTTTTTGACTTGATTTCTTGAGCCAAAGCCCGCCTGTCCTAACAATTTATCTAAACGCATGTTCTTATTGTACCATGTTCTATAAGATTTTTTGAAGCACCAAAAACTGGGCAGCTAGGCCACCCAGAATGATTTATTGATTTAGTTCACTGGCAGCTGCCTCATCAACAATGACAACAAGATTTGGATGATGTTGAAGAACACTAGCTGGTAACTCTTCGCTAACGGGACCATTAAGCATTTGATTAATAGCATCTGCTTTGTCCTTGCCATAAGCCATCAAGACAACCATTTTAGCTGAACAGATAGACTTAATTCCCATTGAAATGGCTTGTTTTGGGACTTCATCCATGCTAGAAAAGAATCGACTATTAGCTTTAATGGTATCTGCTGTCAAATCAACGATATGTGTTGTCATGTCAAATGATGTCCCCGGTTCGTTAAAACCAATGTGACCATTACGACCAATTCCCAAAATTTGAAAATCAATCGGATGTTCCTCGATGATTTGATCATAATGTTTTGCTTCTACTTGCAAATCTTCAGCTAGACCGTTTGGCAAATAGCTTTCTTTAAATGGTTTATATTGGAAAAGATTTTCCTGCATAAAATGATGATAACTTTGGTCATTATCTGCAGCCAAACCTACGTATTCATCAAGGTTAATGCTTGTCATTTCTGAAAAATCAAGATTACTATTTGCAATTTCTTTATAGAAACTAAGTGGTGTGCTACCTGTTGCAAGCCCTAAAGTTTTGGCACCATTTTCCAAAGCTCCTTTTAACAAAGCAAATGCTGTTTTACCACCTTCAATTTGATTATTAACACGAATTACTTTCATGACACTTCCCCATTCTTGTTTTTTGGTATATACCATTTATCTAAAGTTATTATATGGTATATACCAATTGTTGTCAAGAAAAATATTTTGAGAAATAAAAAAAGCCTGAGAATTAATCTCAGACCTTTATGTCTATCTTGTTCCTGCAATCTGTCCTAGGAAATTTCCAACATAGTAAGCAAATAGCGCAGCGATTAAACCAATCAAGACGGTTCTAAAAATTTCTTTGAGTTTGCTTTTCTTGGTTATCAAAGCTTTGACAAAGCCTAAAAGGGTTAGGGCAAGTGACACCAAAATACAAGCCATCATGAAAGTGTGAACTCTAAAAATGCTAAAAACATTAATCAAAAGGTAAGACAAAAGAGGAATCAAGCCAAAAAAGATGAATGAAAGGAAAGTTGCTCCAGCATTCTTAACTGCCTTACCTTTAACTACCGATTTTTCAGTTGTTGAACTCAAATAATCTCCGACTGCCATTGAAAAGCCATCAGCCAGAAGATTTGAAAAGCCAAGAATGACAATCGGCGTGATTCCTAAGTTACCGCCGACTGCTCCTGCAACAACCGCAAATGTCGTGACAATCCCGTCCATGCCACCATAGACGATTGATTTTGCGTAGTCTCCAATTTTTTCTTTCATCTTTTTTCATCACTTTCCATTAATTTTTAAGCATTTTCTTTATTATTTTTATTATACCATCTCTTTAGAATTGTTACAATTAAAACAAGACCAGATGACGGAAAATGCTTATCGTGCTATAATGATTAGTTGAGAATATAATATTAAGGAAACACGTTAGATTATGCATACCGATGATTTTGATTTTAATTTACCAGAGGAGTTAATTGCCCAAACGCCTCTTGAAAAACGAGATAGTTCTAAACTTTTAATCATTGACCACAAAACACACGAAATGGTTGATACACACTTCGACCACATTCTTGATGAGCTAAACCCTGGTGATGCTCTGGTCATGAATAACACACGCGTTCTCCCAGCTCGTCTTTACGGTGAAAAACCAGACACACACGGTCACGTTGAATTACTTCTTTTGAAAAATACTGAAGGCGACCAATGGGAAGTTTTGGCAAAACCCGCTAAACGCTTGCGCGTGGGAGCAAAAGTATCATTTGGTGATGGTCGTTTGACTGCCACAGTTGTAGAAGAATTAGATCACGGTGGTCGTATCGTTGAATTCAATTACGATGGTATCTTCCTTGAAATTTTGGAAAGCCTTGGTGAAATGCCATTGCCACCATACATTCACGAAAAATTGGATGACCCAGACCGTTACCAAACAGTCTACGCCAAAGAAAATGGTTCTGCTGCCGCTCCAACTGCTGGACTTCACTTCACCAAAGAATTGCTTGAAAAAATTGAAGCAAAAGGCGTAAAACTTGTCTACGTCACACTTCACGTTGGACTTGGAACATTCCGTCCAGTTTCTGTTGATAATGTTGAAAAACACGAAATGCACTCTGAATTCTACCGCTTGTCTGAAGAAGCTGCCCAAACCCTTCGCGACGTAAAAGCTGCTGGTGGACGTGTTGTTGCGGTTGGAACAACTTCAATTCGTACCCTTGAAACTATCGGTTCAAAATTCAACGGTGAAATCAAAGCTGACAGTGGTTGGACAAACATTTTCATCAAACCAGGTTATGAGTTCAAAGTGGTTGATGCCTTTTCAACAAACTTCCACTTACCAAAATCAACACTTGTTATGTTGGTTTCAGCTTTCGCCGGACGTGAATTCGTCTTAGAAGCTTACCAACACGCCATCGATGAACGCTACCGCTTCTTTAGTTTTGGCGATGCTATGTTTGTAAAATGATAAATACACAAAAAGAACTTCGAAAAAAATTGAAGTTCTTTTTTTCATTATTAATCAGCCATGTTTGTGTAAACATCTTGGACATCATCGTCGTCTTCGAGTTTATCAACCAATGTTTCCAAAATGTCTGCTTGTTCTGCATCAAGGCTAACGTAGTTTTGTGGAATCATGCTAAGTTGAGCTTGTACAAATTCAAGATTTTGTGATTGCAAAGCTTCTTTAACAGCTGGAAATTCTTTTGGTTCAGTGAAGACTTCAAAGGCTTCATCTAATGTTTTCAAATCTTCTGCCCCAGCATCCAAAATCAACTCAAGCATGCTGTCTTCGTCCAAGTCCCAATTTTCACGGTCAATGACAATATAACCCTTGCGGTCAAACATGTAAGCAACTGAACCAGTTGAGCCCATGTTACCACCGTTACGTGTAAAAATGGTGTGCATATTCGCATCTGTACGTTTTTTATTGTCAGTTAGTGTGTGAACGAGAATAGCTACCCCACCAGGTCCATAACCTTCATAAGTGATTTCATCGTAATTTGTTGTATCACCAACATCTGTTGCTTTCTTAATCGCACGATTGATGTTATCTTTTGGCATATTAGCCGCCCGCGCTTTATCCAAAACCATACGAAGCCTGGCGTTCATTGATGGATCTCCATCACCAGCTTTAGCAGCTACAAAAATTTCACGTGACAATTTATTGAAAATCGCACCACGTTTAGCATCTGCTTCACCTTTTTTATTTTTAATTTTGCTCCATTTATTATGTCCTGACATGCAAAATTCCTCCCTATTCCTTGCTATTATATCATATTTAGACATAAAAAGAGGATAGACAAATGCCTATCCTCTAGATTAGAGAGTGCTATCTTTAATTTTTAGTCAGCAATTGCTGCTTTGTACAATTCAGCAACTTTTGCCCAATTGATAATATCAAAGAAAGCTTTGATATAGTCTGGTCGAACATTATGGTATTTGAGATAGTAGGCATGTTCCCAAACATCAAGACCAAGAATTGGTTTTTTACCTTCTGAAATTGGATTGTCTTGGTTAGCTGTTGAGATTACTTCGAGTTTGTCATCTTTGTTAACGACAAGCCATGCCCAACCTGAACCGAAACGTGTTGTTGCAGCTTTTGTAAAGACAGCTTTAAACTCATCAAATGAACCAAAAGCTTCTTCAATCGCAGCCAAAACATCTGCTGTCGGCTCTTGTTTTTCAGGAGAAAGGAATTCCCAGAAAAGTGAGTGGTTAAGAGCACCACCACCATTGTTAATCACCGCTTGACGAATATCTGCTGGAATCTTGTCAAGATCTGCCAAGATAACTTCTAAATCATCTCCAAGTTCAGGGTGTTTTTCAAGAGCCGCATTGGCATTTGCTACATAAGTGGCATGATGTTTATCATGGTGCAATGTCATTGTTTCTGCATCGATGTATGGTTCAAGCGCATCGTATGCGTATGGTAATTCGGGTAAAATAATAGCCATGCTAGCTACCTTCTTTCTTTTCATTATTTCTTATCATCATTTTATAAGAATCAAGTCTAACTAGCAAATTATTTGACTGCTTTTTTAAGTATGCTTAATGATGCTCATGAGCAATTTTTAAAATAGCCACATCAAAGAGGTAATCTTTGTCATATGTTCCTGTCTTAATGGCATAATCTGTCTCAATCAAAACAGCAATAGCTTTTTTCAAGAAAGTCATTGACAGTGTGCGTGAATCACGCACAGCAAATTTGACTTGATAAGGATTGACACGGCGTCCCAGATAATCAGACAAGGTTGCTACCATCTGCTGCTCTGTCTTTCCTTGACTGGCTAAGATACTGACTTGCAAAAACATACGAAATTGCCCTAGCATGATAGCGATCAACTTGATTTCGTCTTCGCCTTGCAAACGCAAATCACGAATCAAGTCACGCGCCTCGTCGATATTGCCATTCAAGACAAACTGCGTCAAGTCAAAAATATTATCCTGAAGTGTTTTCGGAATGGCTTGATTAATATCTTCTGAAGTAATATGACCATCTTTTTTATAAGATTTCAAAAAGGCAATATTTTTCAAAATCTCGCTGAAATCATAATTGGATTTCAAAAGCAAAGCCTCAAAAACGCCAGAATCAAAAACTAAGTTCTCTTTGTGAGCTAATTTTTGGAAATACATTTTTAGCTCTGCTTCTTTTAATTCACTCGCTTCAAAAATCTGAGCATCACGTTTAAGAATTTTCACCAAGCGACGTTTGCCATCTAATTTTCCTGGGGCAAAAATAATCAAACGTGTCGTGTCCAAAGGATTTTCCAAATAAGCCTCAAAACGTTTGAGTTCCTTATCATCCAAATAAGATTTTTTAGCCGTCGTGATGTCAAGCAAATTATCAAAAATAACCACCTTTTGGTCCGCAAAAAATGGCAAACTTTCAAGGTCCATCTCCGCATCCTGATAATCTACCTCAGCCATATCAAAATAAGAATAAGTCAAATCATCCTTATCATAGCCAACGCGCTCCATCATGCGCTCTTTGAGCTGAGAATATTGTCCCAAATCCTCACCCGTCACCACCGTAATCAGGCTGAGATTTTCTTTTCGTAATTTATCAATTTCTTCGATTGCAATCATAAAGATATTATAACAAAAACAGCCACAAATCGACTACTGTTTTTCGTGTGCTGTCACTTTTAAATCACCTCACCGTTTCAATTTTCCAGTGGTTTAATCCTCTAAAACGGATAGCGCCTTGTTGGTCTGTGCGGTAAATGGTCATATTTTGATTTTGAAAACGATCAAGTGTTTCTTGGTGAGGGTGTTTGTAACGGTTATTTTGCCCTGCGGAAATCAAAGCCATTTGTGGTGAAATGTGATCTAGAAATTCTGGGCTCGATGACCCTTTTGAACCGTGATGTCCTGCTTTTAAGACATCGACTGGCAGATTGGGATAAGTTGCCATCATCTGCTCTTCGCCCTCTTCTTCCAAGTCTCCAGTAAACAAGAAATTCTTACCCAGAAGATTACCATAAAGCACCACAGAATCATTATTTCCACCATCACCAACAGCATTTGGATAAAGCACCTGCAAGTGACTTCCCATAATTGGCAAGTTATCTCCTGCAGAAACTGCGTGAACTGGCGTCTTCATTTGTCGAAGTTTAACCACAAAATCTGGCTTTGTGAGACTTCCTGGACTCACCAGGACTTGACCAATTTTCAGCTCTTTTGCGACTTCCAGCATATCGCCCATATGGTCGGTATCCGTGTGCGTCAAAACTAACTGATCAATTTTACCAATTCCTCGACTTTTCAGATAAGGAATCAATGTCCGCTCAGCATTGCTATCAGCTAAGCGCTTTTGCCACGATTTTTTCTCACTAAACCTCACTTTTCCTCCGACATCAATTAACAGCGTCTGCCCCTTTACATCTCGCACCAAAATGCTATCTCCCTGTCCAATGTCAACCACCGTCACTTCGTTTTCGAGCGGATGCTTGATTTGGAAAAATAGCAAAGCTATTATGCTAAAAAGGAAAATGGCCACTTTTTTGTGTCGATAACAGTCATAGAGAAGTCCTATTATTAAAAGTAATAGCAACAAAATTCCTAGACTTGGTCTGCCAAAAACAAGTGGTGTGCCAATCAGCAACTTACTAAATTTGATGATAGTTTCCAAAAAAACAAAAAATGGATTTAACGCGGTAATTTTAACCAGAGGTGATAAAAGAAAAACAAAGGTCAAAACAGGTAAGATAAGCGTATCAAAAGCCAGTGAAAAAATAGCTGTTAAAAGCAGTGACAAAGGTTGAAATACTGAGAAGAAATATAGCAAAACCGGTAAACTTCCCAGCGAAATCGCAAAACATTCTGTAAGGATTTTTTGATAATGACTAAGTTCATCAAAATCAATAAAACTTAGGATGAAAGCGTAGGTAAAAGAAAGAATTCCTCCTGTTGTTAGCAGGAAATTTGGCATCAAAATAAAAAGGGTCATTAAAGTAAAGGCAAGATTATCTAATTTTTTAATACCAAGATTTGCAAAGGCAGACTGAATTAAACTACGAATCACTGATACCGAAAAGCCTGTCAAGCCAGCATATACAAGTGAAAACGGGATTTGCAGTATATCCACATAATCTCGCCGTAACCCAAGACGTAAAATAATAAAACGAAAAAGTGCCACAAAAAAGCCTACCTGCATACCAGACAGAGCAAAAAGATGAATAATCCCTAAACTAGTATAAACATCACTCATCTCATCAAAAGACTTATCCAAATATCCAAACAAAAGGCCAGTCATGTAATGTTGCATGGGAGCAGGAAAATTCCTTTGAATACTGACAATCGCCTGTCTTCTAAGTTCATGTAGTCGTTCAAAAAAACTTAAAGAGCTCTGCTGTCTTATTTCAGTAATCGAAGAAAGATTAGCAATCCGATAAATGCCTTCATGTTTAAGGTAAGTGCGGTAATCAAAACCACCAAAATTCCGCTGTGGCGTTGCCTCTTCTAGATCCACCTGCCCTGATAAAAGCATTGTTTGATTAAGATTTTTAAAAAATTCCTGCTCTTTTTCTGACTTCAAGATATAAAAAACTTGGTAAGTCTGCCCAGCCTCCTTCCCTCGAAAAGATAACAAATCACCATTAACCGAAATCGTATCTGGAACCATCTGGATTTTTGCTAGCTGAGTTGGCGCCGCTTGATAAGCCTGTTCTGTCTGATTAGCCTTAGTCAGGAAAAATATCGCAAAAAAAGCCAAACACAGTGAAACCTGATACCAAGCCTTCCAACCATACTGTTGCCATAAAAACAGCAAGGCTAGCAAGAGAAACATCAAACACCCAATCCCTTTTGAAAAGCAAAAATAATAGAGCAAAATGAGCAAAAAAGCCAATTGAATTGGCTTGACAGGGAAATGCTTAATCAACAGTCACCTCAGATTTTAATTTTTCCAAAGTCTTCTCACCAATGCCAGAAACATTTTTCAAATCACCAACGGATGAGAAACCACCATTAGCATCACGATAATCAATGATATCTTGCGCACGTTTAGCCCCAATGCCAGAAATAGTTTGGAGTTCTTCTGTAGTTGCGGTGTTAAGATTGATTTGCGCTGAGCCGTCACCTTGTCCCCCCTAGCTGTCGTTGGTTTAGCTTGAGAAAGTGTGCTTGCTGGTGTGACTTCTTCACCAATTTTTGCCACATAGACAACCGCTTCGTCAGCTAATTTTTCAGCTAAATTGACTGACTTCTTATCAGCATCATCTGTAAATCCACCAGCTTTTTTGACCAAATCCGTAACACGGCTGCCATTTGACAGTTCATAAACACCCTCATTTTTAACAGCACCCTTGATATCGACAAAAATCTTGCCAGAGTCATCTTGAGAATGAGATGCCATAGTCTTTGTTTTTGTTGTTTCCAAACTTGAACTTGCTGGGATACTACTAGAAATTGTTGGTAAGTCACTTTGTAGCTGAGCTTGTGGTCTGGTCACACTAGACCAAGCAAAGAATACCACAAGCATAACAAGCACCGTTCCTAAAACCGCTGCTACCGTCTTATGTTCCAAAAGTCTTTCTTTCATCTCTTCAATCATCCTATTACCTCACCTTTTAAGTATTAGAAAAAGGCTCCTAAGGAGCCCTTACTTAATTATTCGAAAAAAACTCGAGAAATCCGAGTTTTTTCTTATTTATTTCATTTTACGGTGTTTATCTGGATCCCAGACAAAGCTTGCAATGTAGCTAAAGAGCAATGTCAACAGAACAACGATAATCGCCACAAGTCCAAGAGGAATACGGTAAATGTAAGTTAATGGATTTGGTTTTTTGTTGGTATGATAAGTCGCATTTTCAGCATCCAAGCGATCAAATTCTGTTTGAATACGGTTTGCCACTTCTTCAATCCCTTCATCATTCATGCGTTTGATGTCAGAAATGTCAACTGGATTACCAAAGTTCATATCCACACGTTCTCCAGTCAAAAGTCCTTTTAATTCCATTGGTCCTGCATAAACGACTGGCATAATCTTAACCTTCGCCATTTTAGCAATAACAGCAACCCCACCTTTAACATCGGTTGAATGACGGCTACCACTTGGGAACATCACAAGTGAACGATCGCTTTTCTTCAACATGTTAATAGGGTATTTAAGAGCTTTTTGCCCTGGATTTTCACGGTCAATCGGAAAGGCACCACACATACGGATCCACCAACCAAAGATACGATTCGTAAACAATTCTTTCTTCGCCATGAAAATAAATTCTTTCGGACGAGCAGCAAATGCCATATAAACTGGATCCCACCAAGTACGGTGCGGAGCAACCAAGATATAGTTCTCATCCTTACTTAAAATTTTGTCCTCATTATGATAGTGAGCATTTCCATTGATAATCCAAAGTAGGAAAACTACTAGCCCGCGTAAATAAGTATAAAACACAGATTTACTCCTTTTTTCTCATTACTTTATATTGTACCATGCTTAAGCGGTTTTAGAAAGTAAAAATTAACGACCTCGCTAGTGAGAACAGTCAAAATCTGCTATAATAAATGTCATGACTAAATCAATTTTAAAAGAAGGTGAGCGTATTGATCAGCTCTTTTCGACAGATGTAAAAATTATTCAAAACAGAGAGGTTTTCAGCTATTCTATCGACAGTGTCCTCTTGTCACGTTTTCCAGAAATTCCATCACGTGGCTTGATTGTTGACATCTGTTCTGGAAATGGTGCCGTTGGACTTTTTGCCAGTACCCGCACTAAAGCGCCAATTATCGAAGTTGAAATTCAGGAGCGCTTAGCTGACATGGCAGAGCGCTCAATTCACTTGAACCACCTAGAAGACCAAGTTCAGATGATTCATGATGATTTGAAAAATTTATTAAATCACGTGCCGCGAACTGGTGTTGACTTAATTCTCTGCAATCCTCCTTATTTCAAGGTTTCAGAGACTTCTAAGAAAAATGTCTCTGAATATTATCTTCTTGCTAGACACGAAATTACAACAAACCTTGAAGAAATTTGTGACATCGCAAGACATGCTCTAAAATCAAACGGAAGACTTGCTATGGTGCACAGGCCAGATCGTTTTCTAGACATCATCGATACCATGAGACAGTACAATCTAGCACCAAAGCGCATCCAATTTGTTTACCCCAAAATGGGAAAAGATGCTAATATGCTTTTGATTGAAGCCATCAAAGACGGTTCAACCGATGGTCTAAAAATTCTTCCACCACTCTTTGTTCACAAAGAAAACGGTGAGTATACCGACGATATTTTTGAAATCTATTATGGAAAAAACGGAAAGAAAGACTAAAAGAGCTTATATGTACGTAGTTGAGTGCGCAGACGGTACGCTCTACACTGGCTACACTACTGATGTAGAACGCCGCATCAAAACGCATAATGCAGGTAAAGGCGCTAAATACACAAAAAGCCGCTTACCTGTCAAACTCATTTACCAAGAAAGTTTTGATAGCAAAGAAGCCGCCATGTCCGCAGAAAGCTATTTTAAACAAAAAACACGACAACAAAAACTCGATTATATTCACGAACACAAAGCTTAACCCAAAAACGCACCCTGCTCAAGCAGAGTGCGTTTTACTATTATCTTTCTCCTTTGTTACGGATAACAAATCCATTTTTCTTCTCGCTTGATGTGCGGTGTGGGCGTTTGTTATCTTTATTTTGGAAATCACGTTTGTTCTTAGATGATGTGCGTTTGAAATCGCGGTAGCCGTTGTCACGGTCATCACGTTTGCGATCACGTCCGCCACGGCGGTTATCACGTCCACGGCCATTATTTCCACGGCCACCTTTACGGTTGTTAAAGCCACCACCTGAAGGTTTGAATGGCAATGGTTTTTCACGCGCAATTTCAACTTTCGGAAGAGTTTCAGGGTCTTTAAAGGTTAAGCTTAAGATGTAAAGTGCCAACTCCTCTGGTGTGAATTCAGCAGCCAATTTAACCGCATCTCCTTTGAATTTATCAAAGCTGTTACGGACTTTTTCGTCAGCAAAGTCACGTTCAATTTTCTTAAGAGCAACTTTTTTCTTAGCTTTGAAGGCTTCATCAGCAGTTGCTGGTTTCAAACCTTTCATACGTTTTTTCGTCAATTTTTCAATAATTGACAAATAACCCATTTCATTTGGTGCAACAAAAGTAATAGATTGACCATGTTTACCAGCACGTCCAGTACGTCCGATACGGTGTACATAGCTTTCTGGATCTTGAGGAATATCGTAGTTATAAACGTGTGTAACACCTGAAATATCAAGACCACGAGCAGCTACGTCAGTTGCAACCAAGATATCGATGTTATCATTTTTGAAATCACGTAAGACACGAAGACGTTTGCCTTGGTCAAGATCACCGTGAATGCCTTCAGCACGGTAACCACGCAATTTCAAACCACGTGTCAATTCATCAACACGACGTTTTGTACGTCCAAAGACGATTGACAATTCTGGTTGATCAACGTCCATCAGACGAGTCATTGTATCAAATTTATCTTGTTCTTTAACACGAATATAGTATTGATCGACAAGATCAGTTGTCAATTCTTTAGCAGCTACTTTAACGTGTTCAGGATTATGCATGAATTTAACCCCGATACGTTTGATTGCTTCAGGCATTGTAGCTGAGAAAAGAAGTGTCTGACGTGTCTCAGGCACACGTCTGATAATAGCTTCAATATCTTCCAAGAATCCCATGTTAAGCATTTCATCTGCTTCATCAAGAATCAATGTTTCTACGTGTTCAAGTTTTAAAGCTTTACGTTTAATCAAATCAAGCAAACGACCTGGTGTTCCGACAACAATATGAGCACCTGAACGAAGAGCTTTAATCTGTTTTTCAATGCTTGAACCACCGTAAACTGAACGGACTTTAACACCTTTTTCACGACCAAAACGGAACAATTCTTCTTGACCTTGAACCGCTAATTCACGTGTTGGAGCAATAACCAAGGCTTGGACAAGATTACGACTTGTATCAATTTTATCCAATGTTGGTAGACCAAAGGCAGCTGTTTTCCCTGTACCAGTTTGCGCTTGTCCGATAACATCCTTACCTTCCAATGCCAAAGGGATTGTCAACTCTTGGATTGGTGATGGCTCAACAAAGCCTGCTTTTTCAACAGTAGCAAGGATTGCTTCCGATAAGTTAAGTTCTGTAAATTTCAAATTTTTCTCTTTTCTAAAAGGCAGTGCGAAGCTGCCTTATTAAACTTTAATTTCGTTGTTTAACAACTTTTCTAGTGTAACATATTCCAGAATAAAAAGATAGGAAACAGATCCATTTAAATCATTAACACGTTTTCATAGTGTCAATTATTTAAATATTTTGTAAAAAAGTTATTAGCGTTTTTTTGATGTTTTTTAAGTTTTCTTTAAGGTAAAGAAACTAAAACATAAGTATCCTAAAACTTTTCTTTTCCATAATCTCAAGGAAACAGCTCTGATTCGTCAGGGCTGTTTTTTTATGCTAATAACCAAAAAGCCTGAGCAATGCTCAGACTTTTTATTATTACATTTTTTCTTCTAGTTCAACTTCAGGGTATTTATCCGCAAACCAACGAAGTGCAAAGTCGTTTTCGAAAAGGAAAACAGGTTGATCGAAGCGGTCTTTAGCCAAAATATTTCGGCTTGATGACATGCGTTCGTCAAGATCTTCTGGTTTAATCCAACGAACAGTCTTTTTACCCATTGGAGTCATGATAACTTCAGAATTGTATTCATTTTCCATACGGTGTTTGAACACTTCAAACTGCAACTGACCAACAGCACCAAGCATGTAATCACCAGTTTGATAGTTCTTGTACAATTGGATTGCTCCTTCTTGCACCAATTGTTCGATGCCTTTGTGGAATGATTTTTGTTTCATGACGTTTTTAGCAGCAACTTTCATGAACAATTCTGGAGTGAAGGTTGGTAGTGGTTCAAATTCGAATTTATTTTTACCGACAGTCAAGGTATCACCAACTTGGTAAGTTCCTGTATCGTAAACCCCAATAATATCACCAGCAACGGCATTTTTAACATTTTCACGTGATTCTGCCATAAACTGTGTCACGTTTGACAATTTAACTAATTTTTTCGTACGAGCAAGATTCACGCTCATACCACGTTCAAATTCACCTGAGACGATACGCACAAAGGCAATACGGTCACGGTGACGAGGGTCCATGTTAGCTTGGATTTTGAAAACAAATCCTGAAAAATCTTTATCGTAAGGATTGATTTCATTACCTTCAGTTGTTTTGTGACCATGAGGTTCTGGAGCAAATTGTAAGAATGTATCAAGGAAAGTTTGCACACCAAAGTTTGTAAGGGCAGAACCAAAGAAGACTGGTGTTAAATCACCTGATAAGATAGCTTCTTCTGAAAATTCATTTCCTGCTTCTTCTAGCAACTCAACATCTTCCAAGACTTGTTGGTAGAATGGGTTGTTAGCAAATAATTTGTCACCATCTTCAAGCGCTGCAAAACGTTCATCACCTTTGTAAAGTTCCAAACGTTTGTTGTACAAATCATAAAGCCCTTCAAATGATTTCCCCATACCAATTGGCCAGTTCATTGGATAGCTTGCGATACCAAGCACTTCTTCCAATTCTTCCAAAAGATCAAGTGGTTCACGACCATCACGGTCAAGTTTGTTAATGAAAGTGAAAACTGGAATATTGCGATGTTTTACAACTTCGAAAAGTTTTTTCGTTTGTGCTTCAATACCTTTGGCGGAGTCAACAACCATGACTGCTGCATCAACGGCCATAAGTGTACGGTAAGTATCTTCAGAGAAGTCCTCGTGCCCCGGTGTATCAAGGATATTAACACGTTTACCAGCGTAGTCAAATTGCATCACTGATGATGTTACAGAGATACCACGTTGTTTTTCGATATCCATCCAGTCAGATTTTGCGAAGTTCCCTGTTTTTTTACCTTTAACAGTACCAGCTTCACGAATTTCTCCACCAAAATAAAGTAATTGTTCTGTAATTGTCGTTTTACCAGCATCCGGGTGACTGATGATGGCAAATGTACGACGTTTTTTAATATCATCTTGAATTGTCATTTTATTTCCTTATCACTTTTAGTAAATTCTTAAATTACGATATCGCAGTTTTAATTAGTGGCTACATTGGTCCACTCCTTTTTTGCAATAGAAAAATAGAGTCATGGGACTCCATAACCCTATTATTATAACGAAAATTAGCCGCTATTTCAATATTTCCCCTCTAACTTATCACCAGAAACTGCAAAATAATTCAGCAATAAGATAGTGCAGATTTCAACACTTGCTCCATAATGTTCCATAGTACCAATAAAGAATGTCAACAAGAAAAGCAAGGTATGGAAAAGCGTGAACTTTTTACCTTTTAATAGAACCAATAAGAAGGTTGGATACATGCAGAAAAGAATAATCCCCTGACGCAAAAGCGCATCAACATAGAAACTATCATCATACATTGGAACACCGTTAATCTCTGTAAATGTTGGAATATTTCTTGGCATCCAATTGAGACCAAATTGCTCCAGATACGCATGACCGATGCCAATTCTTCCAGTAAATAGATGATTCAATGTAACAAAAATGGGATTATCTGGTGTAAAATATCTCGGCAAAGCAAGCCCAAGTGCAAACATTCCTATAACAAATGGCATAATAACATATCCTGAAACTTTAATTTTCGATAAAATTGGTTTCAAGAAATAACACAAGATAATACCAAGTGCAATAAAAAATGATGTTCTTGAATCCGTCACTGAAAAAACAAGCAAAGCTGCTAACAACATGACTATCCCACCAACAAAACGATAAGGCTTTCTAAGCAGTGAAAAATCATAAATTAGAGTAATGAAAAACATTCCAAGTGAGTTTGGATGCATAAAGCCATAAGAGTGCCTTACAATTTCTGTATGTGATCTTATTCCAGAGACATCATGAATAAGATGTCCATTGTAAGCCAATAAAACCATCATAGCCACGACTAACTTGAAATAAAAGAGTGCAGTGATTAAATTATCATCATCTTTATCAACACTGACCGACAATAAAAAGAAGACAATCATGCTTAAATCATCTATTGCTGTATCAAGATAGCCTGATGGGGGCAAGAGAATCATAAATGCGAGAGCAAAAATTCCAGCTAAAATTTTCTCAAGTAAAAATCCTGTTCGACGGAAGTTCCATAAATAAATAGCAAATCCACCCATAATTGATAGGCTAGACATAAACAGGAAGACCTGTTGTGGAAATGGATAACGTTTTAAAAACCACGCTAAAAATAAAATACAACATTCAAGGAAATACAACGCTCGGTAGATAATAACTGAGGCTTTATTTCCCTCCTTAACACTTTTCTCTACCATCTCCACATCACTAGTTTTCCAAAGCTTCTACAACTTTAGCGAGATGCATTGAATTACTTCCTTTCAGTAAGATTTGGTCAGCAGGTTGTAAAACAGTTTTAACCGTTTTTAGCATGTCTTCAAATTGATCTTCATCAGCTGTTTTCTTAAAGTAATAGACTTTACCTAGTGGGAACATTTGACTAGCAAGTTGTGCCAGTTCAGCAATGTCTTCACCATAGAAAATAAGAGTGTCTAAGGTTTCAGGTGACAAACTCATAATCATGCGCCTGTGAAGTTCGACAGATTGCTCACCTAATTCTTTCATATCAGCAAGCACAGCGATTTTTTTACCACCTTCATTAGCAGGAATTTTAGAGAATGTTTCTAAAATCAAACGCATTGCTGTTGGGTTAGCATTGTAGACATCTGACAGGATATCTGCACCATTAGCCGCTTTTTTCCATTCTGTGCGGTTACGTGTTAATTCGATGTTTTCTAAGGCTTCAACAATATCATCATCTGAAATCGCCAATAACTTACCAACATAAGCTGCTACCATGGCATTTGTAGCATTGTATTTTCCTGGAACAGGAAGAGTAATTGGACGGTCAATTACATTGGTTGTAAAAGTAAGCGAATCTTTGCTTTCTTGCAAATCTTTGACAAAAATCTCAGCACCATCTCCGAAACGAATCACCATTTGACTTTCTGGTAAGTAAGGATCAACAATTGAGTCAGCTGGTGCAATCAAAATACCATCTGAGTCCATACCATCAACGATTTGAAGTTTACCTTTAGCAATTTTCTCACGGCTGCCAAAGAATTCCAAGTGCGCTTCACCAATCAAAGTTACAACACCGATGTGTGGTTTAGCCAATTCAGACAAGAGATGAATATCACCCATGTGGTCTTGTCCCATTTCAAGGACAATTTTTTCTGTATCATCTGGCATGTGAAGTGCTGTATAAGGTAAACCAATTTCATTATTGTAATTACCTTGTGTTTTGTATGTTTTATATTCTGTTGAAAGTACAGCAGCAATCATGTCCTTGGTTGTTGTTTTACCATTTGAACCTGTGACTGCAATCACATCAACACGTTGTTTTTCAAGATAATAACTTGCTAGGGCTTGGAAAGCTTCTAAACAATCGTCAACTAAAATATAAGGATGACCTTCAACGTCACGCTCTGAAAAAGTGGCAACAGCACCATTTTCAAAAGCTGTTTCAATAAAGTCATGTCCATTACACGCACCCTTTAGAGGTAAGAACAAATCGCCTTTTTCAATCTTGCGACTGTCAAATTCAATTTGTCGCAGGGGAACGTCATCAAACTCCGAAATCGTATTCTTAGCGCCAACAACTTTGGCAACTTCATATAAAGTTAATTTCATTTTGAATCCTTTTTAATTATTTAAAAATATAGTGTGTTAACGCTTTTTATTATACCACATTTTGCAAACCATGCAGGAATTTTTATGATACAATTGTAATTGCAAAGCTTGTTTTGCACAGAGTAGATGATTCGCGTCAAGTGTGTGTGAATGGGATGTCGTCACACAACGAAGCAATTTGCGCGGTGAATCATTGCATCCGCTGTTATTTTTTAACAGCTCTAGTTTTCAAATGTAAAAAGGAGCAAAAAATGAAAAACATTTTTCAAACACCCAAAATCACATCAAGGCGCCTCGTGACCCTAGCTATGCTAATTGCACTGGCTTTCATTGTTGGAAAGTTTTCTATTCCAGTCATTCCAGAACAGTTGGTCATAAGCTTTACTTTTATTGTTAATGCCATTATCGGAATGGTTGCTGGTCCTATTTGGGGATTTATTAGTTTTGCCATTCTTGATGTCGTTGATAATCTCTTAAGCGGTCAAGGAAACTTCATCATCTGGTGGACTTTGATGGAAGCTGTTCAAGGATTTTTTTATGGACTTTTCTTCTATGGAAAAGAGCTCAAATGGTCAAATAAAAAAGATTGGCTTCACGTTACTCTGGCAGTACTTGTTACCATGCTGATTAGCACTTTTATCTTCACACCACTACTTGTTCAGATTTATTTTCACGTTCCATTTTGGGCACAATACGTCGCTGGACGTTGGTTAAAAATCTTTGAAATTCCAATTCGTATTATCGTCATCATGCTTGTTGTTCCAAGGTTGCAGCGCATCCCTGAACTACGCAAGCTTGCTAATTTATAAATCAAAAACCTCAGAGAGTTATCCCATCTCTGAGGTATTTTTTGCAGCAAAAAAGCACTCAACGGTGCTTTTCATTTTTAAATCAAATGGCTTTCGCGTTTTTCAAACATCTCTTTAGCCAACTCAACCAATTTTTCAATCAAATCTGGGTAAGCAAGTCCCATGTTTTCCCAAAGACGTGGGTACATTGACCATTGTGTGAAACCAGGCATTGTGTTCAATTCGTTAAGGTAAACATGACAATCTTCTGTCAAGAAGAAATCACAACGTGACAAACCGCAGCCACCGATAGCACGAAAAGCTGTTGTTGCATAGCCACGCATTTCTTCCATAATGTCGCTATCAATGTGAGCTGGAATATCCATGGTAATTTTGTTATCGATGTATTTAGCATCGTAATCGTAGAAAGCAACGTCTTTAACAACTTCACCAGGGAGTGTTGTTTTCACGTCAGCATTTCCCAAAATACCAACTTCGATTTCTCGAGCGTTAACACCAGTTTCGATAAGAATACGGCTATCATATTTAAGAGCAAAGTCAATAGCTGAGCGAAGTGCTGCTTCATCTTCAGCTTTTGAGATACCTACTGAAGAACCCATGTTAGCTGGTTTAACAAAGACAGGGTATGTCAATTTGTCATTGACTTCTGCTACGACTACATCAAGATCAGAACCTTCAACATAAGTCACGTAAGGAACAAGTGGAACTCCTGCAGATTCAAGGACATGTTTTGTTGAAATTTTGTCCATTGCAACACTTGATGACAAAATGTTAGTTCCAACGTAAGGCATTTTAAGAACTTCTAAGAAACCTTGGACAGAACCATCTTCACCCATTGGTCCATGAAGAACAGGGAAAACAACTGCTCCTTCTTCATAAATATCACTTGGTTTAATTTTTTGACTTTCAACAACAGTGGCGTTAGTCATCAATTTTTCATCGTCAGCAGGTTTGCTAAAGAATTCTTGTGTTTTAATAAAATCACCAGATTTTGTGATGAAGTAAGTTTTCACAAAGAATTTATCATAATTAATCGCACGCATGACGCTTTCAGCTGATAAAACAGATACTTCACGTTCCGCAGAACGTCCACCATAAAGTAAAACAAGCGTTTCTTTTGCCATAAACTTTAACTACCTGAACAGAAAACATACCAAGCTTGACCAACGCTCAATACATTTCTCATCAAACCGAGCAACTCCACCAAATAAGCTAAAACTCGGTTCCAGTTCAATTCCTTTTCTATTACAATTTCCTACTTATGATACCACAAATAAAGCCACCTTTCAAATCACCTTAAGTATTTTGATGATAGAAAATTTGACAAACAAAAAAGCAGCAAATCGCTGCTTTCTTAGTTTACAATTCTGTCCGATTTTCAATGGCGCGAAGTAGGGTCACTTCATCGGCATATTCGATATCTGAACCTACCGCTAATCCACGCGCCAAGCGTGTTACTTTGATTCCTGCAGGTTTTAGGACACGTGAAATATACATAGATGTTGCTTCACCATCTGCGGTGGCGTTGGTTGCAATAATAACCTCACTAACCTCACTATCCATCAAACGTGTAATCAATGACTTCAAATTAATATCATCAGGACCGACACCATTCATCGGTGAAATAAGTCCGTGTAAGACATGATAAAGTCCGTGATATTCTTGGATTTTTTCCATGGCAGAGACATCTTTTGAATCCTCAACCACCAAAATCACTGAACGATCACGTGTCTGATCATTACAAATTTGGCAAGGATCTTCATCAGTCAAATTCCCGCACACTGAACAATAAGTTAATTCACGTTTTGCAGCTAACAAGTTTTTAGCAAATTCATTCACATCTTCGTCAGACATGCCAATCGTGTAAAAGGCCAAACGAGTCGCCGTTTTAATCCCGATTCCGGGTAACTTTGTAAAACTATCAATTAGCTTTGCAATTGGTGTTGGATAAAGCATTGTTTCTCCTTTCTTCTGATAAAGTCACGAGCCGACCTTTGCCGACTCGAACTTCTTTTTTATTTATTAGCGTATGTTGACATGTACAAGTTAATAATGTCGCGCGCAATTAGTTGGTTAGGGTGATTCTCATCACTTGTTAAGTGAGGAATAATAACCGCAACCGCAATTTTAGAATCATTATTTTTTGAGTAATCATAAGCAAGAACACTCAAGTTAACTGTTGTCACTGCATTACCATTAGCGTCAATAGCATAAGTTTCGGCAGTACCTGTTTTACCAGCGATAGTGACATTTCCACGCATGTGAGTACCAGTAGCATAACCACTTGTACTATTTACCACTTGATAGAAACCTTGTTGAAGAATAGCCATTTCATCGCTTGAAATATTAACTTTGTTTAAAACATTAGTATCAATCATTTTAGACAAGTTGCCAAGTCCTGTTGTGCCATCATTATCATAGACACTATCGACAATGTGTGGCGCAACACGGTTACCACCATTTGCGACTGTTGCAGCATACTGAGCAAGTTGCATTGGTGTGTAAGAATCGTACTGACCGAAGGCTTCTGTTAAGACATTACCAGGGCTGTAATCTTCTGAGAGGTAACCAGTCGTTGTTTCTGGCAAATCCATTCCAGTGCTTGTTCCTAAACCATATTCGGCATAGGTAGCACGAAGTTCTTCCATAGCTTCTTTTGTTCCAGTTGTGGCAAGTGCCATTCCAGAATAATATTCTTGCCCCATCATTTTAAGAGCTACTTGAACCATGTAAGTATTTGAAGAGTACTCAAGGGCTTGAACTGCTGTGATATTCGTTGCCCCACTACCTGTGAACCATGATTTAATGGCTGGAGAGCCAGCAAGATTGATTGACTGGTCAGCAATAACTTGGTTACCAGAAATCGCATTATTTTCCCAACCTGAACTGATAGTTGCAGCTTTGACAACTGACCCTGGAACAAAGAGGTCATTAATTGTTCCAAGAGCGTCTAGAGTTGTTGTTGACGAACCAGTTTCATGTGACAAACCTGCCATAGCTAAAATAGCACCTGTCTTCGGATTCAAAGCTACCGCATAAGCCCCTTCAGAATAAGTGGCAAAACCAGCAGCGATTGAGGCTCCGTAATACTGATTCAAAATATTTTCAACACCTAATTGGAAATCAGAGTTGACAGTCAATTTCAAGTTTTTACCTGCTTTACCTTCTCTAGTAACATCATCTGAGACAACGTTACCATTTTTATCGGTAGTGATTTCACGAACTGTGTGTGTTCCTTGCAAATCATCTTCATAAGCTTTTTCAAGATAAGATGTTCCGACACGGTCATTCATCGAATAACCTTTAGCTAGATATTCTTCTGCTTCTTCAGCTGGCAAACCTGATTGTTTTGAAGAAACTGTACCAATAAGGGTTGATAGAGAACCTGTTGATGTTTGACGATCCCAGTCAGTCGCAATAGAAATTCCTGATAATTTTGAACGATTAGCTGTGATATAAGCAATTTGATCGTCTGTCAAATCACCAGTCGTCAAATTAACAGTGCTAAATGTTGAGGCAGCATTCATCTGACTGAAAATGTACACCAACTTCAATTCGTCTTCTGAATAATTAATCTCATCATCCGTTACAGCCTTAACAGCATTGGCATAAACTTTTGATTCGGTTAAGTTATTACCGTAATTATCATATTTTTGATTATTCGGAAGACTCTTGACGACCTTAGCATAAGTGTCTGAATCAGCTAAATAATAATCTTTTTTCTGGCGTGTTGTAACATTTGTTTCCGTGAAATCAACCAAAGTTGATAAGGTTCTTGCCAAGTTTTTCATTTCCTCAGCAGTGATGGTATTACTACGTGTGAAAGCAACGACTTGTTTAACATTATTTGATACTAATAGATTGCCTGCAGCATCAAAAATTTGACCACGAGGACTTGAGGACGTTACCTTGTAGGTAGTTGATGAATTTAACTTATCATCATAAAAAGATTTATTTAAAATTTGCATCTGTGCCAATCTCAAAATAATAATTGAAAATAAGACGACGATAACTGCAAAAATCAAATAGATACGTTTTGTAATACTGGTTGTTTTTTTTGCAATGTTGATTTTGCTCAATCTCTTCTTAACTGACATTCTTTCCTCACAATTAAAAGCTTCGTTTTATATTTTATCACAATTTACTTAAAAGAGAGTGACACAAAATATAAAACTTTTCACTTTTTTACATCCCCACTTTTCAAGAAAAAAAGTGCACCAAAAAAGGAGTGATTTAACACTCCTTTCACTCTATTTAGCATCAACTGAAAAATCAATGCCGACTTTATCACTTAAGAATTTCCAAAGGAAATACGCAATGTAAAAATCAATTGTTCCATGAACAAGAGAACCTAAACCAATCAAGCCTACTAAAGACCAAATATAAGCTGCTCCTGTATGAGCTCCAGCTGTTAGCGCAAGAACAACGATAAATTCTGCTAAGCCGTGTAAAAGGTTTAAGAAAATCGCTAATCCCAATGTCAAAACTGGCTTTTCAAGCAAGGTTGGGTGTTTTTTAATCATGACGGCACCAACGACTGCAAACAACAAATGTGATACAGCTCGCAAAACGATGACAATTGGAAAACCAGCTAACAAGAATCCAAGACTTGTTCCTAAAGCAACTAGAACAGCCACTTGTGGTGAAATGAACATAGCCATAAAGACAGGTACATGACTAGCTAGTGTAAATGAAGCTGGACCAATGACAACCTTAACCGGCATAACCATAGGAATTAAAATCCCAAAGGCAACTAAAATAGCTGTAAAAGCAAGAGACTTAGTTTGATGACGTCTCATATGACAACTCCTTTTATATATGATAATACCTGAATGATCCCCAATTATCACTCAGGTATGACGATAGCTTTAATCAATTAACTAACAAGCAATACACACGTTTTTTTGAAAGTAGCTAACTGACCTTGCCTATTATAAAGAAAAAAAGAACAGGTGTCAAGACACCTGAAGCTGTTTTAATTTGATTTCAAAAGCAAGCCTTTATCAGACAAGTCAGATTTGATTTCTTCAAATTCATCTTTGGAATGACATGACAAGGTATGTGTATGAATACCATCCGTTAAAGATGAAAGGAGAGTGGCATTTGAATGTTCAACCTTCTCCATAAAGTTATCAATATCTTCCTGACTTTTGATATTAAGAGGTGCTGTCAGCATCCCATAAATTGGATGTTCAACTTCCACATCAACCATAATGCCACCTTTTGAGATGACACTCTCCAATTCTTCTTTAGTATGCTCTGGACCGTGTTGACAAGCAATTTTCCCGATAAACTGGTGTGAGTAAAGTGCCTGAGATAAGACATAACCTCGTGGCGTAGAAATGACATCATGATTAGCTGCTCTCAACAAAGCCACATCTCCTACAATAATTTGGCGACTCACACCAAGTTGACCTGCTAAAACACTTGCTGAAATGGGAACTTGCGTCTGATTCAAAATATCAATAATTTTTTGACGGCGTTCTGCTGCTTTCATAAAAGCCCCCTTTACAAAATATAATACTTATTACTAATCATACCACAAATTAAGCGAAAACAGAATTTCTCCGAACTCTTAACAAAAATCTAAACAAATTCAAAAAAAGCACCCTAGGAGTGAGCCTAGAATGCTTTCATATCAAGGTTTTTAAGCCTTATAATCTTATATCAGATTATTTACCCAAGAAGTATTCGTCAGTAACGTTCAATTTTTCGTCAAATTCGAATACAAGTGGTGGGAAGTTAGGGATTTCAACATCCATAATTTCGTCATCTGACAATTGTTTGATGTGTTTTACAAGAGCGCGGATTGAGTTACCGTGAGCACCTACAAAGACGTTCTTACCATCTTTAAGAGCTGGAGCGATTTTATCTTCCCAGAATGGAAGGGCACGTTCCAAAGTAACTTTCAAGTTTTCTGCATCTGGAACAACTTTGTCATCAAGGTTAGCGTAACGACGATCAGTGTGTGCTGAATATTGATCGTCTTTAGCCATAGCTGGTGGCAATACATCGTATGAACGACGCCAGATGTGAACTTGTTCGTCACCCCATTTTTCAGCAGCTTCAGCTTTGTTTTGACCAGTCAAACCACCGTAGTGACGTTCGTTCAAGCGCCATGATTTTTCAACTGGAACCCAAAGTTGGTCAGAAGCTTCAAGAGCAAGGTTAGTTGTTTTGATAGCACGTTTAAGAACTGAAGTGAAAGCAACATCGAATTCGATTCCTGCTTCTTTGATCAATTTACCTGCTTCAGTAGCTTGTTTAGTACCTTCTTCTGTAAGGTCAACATCAGCCCAACCAGTGAAAAGGTTAGCTTTGTTCCATTCAGATTGCCCGTGACGTGCAAACACTAATTTTACCATTAGATAAAGTCTCCTTTAAAATAGTCCAAAGGCTATAAATACACAGCAAAAAATAGATCTTAACCCTTATCATTAAACTATTTTTGGCTCAGCATTTTAACCAATTATTATTACGACAAAAGTCGTTTACTCTTACTATTCTACCCAAAAAGCTCTAAAAAAGCTAGTATAATTGCTAATTTTCTGTAAAAGAGTCTGCCTTTACCAACCGTTTACTCTCATTTTTTTCAAAATAAAAAAATGGAATGACCAGCAATCGATTCTTAAAAAGAGTGATTCAATTGCGGTCACACCACCCCACTTTCTAACGAAAACGGTAGCTTTCTATATGATTAAGGCTATTATAGTTCAAAAAATTTTCTATGTCAATTTCATTGTTCGCATGGCATTTAAGGTCGCAAGTACTGTCACACCAACGTCGGCAAAGATAGCTAGCCACATATTAGCTAAGCCTAGACTAGCGAGTATCAAGACTAAAACTTTGATACCGATTGAGATAATAATGTTTTCTCTAGCGATAGTGATTGTCTGGCGTGCAATCTTGATAGCCTGCGCAATTTTTGACAAATGGTCATTCATAACCACGACATCTGCTGCTTCAATGGCTACGTCACTACCAAGTCCGCCCATGGCGATACCGACATCAGCTCTAGCTAGTACAGGAGCATCATTAATGCCATCACCAACAAATCCAACTATGGCACGAGGAGATTTTTTCGCCAAATAGCCTTCCAGTTCACTGACCTTATCGGCTGGCAATAGCTCCGCTTTGTAATCTGTCATAGACAAGTCACTAGCAATTTTTTCAGCAACTTCGTGGCGGTCTCCCGTTAACATGACAAGATTTTTCACACCAGCTTTTCTAAGTTGCTCTAGAGCTTCTTTGGTGTCAGATTTAACACAATCTGAAATAACGATATGTCCAGCATAAGCACCATCAATAGCCACATGAACAATCGTTCCGACTTTATGGCAAGATTTCCATTTAACTCCTAAGTTATCCATAAAGTTAGTATTTCCGACAACCACATCATGTCCATTTACCTTAGCACTGATACCGTAACCAGACTTTTCAGTCACATCTGTAATCGAACAATCATCTGCTTCTTTTTCATAAGCTTCACGAAGTGATTGAGCAATTGGGTGACTTGAAAAACGTTCTACGTGACTAGCTAAGTGTAGTAGTTGCTCTTTCTTAATATTATCTGAATGAAGCGTTGTTACCTCAAAAACACCTTCTGTCAAAGTCCCTGTTTTATCAAAAAGCAACGTTTCAAGCGACGCTAAACTTTCAAGATAATTTGACCCTTTAATGAGAACACCAGCTTTTGAGCTTGCTCCCAAACCGCCAAAAAAGCTAAGCGGAATAGAAATGACCAAAGCACATGGACAAGAAATAACAAGGAAAGTAAGCGCACGGCTCAACCACTCTGGAAAATCCCCTACAAAATCACCTGAAAATACTGGTGGTAAGAAAGCTAAAATCAAAGCAGCAATAACTACCGTTGGCGTGTAAACTTCTGCAAACTTAGTCATAAAACGTTCGCTCTTTGATTTATTAGCTGTTGAATTTTCAAGCAAATCTAAAATCTTACTCAAAGTAGAATCTTCAACACGATGCAAAACTTTAACACGAATAACACCTGTCATGTTAATCATCCCTGAGAGAACTTGGTCTCCAACCTGAACACTTTGCGGTAAACTTTCTCCTGTCAAAGCTGCTGTGTCAACCGAAGACTCACCAGAAACCAAGATACCATCAATCGCAACCTTCTCCCCAGGTTGAATCACAATCACCTGACCTTCTTGTAAGTTTTTCGGATCCACATCAACTGTTTGACCCCCTTCTTCCAAATGAACAAGGTCAGGTCGCAAATCTAGCAGTTCTGAAATTGATTTTTCACTGCTGCCTTCAGCAATATGCTCAAAAAATTCACCAACTTGGTAGAAAATCATTACAAATACAGCTTCGGAAAATTCAGCCTCGCCAGTCATAAAACTAAGAGCAAATGCTCCAAGTGTCGCTAGTGACATCAAAAATTGTTCACTAAAGACTTTCCCTTGACTTATTTTTACCAAAGCTTTTTTCAAAACATCATAACCAGCTATTAAAAATGGAATGGCATATAAAAAAGCTTGAGCTACTAAGCCTAGATGGTTCAAGCGAACCACAAGGAACACGACAAGAAAAACTAGCGCTGCTAGCAAAATGCGAGCGAGCTTCTTTTTATGTTTATGTGACATGATTAATCCTCCTGATAATGCTCTACAACAGACTCCAAAACTTGGCTAATATGCTTATCAGCAAGAGAATAAATCTGATTTTTCCCTTCACGTCGAACAGAAACAATCTTGAGATTTTTTAGCATAGTCAACTGATGTGAAATCGCTGATGGCGTCATCTCTAGAATTTCTGCTAATTCACTAGATTTTAACTCTCCCTTACTTAAACAAGAAATAATTTGTAAGCGCGTCGTGTTTCCCAAAGCCTTAAAAAAGCTGGATACATCCATTAGAAAATCACCTTTTAGCAATTTTTGTGATTCATTAGTCTCAATCATCTTAATTATCTCCAATATCTTTTATAAAACAATTGAACAATTACTCAAATGTTATATTATAATCACTATATCACTTTCGCAAAAACTATGCAAGCATGAACTAACTTTGTTTAATTCGAGAGGTATTTTTCATTTTATAAGTCTATTAACAAGGGAAAAAACAAAAAAAGCATCCTAAAACAAGCAAAATATTTCTATTTTTTATAAAATTATCAAAAATGTTCGGAAAAAGACTTGCTTTCAGGTTACTGAAATAGTAAAATGTTTCTTGTAATATCAGAAAATTCACTATTGTGTGATAATAGATTTTTGGAGGACTTTATGGTTTCAACTGCAACTAAAATTGGAGCTTTCGATTTTGACAACTGCTTGATGAACGCTGCTGGCGTTTATTGTATGACTCGAGAAGAATTAGCTGAAATTGAAGCTTCTGCTGCAGGCTCTTTCGTCACAAAAACTGGGACATTGGCTGCGCGTCCAGGAAATCCCGAACCACGTTACGCTGATACAGCTCTTGGTTCAATCAATTCTATGGGACTGCCAAACAATGGTTTCCAATATTATCTTGACTACGTTACTGAACTCCAAAACACACCAAATAGTAAAAATCATTTCTTGTCACTTGTTGGTATGTCTGAAGAAGAAACACATACTATCTTAAAAACAGTTCAAGAGTCTGACTACCAAGGACTTGTAGAGCTAAACCTTTCTTGTCCAAATGTCCCAGGTAAGCCACAAATCGCTTATGATTTTAAAACAACTGAACAAATTTTAAAAGATATCTTCACATACTTCACAAAACCTCTTGGAGTTAAATTGCCTCCATATTTTGACATTGCGCACTTTGACCGTGCAGCAGCTATCTTCAATCAATTTCCACTAACTTTCGTTAACTGCATCAACTCAGTTGGAAATGGTTTGGTGGTTGACGATGAAACTGTTGTTATCAAACCTAAAAATGGTTTTGGTGGCATCGGTGGCGATTATGTAAAACCAACTGCTCTTGCCAATGTCCATGCCTTTTACAAACGCCTAAATCCTTCTATCCAAATCATCGGAACTGGTGGAGTCAAATCAGGTCGTGACACTTTTGAACACATCTTGTGTGGTGCAAGTATGGTTCAACTAGGAACAATCCTTCACCAAGAAGGTCCTGCTGCTTTTGCACGTATCACAAAAGAACTTAAAGCTATCATGGAAGAAAAAGGGTATGAAACCCTAGAAGACTTCCGTGGCAAATTGAAATATATCAACTAATAAAAAATAAAAAGAGCAAGGACATGTTGTCCTCACTCTTTTTAGGATTTGCCACCTCCTACAGTTGACATAGAAGCTCTTCTCATAAGAGAAAGAGTTCCTAAAAGATTAATTATTACGCATTAAGTTCAAAATTGGTTTTTTGATCAGTAGCAACAAAGCACCAATACCAAGACACACAAGTCCTAAGATACCGAAGAATGCTACTTCTGTGTCTTTAGTAAAGTATGGTGTAATCAAAGCATTCACTGCTTGTGAAGTTGAATCTGCCAAGAACCAAAGTGCAACCATTTGTGATTGGAATGCAAGTGGTGCAAGTCTAGTTGAAACAGATAGACCTACTGGAGAAACTAACAACTCACCAGCCATTTGAACAGCAAACATTACTACCAACCAGATAAAGCTTACACGGTTGTTGGTTCCGTACAACATGCCTGGTAAAGTCATGATCATGTATGACACACCAGTTAACAACAATCCTAATCCAAATTTTGTAACCGCTGATGGTTGACGTTCACCCATTTTGTTCCAAATCCAAACAAATAATGGAGTCAAGATAACGATGAACAATGGATTAAGCAATTGATACCATGAAGGGTCAATATAAATGTTAATACCAAAGATTGTTGGATGCAAGTTTGTACGAGTTTCACCCCAAACAGCAATAACTGTCGCACTTTGCTCTTCAACTAACCAGAAAACGATAGAAGACAAGAACAATGGAAGGTAAGCCAACAATTGCTTACGTTCTGTGCTTGAAACTTTTTTAGATGCGAACATCAAGATAAAGTAGATAAATGGGATGAAGATACCAGCCATTGATAGAATATTGATGACGTTATCAACGAATTTAGCTGGGCTTGCTTGATAAAGTAATGTTCCAGCAACAGCTAAGATAACAAAACCAATAACTGATTTGATTGCTAACCCTTTTTTCTCTGCTGTCGTTAATGGATTAGAAGGTTTATTTCCAATTTCTGGGAATTGCTTCATTCGTCCATACCAATAAACAAATAGAGCAAATACCATACCAATAGCGGCAAGAGAGAAACCTAAGTGATAGTTGATACTTTGTCCAACTGTTCCTACTACAATAGGAGCAAGTAATGAACCAATATTGATACCGATGACAAAGATATTGAAACCTGTGTCACGACGAGGATCGTCTGGTCCATACAAGTGACCAACCATATTTGAAATGTTTGGTTTTAACATCCCTGTTCCCAAGATAATCAAGAATAGTGAGATGAAAAGAGACGTCAAGCCAAACGGAAGAGCTAAAACAATGTGCCCTAGGGTAATAAGAATACCACCGATAAAGATTGTTTGAGATGCGCCAAGGACACGGTCTGCAAACCATCCACCAATAATACCTGAAAGGTATACAAGAGCTCCATAGATACTTACAATAGCCATTGCTTGTGGCTTAGGAAGTCCTAACCCTGCGTTAGCTGAAGTAACAGATGCGTACAAATAGTAAATTAAGATCGCACGCATTCCATAATACGAGAATCGTTCCCAAAGTTCTGTTTGGAATAAAGTAAACAAAGCCTTAGGCTGTCCAAAAAATGTTTTTTCTTTATTTTTTTCCATACAATCCATTATATAGATTTTTTTTAATTTGAGCAATAGAAATTTTATTTAAAATATTAAGTAAATTCTTGAAAATAGATATCATCACAGCAAATTCCTCTCAAAATCAATATCTTTTTCAAATGACTTACTCAAAAAAATAGCGCCATAAAGGCGCTATTTTTTGACTTTTAAAGAGATTTAGTCAAAATGACACAGCCTCGCTATTTATAAAATTGTAATAAATATACGCATTTCAATAATCTGGAAATAAATTTTTGAAAATGACTGCCAAAAATATGCCAACTTTAAGTGACTTAGTTTCCTTTGCAAGTTAGATTTCCTACTTTAGACAATTTTTAATTATTAATGCAAGTACTCACTGCTGACTTAGCCATAATCGGCTAAGAAATCAACTCTCACCCCAAGTTTCTTATTCTTTACCAATTATCCCAAAAATCACTGTCGTCTTCGTCTGGGCTTGTTTTATCGTCTTTTTCTGCTTGATCTTGAGTGATGATATTTCCGTTTTCATCAACTTTTGGTTTCATGGCAAGTCCCACCATAATCAACATCACTGCCTTAACAAGTGAAAAAGCACCTAAAAAAATAACAACTAACAAAAGTGTTTTATCCATGATTCAACTCTTTCTTTACATTTATCACACGTAAATTTACGATACTTCTATGTTCGATTATAACATAAAAGCACGGATTACTTTGATTTATTACTGTAAAACTTTTCCTCTTTATAAGAAAAAAAGAGCCTTACCAGGCTCAACAACAGTTGATATGACAAGGTTCTTTTCTATGTAATTATTTTACAGCGTCTTTAAGGTTTTCTACTATTATATAGAATCGAAATAGACATAAACCCTATAAAATACGGTTATATAAGACCCAAACAATAGCAGGATTAATTGATGGAACAACATAAGTTTAAAACTTATGTCCCAAAAATGCCCCCAAAAAGAAAAATAAGTCATTTGGGGCAAGTTTGTTTTGCCATTATAACCACAATTTATAAATAAGTCCATTATAACAGCACTAAAAAACACCCGAAAAATTCGGGTGCGGTTGTAAGATAAAAAAGTACCTCAACGAGGTACTTATATTATAACATATTATTTGAAAATTTGGTTCTGCTTCCATAGTTTATGAACCAAATCAGCAATAGTCATCTTCTTGTGTTTTGTGAATTTAAGACTGTCTAAATTCTCCTTAAAGTCTTTCATGACCTCTTGATAATCTTCTTCTGTCTCGAATTCGTCTCTGGTAGGCTCATCGGCATCTACATAGTCTGAAATGTATTCAAAGTCATAATCTTCTCGATAAGAATAGATTGCATAGACGTTGAAATCTTCGCCGAATTCGTCAAAATCATTGATAGCTTCGTTTAATAGTTCTTTGCTTTCAACACTAGTATTCATCTGATTTCTCCTAAATTCTTTTCAAACCATTTTAAGCGATTTTCTCGCCCTGCTGGGCATTCTTCACCTTTTGAATAATCTTTAAAACGTAATTCTAACATATAATTATCACTACCGCTTAATTTACTAGACTCCAACGCCACAAGCAGATAGTTAGTGGTTTGATTTCCGTCTGCGTCGTATAATCGTTCTTTGCCACCAATTACATCTTGACGGTGATTTTCTAACCAATTTCTGAATAAGTCTTTTTTAAATTTATCATAAAATGTTGGAAACGTCATGCTAAACTTATATTCGTTGCCAAAATAATATTCAAGCTGTGCTTTTCCAATCAGAGCTTGTTCGAAATCGGTGAATAAGTCATCTATCATATTATTCACTCGGCGGGCATACATCTTTTCAATGTATTCATTTTCTTGTTTGAAACGTTGCCACGTATTATCTGACATTTTGATTGTATTTTTTTTATAAAAGTCTTTCTCGTAGCGATAGTAGCGATTTGCATATTCAACAATTAAATTTCTGATGTCTTTATTAATTTCCATGATTTTATACCTCTTTATCTATTAAGCAGCTTCCCAAGTACGTTCGCTAACATATACTGTAGTAGCTTTATCGCCATCAGCAATTACTTCGATACCATAGTAAGCGCCTGCTTTGTGCATCACTTCGTTAAATTCAAGTTCGTGTGATTGTTCAATCAATGTTGCGATTGTAAATTTTTGGTTTTTTCTTAATTTAGCAAGAACTACTTCCATTTTAGCAGAAGTGTTTTCTTCTTTTTCTGAACGATATTCAAACCATGCTTCTTTCAAAGCTTCTGAAATATATTCACTAGCTTTACCACCGAATTTAGCTTGACCTTGTTTTGCAATTTCCCAAGCTCGTGTCATAATTTTTTTCATTTTAATTACCTCGTTTCGTCTTTCTTTATCTTACATACATATTATATAACTTAGTTATAACTAAGTCAACACTTTTTATAAACTTTTTTGATATTTTTTAATTTTTTTAGTCCGTTAAAGCGGACTTTTCTTATTCTTGTGGTTATAACAGCAATAAAAAAGGACTAGCCCACGCTAGTCCAAAACGTACTTCTCTTTAACGTGCGCTCGTCAGCCCACTCTCTGCCAAATATTATAAGTAAGACCTCTCAACTACTTATGCATCTATTATACCATAAACGTGTATGGCTGCCAATTTTGTTGACGTCAACAAAATTAAAAAAGAGCTATCTAGCTGATAGCTCTTTTCCGTTATAAGACGGCATAACCCAAAGAATCTCTTCGTTACTTATAACGTTAAACAAGGTATTACTTGCAGTTTAAGTATACAACAAAGAGAAAAATTAGTCAATAGGTGGCTTTCCACTTGTGAAATTTCCTGGTACCTTGATACAAATTATAGGTTTTAAAAACTTTGAACAGCACTTTTGTATCCCTTTATACCGCCTATACTTTGTATTTACTAACAAATCAGCAACTTGGATAAAACGATGGTGACGAGAATCTAAAAACTTTACGTTGAATTTAGTTTTAATATCGGGGATAAATTGAGAATATTCCATGCCTTTTATATATGACATTTTATTAACCCAAAAATCGTTGAGGTGGTTTTCAAGTTGATTTCTATATTTTTCTTCTGATAGCATTTCCAAATCAATATTGATATGCAGTTTAGTATCAGCGTCTATAAGCCCTTTTTTGTGTAATTGTTCTACAATTCTCTTTATTAGATAATTTTTATGATACCTAATCCTTTCTTTACTTCCAAAGTCGACCCTAGATAATTCTCTAACGTCCTCAACCAAAAATACTTGATGAATTCCCTCAACTTTTGAAAATGCCTGCAATAGCTTTTTCCTATGTTTTATTTTTATATCTGAACCTTTGATTTCACCTTTGATACCAAAGAATTTGCATTGCTGCTTTACAACATTCATAAATAAATTATAAGCACGTTCACTTTCAATAAAAATACCACCATATAAAAAATGACTGTGCGTACCACTATTACTTAGTTGACCAGAGTCATCTAAAAATAACCATTTATTTTTCACGTTAGTCTCACTTTCTTAATTTTATAATACCACACTTTTAAGGTTCAAACAATACGCAAAAAACGCTCCCAGCAAAAGCTGAGAGCGTAAAAGTGTTTGCTATTTAATTTTAAGTGTTTGTCCCGCGAAAATCAAGTTAGGATTAGCAAGACCGTTAAGACTAGCGATTGATTGGTAGCTTGTGCCATAACGTGAAGCGATTGCTGACAAGTTATCGCCTGCTCGTACTGTATAGTAAACTGAACCAGTGCTTGCTGAACCGTTGACACGCAATACTTGTCCAACGTAGATAAGGTTAGGATTTGAAATACCATTCAAGCTTGCTAGCGCTTGATAGTTAGTACCAAACTTAGCAGCAATGCTGGAAAGTGTGTCACCAGATTGTACCGTGTACGTGCTAGTTGCTGGCGCTTGAATTGGCGCAGATGAAACTGAGATGATTTCCACATCTGCTTTATTAATCCATGAGTTGATACCAGAAAGCAATACACGATTGCCAGACACTTGAGCTACGTCGTAAGTGCGACCTTTAACCCAGTCAGGAATAGCTTCGCCAGTTGCCCAAACGTTAGCACTGAATTTGACTTTGACTTGGTTTCCTGCAGAGATTTCAGATTTAGGTGTATTGTCCGCTTGTTGGCCTTGATTGATAGCTGGTGTTTGGGTTTCGGGATTGTTGCCCTTAGTGTAGCCATTGTCCGTAATCCCAGTCAAATCGACGTTACCGTCAAGACCACCAGCGATGTAAGTCGATGTAAATTGATAAATTGCAACCCCGTCCATACTTGGGAAGACGTTATAATTTGGCGTTGGTGTTACATTATAATCAGGATAAGCAGCCATCCATAAGCTGTTTGGAAATTCACGAACAACTTGGTCGACATACACGTTAGCTACTGTATAGGGTTTGTATGAATAATACATAGGCGTATAGCCTGCAGCCTTAATCATACGCATACCATGCAAGATTGCGTTAGTGTTCGCTTGCTTATCTGCGCTAGCACCACTTTCGTAATCCAAGGCTACGATTGAGCCTTTAGGTGTTTGAACTTGTGGCAAGAATGTATTTAGCACCTGCTCACCTAAGCTAGCGTTTCCGCCGACTTGATACCAGATGTAAGTGTGAGCACGTTTGCCTTGAGCAATCGCCGAAGCAACTTGTGTCTCGTACGTCGTTTGACCGTACATACCACCACCGTTGACACCACCAATTTGACAAATAGCAAACTTGTCATGACCATAACCGAAGATGCCGTTAGCACCTTGATAGCGTGACCAGTCCACGCCTTGATCACCAACTGCAGCATAAGCTGTCGATTGCAATAGTAAGCTAGCTAAAGTTACAAACGCTACTAATACACGATTGATTTTATTTTTCATCATCTTCTCCTTTTTTAAAGGCGATCTCGTAATAGCCAATCGCTGACAAGCCAGCAATCAGACCGCCCCAACAATATTCAGCATATTGCCCGCGAATAATAGTAAAGGAATATGCAAGTCCTACAAAGATACCAATAAAAATAGCAAGCCCAGAAACAAGCTTGCCATTCAATCCAAATTGTTCTTTCACAACATTCACAAGTGCTGAAATAATAGGTGCTACAACTGTTGCAGCAATTAAAATAACTGTCATGATATTTCCTCCAGTTTATTATCAATCTTGTCTACTTTTTCTGATAAATTTTTAATCTGTTCCGTCATTTGAATAAGCACTTGCATTTGCAAATCGTGATTATCCAATCTGGACTTTGTTTCTTCTAACTCTTTATCGTTTTGTTTGTTTTTTTCTTCAAGAATCGTTAAGCGTTTTTCTGTTGATGTCATACGACTTTGAAAAAATGTAAAGAGCGTTAATAATGATACAGATGCACTAAGAATCATGCTTAAAAATTCTGGTTTCCACATAATCCCCTCTCACTTTCTAAGTTAGCTATTCGTTCTGCGTGTTCGATTGGCAATATTAGACCTACTTCAATGCAAATTTCAGGCCACGGAATTTAGATACAGCGTTTAATTGATTTTTTACTGTAATCCGATAAAATCCAACATCCAATGTAGCTCCGTCCGACAACGGCTGTTCATTTGATGTTACAGTAGCATTATCACCAAAATAGCTTACAGTCATTGGTTGTTCAACGTAGACAGATGCTTCAAACATGGTCTTGGCTTCGGAAGCATTCAGTTGTCCTTCTAAGTCAAAACCGTCTGTCCGAGTTATCCATTTTATTTCTTTTTGGTCATCTGTCAAGTAGTCTGAGTAATTCAGGTCAGACACTACTTTGTTATTTTGATAGCCAATCTTCGTTGGTTTATCAATACTCATAGTCTGATGGATCAACTGACTGGCAAGAAATTCTGCTGATTTCTGATGCCCTAAATCTCCAAAATGGCACATATCAGGGATAAGCGATTTAGTGCTATATTCCGAATTGTTCAAGATGTTTCGTGTTCCAGCATTGTAATCAATGAAAGAAATACCTAATTCAGCAGCCAAATCTTTCTTGATATTGTCAGCAATCGAGTTGATTTTAGAACCGAAACGATTATAATTCTCAAATTCAGCCTGTGTTGACATCAGAATGGGTTTGATGCCTTTAGCAAGTAGACGATTGATGACATCGACATGATCATCACGGAAAGCTTGGATTTTGCTAGCATCATAAACGCCATCGTTTATACCCATTGTGATAATTGCGTAGTCAATTTTTTCTGGAATAGGTGCTAGTACTGCATCCAAGTTATCTTTTAGCCATGCGATTGTTTTGCCTGAAAAGCCACGATTATAGAATTTATGGTTAAATCCATAATCCTTTTGGCTATTGATGATGCCATTCAATTTTTCTGTCCATGTATTTGGCTTGCTAGTAAGACTTCCTAGCTGGTTGCCAGAGTAGCTCGATGTCCTATAGCCATCTGTGGTGCTGTCTCCTAACGTGACAACGACTGTTCTTTTGGTTTGTAGGTCAATCTTCAACTGTTCGATTGTGATTAAATCGTTTTCTTGACGTTTTTGATTCAAAAGAAAAATATTGCTATCACTAGAAATGTTCTTAATCTCATCTCCATAGATTTCAGCAATCTTAATGAGTGACGCTGTCTTTTGCATCTGAGCGTTCTTATAAGCATCGTAAGAGTCCATTGTTGTCAATTGAAATTTCTTGGTTTCTCTATCAAACAATAATAAACGGCCATACCCGCCCGAATAAGTTAATTCAAACTCGTCAATGTTATTTATGTAATAGTTCTGGTATGAAACGATGATGTCGCCTAATTCTCTTCTCCCTCGAATGGTCTTTGTCACAGGGTCAAGTGTGATCTTACCTTGAATGACTGTTCCCCAATCAGCATTAATGTAATCTAGTCGCTCTCCAACTTTTAGTCCTACTGTTTTAACAAATGGTGAAGATTGAGGATGAACCAAAACACCATTGAACATAATCGCTAAAATAGTTTCTCTGTTGCTTATACTTGGGATATTGAACAAATCTTTAACGTATAGTTCGTGTGTCTGATCATTATAAATAACGTACTGGGATACTGTTGTACTTGGAAGAGGGGCAGTTAAAGTCTGTGCTATATGCGCATGTCTTTTCCCTACTTGAAACCAACTGCCTTCACTCAACTCTACTTTTGAGTTAGTAACATCAATCAATAATTGTCCAGCAATCATCAAACCAAATCCCATGCGCTCATCAAGTTTACTATCCGTAACTGATCCGTCAACGATATTTTCTGTCGAAACAGAATTAACACCAACTACTGCTGTTTTATTACCTGAAATCTGCTCACGAGCATCTTGAGCTAACATTCCCCAAGTCACTTGACTTGGGCCATTTTTATCAACTTTTTTATCATCTAATTTATTAGCCTTCTGATTAGCTGCATCCGCTTTAGCTTCAATGTTGTTCAAATTTTGAGATAGAGTATCAAACGTACCCCTCGCCTCAGCCACTTCCATGTTAGCATTGCCTTCTTTGATGTTTTCCAACCATGTCCGCTCAAATAGCTGAGCAATAACCTCACGAACATCAGAACCTTTTCCTTTAGTGCGGAGCCATTTAGTCAATTCTGAAATTTGGTGAAGTTTATTTGGGTCAACATCTTCAAAATCAGTGTAAAATTTGTCACGGTTGCTTGCTTCAGCTGCTTGTTTCGTCAAGCTGTTAAAATCATACGCCATTTACGTTACCTCCTTGTGTTTCTTTTAATTTTTCGATTGCTTCTTCAGTTTCAACAATCTTATTATCAAAAACCTGCTTCTTACTTTCAGCAACTTGTTTCTGCATTGTCAAACTAGCGATTAGGTCTGCATCACTTTCTGGGTCTAGCTGGGCAATCTGTTCAGTCAAAACTCGGATTTCTTGAGCTAAGCTTTCTGAGTTAGCTTGATACTGCGATAATGCAGACTGTAAAAGCGACAACTGATTGTTGTAATTTGTTTGAGCTTCCAGCTTTTCATTTGCTGCTTGTTGTGCTGCGTGTTGGTCAGCCAAAACTTTTTCCATGGATTTTGCAGCTTCCTGTTGTTGTAACTGAAATTTTGACAAGGTCATACTGTCAGCCCCTACGGTTAAATCTACTGACTCTGGCTGCGTGACATCAATAACCTTTTTTATAATTTGCAACCGTTCCACCCCTGAAAGTGGAGCATTATCGATTGGATGGGTGTTTCCAACTTTGAATTTTTCGAATGATTGGTCAATCAAATACAACTCAACAACAGACACCGACCATGCAGAAATGGCTATTTTTTGGCTTTGCATATATTGTTGTCCGCGTTGTAACAAAATCCCAGCGTCTTTGATTTCAGTCCAATCCATAGGACGTTGAAGAATCCCAAACTGTTTGACCAATTCAGCGTCTTCAATGTAGCTCTTGCCGCCATTGACACTATTGATTGTGACACGTTCCCTGACAACATATTGACCTGTCTCTTCATCTCGATTGTCTTTGTCTAGGTCAGCACCTAAAGGAACTAGCCTAGTAATGAGGTTGCTTAAATCCAGTTCCCTGCGTGCCGTTTCAATGTTGGTACCTAGTTGGATAGGACTGTCCATTTCTTCGCCAACGCTTTGAAGATAATCTAAATACATACCGTCCTCCTCCAAACGTAGTTGGATATAACCGCCCATTCGACCGATAAGATAGGTCTTGATGGTTTCAAATGTCGTGTCATAACCAATATAACGATAAGGGATGTCTGATTGGTTAAGAACAGTAACACGCCCAACTTTGAACCGCTTGTGAGGTTCAACCTGTGAATTGTGGAAATCAATAATTCTTCTAAAGTAATCTTCAACTCCATTGTTAGGAACACGTTGGAAAGTTTGGGTTGAATCTTGGAGATAACCCAAAACAGATTCACAGACAAAAGTTTTTGAGAAAAGACCTGATGAATCCATCCCTGCGTCTGGTTTTATGACACGGCCATAAAATTCAACTTCTTTGTCGTATTTGTTGACAATTTTAACCAACCCCGTGATAGGGTCAATCTTGTTATAAAGCGGATGGTCATACATGAGTTCGAACTCAAATGTCCCGATATCAGACAAAGACTGCTCCAAACGTCCAGCTGAGACCTTGTCACCGTCCAGCTGGGTTTCGTGCAATAAACTTCCTGTCTTATCTTCGTGATTTTTGTAGTAAATAATTCTATAACCTAGCTCAATCATCCCATCACCTCTTTTTGATAATGGAATTTAATTGTCCCGCTTCCTTCTACATAAACATCATTGACGCCGGGGCGTAGGGACAAATAATAGTCTTGTTTGCTACCAGCTTCAAAAACAATGGGGTCTTCATCGTTAACCTTTACTGAAAACCTGCTATCAACTGTAATTTCAGGCTTGACTGCTACTGAACCAGCATTAAACAAAGGAAAATCAAGCGAACCATCGACAACATATTTTGTATAGTTTGCCACGTCTTCGTCAAATTCAAAGGTATCCCAGTAATCATCAAAATAATTGGTATGACTAAACATGTAAGGATAACAATCAAAGGTAATAGTCACTTTAAGCTGATTGAATCGCTCTCCATTCTCGACTTCTACTGACTTACATTTTCCTAACCAATAATAGTTGCTGTCATGAGTATCAAATAGCTTGTTTTTGCTATGAACCATCAACTTTTGCTTGATGTTGCGTTCTACAATCTTACGTTGATTGTATGGCGTGTTAAACAGCATAAAAACATACTCAATTTCGCGATTTTTGAAGACCCTGCTTCCCAACAAAGCAGAAAAATCAAGGACACCCTGCTTGAAAGGAATGTCCTTAAGAATTTCTTTTTCATCTGGAGTTGGGGCATTACGTTCAATCAAATAGAGTTTTTCATTCTTTGAATTGAATTTCATAAATTGAATATACTCATTTATTTCTAAGCCCATGACGTTCTACTCCTTAATTGTGTGCTTTGTCCCAAGTGTCGGTCAACTGTTCGGCCTACCTCTTTACCGTCCATGTAGATGCGGTTGCCATCTTTAACATGACTGATAAGCTCATCCATCTTAGCCATCAAGCTATTTTGATTTGCGGTGTTATCGTTGACATAACTAATAGTTTGTGGTACATGGTTCACGGATGTAGTCGTTGATAGACTTGCTTGCATGTCAGACAGGGCAAAATCGCCAGCAGTTAAAATATCGCTAGCTAACGGACTAGCCAAATCTTTGATAAAATCAACGCTTTTGGCAACCCTAGCAGCCGATTTGTCAATCCCTACTGCAACACCAGCACCAATCCACCAACCGACTTCATCTCTGAAAAGCCGAGATGGTGAGTGGATTTTAGCTTTTGCTTGCGCCGCTTTTTCAGCTTGAGCAACTAACTGGTTAGCAGCCGCGGTTACTTCCGACAAAGCCGAACGCATACCAACTGCAAGCCCCTGAGCCATGTAATAACCTGCGGACTGCATTGCCCCACGACCATTTCTGACGGCGCTAACCGTTTGATTGACCATAGAATTCGCTGCGGCTACCATCTGCGTGCCTGCACTACGCATTGCAGTAGCCATTTGACTTGCGCCGTTTCGGACAGCAGCTGCTGCGTTAGTCATGCCGTTGCGCACGACGTTGACAACTTGGTTCATCGCGCTTTGCATGGTTACGGTCATCTGCGTTCCAGCGCTAGCAATTGACGTTGTCGCGTTTGCCATTGCTGACATGATACCAGCACCAAGAGCGATGATTTGAGAGCTTGCAGCCGTTGCGCGCCCACCAAGGACGCTGAGAGCTGCACCCGCTGCATTTGCTTGACCGTTAAACGAAGCCAAGCCAGCGTTAGCGATACCGACCGCACCCACGATGGTGACGACCATAGCCGTAAAGCTAGCAATTTGCACGCTAGCTCCAGACAATCCAGCAAGAGACGATACAGCCCCCACAGCAAAGTTTGTGATAGCTGCGCCTGCCGTTGTCAGCGCGCCCCCGATACCAGTCAACGATGCTGTAAAACTAGTGATGACGCTTGGTAAAGTTGTCAGCGCTACTTGCGCTTGCATGCCAGCGTTAGCAATCAACATCAAGCCCATTCCTGCTGCTTGAAGCCCTGCCCCAGCGAAGCCAATACCTGAAGCCACAATGGCAGCCAATCCTGATGCTACTGCTGCCAATGTCGCTGCCATGTCTCCGAGTGGTAAGCCTGTCAAAGTAGCTATTCCTTGAGCCATTAGTTTGACACCTGTACCAGCATTTTTCGCTGAGTTCCCCATGCTTTCAAAGATACCAGCCACACCATCAAGCACCGTGCGGATGGAATTACCAAACGAGTTGACAACATTTGACGCACCGTTTAGTACTGTCTCAATAGCAGTGCCAAGCGACTTAAAGAGATTGCCGATGCTGTCAATGATTGGGCTGATTTGACTGACAAGATTGCTGAAGGCTTGCACAATTTGAGACAATACAGGCGCCAAAGCCGTCACCATTTCAGTCACAGCTGGGATAAACGGTGCCAAAGCCTGAATGATTTGAGTAATGGCGTTTGCTATAACCGTTGTAATCGTTGTGAACATGCTTGTAATACTTGGAATGAATGGTGCGATTGCTTGGATAATTTGAGCAATGGCTTGTGAAATCACGGTGACAACCTGAACAAATGTTGTGCTGATAATCTGTACAATCGGAGTTAGTGCCGTGACGATTTGAGCCACACCACCAGCAATAGCTGGAACAATTGCTGCAATTGCCCCACCAACAGCCGTTGCCACCATTGAAAATGCCGTTCCAAAAGCAACAACTAAAGGAGAGAGCATTGCCAATGCAGAAGCTAACGTTGTCATAACTGGCGCAAGTGTTACCAAAGCAGAGGCAAAGCCTTGGAGAACACCACCAACCAATTGGACAAAGATTTGAGCCAATCCTTGCAAGAATGGAAGAACCATGCCCTGCGTAGCACTCAATGCTACTAATGCAGCAGTTACTGCTGCTAACCCAACAGCAAAGGCTGCGACACCTTGAAAGTTTAGAGAGCCGATAGCGGACGCTATACCCTTAAATACTGTTGATACCATGTTTCCAATGCCAGAGAACGCCGACTTAATCGCGTTCCCGATACCGCTAAATGTACCCTTGACAGTTTCACTTGCTGACTTAGCCATATCAACTAATCCGCTAAACGGATTTTTGAATTTAGGCATTGTAAACTTAATCCCAGCGAACGGATTTTTAAGTTTAAATTTGTTAAACATGCCTAGGCTTGCCATAAGTGTGCCAATCGTTGCAATCAAAGGCGCAAAAGCAGCAATATCAAACTTGCTAAACGCTTGCTTAATCGCATCAATAGCAGGTTGCGCTTGTGCTTTTAGCTCGTTGAATTTCTTGACTACCGTATCAACTGCTTTGTTGACTACGTTCCTAAATTTTTCAGAATGCTGATAAGCATAGACCAAACTAGCAACCAAAGCAGCAATGGCAACCACAGCCAAAGCAAACGGATTAGACATCACGGTTTTTAAGCCATTAAAAGCCCCTCCTAAGCCTTTAGCGATGTTGTTGACGTTCATCATTGCTGTTCCAACAGTTGTCATGATAGGCCCGATAACAGGCGACAAACCGATAAATGACCGTGTCCATTTTGCCACAGCACTATCACTACTAGCCGCCCAAGACAAAGCATTGTTAGTCATATCTAACAGACTAGACGTGACCCCGCCTTTTGCAGCCATAGCCGTATTAGTCAACGCTTCCCAGTTGCCGCCAACCTGCTCAATTTTAGAACCCATGTTTTGTTGCATCTCGTTAGCGGATTCCGCTAGGAATTTAGCTGCGTCCGCTTGGCTACCAGATACGCCATTCAGCGCATTAGTAGCCGCTTCCCAACTTTTGGTGGCGTCATCAGTTTTATTCATCACGGCATCAAGCAAAGGGTTAATTGCTTGCATACCAGACGTGTCAAACAAATTTTTAAGAGTTGCTGTTTTCTCAGCCTGTGACATATTTTTAGTTTTTTCAGCAACTTCCTCCAAAATTTGCTTAAATGGTTTCATGTTTCCAGCAGCGTCCGTAAACGATAGCCCGAGCCGTTGCATCTCTTTTGCGCCATTCTTGGTTGGCGCAGCCATTTTAAGCATAGCATGGTTAAGGTCTTGTGACGCTTGCGCTGCACTCATCCCTGTGTTTGTAATCAGACCGATAGCTGCGGAAGCATCCGTCATATTGACACCAAGCAACTTAGATGAACTTGCCACATTTGAAAGCCCTTGCTTCATCGTCTCGATGGACGCATTGGAGATGTTAGCGTTTTGTGTCAAGATAGCCGCTGCCTGCTCGCTCGAGCCAATAGAGTCACCCCAAACATTCATAGCCTGTTGTACAACCCCTGCGGTTGTTGTTAAATCAGCCCCTGCCGCGGTTGCTGCTTGCGCGATAGCTGGGAATTGTGTCTTGATTTTATTAAGGTCAGCACCATTTTGCGCCATCTCAATCATGGCTTGTGCCGCCTCGTTAGCAGAGATAGGCAATTCAGCGCCCATGCGGTTGGCAACGTCAGCTAATTCATTGATATTCTTGGACGTTCCACCAGCAACTACAGCCGCCTTGTTTAGGTTCATCTGGAACTCTCCAAACCCTTTCGCGGCTGAAACCCCAATGGCAGTAGTTCCAAGCCCAATGCCTGTCATTGCCTTACCAGCAACTGAAATCCCGCTGGCTAGCTTGTCCATCGTTGAATTGCTTTTATTTAAAAGCGAATCGAACATGGATTCAGCTTCTTTTATCCCGCTAGAAAACTGCGTGACATTAGCTTTTAGCACCGCTTCAACATCATATGCCATCAACTACCCCCTTTCGCTCGATATACTCATTCATCAAGCGGTTAACATCCGCTATCGTGTTGCGTTTACGCTGTACGTTTTCGTTGCCAAGAGCCGCTGAAAGCTCATTTTCGTAATCGAAAAAGTCGATAAAACGCTCATATAGCGGTCTAACACTCCTTCCAGAGCCTTTTGTACTCTTGACTACTTGATTATTCCAAGCTTGCATAGCAGACTGATAAGCTGTATCAGCCATACGTATTCGATAAGCTTTGGCGTAAACCCTAAACGCTTCTAGCGTTGTGTTAAAAGCCTCTTGATACGTTAATCCGTGCCGTGCAATTAAAATTGCGATGGCATCGTCGTAGGTGATACTGTTGTTTCGGCCGCTGGTTGAGCTTCCACTGCTTGCATGACTGGTTGTGTCACTTGGTTCAGCTCTTCTCCCATCGCTTTCAGTAAAAGCGGTGATTTTTTTACCTCTGCCATCACCTCGTTCATCGTTTGGTCATATGTGCCATTGCCAATCAGTTCAGCAAGATAGTTTTCAAGTTCGACATCACTTGGTTTTTGTGGCAATCCTTCAGTCGCTGCACGGATAAGGTCAGCGAAAGCAAGCGGGTCATTCATCAAGCGTCCAGCGTTAAACATACCCATAGCGCCGTAACCAGTTGCGACACCGTTCAATTCAGCAGAATGGCGCTTGTTCATTTCGCGCAAAAACCCAAGACCAAAATGCAAAGGATAAGTTTTTCCGTTAATTGTTAAAATCATGTTGTTACTCCTTTTGTTAAAAAAATAAAAAAGAGCGGTTATTACCCCGCTCTAGCTATTAAATTGCGGTTTCTTTAGCAAGTGTGTGGTAAGCGTATTGTGCTGCTTTCACAGCCAATTGTTGCTCTTCTGACAAGGCATCTTTGTGATTCCAGATACCGCGACCATCAATCGCGTAAGAATATGAAAGCTCTACTTTTCCATCAGCAGCTGATTTCATTTCGAACTCTGTAAATTTGCCTTGGAAGTAATCTACTAGGTATTCTGTTTTGCGCGTGTCGCTGTTTTCCTTCCCTGACTTAATGTCCACGTTCCAAACTTCAACGACTTCTTCGTTAAGGAACCACTCACGCATTTGCTTCCACATTTCGACGACTTCAGGGTCTTCGGTGCGGTAAGCGATTGATTTCACGTCAAGTGTGTTATCACCATCTGAAACAGATGAGACATTGCCATCAACAGTTGACGTTGAATCTGTTTCTTTCTCTAACTTGACAGTTACTTCTGTCATAAAGCGGATAGCAGCTGCGTCTTTTTTTGTGCGGTCTGCATAGCGTCGGAAAAAGCTAAGATAATCTTTCCCGTTGATAATTTCTGCTGTATTTTCAGCCATAATAGTCTCCTTTTTTTATTTTCTAGCATAAGAAAAACGGAGGTCTAGCACTCGATGGACGAGTGGCTGAACATCCGTATTGTCTGGTAAATCCTGCGGGTTGCAAGTTTTTAAATTTATATAGTATTCAAACGCTGTATTTTGCGTTCTAAGCGCGTCCAAGAGCAAAGAAGTCAATTCTTCAACTCTCCCTCTTTCAGTGCGTAGGGCGTAAATATGGACGGTCTGCGTGCATTCTCCCATGACTTCCCTGCCCTCAATTTCTGTTGTCATGCTTTCTCCAACAAAAAAGAAAGGATAACTTGCGGACGCGTTCGGGAGATAGTCAAAGGTATTGCCGTGGACTTTTAAGCACTCGGCAAACACCGTCCTAAAAATAGCGTGGCTAGGTGTCACTCAAACACCCCCTTGAGAACATCGCTCATATCCTGCTTGAATTGCGATTCAATTTCCTGCAACGCTGGGCGAATATGAGCTGTCCCTGTCTGAAAGCGCGTACCATATTCCTGATAACCGCTATAAGCGACCTCACTTTTGACACGTCCTTCTAAGCGGCTGGGATAAGATGACGTGATATGATTTTTTAAAAAACCAGTATCAACTGGCGCTTTCGCTTTGGCGCTAGCTTTAAGCCTCTCGGTGTTGTTGCGGATAACTTGAGAGCTTTGCTCCATGGCTTTTTGGCTAGCACCACGGATAGCCATCGTTAAACGCTCGGCACCGTGCCATTCTACACTCATGTTTTACCTACCTTTCTAAGCCTAACAGCGCCCTTGATAGGCGCGTCAATCTCTTCTAGCGGTTCGTATGTCTTATCGTTAAATTCCGCCTTTGAAAAAGGCTTTGGGGCGGTCATAAAACGAATGGCGATGACTTCATCGGTACGGCTGCCATAAGCTTCAAATACTTTGGCGCTAGTTACGCGATTGACAAAACAAGGGACAACCTCCTTTGAGACATCCCCCACCTCGTAAGCATCAGTAACAGGATTGTAGCGCTCGGTGGTTTCTCCACGAATTAAAGTAATACGGTGCGGTGTTTTCATAAAAACGTCACCTTGCCTTTCTCACGTAGCGACCCATCGAGCCCAAAATCTTTGTTTAAAATAGCCATGTAGGGCTTAAACAAGTTATCCCAATCCTGATAAGTGACTGAGTAGCCGTCAACCGTTTCAGAGGTGACACCCTCCGAACCTTTGCGACCATAGAGTTTGTAAACCACATTTTCAATCATGAAGTTATATTTTGAGCCAATCTCAACTGAACCTGTTAATGTTTTGAAGTAGCTCTCAGCGTCATCCACCAAGTCTGCCAGCAGGTCATTTTCTGCGGTGTCGTCTTGGGCGATACCCAACCGACGTTTGATTTTTGCTAGTTGGGTTTCACTCATGACTATTCCCCTCCAGCTCCTTCAAGCAATGTCAAAAGCTCTGCTTTACTTGCACGGCTCTTGTACTCAATGCCCAATTCATCAAGTTTAGCCTTGATTTCTTTGGAAGTCAGTTCCTCCTTGCGGTCTTCTGTTTCCTCTCCAGCTCCTTCAAGCGCTGGCTCAGGTTTCTTGTCATCTACTGCGACAATGTACCCATTTTTTACCAGCGATTCAAGTCGTTCTTTAGAAACTTCTAAGCCTTTGCGTGGATAAATTGCCCCTTCGTAGTAGCAAAAACCATTATCCTGTGTGTCTCGAACGGCTTTAGTAGTTTTATAGGTCATGTTTAACCCTCCTAACTAATTACATGTCCGTTGGTTCGATAGCTGCAAACGCCTCGTTGTTTGGAATAGCTACTGCGATTTCAAAGATAGCACGTAGTGCTTGCATATCTTGTTCAAACAAGTGTACATCTCCAGTGTCTGTACCACTATTTTGAACCTTAGACAATGTAGCTTGGTCAGCGATTTTAAGGCGGAGGTTAGTGCCGTTAGGAATACCATAAACCAAGCCATTAAAGTTACCAGTAAGCAATGTACCTGCTGGGTATGTTTGACCATTTTGCAATTGCAACTGAGCGTAAGGAAGACCATCAAGTTCCCCAGTAGCGTTTGGGTTTGCTGGTTTAGTGAATACGTGTTGCCCACCATTTACTTCATCACGAATGCCACGCAATGTACGGTTGATTGTACGGTGTCCAACAAAAGCATTAGGTTCTTTCTCTGATGCATCTTCTACTGCGTAGATGTTTTCAAGAGAGATGTCACCCTTAACAACGTTGCTTGCAGCTTTTGCAGCGGCTAGGACGTTAGCACCAAACGGGTTGCTATAAAGCCCGAGGAAAGCAGCGCCGTCAATTTTTTTGTTAAATAGGTCAACAATCTTGTCTTTGATTGATTCAAAGTAATCTTTCCAAGTGTAATTAAGTACTTCTTCCGTTACTGGAAGAATAACTGCGATTTTACGAGCTTCCAAAACGTAAGATTTAGTTTGTACTTTTGCAGTACCGATTTTTTGACCTTCGCCAACAAAGTGAGCGTCAGTAAGTTCGCCGAGTTCAACTCCTTTACGAACCATTTTTCCTTCCATCTCAACCTTTTGTCCAAGTTGAATGAGTTTAGAAGTCTTAATGAGTTCATCTGTAAACAAGTCTGTGATGTATTCTGATGTAATTTCTTTCCCTAGTGTTTCTGATAAAAGGACTGTGTCTGGACTAAATGTTTGAGCCATGTTGCTCTCCTTTCAATTTTTAAAAATTAGTAATTTTTGCGCTGGCAAACTTATCTTTTCCACGTTTAGAACCTCCGTCACTTCCACCGCTTGTTTTTGGTGGATTCGATTTAGCTTCTTCACGTTTCTTGATATTTAAAATGTTTGCCATGTTAGTGACTGCCAACTTGGTTGCTTCTTCATCGTCCTTGACGACAAAAGCAAGTGTTGACTCGTTAACTGGAACACCTTGCTCTTCAAGTTCCTTGATAGCTAGGTCTTGCATGTTACGGTGGGCAATTTGAGCTTTTAGAGTCTCATTTTCTTCCTGAATAGCTTTGATAGCATCTTGACGCTCTTGCTCTTTCAGAGCTTCCAACTCTTCATCACTCATTTTTGCCTTAGCCACTGCATCTTCGATTTGTTTTTGAACATCTGCTTGAAGATTAGCAAGTTCTAACTGGTGCTTATCCTCAGCCTGTTTCAATCGACGCTGCATTTCAGCAATTGATACTGTTTTACCGCCTTCTTGCTCTGGACTGCTAGCTTGTTCCTTAGCTTCTTGCTCTTTTTCTGTTTCAACTGCTGGATTCAATTTTTCTTCTGCCATGTTATGGCTCCTTTCTTTACGCTTTTACGTGCAACCTCCACGAACTCATGCAGCTTTTTACGTCATCAGCACGGTCTGGACAAAAAGAAAAGTCGTATTGCTACAACTTTGTTTTATTTAATTTTAGATGGTTTCATCACCATCACCCCAAACACCGTTTGGAGCTTCACGGTCAAGCGTGTTACCACCTGCCTTGTAGTTCATCTTGATATGACCATAAGCCGAGCAACGGCAATTGGGGTGCATGGGGTACATGTTGACGCCTTTTTCCGCATCATCAATTGGAATAGCTTTGCCATCCAGCAGGGCACAGACTTTGCAAGCCCCAGCTTCTGCCACATAAATTAGATGAGTGAAGTCATTTTCTTTGAGCATAGCCAGTTGCGTGTCGGCGTTAATCCTTGCTATCTCAGTCTTTAACAATCGTTTGGCATTCTGTTCGCTTGTACCATATTTCTTTGCCAGTCGCTTCATTTCTTGCTTATAGCCCATCATGTCAGTAAAAATACGATTAAGAGAACCAAAGACATCACGTTGAAGAGTAGCTCTTAGCCCAAGAGGGCCCCACACTCTAGCAGAAAATTTCTGCCCGTAAAAATCAGCGTCTAAAATCGCCTTCATGCGTTTTTTTGCTCCGCTGGATGAAATCCCCAAAATACCTGCTTGGCGCTTGTATTCGTTCAAATATTCGTCTGCTCGTGCCTTATCAAAGACCTCGTTAACCTCAGCAGTCAAATTTTGAATTTCAAGCGTTAGTTCAGCCTTTAAAAGTTCCAACCTGCTGACTTTCATTTTTAGATTATAGACTTTGAGCCATTCGTTTGTCTCATGACTAAAATCCTTGTTTTTGACGGCTTTAGCTGCCTTGTCATTGAACTTAGTTACATCCATTTCGGAAACACGCTTCATGGCTTCCTGTTTGGTTAGCCCCTCTTTACCAGCGTAGCGCATATAAAAGCCGTCAATCTGTCTTTGCATACGGTCAAATGATTCTTGATAGATTTGTGCCAGCATTTTGTCACGGTCAAGATCACGCTTTATCAGCTCAGACTGTGCTTTTCGCTCTGCATTATACCGCCGATTGCTTGCTATTCTCTTGTTCGTCATCTGGTTCACCTACAATCTGACTGACCTCAGCGTCACTAGCACCGTTCTCTTTCAAAAGACGGCTTTTTTCTTTACGGGCATCCGTGAAACTTGCAGATTCCATGAGGGTTTCTTGAGAAATATCCATTCCGGAATTGATAGCAGACTGAATTTCTGCCCAAACATCTGTCGGTAGGTTCTCATGGAAAGTGAATGTCAGCACGTTTGCGTCCACAGCTTCAAACCCTTTGAGATTTTCAGACAAAGCCTGTAAGAGCTTATAGCGACGTTTTAAAGCCTTGACAAAGAACCCACGTTTAACCGATGTTACTTGTTGTAAATCAACTAGCTTATATCGGATAGCAATTCCTGAACTTGCTGAAAAAGTAGAATCATCTTGCAAGTTAGGAAGCCCAACAATGCGGAAAAAATCCTTTATTAGTCGTGTTTTGTAGCTTTCAACGCCACTGACATCATACTGTTTGTAGATATAACCAGCATCCAATGACGTTTGCTGACCATTATGCCCAACACCACTTTCAAGAACCAGCATATTAGCTTGCTTCATTTTCATCAAATCTGTTGCATTCATTCCAGTTGATACAACATCTCCCTTAATAACTAGCATTGCATCGTTAAGGTCACTCATGTAGTTGGCTGTGTCGCTTTCTGCTGCATCATATGCATCAATCAACGGAATACCTTTTTCCCAGTCGCCCAAACGCTCACGGTTATTTTGCCATTCAACAACTGGTACCAGCTTGTAAGGATTAGGTTTTCTACCAGTTTCTTTCCAGTCATCGTCATAGCTGACAATCTCTTTGTCTGTATATACAGTGACAAACATTTTTCCGTTGTAAATCGGGCAATGAACCGCTGCAATGATTTCTTTTCTAACATCTGCACTTCTAACAGTGAACATTTCTTTAGCGTCAATCAATGACACCGCTGGCTGTTCAAATTCATCATAATAATGCAATTCAAAAGCTCTACCAAACCTTGAAGCGTCATAAACCAGTTCACGGTTAAGAGCTTCAATGTCGTTGTAAGTGTTGAAATCATCAATGCTAGTCAATTCCAACTCGGTGTCGGTTGCCCCGATTGAAACAGGCTGACCAACCGTGTATCCAGTAAAGAAACGGCTTGCTTGTCCGCCTAAGTCGTGCCTGATATGATAATCAGCCTTTTCAGGTTCAAGCCGTTTCCGACCATTTAGGATGGTGTAGTTGTTGCCGTTTGAATAGCTTTCCAAAATCTTCAAGCGCTCGACCTGATCAGCTTGAAACTGCCCAATCATTTTTTTCAAATCTTCTAACCCTTGCTTGGTGTCGACCAAATCATCAGGCGATTGGGTCATAAAATGGACGTTAGCATTGTCTGAAAACCTAAGAAAGTCTTCACGCTTTTCAAGACTTGTTGGCTCCATGTCACGTTCAAATTGGTATGACCTTGGAATGTATTGACCTTCTTGCAAAATATCATCTGCTTGGTGTGTTGTCTCTGTCATCTTATCTCCTTATCAATCTGTTGACGTTTCTGATTTTGGCATCAACATTCTGCTTAGCTTTCTTAATGTGGTAACGCTCTAAGGCGTAACGGATAGCGTCAATGATATGGTTGTTAGCGTCAATTGGTTCATTCAACCACTTTCCGTCTTTGTCTTGCTTATAGATATAGGTGTCAAATTCTTCAATAGTCTTGACACACGATGGATGAATATATATTTTAAATTGTTTCATGAAGTCAATACCTGCATTGATTGAACCTGCTCCTTTGACTGACGGTGTAATTCTTTTGATACCTTTGGCTTTTAATTCAGCTATCAGCCGTTGTTCAGCGCTATCAGCCGTTATCAAGGCGTTTTGCATTTCAGCTTCAGTAATCATATTAAAAATATCATCAGTTGTCATGGCGTGTTCATAGTGTTCAGCATAGATCCATAACTCTTTATTATCCAAATCAACTGCTAACCGGGGAAATGTTGTGGGGTCATGAGTGAAACCAAAATCAAGTCCTGCTGCTGTTTCTCCAACCCGCTTGATAGTTGCTAGTATATCGAAGTCTCTGACTGTGTAATTTTCAAAGACAAGACCTTCAGCTACGCCCCATTCACCGTCACACACGATACGAGCACGTCTTGGATTAGTGATATACAAATCTTCATAGCGCTGTCTATCGACCTCGTCTAGCCACTCATTACACTTGTAAGTAGTAGTCAAAGCTAACGTGTCAGCCCGTTGCGTGTCTTTATCAAAGAAGACACGTTTCAGCCAGTGCCTTTCATTCCACGGATTGAATGTCACTGTAATCTGTTTAAAGAAGTCAGGAACGTCCAAGCTACCACGAATTGACTCGACGACCGTGCTAAATTTGTCTTCTGTTTCGATTTGATAAGCCTCCTCAAACCAAGCCCAGCAAAGAATCCCAACGTCAACGGTGATAGACGTGATTTTCAATTCATCGTCCAGACCTCGAAAGAGAATCTTTTGACCTGTCTTTTTCAAGGTGATTTCAGGCAAAGACTCATTGAATTTAAAAAGGTGTGTGACCTTTAATTGATTACACGCCCACTTAAAATCTGTATACGCTGACTGTTTGTTAGTATTCGAATACCTACGAACTACTAAGAGGTTAGCCCACGGGTATTTCAAAAGCCTTGTGATAAAGTTCAAAGCCGTTGTTTTTGATTTTTTTGAACCACGAGAACCTTTGACGACTCTATAAAAATTCTTTGAACGCCAAAACTTACCGTATCCGCCACCGACCATTTTAGGAAGGTCGACGACAACGTCGTTAGTCTGCGATTTCGTCTTCATTAGCAAACACCACCGTTCCTTGCACCTCAACTTCCTGTTTATCAGTGAAAAGCTTGTGATATTTACCGAGTAATTCCAAAGCTTTTAAACTATCTTCATCTTTAGGAATTCGTTCAATCGTTACATCTTCTATAACCTCGCCACTCTGATTATCTATTTTCTTAAAAATAGTTACCTGCTTTTCTCTAAAGGCAAGTTTTGCAATTTCTTCTAACACCTCGTCGCCTTTTTCCCATCTTTTTTCTAAAATAGGCGTCGTACGCAGCTTCAAATATTTTGAAATTCCACTATTTTCCAATAAAAATTGGTCTGCATTCTTAGCATATTTTTCGCTATAACCAGCTTTTATAGCAGCTTGGTAAGCATTGCCTTTGTTGATGATGTACTCATCGGCAAAGGCTCTTTGTCTTGGATTTAAACCGAATTCATCACGTTTACTCAATTTTCCATCACCTCCTTGCATAACAAAAAAGGGCAGACACTTCATAGGTGCCTCCCCCTCATTTCTTGATAATACTATAATAACACGTTGAAACTGCAGTGCACTGTCTCATTATGTTTTATTATGCCTTGATATGACTGTTTCTGTCAGCACTTTCAAGGTCCTTCTGCGCTGTCTTCTTCAATCTAAAGTAAGTTCGCTCGCTGACCCCCATTTCGTCCATCACTTCATACATCGACATCTTATCAATATATATGAGACTTAAAATAGTTCTGCTTGCAGTATCTTCTAGATTGTCAATCATATCTTGCAGTTCTCTGCGCTTTTGAATAGCTTCAACCGTCTTATTATCAATCTCATCAATCGAATCAAGCAATTCAGCATATACATCATCTTGTTTCCTGTTTAATCCACCTTTGATTTTATCAGCAGACCATCGAGGGCTTGAAAGCAGTGAAGCATTAAGTCTATCTCGCCTTCTAATCAAGCTTTGAATATATAAATCTAAATTCCTTAAATCTTTCAAAATAGTCTTAGCTCTGCTCACTTTCTTTCCTCCCGATATGATATAATAGATGTAACGTTTTTAATCATATCGAGCTTGCGTGTGCAGGCTCTTTTTTATTTAAAATACAGGCAGGCGCACGACCCAAATATTGAATTATTGATAACGAAAGCGGCGCCTTGCATAATAACAGCCTAGCGATAAACTGCGTTGGATTTTAAAGAAAAATAGTATTAAGTACCTCTTTTCTATTTTTAAATTTCGCTATGTTTGCCAGCAAGTAAACCAGATGAACCTTGCCAGCTGTACTAATTTTGTAAGAAGGAGTGTTTTAACCACCTCGCTTTAATATTATTTTCTGGTTATTCTTGCAGTCAGAATCGAACTGACTTACAACCATTGCAAGAACCTTTTGCGAAAACAACTGTTCCCAATAGCCTATCCGCGAAATCTTCTAGAAAATACTCGAGATAATTTAGAGAGAAACTCGAAGTCAATGAGCCATTTCCATGAATCTAAAGAATTTAAAGTCCTCAGAGCACCGACTAGGGAGCGCTCGTCTTAGGCCTGCTTTCTATTTTTATTTTTTATTCCTAGCCTTAATACCCACGCAATGAATCGAACATTGCTAGATACCAATGTGGGTCGTTATTCCAGCTCAATCACTACACGAAGCCACACACCGAACTCATTTCCGTCAATACTTACTTCAGCGCCGTGTACATAATCACCATAAAAATCGTCAATGTCGTTTTTTTCAAGATTGTATTTTGTACCTGCCTTTTCAATGAAAATTGCAGCATTAGTTCCTTCACAATCACAAAAGGCATGATTTCCCAAATAATCTTCAAGAGTTACGTTCATTCTTCCACCTCTTCCTCTCTATACCAATAAACTAAATCTGCTAAGTACTCATAACCATCCTCATTCAACATATTCCAATCAACATCTTGTTTTGACAGCCAATCAGAGAAATTTAAATAGTTGTCAATCTCAAGCTCAAGATAATCACCCCAACTCCAAAAGTAGCCATCAATTTTCACACGATCACCATATGGATTTTCAAAGATTAAAATTGGATTATCACACCACATTGAACCAAAACACAATTCACACGTCCCAGTTTCTTCAACACACGCATTTGATGTATCTACGTCTACTAATTTAATTCCTTTCATACATTAGCTCCTTCATACGTTTTAAAACTGCGCTGTCATATTCTGGCATTTTAGCCAAATCTAAATATTTTTTCGCTTCGTTTGGTTCAACGTGCAGCATTTCCGCAATATCAACATAGCTTTTTAATTTATTTTCAATCGTCCAATTTCTAAAATTTCGACATACATCGAGCGGTGTTCCTGTTCTTGTTTCCACGAACGTAACTGCGTACATCGCACGACGTTTATTTTCTGTTTTCCCCATATTTACACCTCGACTAAAACTCTCTTTGTTCTTTTTCGTACTGATGGATAGAGTAAATTTTTGATAGTCTTTTCTCCAACTCCTAATTCGTCAGCGATCTCTTTGGTCGTTCCGATTGTGATGAATTCATCATCATTGTATAGCGCATACTCTTTCATTCGATTTCCTCGATTTCAATCTCAATTCGTGGATTTGGACTATATAGCTTTCTAGCTCTCAAATCACAGACGATGGCGTCATCTGACCAAACAATTTCAGATTTTGAAATACTGTCAAACAATGATTTAACTAGATTATCCACGTCGGCCTTTTTAACGTGCCACAGACGCTCTGAAATGTATTTTGAATATAATTGCTTAGCTTTCACACAGATAGCGCCATCAAAATAGCGACCGTCATAATTTTCTTTAATGTAATCTGTGACCTGCTTTCGCCACTTCATCATTTTCGGGTCTTCGTACACTGTAGCGTGTCGTCCTCTGATTGTGGCTCGTGGTCTTGATTGCGGTTTTGGTTCGAATGGTATCAAAAACATCTATATTTCTTCCCTCCTAATTACCAACTAACATCGACCACTTCTTGACGTTCTTTTGTGTACCAATCAAAATAAAACTCATGCATTTTACTGTTATAAGTTACCTCAACATAATCAGGAAGTTTTGCGTTTGGATTGCTCATCGGATAAGCTTTCTTACTGTCAAAGCTAAACAACCCTTTCATATTGCTAAGCGTGTAATTAAACCAAACCATATAAACTTCATACGATTTAATTTCAAGGTGCTCTGAAATTTTATGTTTTGCATATCCCTCAAAATCTTCTTGCGTCATTTTGATAAGTTCTTCTTTCATTTTTCCCTCAAAAACAAAAGCGGGCACGTTTAAAATTGTGAGTATGGCTTGCGCCCGCTGAAATTATTTACATGTCGTCCTGTTAACCGACACGTACTTTCTAGTTCGCTTTTTTCGTGGTTCACGACACGTTTAATAAACCTCAACTCGTTTTGTGAGCTTCTTCTCTCTCCTAATTAAGTACTTCTGCCAATTCTTCTTGTGTTATCGGTTTGATTTTCCTATAGCTAGTGACTGCATAATTCTTTTTGTATTCAAAACCGAGTTTTTCAAGTTCAGTTTTAAAGAAATCTTTTTCCGCCGAATTTTCAAAATAAACTTCAAAAGTCATTTTTTGAGTGTAGCTTTTTGAGCTATTTTCAGCCCCTCTAAGCGCCGGCTCTTTATTTTGGGATAATTCATCACTTTCTAAAATTTTCCCCGTTTCGGGGTCAAATTTTGGGGTTTCCTGCGCTTCTGGCACTTGCTGACGTACTAGCTCTGCTTCTTGAGCTTTTCGTGCTTCGGCTTTTTGTTTTTCAAAACGATAATCTGATTTGATTTGTTCCAAAACTTCGACGAGCGTCAATTCATTCAACATTCGAATATATGGCTGGTCTGTCATGTTGTATTCAGCGCATTGCCCAGAAATTGCTGCTTTCGCTTTTTCAAATTCTTGTTGCTTTTGAAGTTCGAATGTGATTGCGTCATCAAGTGATTTCATTGTTACCTTTTTGAGCGTCACGCCGTCTGCCATGAAATCGCCCGCTTTAATAAATTCCGTTGCTTTTTCATCAAAAATTCGTGAGTCGAGTAAATATTCAGCGCATTTGTTGGCAATATAGCCTTTAACTGTGTTTAATCGCAAAGACTTTTGATTATCTTCAAACTCTTTAACATCTCCTGCAATCTTATCTATGATTTCGTCAAGCGGTTTTGATTTGCTTTTAATGTAAGTATCAAATTCATCTGTTGACTTGGAAAGCTCACGTTTGATTTTGATGCGTTCGTCTGAAATTTGCTTTTTGAGCTTGCGCAAATCAGCTAAAACTTTCTTATCACCTTTAATAGTCGATGCTGTGACTGTGTAGTTTTGATATTTGGTTACTACGTCATCAATCCCTTGCTCGAATGCTTCGCGATCAATAATTTCAACTTCCGCTTGCTTTACATTTGCTTGTAATTCTTGCATTTGCTATTCACCTCTCAATAGACCAATTCATCATTTTCATCTAAAAGCTCTGTTTGTACTTCCTTGACGGGTTCTGGTTGTGGTTCTTCTTGCTGCGCTTTTTGATTTTGCCAATTTTCAATTTGAGCTTGTTTGCGTGCCAAAACGTCTTCACGACTTTCTTGTGGTTCTGGCGTTACATCTTTAATACGGTCAAATGTTTCTCCGCCGTCGTCTTCGGTGTACATATTTCCTAAGTCGTCTGGAAAAGCTTCTCGCAATGCGTTGACAAGTGCCGTTTTGCGAATCATCGTCGCTGGCATTGCTTTCCAAGTGCTTCGACCTTTGTCGTACTCACTCATGCTAATGTATACTTCGACTGGTACTTTAAAATTCTTTCTATAGACTCTTGCCCATCCACCGACAATCGTGTCGTTTGGTAATACCAGCGAGCCCTTACGTTCAACTTGCACTCCGTTGGCATCTAAAACTACAACTCCTGCTTCAAAACCCTCGTAATCCTTGCATTGTGCTGCTCGTTTTAAAAATGCCTCTTTTGAAACAATCAGACTAAATTCTGTCCCGCCACCTTTGTTTTTATAAGCCACAATGTAAACTTCGTTTGCAAACGGGTTAAGGTTGCGCCCTTTGATAAGCGTTAAGGCTTGTCCGACTTGTTTTTCGCTCAAAAGATTTTGTGGATCAAAGAATCGTTTTACGTCTTGCGGTGTCCACACACTTGTGTCTGTAGTGATATCACGTTTTGTTTGTTTTGCCACTTGATTTGCCATTATTTTCGTCTTCCTTTCGTTTTCTTAAGATTCCAAATTTCACGCTTCAAGCGTTTGTTTTCTTGTTGTAAAGCCACAACCTTATCTTGATATTGATTGATAATTTCGCCATACTCAATAGCAAGATTGAGATAGTCGCTTGTTCTGTTGTAATATGCTTTTTCGTAATCTTCTTCCAAAATTATCATATTGACCTCAGTCCAAAATGTGTTGTTTGATAATAACTGGCACATCTAGCGTAAAATTGATAACAATCGTAATTCGTTTATCAGTCATACTTGCTAACTCATAAAACAAATCTTCGTCAGTATAGAGCGCATAATGTTGATAAAGATTTTTTAGCGTTGGTGAATCGTCATCTAACAGATAATCAATAACTTCAATGTGCGCTTCTCTCCAATCGTCCGATCTTGTGATAAGAACGTCATCGAGTCTTATTTCGAACATGATCATGCCTCTTCTACTTCTGAAACAAACATTTTGTTCATTCCAACACCAAGCTTTAATGATGCTTTATCTATGAAATGATAAACAGCCATATATCGATTTTGTGCTTCGACCTCCATTCCAATATCGACACCATCATATTTTCCAGATACGTAATATTTCTTCATTTCTTCACCTCAAAATACAATCATTCCCATTTGAGACATCTTGCTGCCTCGTGCTAGCTTGTTGATTAGTTCTTCTTCGCTAAGCTCTAACAACATAGCTCTTACTTCGTCTGAATAGCTGTAATAGCTTTGCTCGAATTGCTGGATAAGGAGCTCGTTCATGCTTTCTCCTTTAAATCGTTCGCGTCAAGGATTACAATTGTTTCGATATTCCAAGCTTCGTCAAATTTTTCTTCTGCAATGCGCCTCATCACAAGTGCAACATCTGACGCACCTCGTGCATACTCTGAACCCATTCCGTTAGCTTCGTATGTTCCCATAACGATGTCATCGGCTAATTGAATTAGAACTCTTTTCATTTCTTCTAGTTCCATAAATTCATCCTTTCGTCTGTACTGTTTTTAAACTGATAAACATGTTCTTGACCTACGCCTTTAAAAATCCTTGAGAAGATACGTTTGCCATACCGTCTTTGAATTTCTGACGGTGTCAAATTAGTTGTGATAATCGTATTCGTTCGCTTGTTTAAAATGCTGTAAATTAAGTTTGAAGACCACTCTGTCGTTTTCTCTGTGCCTAAGTCGTCAAGAACCAAGTATTCAATCTTATCGTTCTTGTCTTGTCCAGAAAGCAAATTAGTGTAATACGCTTCTAAACCAAATTTGTTTTCTTTTGCTTTTGATACTAAATCAACAACATTGATAACAGTAGCTAGTTTCTTGTTGTAGTCACTAATCGCTTTGATAGCACTATAAGCCAAATGGCTTTTGCCGACACCTACATCACCAATTAAAACAAGGTTATTTTGAGCACCTTTGATATAAGCTCTTGCTTCCTTTTTGACAAAGTCAAGGTCAGCTTGTTTCTCTGGTGTATCAGCTTTAAAATTGTCGAACGTTGCGAATTTTAGCTCGTTGTCCATCATGCTGAACTCTTCAAGATAATACAGACGCTTCTTTTCTTCGTTACGTTCATAGCTAGCTTGTGCTTTTTCAGTCTCAAACTCTCTGCGTTCTTCGTAACCGCATTTTAAACACAAGACCGAACCTGTTTTTTTGATTTTGACTTTTGAACACTGATGTTGCTCACACCATTCCTCTGTTTGTTCAATTTGAGCATTCAGGATTGGTCGCATAGCTTCTTGCATGCTTACAAATTCGCTCATAAGCTAATACCCTGACCCTTGAATGCCAAAGCCGATAAAGTCATTACTTTTTGAATTAAAGCTCTTACTTTTAAAGCTTTCAGCTTGTTTAAACGCTTCATCATCTTCTTTAACTTGTTCAAGTGTCTTAATCCCTTTTTTAGACCAGCGTTCTAAAATACCGTTTAAATAATTAAAGTTTCTGATATTACTGTTAGCACATCTCTCAATTGCATTTTGAACTACTTCAATATCCATGTTGTCTAAACCAACATATTCCATGATTTTTTGCATTTGGATGTCATCAAGCCAATCTAACCTTTTTAATGAATTTCCAAGACCTCTATTTATATAATTATTATTTGATATATTAGTATTGATATTATTAGTATTGATATTATTAGTATTGATTCCGTGTACTTTGTTCACTTCTTGACGTGTACTTTGTTCACTTCCAGCGTGTACTTTGTTCACTTCTTGACGTGTACTTTCTACACTTCCATTGATATATAAGCGATTTGGTTTGTTTACACCTTGTCTTACTTCTTCTAGCAATCCAATTTCAACTAGCTCTTTCTTAGCTTTTACAACTGCTTTATTTGAACAATTAAGCTCTTGCATGAATTGTTCAATTGTAAAATACATGTAAATCCTGCCATCATCGTCATACCACTTGTTTTTGATTGATAACGTTCTGCGGTCAAAAAGCAACATATACATTAGCTTTGCTTTATCGCCCAATTCTTTGTAAGGTTCGTCTTTTAAAAGCCATTGCGGAAATTGATAGAAAGCGTTATTTCTGACTTCGTCAATATGCATTATTCTTCTCCCTCTCTTTCGCCGAAATAACCACGCCAACCGTTTTTATTGAAATCGATTAGCATGATTTCGTCTGTATCAAAGTATTCATTTTCCATTTGTGAACTCCTCAAAATGTTTTATTACTGTTTTAAAAATGTCTAGCAAAAGCTTCTGTGGAATATTTGAACGCTCATTATAAGATTTTGAAAAATACTTCCATTCAATCTCCTGTTTAATAATGTCGTTTTTTAAATTCAAGTTGATATTGCTAGCAAATTTTGTAGGTTTCTGTAACGGATAATCGTAATTGTTGTATCTTGTCATATTGAGATAAGGCAATTTAAAACCCATAACTTCTTCAATATACTTCCAAATCCGACCGCTCGCTGGATTCTCAATGATAAAGTAAGATGGTTCATAACGTTTGATGATTTCAATAGTATTAAATACTGTTAATTCACCATTCACACGCTTCATGAATTGACGATTATAACGATAATTGATATATGCTTGTTCATAGTCTGAACGATTGCGAATTGTGAACATGCTTGCTTCTCTTTGTGGAGCGAACAAGCTATCTGATGAGAAATCCTCTTGTTTCCAACAAGCATTGCCCTCACACATTGCACTTGCGTTTGACCAACTCTCACAAGGTGGACTCGCTATAATTAAATCTGGCTTTGGTAGCTTATCCAACGTATCAAAGAGCGTATTATCGCCAAATAAGCGCTTGTAATCTGCTAAATCTAACTCAATGAAATGGCTGTTTTTATGCTCAATATCAATGCCAATCGGATAGACGTCAATATTTGCTTCTTTCGTTTCATTTAGCGTTTTAATCGCTTTAGTGTATGAGCCATTGCCGCTATCAAAAAGAGCCCAAACAATCATTTTTTTCATTTAGTACCTCTTAAATCGCATCGTCTGGCAAACCGTGAGCGCGATTGTATGCAACAGCACTCGCTTCCCAGCCAGAATAATTTGGCTTAACCGTTTCTTTTTTCTTACGTGCTCGTTTGCCGAACAATGTCAATGTGATAATTTCAGCTAATGCTAAAACTGTGACTGCGATAATTAAATATGTCATGTTATATTCCCACTCTTTCTTCTAGTTTGATATTTTCCAACATTTCAGCTAATGTTTCTTTTTTGCTCAAATATCTGTTGCGTGATTTCCATTTAACGAACAGTTCAAATCCTTTATAATTGATAAAAACTATTCGATGTGTAGGATTGTCGATGTATTTCCTAAACTCTGGGTGCTCACGCATTTCAGTCGCCCATTGCTTAGCGACGGATTTGCTAAGGCCTTCCCAACGTTGCATGAGATGGTCATAATCGCCCCATTCGGCTTTTTCGTCGTTGCCAACAGCTTTATACGTTATATTTGCTTTCGGCATAGCACACTCCTTTTAAATGTGATATAATCTAGTTAAGTTTTTTTGTGTAAGTCACTGATTTCTCAGTGGCTTTTTTTGTTATAATCATCTCGAAAGGAGGTGATTATATGAAATTGAACCCTGATTGTATTAGAGATATTTTGTTAGTTGTTGAAAAGCAGACTGATTTCAATAATCTTGCTTCGTTCACCAATAGAGAAGATTTTGAACAGTTGCCTATGTACTCTCCAAACGAAATAATGTATCATATTAGGCAATGCGACCATAGCGGACTATTTCTTGATAAAGTTATTTACGTATCTGAAGGTTGCTTTGTTAAAGATTTATCGCCCAAAGGCCATGAATTTTTGGCTGACATCCGTCAAGATACTAATTGGAACAGAACTAAAGATATAGCTAAAAATGTTGGTAGCTATTCAATTAAGGCATTGTCAGGTATTGCTTCGCAAGTTATTGCTGATGTCATCTCTCGGCAATTCAACCAGTAGTTTTAAGTACAATTCGGCATGGCTGCTTTCAGCTGTGCTTTTTAATTTGAAAGACTGTACACCTTTTAAATGCTCACCATCTAAAAAGATGCTTTTACCTTTTAACTCGAATTTGTTCGTAATTTTTTGTCCTTTCTATATTCGTTTTCCAGCTAGGCTGGTATAGTCCTAGCAGACCTAATGGAGCTTCATTTCAACACGTCAATTATCTATAATTTTTAAGGAGGTTGTCTGCTAGAACTGTAGCAACCTAGCTGGAAATGAGTTAGTTATTTAACAAAATATTAAATGTTTCACGCCCTTTTGGTGTGACAAGTGTCTGTACGCCTTCCCATTTAAGACCTTTGCTTTCTTTAATTTGGAAAAGTTCGTTATTATGCTGTTGATAAGGCATTAACTTACCTTTTTTGTCACGATAAATATATTTCTTATCAAGTAAGAAATTAATAAACTCTTTCTGTTTCATTTTCAGCATTTTAGCTGTGTCACGAAAATTCGTTAGTAAATTGCGGTCAACCAAATCATCAAAATACTGCGCTTTTGGTTGCATGATTTGGTTTTCAACAACTAATTTGCTGTTTTCTAGTTTTAGTTGTGTATTTTCATTTTGCAAGATAGCGTAACCACGTTTAACAACTTCTTGCGGGTCGTTCCACTTCTCTTCAAGAGAGATAAAATAGTCACGATATTCAAACCCTTTAGCAGTACCAGTCATCATAGCGATGTGTTTCGCCATTGAAACAGAAATTGCGTAATCTTGAAGTGGTTTAATCGCTCCGTTGTTTACAACCGTACCTGAAAGTACACTTGTAAAATCGTATCCTTCCGAAAATATTTTTGAATACTGCTCAAACCATTTGCTAAACCGCTTTTTAATTTCAAGCCCTTTATATAAATCCCGAGCTGACACAACTTGTCGTTGATTTTCATTTAAAGTTACATTAATTAAATTGTTCATGTATTATCCTTTCTAAATTCATCTAAGCTAACATCTAAAGCGTCAGCGATTTTGACCATATTTCGAAATGAGATTTTACTATTCCGAATGTTTTGGATTGTGTTTTTACTAATTCCTGCTTTTTCCGCAAGTTCTTTTTTTGTCATTCCTTTTTCAATCAAAATATGATTTAATTTTTTCCACATATCTTCACCAAACCACAATATGTTGTATCTGTTTTTAATTTCACCCACTACATCTTGTGATTAATTCTACTTTCTGCTATAATATAGATATGACAATCAGGTAAAAAAACTTTAACTACCAAACCAAGCGATTTCCTGTGAGTCAAATATTACGGAAAGGAGAAAGATATGAGAAAATCAAATTCATGTAAACCTTCAAAAACTGTTCGAAAAGCTGGCAAAACACTTTCAACAAGTAAATCTAGCTCTTCAAAATCAAAAGCTGGTAAGACTTTAGTTAAGCACAAACAAGCTAAACACTAAAGACATCAGGGTTATCAATTACTACTTGATGAAGTATAATCGAAAAACGATTTACTAAGTCTTCGTCTTGTTCTTTATAACCAGCTTCATGTAAAATAGCATGTGTTAGTTCATGAATTAGCACTTGCTTTTTCTTTTGTTCCGATAAAGATTCTCTGATGTAGATAGTCTGTTGTTCATAATCGCAATAACCCCAGAGATTTCTATCATCATCATAGGCTTTAAAATGTTCCTGAATTTTTAGTGTGTATGTCATTCCGCATACCTTTATTTTATTTTTGACTTCTGGCATCATACACTTACCTCACTACTAACCAAGCAATCAACCCGATAATCAAGCCTAGCAAAACCAAATTAGGAATTAATCCACCTTTTAATTTGAATTCCACTTCTTGATTTCCGTCTGTTGATTCATTCTTATAATGAATATCACCAAAAAGACACTTCTTCCATTTCATGTTTGCTCCTTTTAATTTTCTTCAAATTCTTCCCATGGCTCACGAATGCTAAGAATTTTAGAAACACGTAGTTTTAAATCAACACTACCTTTACCAGTTTTGAGCAAATCGGTAATGGTACCTTGACTTCGTAAACCAACCGCTTGTGTTAAATCTGCTTTCGACCAGTTTTTTTCTTTCAATCGTTGTTCGACTAAAGCAATCCATTTTTTATGTTGCTGACTCATTTTGTATATTTCCTTTCTTTAAAATGGTAAAGCGAATTTTTTTGCGAATTTTTTAGTTTTATCCTTGACATTTTTTAGCAATTAAACTAAAATCAATGTATAAGAAAATCACTAACAAAGCGCTTGATAAACACTGATAATTCAAAGCCGCCAAACTTATTTTTTTAGTTTTATCTTCGCGTTTCGTTTCACTTATTTGTTCGCTTTACAAATTATATTTTAGCTCAAACACGAAGATATGTCAATTATTTTTCGTTAAAAAACTAAAATATTTTTTCGTAATGCTTAGAAAGGTTGTTACATCAATGTTTCAAACATTCGAAAGAGTTAGAGAATTAGCTAAAAAACAAGGTTTATCCATAAATCAGTTAGAAGAAAAGCTAAATTTTGGTAAAAATTCTCTTTATGGATTGAAAAAAAGTAATCCAAATTCTAAAATCATAGAAAAAATCGCCGACTATTTCAATGTGTCTACTGATTATTTGTTAGGACGCACTGATAATCCAAGAATTGCTTCTGATGAAGTTGCAGGTTATACTACTGAAGATTTACGTAAAATGGCAAGAAACGCCAAAACATTTGACGGTAAACCACTTACCGACGAAGATGTTGATGCAATTACAAACATTATTGAAATCTACTTGAAAGGTAGAAAATAAAAATTACTTAGCAAAGGAAGATAGTCTATGACTATTGAAGAACTTGTTGAATCGTATGGAGTTACACTAGCTTATTTTGATAACGAGCTATGGCCACGTCCAGGTATTTACATTAGTGAGATAAAAATCATATTTATCAATAAATCACTTTCGGAAGAAGCTATGAAAAAAGTTGTTTATCATGAGCTTGGACATCTCGAACATGACTCTAGCCAATATCAAAGACGTCATGAACAATTCGAGTTACAAGCTAATCGAAACATGATCAGACTCTTATTAGAAGAAGAGTTGAGAGAATCAGATTATGAATTCAACTACGTCAATTTCATGCAACGCCACCAATTGAATACTGTTGCAGATGAGTGTATGGTAATTGATGAATACTATAATTTAATGGATATTGTTTAAAACTACGTGCAAAAGACTGAACCACGTAAAAAGCTGGATGGGAGAAAATATATAATGAAGAAGAAAACTGCTATTATCATTGCTACAGCTTTCTTGTTTGTCGCTAGTCCTGCTATTGAGACAACTGTTTTTCCTCAAGCTCATACAGCTTATGCTGTTTCAAAAGAGTATAAAAACGCTCTTGAAACAGCTGAGTTGATGAAAGACGCAAACATGTCTAAAAAAGCTTTCTATCAAGCATTACAAGACGAAAACGGCTTTGAGAAAAAAGCGGTAGATTATGCTGTTAAAAAACTGAAAATCAGTTGGAAAAAGAATGCCTTAGCATCTGCTAAAAATTTTCAAGATTATGGCATGTCTAAAGAGAAAATCAAAGAAACATTGCTTAGCGAAGAGGATGGCGGAGGTTTTACAAAATCAGAAGTCAACTACGCTATTAAACATTTAGAAGGCGAAGATTAAAATAAACAAAAAAGCCCACGCTCAAATTTTGGACGAGGAGAGCGTGAGCTAATAATTTGCAGTATAGTAAAAATCCTGCTTTTAGTAGGACTCTTTACTATACCCCATTTTATCAAAAAAGTGAGGTAAAAACAATGTGGTCAGAACATCATAAAAGCGGAAAAATAAATTTTGTTGAAAGATATAAAGATCCATACACGCAAAAATGGAAAAAGGTGTCTACATTGATGGATCGTGACACACCAAGAGCACGAAAAGAGGCGCAAAGAATACTTCAAGCTAAAATAGCTGCGAAATTAAGTACTCTAAAATCGTCTGAAATGCTCTTTACAGACCTATTTGATGAATGGTGGTCTTTTCACAAACAAGAGTTAAAGCGGTCATCTATTGCTTCTTTAAAAGGGAATGTAGCTGAAATCAGAGATAGTTTTGGCTTGGGTGTAAAAATTACTAAAATTGATGCTAGATATGTTCAGCGCTACCTTGATAATTTAGAGGTTTCCTCTAGCAAAAAAGAACGAAATAAGAGCTTACTTAATCAGGTATTTGATTATGCTGTATCGTTAAACATCATACAAGATAATCCCGCCAGACGTGCAAAACTCCCTAGGACTAAAAAGACTTTAGAAGACTGGAAAAAAATCGAACAAAAATATCTTGAAGAAGATGAAATCCAGCCATTTTTAAAAGAGTTCAAACGAAGACCTAGCACATATAGACTTGCCTTATTAGCAGAGTTTATAAGTTTAAATGGTGGACGAATAAGTGAAATTGTCAGTATAGAACCTAAAAACATCAACTTTGAAACTAGAGTCCTTCAACTACACGGAACATATGACCATACTGATGGATATAAAAATGGCGAAAAAACTTCTCCTAAAACTCCCGCTTCCTATCGCGAAACGTTTATGACAAAACGAGAAATTGAAATCATTAAAGAATTCCAATTCATGAATGAGATTGAAAAGAATACCAATCGTCGTTTTAAAGATATGGGATACATTTTTACCACTAAAAATGGTGTTCCAATTCAAACTAATTCATTTAACGAAGCAGCTAAACGAGCAAATCAAAGATTAGAAAAACCAATTCCAAAAGAAATTACTAGCCATATATTTAGGCACACCCTCGTTAGTCGTCTTGCTGAAAACGGAACTCCCTTAAAAGCAATCATGGAGCGGGTGGGGCACTCTGATGCTAAAACCACTATTCAAATTTACACTCACGTAACTCAAAAAATGAAAACAGATGTAACAAATATACTTGAAAAATACTGATTATGCCCCAAAAATGCCCCAAAATATTCAAAAAAGCCTATCGAACAAGCTACAACGCTTGATATGATAGGCTTTTTAAATATTAATTATTTTACAGCGTCTTTAAGTGCTTTACCAGCTTTGAATGCAGGTACTTTTGAAGCTGCAATTTCAATTTCTTCACCAGTTTGTGGGTTACGACCTTTACGAGCTGCGCGTTCGCGAACTTCAAAGTTACCAAAACCGATTAATTGAACTTTTTCGCCTTCAGAAAGGAAGCTTTCGATTGCTGAGAATACTGCATCTACAGCTACTGCTGAATCTTTTTTAGTAAGCTCAGTTGCTTCTGCAACTTTAGCGATTAAATCTTGTTTGTTAGCCATTTAACAAATCCTCCAATTAATTTCTAAGCGTTAACACTTTAACAAAGTCTATGATACCCAAAAAAAGGCTTAAGGTCAAGTATTAAACGTTTAATTAGCCGTTTTTCTTGTAAATATCAAAGTTAAATCGATCGCCTACAAGATCAATTGTTGTCGCTTTCAAAAAGATGCCAGCATCGTTTTTTATGTTCTGAATATTGATATTAATAACAGACTCTTTTGGCAAAACTTCCACAAAATTTGGAAGGTCAACACTTGATTTTAAGTACTTCAAAACTTCTGATTCTGGCAATGTTAGTGTTCCAACTGAAAATGAAGTGATTTTTAGCTGAATAGCTCCCGATTCTAAGCGACTTGGTTGGAAATAAATGTAAAGTGGTACTTCATAACCTAAAAAAGTATAAGTTCCTTCAAACAAAATTGCTGATGAAGTTGCGTAAACATTGTAAGATGAATTTTTCGTTTGGTAATCTTTCAAATATGAGGCAACTGTGTTATTCAATTGCTCACGTGTTGTTGAAACTGTTCCAACTTTGACACTTTTAGCTTTTTTTGAAGTAATCGTTTGTGCTGCTGGTTCTCTGACTTGGATTAAGCGGCTAGCAATCACTCCCACAAAAGCCACATTAATAGCTAAAATGAGAAGGCACGCCCACTTCCACCAGTTAGTCTTTGTTCCATTCGTTTTTAGTTTCATTGATTTTCTCCATTGTTACGTCTGACATGATTTGATAGCCAATATTATTCGGGTGGAAATGGTCACCGCTGAACAGTGCATCGTTGATAACCGTTGTTTGGTCACCAGATGTTGACACAATTCCTTCTTGACCATCAATTCCTTTATAAAGTTGAGCATTGATTGGAACGAAGTAAACATGACGGTACTCTTTTGTCACACTCTCAGTAGCGTCATTCCAATCATTGATGATTTCTTGCATCTCCGTCATTTCAGGGAAATTCAAGTAAAACGGATTATAAATCCCCAAAATATAAATTGGCAAATCTTCATTTTCTGAGCGAGCTAGCTCAATAATCTGACGTAAACGTTCTTGATATGATTTGGCAGGCTTTTTAAAGGTCGCCACAGATAATTTCGTCAAATGCTTGCGAATGACAGCCATGACATCATTTCCCCCAACGGTTAGGGTCATCATATCCGCTTTAGCTAAGGAATTTTGGATATCTTGCTTATCTTTCATTCGTGTCAAAATCTGGTTACTGGTGTTTCCTGAAACCCCGTAATTATCATGTGAGACTTGATAATGATAAGTATCTGTTAAACTTTGGGATAGAATTGGGACAAAACCACCTTGATTAGTTGTATCGCCAACACCTTCGGTCAAGGAATCACCGATAGCCACATAACGAAATGACTTTGTTTTCTGAGCTAAAAAATCCTTTTTGGTTAATTCTTGATCTGATTTTGGAATCAAAATATTAAAAACGGCGATAAACAGAAGAAGGCTTGCTAAAAAGAAAGCAAACCCAGTTAAAAAATTCTTTTTCTTATTCATAGCGTACCATAACCGCAAAAGCATCTTCACCAGTGTGCGTTTGAATGATTGAACCAGTTTCTAAAACAGCAATTGGAGCACCCAAAACTTGCAACTTTTCTTTAAAGCCATTTGCCATATCAGTCGTTCCACAGTATGAAATACCGATTTCAGCGACTTTTTTTCCAGATGTTTGTGCATGCTCAATAAAGCTATCAAGCCATTTGTTAAATGTTTTAACACCACGACCTTTGATAACTGTGTTCAATTCGCAATCAATCATTTCCATAACCACTCGAATGTTAAGTAGTGAGCTGAGAAGACCTGTAACGCGTCCAATACGTCCACCCTTAACCAAATTTTCAAGAGTTGAAACACCAATATAAAGTTCTGATTTTTGGCGAACTTCTTCAACTTTTGCAATAACTTCTTCCAAACTTGCACCTTCCTGAGCTAATTTGGCAGCTTGCACCACTTGGAATTTTTGACATTGGTCAGTAAATGTTGAATCGATAACCGTTACGTCCGCTCCAGCAAGGTTAGCCCCTTGACGAGCTGCTTCAACAGTTCCCGAAAGTGTATGCGTGATGTGAATTGAAACAATGTGCTCAGCACCATTTTTCATCAAGTTTTCGTAAACTTCTGCAAACACACCAACTGGGGGTTGACTTGTCTTAGGCAATTCTTTGCTATTGCGCATCAAATTGAGGAATTTTCCTTCCTCTTTCATGTCGTTATCAGAATAAACAACACCATCAATCATAACTGACAATGGCACAACTGTAATATCATATTTTTCAACTAATTCTGGTTCAATCGTTAAGGATGAATCTGTAACAACTTTAATTTTACTCATTTTTTATCCTATCATACTTTCAAAACTTTATATCAAAATTTTATCCTTACAACTATTATACCAAATTTTTAGCAGTTGGGGGGACATTTTATCAGGATGATGTCTAGAAGACAAAAAAAGAAGCCCTGAGGCTCCTAATTTATTTCTTAAGCAATTCACGCGCTTGTTCACGTGCCATTTCCGTGATATCACTACCAGCAAGCATTTTAGCAATTTCTTCAACACGCTCTTCTTCACTTAACAAACGTACAGTTGAAACTGTTGTGTTTTCATCGCTACGTTTTTCAATAAAGAATTGATAATCCGCAATCGCAATCACTTGTGGTAAGTGTGAAATCGCCAAAACTTGCCCATGGCTACCGATTTTATAAATTTTTTGAGCAATAGCTTGCGCTACACGTCCAGAAACACCTGTATCAACCTCGTCAAAGACGATACTTGTCTTGTCTTCTTTACGTGAAAAGGCAGATTTTATAGCCAACATCAAACGTGAAATTTCACCACCAGAAGCTACTTTAACCAAAGGTTTGAAACCTTCACCAGGGTTAGTTGAAATATAAAATTCAATAGCTTCATTTCCCTCACGATTGAATTTTCCCTTGCTAAATTGCACTTGAAAATCAGCCTTTTCCATGTACAAATCAGCCAGTTCTTGCTTGATTTCAGCTTCCAAATTTTTAGCTAATTGATGACGTTCTTGACTGAGATTCTCAGCAGCAACAATCAATTCTTTTTCCAAGCGTTTGAGATCTTTTTCCATATCATCAGATGACTCATCATTGCCAGTCAAAAGATTGTATTCTTTGGTAATATTTTCGTAATAATCTAAAACATCATCAACACTGCCACCGTATTTACGGGTAATGCTGTGAATTACTTCTAAACGAGCTTCAATTTGTTGAAGACTACCAGCATCAAAATCAAGCTCATCAATAACATCACTTAATTGCTTAGTCACTTCTTCTAGAATGTAATAAGCTTCAGAAACATTTGATGACATGTCTTTATAATCTGCATCAAATTCTTCCAAAGTCATCAAGTCGTTCATAGCTGAGCGGATATTTGACAAACTTGAAAACTCTTCATCATCGAGCATGACATAAGCATTAGTTAATGTGTCTGCGATATGTTTGTGATTTAACAACTTATCACGTTTTTGGTTTAGAGCTTGGTCTTCACCTGATTTTAGGGCAGCTGCTTCAATCTCTGCAATTTGAAATTCCAGCATTTCGATACGTGCTTTGTGTTCTTGCTCATTTTTTTGTTTGGTTAAAACACGTTTACGCAAGCGGCGATAATGTTCAAAAAGGTCTTGGTAGTGTTTCTTGACCGAAGTAAATTGGCTATCCCCAAATTCATCCAGCATACGAATGTGCATATTTGGTTTCATCAATTCTTCTTGGTCATGTTGCCCATGGATATCAACCAAATATTGACCAACAGCACGAAGCGTTGTCAGGTTAACCATTTGTCCATTAATCCTACCAATCGAACGACCGTTTTGCAAAATTTCACGACGGATAATTAATTCTTCCGTAACCTCAATGCCATTTTCCTCCAAAATTTGCGTGAGTGCAGCATTTTCACCAACTGAAAAGAGGCCTTCAATTTCAGCTTTATTTGCCCCGTGACGGATGACATCAAGACTCGCACGCGCACCAAGCATGAGATTCATGGCGTCGATAATAATAGACTTCCCTGCACCGGTTTCACCCGTCAAAACGGTCATGCCATTTTCAAAAGTCAATGAGATTTCCTCAATGATGGCAAAATTTTTAATGGAAATTTCTAAAAGCATAGAACGACCTTTCTTATTTGTGGTCAGTCATCCATTTACGAACTTCTTGGCGAATGGCTGCAGCATCTTCTGCTGTTTTTGCGACCACTAACAAACTATCATCATCAGCAATAACACTAAAAAGACTATCCTTGAAATCTTCCAACAAGAAACGTTTAATTAAGCGGCTGTTTCCTGGAATGACATCAAGATTAATCATGTTTTCAAGACCTTCAGTTTCTTCTGAAACAGCAAGGACAGTGCTTTTAATTGGAACAGATACTTGTCCAACTTTTTTAGTTTTATCTTTTGAAAGACCGTAAATGTATGGCCCATCAACTGACGGCACTTTGATGATACCAATCTCATTCATGTCGCGAGAAATGGTAGCCTGTGTTAAAGTAAGTCCTTCAGCCTCAAGCAATTTAAGTAAATCATGCTGCGTTTCAACAGCATTTTCAGCAACAATCTTTTTAATTAATTCTAAACGTTCACTCTTTTTCATCTTTAAATTCCTTATGTGCTTTTTCAACAATTTCTGGAATCATAGCAACTACTAAATTTTTCGCATCAGCTGATTTTTGCAAATGTGCCAAAAATTCAATATTACCATGTCCACCTTGGATAGGTGAGAAATCAATCCCTTTAACTGTAAATCCGAAATCGACAGCAAAACTTGTCACAGTTTCCAAAACTTTTTGGTGCACAGCGTTATCACGAATGATTCCATTTTTTCCAATTTGGTCACGTCCAGCTTCAAATTGCGGTTTAATAAGAGCTACCACTTGACCATCCTCAGCCAAAATATTATGAAGTGCTGGTAAAATCAAATTCAGCGAAATAAAGCTGACATCGATACTAGCGAAAGTTGGTTGCCCTTCGGTAAAATCAGCTAATTCAGCATAGCGGAAATTATATTGTTCCATGCTACGCACACGCTCGTCTTGACGTAGTTTCCAAACCAATTGGTTGGTTCCCACATCAACAGCATAAACCAATTTAGCACCATTTTGTAGCATCACATCAGTGAAGCCACCTGTTGAAGCACCAATATCAATCGTTGTTTGACCATCAACAGAAATCTCAAAAACTTGCAAAGCTTTTTCAAGTTTTAGTCCACCTCGACTAACATATTTTAGCTTTTCACCTTTTAGTTTTAATTCTGTTGCCTCATCAATTTTTTCACCTGGTTTGTCGTAGCGCTCACCATTAATAACATTAACTACTAAACCAGCCATTACTCCACGTTTTGCCTGCTCACGTGTCTCAAAAAGCCCTTGTTTATAGGCTAGTACATCAACTCTTTCCTTAGGCATTAAGTCGTAACCTTTCTATCATTTCTGTGATTTTTTCTGCATGTAAGTCATGAGTGGCTGAGAGGTTTTTGAAAATCGCTAATGCTTGGTCAAGCGATTGATTCAAAATCTCATAAGACTTATCTAAACCAAGTAAGCTTGGGTAAGTCGCTTTGTCAGCTAGTAAATCTTTTTTCGGAGTTTTTCCAATTTCTTCAAAACTTGCTGTCACATCTAAAATATCATCGCGAACTTGGAAAGCAAGCCCAATCAAGCTTCCTGCTTTGCGCAGCTCCTCAAGTTCTTCAGCAGCTACACCCGCTACAATACCAGCCGCCACAACAGGGAAGGTTAATAATTTTCCTGTCTTATTAGCGTGAATCAACTGCAATTCTGAAAGGTTGAGTTTGCGTTCTTCCCCTTTCATATCAAGCATTTGACCACCGACCATACCATAGGTTCCTGAAGCATGTGATAATTCTGTAATCAAACAAATTTTGATATCAGCTGTTAGCGCAGCATTTGCCACCAAATCAAATGGGTCTAAAAAGAGACTATCTCCTGCCAAAATCGCTGTTGCTTCATCAAATTTCTTGTGGTTTGTTAAATGTCTACGTCGGTAATCATCATCGTCCATGGCTGGTAAATCGTCATGAATCAAACTACCTGTGTGAATCATTTCAAGAGCGGCAGCCACATCATAATGAGCATCTGTCAAAGAAATTCCAAAACCTTCTAGCAATTCTAGAAAAATCAATGGACGGATACGTTTGCCCCCAGCATCAACAGAATACAAGATTGACTCAATCAAATCTGGTGATACTAAGTCTTTTTGTTCGTAATATCGATGAATGGCTTGACCAATTTTACTTACTTTATCCATTAGACATCCATTTCTGTTTCAGTTCCGTCAGCTTGCATTACTTTAACAAGTGTTTTTTCAGCTGAATCTAGTGTTTTTTGCAATTCTTTCGAAAGAAGCATTCCTTTTTGAAATTCAGCAATAGCGTCTTCAAGAACTACATCACCGTTTTCAAGTTTTGTTACAATAGCTTCTAAATCTTGTAAATTTTCTTCAAATGTTTTTTTACTTGGCATCTTTTACCTCCACTTCAAGTTGACCATCTTTTAATTGAACTGTCAATTGATCTCTTGGTTTTACATCAGTCACACTTGAGATGATTTTATCATCTTTTTGAAGCATCGCATAACCCCTAGCAATAATTCGGCTAGTATCAAGAGACAATAAGGCATCTTGTGCCTTTTTAAATCGAGCTAACTTACTATCGTATTGACTAGTCATATTTGATAACAATAAACGTCTTAAACTTTGCAAATTGTCTTTATAATGCTTAATCTGACTATCAAAATCAAAAGCAAGTAAACGTTGGTGTAATAACTCTTGACGTTGTTTAGCTTGGCTAAATCGAGTTTGCATGGTATTTGTCAAGGACATAGTCAAGCGATCCAGTTTTTGAACATAGCCATCATATAAACGCTCTGGCTGCCTAAATATCACTGAATTAGCTAATTTATCAAGGCGTTCTTGACTTTGCTTAATGCGACGCAATGTCGCTTGATAGATACGATTATCACGTTCAGCAATCCAAGAAATGATATCAGCCTTAGTCACAGGTGTCGCAAGCTCAGCAGCCGCTGTCGGAGTCGCTGCACGACGGTCGGCAACATAATCTGCCAAGGTCGTGTCCGTCTCGTGTCCCACACTCGAAATGACCGGCAAACGAGATTCAAAAATCGCTTGAACAACAATTTCTTCGTTAAAAGCCCACAAGTCCTCGATAGAACCACCACCACGACCAATAATCAAAAGATCTAAGTCATCACGTTCGTTCGCTTTAGCGATATTAGCAGCCACTTCCTGACTAGCTCCTTCTCCTTGAACCTTTGTCGGAAAAAGCAAAATTTCAACCCCAGGAAAACGACGAGAGACTGTCGTGATAATATCTCGAATAACCGCTCCACTTGGACTGGTTACCACACCGATTTTCTTCACAAATTGAGGCAGTTGACGCTTATGACGCTCATCAAAATAACCTGCTTCTGCTAATTTCTTCTTCAATTGTTCAAATTGCAGCGCTAAAGCACCAATACCGTCTGGCTCTGCCTTTTCAATAATAATAGAATATGAGCCGCTTGGTTCATAAAGTTGGACACGTCCCACAACATTGATTTTCATGCCTTCTTCAAGCTCAAAACCAAGTTTTTTAAAAGTTCCTGCCCACATTGTCGCTTGAATCACAGCATTTTCGTCTTTTAAAGAAAAATATTGATGCGTTGGGCGACGACGAAAATTGGAAACCTGACCTGTCAAATAAATTCGCTCCAAATATGGATCACGATCAAACTTCAATTTAAGGTATTTAGTTAAGGTCGAAACACTTAAATAATCTGACATGACAGGCTCCTTTCCATAGCATTTTTGACTTCATAAAAATTTTGCATATCATTTACTATTATAGCAGAAAAAAACTGTCCAGTGGACAGTTTTTTCATGAGCCTAAAAATTCAAAAGCAAGTCTGTTGAAAATCGAATTTTTTTCTAATTCTAGAACCTCTAACTAATGCACACTAACGATAACTCCTTCTGGCATGTTCTCAAAAAGCCACTTGGCATCTTCTTTTGATAACCTAACATTCCCGTCAGTACACGCCTTTCCGAGTTTCTTCGTCTCTCCTTTCAAGACCTTTCCTTTCCAATCCGTCGGAAGACTTTGAAATTGATAATCCCCATGGTCTTTAAAGGATACCCAGTAGCAGACACCTCTGTTCAAGCTATCATCGTAAGAAAACTCACCACGTTCTACCTCGATAGCAAATTTCCCCGTTGGTGTTGGCGTATCTTTTGCCCCAGTCGATACTTTGGTTTTAAAAATGACATCATTTTTAGAATAAACAATCATTTTCTGCTGTGAAATTGACACCAAAATACTCAAATGATCATATTTTGACAAGTCAGGATAAATTTTCTTCTGGGTTTTCTTCATGCTTTTTTCAAAAGCATACTCATCAAGTTTAGCCTCAGATTCTCGATGAGTAACGATTAGTTGCCGACAAAGACCGTAGCCAACCACTAGGTTAGCAAAAGTCAAAAGTAAGATAAGAACCTTTTTTGAAAACTTCTTTTGCATTTTCCCTTTTCCTAAACTCAACCTCTACCAGTTTAAACACTGGTAGAAGCCCCTTCTCCTTTTAATCTATTAAGACGTAACGTCTTAAACTACCATAGCTAAGATAAGAAATCCACTGATGACCATCCGCATACAAAGCCTTGTCATAGCGAACTTGATAGCCAGCATCTAGTTTGAATTCTGTTGCTACCGATACTTTCGGTTGACTCTTAACTTCTTTTGAGCTCGTAAAGGTATAACTCCCGCTTTGTGGCATCACTGGTACCTTAGGTGCTTCAACTGTTGTTTTAACACCACTAACACCTTTCAATGAACCATCTGCTTGCTCATAATAAAGGTGAATATTGTACTCACCATAATTATTTTTATGGTCACTAACATTAACCCTTGTCTTATAACTACCATCTGCTTGTTTAGTTGCGGTGTACCAAATAATGTCATCTTGTCCTCCCTGCGTTGACCAGACAGGTACCTTAACTGCTTTTAGTGAACCAGGATTAGACACATTAGTTACCAAAACATCAAAACCTGCTTCAGACTGATTGCTAATGTGTAAATCGCCCGACAATCTTGCTTCAGGAAGCGTCACTTGAGTTCCTGCAACACCTTGCAGCTGACCATTTGATTCTACATAATAAAGGTGAATATTATAGACGCCTCGTTCATTACGATGGTCTGATAGTTTGACATTTACCTTATAAGTACCATCACTTTATTTGACACCATCGTACCAAATGATATCGTCTTGGTCATTCTTAACAGTCCAGATAGGAACCTTAACTTCAGATACACCATTGGCATCTGAAACATTCGAAATAACCACATCAAAATCTCTGTTAACATGATTATTAACTGAAATATCTCCTGTTGATTTTTGACTTGTCAGAGTTGCAATCGGAATATAGCGACGAATGCTACCATAACTGACATAAGAAAGCCATTGATGATTATCAGCCTCTAAAACTTGGTCGTAGTAATCTAATTTATAACCCTTTTCAAACACAGATTCTATCGGTGCTGACATACGAGCTTCATTTTTTACTTCTACTGTATTTTGAAATACGTAAGAACCTTGAGCAGGAAGCGTTTGGGCTCCTGTTGCTTTTTCTGGTAAAGTTACTTGCTTAGCCACTACCCTTGGAAGGTGTCCGTCACTTTCTTGATAATACAAATGAGCATTGTAGGTCCCTGTTTCACCTTTATGCTCCACTATATTCACACGAACTTTATGATCACCATTACCTTGTCTAGTGGCGTCGTACCAAATAATATCATCTTGATCGTCCTTAACAGTCCAAACAGGAACTTTAACACTTGTAATCCCCTTAGGATCTAAAACATCTGTCACTAGGATATCAAAACCTTGACTTGTCACATTTTGAAAATTAAGTGAGCTAGATAATTTTTGAACAACTTCAGCTGTTAATTTAGAAATAGCAGCATAACGGCGTTGATCTGAATAAGAATTATAAGAAATCCATTGATAACCGTCTCGTATTAAGACTTGGTCATAAAAGACACGGTCACCAGAGTTAGTATAAAAAGCAACTGGAGCTGAGGCACTCGGTTCATTTTTTACTTCTGTCTTTTGAGAATAAGTGTAATAACCTTGGCTTGGCAAATTACTTTGAGCAGTAACAGACACTTTTGATTCTCTAACAAATGACTCCTGATTGGCTTTTGCTTCACCTACTAAATCAGCCGCATCAACAGTGACAGTTTCAGGAAAGTCCGCTGACTGATTAATTTCTTCGCTAACAACTGTCTTTTGTTCTGGCTGATTTTCTTTTGTAGATACTTGATCATCCTTTAAAGCTAGGTCTTGTTCAGCATTCACTGTTTCTTCTTTGTCACCGATATCAGGCACTTCACTAGGCTGATTGATTTTAGAAACAAGTTATCCCTCACTTGTTTCCTGCTTAGTGTTTTCGTTAGTTACTACCTGATTATCACTTGATTGAGTGACTTGTTCTTGTAACATGGCATCTGCTGACACCATACCCTCAGCTGCTACAACCTGTCCTCCCATAAACAGCACACTTGCAATCAAAACGGATGCAACTCCAATGTTATATTTACGAATTGAAAAGCATTGTGCTCTTTGATTAAAGTTACCTTTTTTCATAATATCTTTCCCCTTCGATAAAATAAACGTTTCCCAAAAACTTGCTTATAACCAGTTTTTATTACAAAAAGATTACACTATTTTTCTAAAAAAATATTTTGGATAATTTTAGAAAAAAAGCTAATATAGCGTGATAAATAACCTTTTTAATAACTATTTTTTATCTTAGAATCGGCCAATTCTGCCAATATTATAAAGTAGTTTTTTACATAAGTCAATACGAAGATGTAATGTTTGTAATGTTTTTGAAATATTTTATTTTGTAAGTATTTTGGAGAACAAAAAAGTACACTTTTTATAACAAAAAGTGTACTTTGCTATTTTATTCTGATAATTTTTTCATGACTTTTGGAAGAACTGCGCTGATTGTCGTTGGTAAAACAACATAAGCTTCTTTGCTAAGTTGCTCAGCGATTGCTGAGTGCAAATACGTTGCTACTGCAACACTCTCAAAGAGATTATCCCTAAACTGAGCCACAAAACCAGCAATCATTCCACAAAGGGTATCGCCCATGCCACCAGTTGCCTGATAAGGACCACCAACGGTTAATTCTCCAACTTGACTAGCTTGTAAGATTTTGGTGTGATGACTTTTAGCCACTAAAATCGTCTCTTTTGGAAAATGAGCTAGAGCAGCTTGGGTCTTTTCAAGACTTTGGTCAGCAATTGCCAAACCGGACAAACGTTCCCACTCTTTTTGGTGTGGTGTTAAAATAATGTGTCCTGCCTGACAAAAAACTGGCGTGGCTTTGGCAAGAAGATTTAAGGCAGAACCATCAACAAGCAAAATCTGATTTTCAGAAACTTTAGAAAGCACTTCTTCAAACACGCGTTTAGCTTTGCTATTTTCCCCTAAACCAGGACCAATCAAAACTACATCTGCCTTGGCAAGATTTTCCGCTAAAAATTCTTCGTCCTCACAATCAAAAGCCATAGCTTCTGGTAAATGAGCGTGAAGCGCTGCAATATTCTCACACTCCGTCGCTACTGTCACTAAACCAGCACCGCTTTTAACCGTAGCTAAAGCACTCATGATGATAGCCCCGCCATAAGGATAAAAACCACCAATCAAGAGCACGCGCCCATAAGTCCCTTTATGAGAATCCACTTGACGTCTAACAACAATCTTGCGAGCTAATCGTTCATCAATAATCATGCTTTCACACTTCTAAGGGCTGATTGATAAGTTTGCTCCATCAACATCGTAATAGTCATTGGTCCAACACCACCAGGAACTGGTGTGATGAGACTAGCTAGCGGTTCAACTTCATCAAACTTAACATCCCCAATTAATTTACCATTTTCATCACGGTTCATACCAACATCAATGACTACAGCATCTTCTTTGACGAATTCCTTAGTCACAAAATGTCCTTGACCGATTGCCACAATCAAGACATCAGCTTGTTTTGTTACACGCGCCAAGTCAAGAGTACGTGAATGCGCTAGTGTCACTGTTGCATTTTTATCAAGCAAGAGCTGCGCCATTGGTTTTCCGACAATATTTGAACGACCGATAATAACTGCCGTTTTTCCTTCCAAATCAACTTCGTAAGCACTCAATAATTCCATGATTCCAGCTGGTGTACATGGCACCATGACAGGACGTCCATTCCAAAGATGTCCTGTGTTGATAGGGTGAAAACCATCCACATCTTTTTTAGGATCAATTGCCAAAATTACACGTTTATCATTAATGTGTGCAGGAAGTGGCAATTGCACCAAAATACCATGAAAACGATCATCGTTGTTATATTGCTCAATGACTTGAATCAATTCTTCCTCACTAGTTGATTCTGATAAACGAACGGTTTCACTCAAAAAACCTGCTTTCTTAGCAGAGCGCTCTTTATTACGTACATAAACCTGACTAGCGGGATCATCACCAACCAAAATCACCACCAAACCAGGAACAATACCAGCTTCAGCTTTTAATTTTTCAACCTTCTCAACTAATTCATTTTGCATTTTATCCGCTAAAGCTTTTCCATCTATAAGTTTTGCCATGAAATTCTCCTGAAAATATATTTCTTTTATTATACCAGAAAGCGACTTCATAATAAAATATTTTTTGATAAATTATCAGAAAATTCTATAAAAATATAATAAAAAAATACCTGCACAAATGAGCAAGTATTTCCTTTATTATTTCACTTTTGTATTTTTATGTTGGCTATCTTTTACGGGACACGAACAATTGCAATCACCACAAGAGCCTTTACCCTTGATGAAACTTCGTAAGCCCATAAAGACAGCAAATACAATTAGCAATGCAATAATAATAGTTGCCATAAACATTATTCTCCAACTTTTTCTAGATTATCTAATGTAATCACTTCTTCTTTTTCTTGAGCTGGTTTTCTCACGATAAAGTAGATAATCACAATTAATAGAACAACAGCTACAATTGTCCAGAAGTTAATACCTTTACCGTAGAAAGCAACAAGTCCAAGTTGATAAATAATCAGACTAACAACATAAGCGAGACCTGTTTGGAAACCAATAGCTCCAAGCATCCACTTAGCATCACCCATTTCACGTTTGATGGCTCCCATTGCGGCAAAACATGGTGCACAAAGAAGGTTGAAAATCAAGAATGAGTAACCTGCAAGAGCTGAGTATTCCAATTGCAATGTGTGATACAAGCCGCTAGTAGTACTATCATTATACAAGACACCAAATGTTCCAACAACAGCCTCTTTAGCACCCAAACCTGTGACAGCTGCCACAGTTGCTTTCCAGTTACCAAATCCAAGTGGTGTGAAAATCCAAGCCACCAAATTACCAAGTGTTGCAAGGATTGATTTATTTGTAGGAACAGCATGTAGTGTAAAGCTATAATTTGACATAAACCAAATAATAACTGTCAAGCTAAAGATAACCGTACCTGCACGTTTTACAAAGCTAAGAGCCTTACCAAAAGCATAGCGAAATACACTCATAACTTTTGGCATGTGATAAGCTGGCAATTCCATGATAAATGGGCTCACATAACTTCCAAATAATTTTGTTTTCTTAAGAGCAATACCAGATAAAATAATGGTAAAGAAACCAATAAAGTACGCTGACGGTGCCACATAAGCATTACTTGGGAAGAAAGCACCTGCAATCAAAGCAATAATTGCCAATTTAGCTGAACATGGCATGAAGGTTGCTGTCATGATTGTGATACGACGGTCACGTTCATTTTCAATGGTACGACTAGCCATAATTGCTGGAACACCACAACCTGTTGCAATCAACATTGGGATAAATGATTTACCAGACAAACCAAAGCGACGGAAAATACGGTCCATTACGAAAGCAACACGGCTCATATAACCAATATCTTCCAAAATGCCCAAACAGATAAAGAGGACAAAGATTTGTGGCAAGAAACCAAGCACAGTTCCGACACCAGCTACAATACCATCAATGATAAGTGATTCTAGCCATCCTGAAACATGAAGAGAATCAAGACCAGATTGAACCCAGCCAGGAACCAATTCACCAAATAGAACATCATTAACCCAGTCAGTTCCCATTGTACCAACAGTTTGAATTGAAAGATAGTAAACCAAGAACATCACAACAGCAAAAATTGGTAGGGCCAAGATTCGATTGGTAACAATTCGGTCAATTTTATCTGAGACTGTCATTTTGAAATTGCTATCTTGGTTTTGAGCCATTTTAGCCACACGTTCGATAAATTCGTAACGTTCATTAATAACGATTGATTCAGAATCCTCAGTAAAAATTTCCTCAGTAATCTTAATGACTTGGTTGATTTCACCTTTTTGGAAATCTGACAAATGAAGCTCTTCTTGAACCAAACTATCACGTTCAAACAATTTGATAGCGTAAAAACGCGCTGAACCTTCTGGAACAACATCTCCTAAAATATCGATAATTTGTTTAACAGCTGCTTCGAATTGGTCACTGTAAGTTGGGTATTGAATAAAATCAACACTTTCTTTTGTCGTATTAGCTGCTTTTTTAACGGCTTTATCGACACCAGTATTTTTAACCGCACTAGTTGAAACAACTGGAACACCTAATTGATAAGAAAGTTTATCAATGTTAATTGTTTTTCCTTGAGCTTTAAGAGCATCACTCATGTTAAGAGCAACAGTCACTGGGATACCTGTTTCAATTAATTGAGTTGTCAAGTAAAGGTTACGTTCCAAGTTTGTTGCATCAACAACATTAAGAATGCTGTCAGCATCATTACTTAATAAATAATCACGCGCAACTTTTTCTTCAGGCGTGTAAGGTGACATTGAATAAATCCCTGGTAAATCTTGGACTTTCCAGTCTGCGTGTTTCTTAACTGTTCCACTTTTACGCCCAACAGTAACACCAGGCCAGTTCCCAACACGTTGACTTGTTCCTGTCAATAAGTTAAAAAGACTTGTTTTACCACTATTCGGATTACCGATTAAGGCTATCTCTGTCATTTTTCTTCCTCGCTATCCACTTTAACGACACTAATCATTTGCGCTTCAGACTTACGAAGTGTCAATTCGTAACCGCGTAAGCTAATTTCAATTGGGTCTCCTAAAGGAGCAACTTTACGTAAGTAAACTTTTGTGTGACGAGTCAGGCCCATGTCCATAAGGCGACGTTTGGCTTCATTCATTGCATAAATACCGTCAATATAAGCGTACTCACCCACTTTTAATTCTGAAAGAGGAAGAGATAAAAGAGCACCTTCTTCTTCTGTGACATCAATTTGACTTAAAATCGATTGATCAAAAGCCAAACGACTTGATTTAAGCATAACAATCGCACTAGTTGGTGTTTTAGAAACGACTTTAAGTGAGGCTCCAACTTTTAGCCCTAAGTCTGACAAGTGTCTAACACTCTCATCAGGTAAATTAATACTGACAATTGTGTAAGGAATACCAACTTTAGCATTCTGCAAAATCAAAATTCTTGACCTCCCCAAATTTTTTTGATAAAATATTTAAATTTCCGTCCGAATCATTATATCATAAACATAGACGAAAAAAACCATAAAAATTAATTTTTTCTTTATTTATGCATTGATTATAACAATTCTAAATAAAATCATTCCTTATTTAGAATCGTTATAATATAGCTGTTTTCACAGCTCTTTCATAGACTAAAGCACTCTTAAAAATAACTAAAACATAAAAATTAAGTGTACTTAATGTATAGAAATAAATCATTTACAGTTAATGTTTTGCTCATTTTTAAGTATCTTTAACTTTCTTTTTTATAATAAAAACCTCAGCCAAGTTTGTAACTCAACTGGGGTTATTTTTTTATCTTACAAAACTTTACTCAAGAAATCTTTTGTACGTGCTTCTTTAGTATTTTCGAAAACATCTTCTGGTGAACCTTGTTCAACAATCACGCCACCGTCCATGAAGATGACACGATTAGCAACTTCACGCGCAAATCCCATTTCATGCGTTACAATTGCCATTGTCATACCAGATTTCGCCAAATCTTGCATAACGCCAAGAACTTCACCAACCATTTCTGGGTCAAGCGCTGATGTTGGTTCGTCAAAAAGAAGAACATCTGGATCCATGGCAAGACCACGCGCAATAGCAATACGTTGTTGCTGACCACCTGATAGACTTGTTGGATAGGCATCAGCTTTATCACGAAGCCCAACTTTATCTAGCAAATCATAAGCTTTAGCTTGCGCTTCTTCTTTAGGAACACCTTTTGTCTTAATTGGTGACAAAGTGATGTTATCAAGCACTGTCATATTGGGGAAAAGGTTGAATTGTTGGAAAACCATTCCCATCTTTTCACGCATTTTGAAAATGTCATTTTTCTTATCAGTAATATCGACACCTTCAAAGGTAATCACACCCTTAGTAGGTGTTTCAAGCAAGTTCATTGTACGAAGGAAAGTTGATTTCCCAGATCCTGAAGGTCCGATGATAACAACAACTTCACCTGCTTTAATATCAAGATTAATACCTTTAAGCACTTCATTTTTTCCGAAGTATTTGTGAAGGCCTTTAATTGAAATAAGAGTTTCTGACATTAGTTGCTACCTCCATTTCCCATACGATTTTCAAGTTTTTTAAGCAAGAATGACAAGACTGTAGTCACCATGAGGTAATAGAATGCAGCAAACAACAATGGCGTAATTGGTAAATATGTAGCAGTTACGACTGATTGTGCACCGTTCCACAATTCCATAACACCGATTGTTTGAAGAAGTGAACTATCTTTGATAATCGTAATAAATTCATTACCAAGAGCTGGTAAGATATTTTTAAGAGCTTGCGGTAAAATAACATAACGCATTGCATTTACTGGGCGAATTCCAAGTGAATATGCCGCTTCAAGTTGCCCTTTTGGCACTGCTTCGATACCAGCACGAACAATTTCAGAAATATAAGCTCCGCTATTTAGCGAAATGATAATAATACCTGGAAGCAAACGTGAGAAGTCTAGGTCCAAAACACCAAAACCTACGATAGGTGCATTACTAAAATGCATCCAAGCAAAGGCAATCATGATTTGCACGACCATCGGAGTTCCACGAAAGACCCAAACATAAAAACTAGCAATCCAATTTAAAATTTTAATATTTGTACGTTTAACTAAAGCAACCAAGATACCAATGATTGTCCCGAAAAAGACAACACAAGCTGAAATCATGATGGTTACAAGGACACCGTAGTTAAAATAAGCCCAATACTTTGGTAAAAATGAAAAATCCATTTGTGTCTCCTATAAGTAATAATCAATTAATTATAACATATATTGAATAAAAATACCAATCAACACTAACGGATGGTTTGGCTTAAAAAGCCTGATATATAGGGATTTTAGGCACTTCTAGTCAAAACGATTAAAAAGAATTTTTGCCTAAGTATCAGGCATTAATAAAAAAAAACAAAAAAGCCTAGAAAATCCTAGGCTTTTATGAATTCAAAATAGCAATATAAGAAAGCACAGAAACCACACTTAAAAATAGGATGGAAAGGACTAAAAATCCTTTGCCCTTATACTGTGTCTGAATTTTTTCTTTATCTTAGTAAAGAAGATCGTAAATTTCCATTGCGATCAAATCAATGCTGTCAAATGAGTAAGACTCACGTGCTTCAACATCACGCAAAGTGAAAACTGGACCATTTTCAGGGTCATTGCTGAAAGACACTTCTGCCACAACGACACCATCACGTTCAAAATTACGTTTAAGATTGCTACCATCAGTCGTCATTAATTCAAGACGATTGATAATTCTCACCAAATGTGATTCCATGACTATTCTCCTCTTCGTTTATTGTCCATACTATTTTAACATAATTTCTACTAAACAAACAACAAGAGAGTGTATTTTCTCACATTTATCATAAATTCTCATCAAAAAAGAACGTTTTAAATCTCTTTTAGAGAATTATACATAATCGCTTTGATAGAATGCATGCGGTTCACAGCTTCTTGGAAAATGACTGAGCTGTATTTTTGGAAGACTTCATCTGTGATTTCAAGTTCTGCTAAACCATATTTATCGTAGATATCTTGACCGATTTCTGTATTTAAATCGTGGAAAGCAGGCAAGCAATGCATGACAATCACATCTGGATTTCCTGTCTTTTCAACCAAATCAGCATTAATTTGATAAGGTAACAAAAGGTCGATACGTTTTTTAAAATCAACTTTTTCGCCCATTGACACCCAAACGTCTGTGTAAAGCATATCAACGCCACAAACAGCATCAAGGTCATCAGTAATAGTCAACTCAGCTCCGTTATTGTGTGCTTGTGCAATCTCGATAATTTCTTTTTCCGGCTGCAAGCTGACCGGTGCAATGATTTTTACATTCACGCCAAGAATGGCTGAGGTAACTAGCAAAGAATTTGCCATGTTGTTACGACCATCGCCAACATAAGCGATTGTCAAACCTTCTAGTTTTCCGAAAACTTCTTTTAATGTCATAAAGTCAGCAATCATTTGCGTTGGATGCCAAGTATCTGTCAAACCATTCCAGACAGGCACACCAGAGAATTCCGCTAAAGCTTCAACATCAGATTGCTTGAAGCCACGATATTCAATCCCGTCAAACATTGAACCTAGAACTTTTGCCGTATCAATTACGGATTCTTTTTTGCCAAGTTGAATTTCACTGCTTCCAAGATAAGTCACATTCATCCCTAAATCTTGTCCAGCTACTGTAAAAGCAGAACGTGTTCTGGTACTTGTCTTCTCGAAAATAAGAGCAATATTTAAGCCTTCTAAATATTTATGAGCAATTTTTTTCTTTTTCAACTCTTTAAATTTCAATCCTAAATCAATCAGATTAGTCAGTTCTTCCTTAGTAAAATCAATCTCTTTCAAAAACGAATTATTAAAAACCATAGGCCAATCCATCCTTTTCTCCTTGAATAATATACCTAATTTTAGCATAATTATACAGTTCGTCAAGCCTGTTTTGAATAAAAATAAATTTTAATTCAGAAAAGCATGTCATTTATAATTGACATGTCATTTATATTGTACTATACTTGGCACAAGAAAGATTAGGATGGAAAAATGAACCGAGTTAAAGAATTTCGAACTAATTTAGGCATTTCTCAGCTGGCTCTTGCTAAGCAAATAGGAATCGCAAGGCAAACTGTTAATTTAATTGAAAATAACAAGTACAATCCTTCACTGGACCTTTGCATCAAGTTAGCTGAGCCATTAGGAACTAATCTAAATACGCTGTTTTGGGAGACTCGCCATCTTTAAAAGAAAATTTGGGAGTTAGGAGATTTAGTCATGAAAAAAGTAAAGGTCCACTATGGCCACGATTCATCAAGCGATTTTATGGTATTAATGGAGAATTGGATGAATACCGTGAACAAGAGGTTAATCGAATTGGAAACAAACTGTTTATCTTACTCTTTCTTTTTGAATTCATTTCAACAGCTCTTACATTTCTCTTGAGCACTGTCTGGAAAGTATCTGCTGAAATTTTTCTCTACTGCAACGCTTTTGTTATTATTTTCGTCATGCCAATGGTTATGGTGACAATGCTGACCAATAGAGACTTACAAGGACCTATTGAAGTTCCTAGAGATAAACTTGAGAAAGAGCGTCAAAAAGCTAAGAAAAAAGGCTGGTTTGTACTGACCCCAAAAAGTTGGACAATAAATTATTGAAAGGATTTAGTTCTGTATTGCACAGGACTGAGTCCTTTTAATTTTGTCTTGATACGTTTATTGTTGTAATAAAAAATATAATCCGTAATG